>RCNF010001235.1_pt1 | contig 13425 bp, 12 predicted proteins | sample 2041311 | NCBI WGS metagenome assembly RCNF01 (sample SAMN09708228, study PRJNA481090) | Marine sediment metagenome, whole genome shotgun sequencing project. | biome: marine sediment; feature: ocean; material: sediment; isolation source: Sewage treatment plant 2 marine sediment (STP2) ... | reverse complement strand
TTTTCTTGGTGGCCTTCTTCTTAGTGGCCTTCTTCTTAGTGGCCTTCTTCTTAGTGGCCTTCTTCTTGGTCACCTTTTTCTTGGTGGCCTTCCTCTTGGTGGCCTTCTTCTTGGTCGCCTTTTTCTTGGTCACCTTTTTCTTGGTGGCCTTCTTCTTGGCAGCCTTTTTCTTCTTCGCCTTTTTCTTGGTCGCCTTCTTTTTGGCAGCGGCCATCAAGGCTTCTCTCTCCTCCATACCGGACCTCGCTTGTTGAGTGTTCCTGCGTCCACCCGAACCCCGCACCCAGTGGGCTCCGAGCAAGACCTCCTGTCTCGGATGTTGCCAATTCCTTCGACTGGCGTCAGGCTGCCAGCGAAGTAAGACATTATTTCGACCCTTTCAAAAACATGTCAACCTAAAAAAAGGGAAACTGTCGGTAAACAGTTTCCCTTCGATTGGTGCCCGGGGCGGGATTCGAACCCGCACGGTTTGTGGCCACTACCCCCTCAAGATAGCGTGTCTACCAATTCCACCACCCGGGCATAGGCAATTCGCCCAGCAAGTCTAGTTGCCACCGCCTTCACCGGCTTCAGTGTCTTCGGTTTCGGTACCGCTGCCTTCGACCGGGGTTTCCGTGGGAACCTGCGTGGGAATCTGCAGAGGATCTTCCTGGATGGGCACGTTGATTTCACCCTCGCGAGCCGCTTCCCCGACGATGCTGGTACTGGTGGGTGTCCCGCTGGTATCAAACATGAACAGGGTGAAACTGGAGACGAAAAACGCCACGGCCAGGTAGATGGTCATCTTGTGCAGGAGGGTCGTTATTCCTCGAGAACCGAGCAGCTGCTGGGGAGCTCCTCCGGCACCGCCGAAGGCTCCGGCCAGTCCCCCACCCTTGCTGGACTGCAGCAAAACAACCAGCGCCAGAACGATGCAGATCAAGACGTGCAGACCAATCAGCAAATTATACAGCATGCCCAAATACTCCCGGGGCTGTCGTGGATCACAAAATCACATACGGTCCAGTACAGGCCGGACCGGCAAGGGACCGGAAAATTAACACCCGATATTCAGGATGTCAAACCGACCGAGGGTTCCAGCCCGGAAATTCACCAACCCGTTATGGCCTCAGGCGTTAGTCAAAGCAACGATTCCGGGTAACTGGCGGCCCGCCATGAACTCCAGCGAGGCTCCGCCGCCGGTGGAGATATGGCTGAACTTCCCGGACAGCCCCATCTGGGTTACCGCCGCCACGCTGTCGCCTCCCCCGACGATTGTATTTGCCCCACCGTCGGTGGCTGTGGCGATGGCCTCGGCCACCCCCCGGGTTCCATGGGCGAAAGAGGGCAGTTCAAAAACTCCCATCGGGCCGTTCCAGAAAATCGACCGCGCCCCGGCCAGAATATCCCGGTACATGGCCACGGTCTTGGGACCGATATCCAGTCCCATCCAGTCGGCGGGAATATCGGTCACCAGAATTTCCTTCTTGTCGGCCTGGTCGTCAAAGGCATTGGCCACCACGCAGTCCTCGGGCAGGACAAACTTGGTTGAACTATCACGAGCTTTTTCCAGAATCCGGCCGGCCACGTCAAGACTGTCGGCATCCAGAAGGCTGGTCCCGATATTCAGGCCGTGCACCTTCAAGAAGGTGAAGATCATGCCGCCACCCAGCAGCAGGGTGTCCACCTTGTCGAGCAGGTTCAGAATAACATCGACCTTGCTGCCCACCTTGGCGCCACCCAGGACGGCCACAAACGGCCGCGCCGGATCGGCGACCAGGGAACCGAGAAATTTCAGTTCCTTCTCCATCAAAAAACCCGCCCGGCAGGCTTGGAAATGTTCGGTGATACCCACCGTGGAAGAGTGGGCGCGATGAGCGGTGCCGAACGCATCGTTGACATAGGTGTCACCGAGCTCCGCCAGACCCGCGGAAAATCCCGGATCGTTGCCCGTCTCTCCCGGGTTGTAGCGGAGATTTTCCAACAGGAGAATTTCCCCGGGATTCAGATCCGCGGCCTGCTTAACCGCGTCCGGCCCCACCGTATCGAGGGCGAACTTTATCGGGGCGTCAACCAACTCCGCCAACCTGTCCGCCACCGGACGCAAGGACAGGGCAGGATCGATTTTCCCCTTGGGCCGGCCCAGGTGACTCATGAGGATGACGCTTCCCCCACCTTCGATGATATACCGGACCGAAGGTAAGGCACCCCGAATTCGCGTGTCGTCGGTGATGTTCCGGCTGTTGTCCAGAGGCACATTGAAATCAACCCGCATCAAAACCTTGAGGCCGGAAGGATCAAAATCGGTAAGATCCAATTTTTTCTGCATTTTTCTCCACCTGGTTGGGTCCGGACATGCCGGAGCGGGATATTCCTCGTTGGACAAGAGTCATTCTAGAAACCAGCTTCCCAGGTGTCAACACGAGGCCCCTTGATGGCCACGTTTGCGGCCAGGCCCAGAGCCAGGACCCCCTTGACCTTCCAACCGGCCTTGTCCAGGGATTGGGCCGCTGCCAAGGCCGTACCGCCGCTGGTAACCAGGTCATCCACCAAAACCACCCTTCTTCTTCCGGTTCCCGCATCCGGATCCGGATCAGCCGGAGACGTGGAACCGAAGGCCGCCGCAAGGTTGCCGTGCCGCTGTTCCGTGGTGAGGATCTTGGCCTGTTGGTTCGTGTTGCGGTGACGGACCAGGATATCGGTCCTCACCCTGACTCCTGTTGTTCGGGCGATCAGACGCGTCAGGATTTCCGCCTGATTGAACCCACGGATCCGGCGCCGGCGCCGATGCAAGGCCACCGGCACCAAGGCATCCACCGGCCCCCACGCCTTTACCGCAGCGGTTAACGGTTCGCTCAGCATCCTGGCCAGGGGCCAAGCCAGTCCCCGGACTCCATGGTACTTGAATTGACCGATCAGTTTCACCAGTTCGGGATTGGTAGCCGCCATGGCCATGACCGGCAAGTTTTCCCCATTCTCATGGATCAGGTGCCCGTTGACGAAACCGGACCCAAGGCTGTCGCCGCAGCCCTTGCATAGATGGGTTCCGTCCCAGGGACGCATCCCTGCAACAAAAGGACCTCGAACGATCCAGGTGCTGTTGTGGGGTTCGGATCCGCACAATACACACCGCTCCGGATAGATGACTTCCAACAGAAAGCCAATGGTCTTGTCCCACAACCCCATGAAACACCCCCGGGAAAAGAGAAGTGGGAGGGGAAAAGAACAGGGAGGATCAGCCCCACGTCAGGGCATCGCGCATGACCGGCCAGGGAACCGGCGGTCCGAACCACCAGGCAAACGCCAGGCCGCCCTGCATCAACAGGACAGGTAAACCGTCGAGGTGTTTAAAACCCAGGGGTGGATTTCCAGGAGGGATTTGTTCGCCGTAACGAAGATCCAGCAGCAGAGCTGGATCATTTCCCGCGGCCACGGGCAAATAGGGCGTGGCATCGACACCCGCGGCCAGGCAGCAGACCCAGATTGAAGGAAAGTCCGGGACGACATCATCGTCAACCTGCAGACTTTTTACCGTGATGGTGTCGCCCCACCCGTGTGCGGCCAACCAACGGCTGATCCTCTGGCGACCCGCGGTGGAACGGTTGCGGATCTCCACCTGGTCGACCCCCCAGCCCCGCAAGGCGTCCACGGCGGCCCGGGCGGATCCCCCGGCCCCAAGAACGATGGCCCGCCCGGGTAAGCCCTCACCTTGCCAGGCCTGGGCCAGCACGGTGCGAATGCCTCCGCTGTCGGTGTTGTGACCCAGCCATCGCCCCTGTTCGACACGTACCGTATTGACCGCCCCGGTGTCCCGGGCCTGATCCGTTCGGCCGTCACACAGGGCCGCCACCGCCTCCTTCAGAGGGGAAGTGACATTGAAGCCGGCCAAAAGCCGGGAAACCGGTCCGTCCTTCAGGTGGCGCAGCCGGCCTGCCTCGATCCGGATGGGAAGATATTCGGCGTCTATTTCCCTTTCCCTCAAGGCGGCGTTTTGCATCCGGGGTGAAAGGGAGTGGGCCACCGGGTCGCCCAGGACGGCATAAAAAGGATCGAGAGGCTGCCAGGGGGCCCCGTTGCGAAGCCAGCCCTCTGCGCCGAGTTCCACCACGTCAGTCAACTTTGTTCTCCCGGACTGAGGCAACACGGGCGCAGATGATCATGGTTGCCATCCCGAAGACCATCAACCCCACGCTGATCCACTGATTGTTGTTCCAGCCGAAGGTCATGACCTGTTCCGGTTCATAGTAGCGAGTGAAATCCACCAGGAATCGAGACACCCCGTACAGGAAAAGAAACCGTCCGAAGGTGGCGCCCCGGTAATTCCAGACCTTTTCCAGCAGAAGCAGCAGAGCCAGGATGAGGAACCCTCCGGCGGACCCGAGAAGCTGCGACGGCAGGACCGGCACCTGACCAAAATGTTGGGAAGCGGGGGCATCAAGGGGAAAAGTGATACCACAGGCGCAGTCGGTCGGATTTCCGAAACAACAGCCGGCAAAAAAACAGCCGATGCGGGTCAGGCCGATGCCCAGGATGACCCCCGGGGAAAAGATGTCGGCCACGACCAGAAAGGGGATGTTTCGCCTGCGTGTCATGACCCATACGGTCAGCGTGGACAGGATGATGCCCCCGTAGAGGGTCAGCCCCCCGTCCCAGATGAAAAAGACGCGGTACCAAGGGTGGAAATCCCCCAGGTGGGTCAAGACAAACATCAGGCGGACCCCGATGAGGCTCGAAACAAACACTCCGAATATCAGGTCGAGAATCACCTCGGGCGACAGGTCGTATTTCCGCCCCCTCTTGACGCTCAGCAAATAGCCCAGAACAAAACTGATGGCCAGCATCAATCCATAGGACTTGATCACACCGAAAATTTCAGGATACATGTCCGTCTCTTTCCCGATCTGGAATGAAGAAAGCCCCAACCCCATCAGGCCGGATCAGGCCGGATCAGGCCGGATCAGTTTTCGAAGGTACGTGAACTGACGTTCAGCAACAATCCCAACAGCAGCGAGCTGATCACCAGGTTCGAACCGCCGTAACTGATCAGCGGCAGTGGCAGCCCGGTAACCGGCAACAGGCCGGTGGTGATGGCCACGTTGACCACCACATGGAATGTGAAATACGTTACCACGCCCACCGCCACGAATCGGCCGAAGGGGCGACGCGCGGAACCGGCGTGATCGATGCCTCGCAAAATGATGGTCAAGAACAGTCCCAGTAGAACAACCGCGCCCACGAAACCTAGTTCCTCGCCCACCACCGAAAAAATGAAATCCGTATGCCTTTCCGGCAGGAAGGCCAATCCCTTCTGGGTCCCTTGCAGGTAATGGGTGCCGAACAGGCCTCCCGAACCGATCGCCACCTTGGACTGGATGGCCTGGTACCCGCTGCCGAAGGCGTCTCGTCCGGGGTCGAAAAAGGTCAGGATCCTTTCCTGCTGGTAACCCTGGAGTTTATCCCAGAAGAAGGGAATGCCAATGCCGAAACCCACATTGATAGCCAGCAGCACAACCTTGGACAGGATACTCAGACGCAAGAAATAGAGCGCACCGAGGATCAACAGGATATAGACGCCCCACGGCCAGGCCTCTTCGGCCACCGATTCGGAATAGAACATGATCACGGCGCTGACCACCGCGCTGCCGGCCCCCAACAGAAGAATACCCGGCAACCCATACCAGAAAACCATGCCCACCCACACGGCCACAAACACGAGGCTCGTGCCCAGATCCGGTTCCCGCAAAACCAGGACCATGGGCAGGGTCATGACCAGGAAAGACCCCAGGGCGGCCTTCAGGCCCCGCCCCTCCTCCAGGGACCTGCCCAGAAGATTGGCCGTCACCAGGATGAAGGTGACCTTGGCCAATTCCGAGGGTTGAAGGTGGAAAGGGCCGACCACCAGCCAGCGTCTGGCGCCGCCGATCACCGGTCCCATCAGCAGAATGAAGATCAAAAGGACCAGGGAAAAAAGGAACAGGGGGATGGCCACGTTTTCCAGGTACCGCAGGGGAACCCGGGAAGCCAGGACCAGGGCCCCGAAACCGATCACCATCCAGAAGGCCTGCCGGTAAAAAACACCCTTGGCCACGCCGGGATCAAGCTCTTCATAGGGCCCATGGATGGGTTCGGTCACCGACCACAGAACCGCCAGGCTCAGCAGGCAGAGCAGTATCCAGGATAGAAGGATCCAGCGGTCGCCCGGCGGAAAAATGAAGTGAAAGAATCTCATCGTCTCCCCCCGCCGCCCACCGTAACCGGGTCCGGAAGCCCGGGTACCGAATCGTTCTCGGTAAAAAACGCCCGCAGCCAGGATCCCGCCACCGGAGCCGCCTCGCTGCTGCCGTGGCCCGCGTTTTCCACGATGACAGCCAGAGCCACCTGCGGATCATTGGCAGGGGCAAAACACATGAACCAGGCGTGATCATCTCCGTGAGGATTTTGGGCGGTTCCGGTTTTGCCCGCCACGGCAACTGTTTCCAGGCCGGCCTCCTTTCCCGTACCCTCGGACACGACCAGTTCCATGGAACGCCTGACCCAGGCCAGATCCTGTTCGCGAAAGGGCAGTTCGTTCGGCACCCTTCGCTCTTGGCGGGGATGGATGACAAACACCGGGTCCGGCATGCGGCCGGAGGTGGCCAGCCGACCGGCGAGCAGGGCCATCTGAATCGGGGTGACCAGAATTTCTCCCTGCCCGATGGCGTTGTTCAGAAGGACGCCCCGGGTCCATTTTCCCGGGCCGAATCTCTTGTCGTACCAGGCGGTGTCCGGGATGTTGCCCGCGGCTTCGTCGGTGAACACGTTCGTGCAGACCCGGCCCAGCCCGAGGGCCCTGGCGGTCGCGGCCAGCTGGTCGATGTCAAGGCGCAACCCCAGCTGGTAGTAGTAGGTGTCACAGGACTGAACCATGGCCTGGGTGTGGTCCACCAGGCCGTGCCCCGCGCGTTTCCAGCAGCGAAAGAACCGGTTGCCGAAAGACCAGCCACCCAGGCAGGGTTCCAGCACGGTATTGTTACTGATCACGTCGTGCCAGAGACCGGCCAGCGAGGTGACCGGTTTATAAAGGGAGGCCGGCGGATAGGTGGCCTGCACGACGCGGTTGAAAAAGGGCTTGTCCGGATCCGTGGCCAGGGCATTCCAGTGGTCGGCGGTGATCGGAACGGTCATGAGGTTGGGATCGAAGGTAGGATGGCTGAAGGCCGCCAGCACTTCTCCGGTCCGCACGTCGAGAGCCACTCCGCAAGCGGTCCTTTGACCGATAGCAGCGGCCATTTGATGCTGCAGGGCCAGGGAGATGGACAGTGTCACGTCCTGCCCCGAGATGACATCCTGAAGCCAGACGACCCTCCTGCCAACCACCCGTCCGGAGGCGTTGACTTCCTCCAGCTTGGTCCCGTTGCGGCCGCGCAGCACATTTTCCAGGGAGGATTCGATGCCCTGTTTGCCGATCATGTCCCCGGTCTTGTAGCCGTTGTTGCCGGCGGACGTATCCAGATCGGCCGGCACGACCTCCCCCACATAGCCGATGGCATGAGAGAACAACTCGCCGAAGAGGTAACGCCGTCGGGGCCGCGAAGCGACCCGCACGCCGGGCAACTGCCGTCCCCTTTCCTCGATGGCGGCGATCCGGGGCATGCTGGCGTTGGACACCAGTACCAGCGATCCCCGCTGCTTGGATTTCTTCTGATCAGCCAACCTTTCGACCGTGACCTCGGTATCCAGGTCGAACCAGCGGATGAGCCGGGTTAGGGTGGAATCGGGGCCGCTTGGACCCAGGCTGTTCCAGGGCACGGTGATGTCGGCGATGTAAGTATTGTCGGCAAGGATCACCCCGTCCCGGTCAAGGATGAGGCCGCGTGGGGCCGGTACCCGAAACCTCACCTGCCTGTTTTCCAGGGCTTGTTCCTTGAAGAACCGGTGACGCAGCACCATCATCGAAAAAATATTGGCCACGAGAATCAGGAACAGGATGATGACCACGGTCCGGAATATGCCCTGCCGCAGGAAATGCTCCCTGGCCGGCATGTCAATCCTCCTGCCGCAGGATGCCCAGATATTCCGCCAGCCGCAGAAGAGGAATCCCCAGCAGACCGGAGTACACCGCCGCAGGAATAGTGCGGGTGAACAGGGAAAGGAAACTGCCTTCGGGGGTGAGGTTGCTCTGGATCACCAGGAAAGCAAGATCATGAGCCACCACCGAAAGGGCGACCACCGTGGCCTCCACCAGGGGCATACCGTGGACCAACCGCCCGCGCAACCGGCCCAGCCCGAACCCCAAGAAGGTCTTGATGAGGGCCTGCACCCCCAGCAGGGTGGGATTGGAAAGGTCCTGGACCAGCCCGAGCAGAAAACCGCCAACGATGCCGGGAAACGGCCCGGCGGCCAGAGCCAAAATCACCAGGGCGATGATGGGAAAACGAGGTGCCACGCCGCCGATCGAAATCAGGGGCCCCACCATGGTGCCCCCAACGAAGGCCACCAGGCTACACAGAAAAATCAATTTGATATTCTGCCTCACGGTGTCCCCCCCGCCTGGATCCGGGGGGCCGTGCCCAAAGGGGTGACGACAAAAACGGTTTCATTGAAATCGAAGGAAGCGGCCGGATCGACCACGATCCGCTTGAAAATCTGATCCGAAGGAGAACTTGCTTCCACGATGGTGCCGACGGGGAATCCCCGGGGAGTCAGGGACGAGCTACCCGGGTCAACGGTCCCCTCCCTGATTTCCGCGATGCCCGAGGTGATGATCCGGTCACCGGGCTGAACGTCCTCGTCACGGCCGACCATCTCCACCACGAAATCATCGCCCCGCGGACGCAGAACTCCCAGTAGTCCCGTCCTTTCGATCTCAACCCCCAGGGCGAATTCCGGAGCGGCCAGAAGTTCGACCCAGGCCTCCTGGTCGTTGATCACCGACCGCAACCGGCCCAGATATCCGGCACTGGAAATCACGGGCTGCCAGGGCCTCCAGTTCACCGGGATCAGGCTTTGGACTTTTATCATGGTGGCGAAACGGGCCCGTTGCCGCATGACCACCCGGCAGGGAACCAGGTCGCCGTCGTAGCCGGGATCCAGGGCGGGACCGGCCATCCGGCCCGCGTCATGCTGCATGCGCTTTCCGGTGGCAGCCAGAAGTTCCAGTTCGGCCACCCGTTTTTGCAACCAGGCGTTTTTGTCCCGGGTCCGGAACACGTCCTCGCCGAAATCCTTCACCCGGTAATAAGGGGCCGTCAGCACCAGGAGGTGATCGGCCACGATGACACGGGATCTTGACGGCAGGATCATCAGGGTCACGGACAGGACCACACAGACCACCAAGGTCAAAAGTTCGCCCCGCAGGGGAAAGCTGAATGATTTGCCCATCATGAATTCGGGCCCACTCTTCAGTTCCGGCCGCCCCGCATGATGACGGGCCGGTATTTTTCGAAATCGTCCAGGATCTTGCCTGTTCCCAGCACCACACAGAAGAGGGGGTCGTCCATGAGGTTGATGGGCAGGTCCGTCTGCTCACGCAAAAGTTCGGGCAGGCCCTTGAGCAGGGCGCCACCGCCGGTCAATACGATACCGCGGTCCTTGATGTCGGCGGCCAGTTCGGGCGGGGTCTGTTCCAGCGAATGCTTCAGCGCATCGCAGATGGCCTGGATGGGTTCCATCAGGGCCTCGCGAATTTCCAAGGAGGATATCTTCAGTGTCTTGGGCACTCCGGAGACCTGGTACAGACCCTTGACTTCCATCTCCCGTTCCTCGTCCAACTTGTGGGCCGAGCCGATGGTCTTCTTGATGTTCTCGGCCGTCTGATCGCCGATCAGCAGGTTGTGGTTCTTCTTGATGTAGCTGACGATGGCCTCATCCAGTTCGTCCCCGCCAACCCGGATGCTCGTGTCGCACACGATGCCGTTCAACGCGATGACGGCGATCTCGGTGGTGCCGCCCCCCACGTCGATGATCATGTTGCCGCTGGGTTGATCCACCGGCAGCCCCACCCCGATGGCCGCGGCCATGGGTTCGGCGACCAGGAACACCTCACGAGCGCCGGCGTGTTTGGCACTGTCGCGCACGGCCCTCTTTTCCACCTCGGTAATCCCCGAAGGGACGCAGACCACGATCCGCGGCGCGATGAAGTGGCGCTTTTTCTGGGCGATCTTGATGAACTCGCGCAACATGTATTCGGTGACCTCGAAGTCGGCGATGACGCCGTCCTTCATGGGTCGGATGGCTGATATGCGGTCGGGAGTCTTGCCCAGCATGGCTTTGGCTTCGGCGCCCACGGCGTAAACTTTGCCCGTGTCCTTGTCCAGGGAAACGACCGAGGGCTGGTTCAAGACAATCCCCTTGCCCTTGATGTAGACCAAAGTGTTGGCGGTTCCCAGATCAATGGCGATGTCGTTGGTGAACATCCCCTGGAGGCGTTGAAACATTATTCCGAATCCTTCCGGAAGGGTTGTGCCGCATTGATCAAACGGGTGATTCCGGCCAACCGTATTCCCTGATGCTGATGATTTCCTCGTCACCCACCACGAGGTGGTCCAATATTGCAATACCCAGCAGATCTCCGCAACGGTCAAGCCGGGCGGTCAGGTCCAGATCGTCACCGCTGGGGCTGGGGTCGCCCGAGGGGTGGTTGTGCGCCACGATGACCGCGGCGGCAGACATCGCGACGGCGGGTTTGAACACTTCCCGTGGATGCACCAGGGAGGCATTCAACGACCCGATGGAGACCGTTTCGGCCGCCACGATACGATGCCTTGTATCGAGATAAAGCGCGAGGAAACGCTCCCTGTCAAGACCGCGAAATTCTTCCCTCAGCAAGGGATGGATATCGACCGGGCTGCGCACGGCCAAACCCGCCCTCGGCGAGGGCCCGCTCGCCCTGAATCCCAGTTCAAAAGCCGCCAGCAAACGGGTGGTTCTTACCGGCCCGAGCCCGAAACCGCGTGCCAGGCTGGCGGGGCGCTCGGCGGCCAATTCGGCCAGTCCCGCATAGGTTTCAAGCAATCTTTGGGCCGTGTGGGCGGCGGAAATCCGTCCACCCGGGCCCAGAACACAGGAGACCAGTTCCCGATCGGTCAGGCCGGATGGTCCGAACCGATCCAGGCGCCATCTCCGATCCCCATCCTCACCTGAACCCAACCCGACACCCGGCCGGTGAGAAACTCCATTTTGAACTATCTTATTACGTTTGAACATGTTTTCCTCGGGACAGGGATGTTTTGTGCCGCCGGACAGACCTGTCCCGGCGGTTGGATCCATCCAGAAAATCCGGAATCAGGACGTCCATTCGTCTTGTCCTCAGCGTCCGGCTACCCTATTCTGACCTGCGCCGGCACGGATCCAATCCCCGGGGCCGGTCACCAATGGCGGCCGATATTCTTGCGAAAGGACCAGATTTGGCCCAGCCCAGCAGCCAACCGGTTTCGCGCGTCCTGGTGCGGAAATACGGCGGATCCAGCCTGGCGGACATCGACCGGATCAAGGCCGTCGCTCGGGACATCAGGCAGGCCCGCGATCAGGGCTACCAAGTGGTGGTGGTGGTCAGCGCCATGGGCAAGACCACCGACGAGTTAACACAACTGGCCAACCGGACCAACCCTGACCCACCGCGCCGAGAGCTGGACATGCTGCTATCGGTGGGAGAACGAATCACCATGAGTCTGCTGTCCATGGCCTTGGCAAACGAAGGTTGTCCGGCCATCAGCTACACCGGCAGCCAGTGCGGGATCATCACCGATGGCAGCCACAACGACGCCCGGATTCTCGAGGTCAAGGGCGACCGGGTTCGCGAATCCCTGGCCGAGGGCTACACGGTGGTGGTGGCCGGTTTCCAGGGCGTCAGCCGCGAACGGGAAATCACCACCCTCGGACGCGGCGGCAGCGACACGACCGCCGTGGCCCTGGCCGCCGCCCTGGGTGCGGTGCGGTGCGAAATCCTGAAGGATGTCGACGGGGTCATGACCGCCGACCCCAGGCAGGTAACGGGCGCCCGCCGTCATGGGAACCTGAGTTGGGACCAGATGCGCCAGATCGCCTCCTCCGGTTGCGGCGTCGTGCACTTGAGGGCTGTCGAATATGCCGCCGTCCACCAGGTCCCGGTGACCGTGCGCTCCAGTTTCCACGACGGCCCCGGGACCAGCATCGGCTCCACCGAAGCCGTAGGGCCCGAACCGATTTCCGAAAGCCGTACCGCCGGAAAACCGGAACCCGGAAGCTGCCGCCGCGAAATCCGCTACCGGCCCCTGGTGATGAATGTCCAGCGAGACCTGACGAGGTTGCGCCTGACCACCGACAACGAATCGTTGGGCCGGCGGTGGCGCGATCTTCTTCTGGACCGGCTTGACCCGGCCTGCACCGTGGCGGAATGGCTCGACAGCGGGGAGGGTTTTCGTTGGGAAGTTTTGGCGCCGCGAGCGGCCCTGGAAGGCCTACCGGAGGCGCTGACAGCGGCAGGTGACCCCGAACTGGGAAACATCTCCTGCCAGGACGATCTGACCTGCCTCAGCCTGGCCGGCGGCCGGCCCGACAGCTGGATCGAGGTTCAACGGCACGTGTCCGATCTCCTGCGCAAATTCGGATGCCCATCCTGGAGGATGCGCGCCGACGGCGCCGCCCTCAGGATCCTCGTGTCCACGGACCTGCCGGCCCAGGTGCCGGAACAGCTTCACGCGGCTCTTCTGCCAGCTTGAATTCCCGTTCCAGATACTCCCGCCAACTTCCGGGGGGCATCTGTTCATGGGCACGTCGCAGCCACAGGTCGGCCTGGATGCGGTCGGCCACCTTGCCATGATATAGAACAATGACCCGGACCAAGGCCCGCTGGCCTTCGGGGTGGTCGGGATAGGCCTCGTAAAGCAGCCGATAGGCGTTCAACGCTCCGGTATAGTCGAGCTGCCTCTCCTTGTAGTATGCCGCCTTGGCCAGGTCTCGCGGGGCCAACCAATGACCGCCCCTGCCGCGACAGGCCTCGTCGAAAACCTCCAGGGCCTCGGCAATCCGGCCGGCCTCGACCAGGATGAGATAGGCTCGGCGAAAATTCTTCACCGACTCCCCCTCCTGGCGGCACAGTTTCTGGGCGCGGGCCAGTTCGACCAATGCATTCACGTCCTGGGGTGCACGGGCCAGGTACTCGGTCCAGCTCCCGGCCGCCGCGTGGAATTGGCCCTGGCGAAAATATCGCGCGGCGCGGGCACCGACAGCCTCGGTCCGACCGGCTTCCAGTTCGCCCATGACCAAAGCCAGCAGAAGACCAAGCCCGAACCCTCCCAAGTGCGCGCCGAAGGAAACGTTGGCTCCGGTTTCACTGGCGATAAGGGCGTAGACGATCTGCAGAAGAAGCCAGAAGGCGACCGCCGCGGTCAGGGGAATCATCGACCGGCCGGCCTTGTTTTGCCCGCCCAACGGAGCCAAAACCCACCAGCCCACCTGAACCCTGGCGTCATAGAATCGAAGGAGGGA
>RCNF010001234.1_pt1 | contig 13426 bp, 10 predicted proteins | sample 2041311 | NCBI WGS metagenome assembly RCNF01 (sample SAMN09708228, study PRJNA481090) | Marine sediment metagenome, whole genome shotgun sequencing project. | biome: marine sediment; feature: ocean; material: sediment; isolation source: Sewage treatment plant 2 marine sediment (STP2) ... | reverse complement strand
CTGATTAATTCTCATAAAGTTCTGCGGGCTTTTAAGTGTACATATTCAAGGCATGTTTCGCGATGAATGGTCGCTCCATTCATAAGAAGTATAACGCAGAAGATGTACACTTAAAAGCCCGCACTGTGGGGCGATGCCCAAAAGCCAGCCTCTGCGTTATTGCTTTTCACCATGCCCGCTTTAGTATGCAGCTGGCATGATTTGACCTCCATGGATGGAGGGAATGCAGATTTTGCAGGAGAAAAAATCTGTCAAAACAATGCCTTGATCCTGGCTTTTGGGCATCGCCAGAATTTATGATAATTAATCAGAGGTGCCTTAAATATGACTCTTTGAAAAAACAAGCTGCACATCCAGGACATTGCTGATCTCCACCATTTTGGCTCGCGGCTATCCTGTTTGCAACCAATGTTTGCCACCGACGCTTACGGGACGGACATTGGTTGTTCCTATTAATGTGAGTTGGAGTATGTGCTGATGGATAAAGTTCGATAACAAGCAAATACTGTAAAATATAATTCTGGATGAGCATTCACTGCTGTCCCGCTAAAGGTTAGAGACATAAATTGAGAGCATCTATCAACGACCATCACCCGCATGGCAGGTTTTTGCTCCTCGGCAATAGCTCCTCGGCAACTGCTCCTGCGTTGCCCTACTACCGTACGTCCTGTACATATGCATTGCCCTAATAAGTTACATCCATGTAACGATGCAATATCTGCATTTCCTACATCCGTACAGGTCGTTTCACGGTGTGTCGTTTGTGGCTGCTCCCGATTCATGTCTCGGATTAGAACTACCCTTGTCAATGCCTGCTACATCTGACTGTTTAGATAATTTCTTTTTTGTTAACGGGACAGCATTGATCATCAATAAAAAAATTTTATTCCTCAGATAAAACTGGATTGTAGACCTGACTATCTGCGACTTGTATAGTAAACCTGATTCATTAATATCCGGTTAATAACTACAGATAGTTCGACAGTAAAATATGCATTTAAGACCGTCCTTAAAATTAATAGTTCTGGCATGTGTCGCCATATGTCTTAACGCCTGCTCAAATAGCGTAATACCTGATCTGTCACGTCTGTATAAAACACCTGAATTACCCAGTCGTACACAGGAAACACGTACTAACACAATGCAGCCTCCTGTTATTCTGATACACGGCGCTTTTGGTTCACGCCTTAATGATATAAACACTAATGAAGAACACTGGCCGGGAAGTTTGTGGCGACTTTTATTTAGTGATTATGAAGATATTGCCTTACCCATCGATGTCGAGACATTAAATCCAGCAACATCTAATCTGGTTGCTAGCGATGTGACTGATAAAGTCGTTGGCAAAGATTATTATGGTGCGATAATGCGCACACTGGAACAGGTAGGTGGATACGCACGTGGCGTGCCCGGGGTAAAGCAGAAGACCAGTAAACGTCAATATTATCTGTTTGTGTATGACTGGCGAGAAGACAATGTGCAGACTGTACGCAAGCTTGATGCCTTAATTGAGCAAATTAGAAAAGATTATGAATCTGCCGACCTGAAGGTAGATATTGTTGCGCACAGCATGGGTGGTTTGATTACCCGTTATTACCTTCGTTACGGAACTGAAGACGTGTTGAATGACAATAATTTTCCGGTCAACGGGCATGGCTTCCAGCGTATTAATAAAGTGATATTGCTTGGTACGCCTAACCTTGGCTCAGTCAGTGCTTTGCTAGAAGTATTACAGGGGCTTAAGGTGGGATTAAATCGAATTCCATCACACGTCATGTTGACCTGGCCAAGTACCTATCAACTATTCCCGCACCCGATTCGGACATCTATGATTACACTTGATGGCAAAACACTGGATCGAGATATTTTTGATATCGAAATCTGGCGGCGATTTGAATGGTCAATATTCAGCCCGGAAATGCGTCAATCGATGATTGATGAAAAAGGCGAGGCTTATTACAACTTGCTGGTAAATTATTTCAATAAACAGATTGAACGAGGTCGCCGTTTTGTCTGGTCACTTTCCGTTCCTACGCCAGAGTCACCGGTACGGCATATTGTTTTTGGTGGCGATTGCGAACTAACCCCCGCGCGACTTCTGGTTGAAGAAGTAAATGGTGAATCAATGGTACGTTTGTATCCTGATGAAATAGCAAAACCAGTTGCTGACGTTGATTATAGTCTGCTTATGCTGGAACCTGGTGACGGACGGGTAACTAAACCATCATTATTCGCACGTGATGCACTTGATCCAACAATGCCCAGGCATCGTTACAGCCACTTTCCTCTCGATTACGCGATGATGTTATGCGAAACTCATGACACACTAACTGGAAATATACACTTTCAGGATAATTTGCTAAATATTTTATTAACAAATGATCGACCATGATCTGCTTGTCACTCCTAAAATGGCGATCAGTAATTGAAAAAAAAACCATTGCCCCTGTTATTATTTCACCTTGTATCATAAACAGTTATTTAAACGGTAGAATTGAACATGTCTACATCGGAACCTGAACGTTGGCTGCAAGATCATGGCTCCGCACTCTATTCATTCGCTTTGTTGCACGTACATGAATGGTTATTCATGAATTAATAGAGGTGCATTTAGCCGAACTGTAATAATTTGTGAGCTTACGCACTGAGTAACGACTAAAGATCATAGTTTAGTCATTTGATCCCATCTGGAGAAAATATGTTTAAAATGCCACGTTTGCTGCTTATCCTGTTGCTTATCACACTGATCAGTATCTGGTTTATCTTTGATTTAGGGCAGTTCCTTACTCTTGACTATTTCAAGATTCAGCATGCGAGTATTGAAGCCTGGAAAAGTGAAAACCCGCTTACCGCAGCAGCACTCTTCGCTACCATTTATATCACCGTTGCCGCCCTGTCACTACCGGGAGCAACTATCATGACACTTGCTGGTGGTGCAATATTTGGCTTACTGTGGGGCACGGTAATCGTCTCTTTCGCCTCAACCATTGGTGCCACTCTTGCCTTTCTGGTCGCACGCCTGCTACTTAAGGACTGGGTTCAGCAGCGATTTGGCGATAAACTAAAAACCCTCAATGAGGGAATCGAAAAAGATGGTGCTTTTTATCTATTTACTCTGAGGCTGGTGCCTTTATTTCCTTTCTTCGTCATCAATCTTCTCATGGGGTTAACCCCTATTCGTGTACGCACTTTTTACTGGATCAGCCAGACAGGTATGTTGGCCGCCACTCTCGTCTACGTTAATGCAGGAACTCAACTTGCACAGATCGAAAGTCTTCAAGGTATCCTGTCGCCTGCACTGCTTTTTTCCTTCATATTACTCGGCCTTTTCCCGCTGCTAGCTAAAAAGACACTCGCCCAGATCAAACAAAAAAAAATCTATTCAAAATGGCAAAAACCTTCTACTTTTGGTAGTAATCTACTCGTTATCGGTGGCGGATCAGCGGGACTGGTCACTGCTTATATCGGGGCTGCCGTTAAAGCAAAAGTTACATTAATTGAAAAAAATAAAATGGGTGGCGATTGCCTGAACACAGGCTGTGTACCTTCTAAAGCACTGATCCGCTCAGCCAAACTACTTTCTCATATACAACGCGCTAGTGAGTTTGGCATCAGAAAAGCTAGCGCTGATTTTCAATTCGCAGACGTAATGGAACGTGTACAGCGTGTGATAAAAACAGTTGAACCCCACGATTCAATCGATCGTTACACAAAACTTGGCGTGGACGTCATTCAAGGTAAAGCCACAATCACCTCACCATGGACTGTCGATGTTGAAACCAGGGATGGTGTAAAAACGCTGACTACCCGAAACATTGTTATTGCCACTGGCGCTAGTCCGTTCATACCACCAATTCCAGGACTCGAAAAGGTCGGTTACCTTACCTCCGACAATGTTTGGGATTTACGTGAGTCTCCTGAACGTCTGCTAGTCCTGGGTGGTGGACCTATTGGTTGCGAATTAACACAGAGCTTCGCACGCCTCGGCTCTAAAGTAACTCAAGTGGAAATGTTGCCACGCATCATGATTCGTGAAGATGAAGAAGTATCAGAAATGGTGGCGGCACGATTTAAAAACGAAGGTATCGACTTGCGTACACAACATAAAGCGATACGCTTCGTTATAGAAGGCCATGAAAAAAACCTTATTTGCGAGGACCTGGCCAACGATAATAAAGAAGTGCGAATTATCTTTGACCAGGTTCTGGTCGCCGTCGGTCGTGCCGCTAATCTACAGGGTTACGGTCTCGAGGAACTGGATATTCCGGTGAGCAGTACCATTGAAACCAATGACTACCTGCAAACCAGTTACCCGAATATCTATGCCGCTGGTGACGTAACTGGCCCTTACCAGTTTACCCATACAGCAGCCCATCAGGCATGGTATGTTGCTGTTAATGCACTCTTCGCTCCGTTTAAAAAATTCCGAGTCGACTATTCAGTTATTCCATGGGCGACCTTTGTTGAACCCGAAGTGGCGCGAGTGGGTCTCAATGAAATTGAAGCCTTAGATCAGGGTATACCTTACGAAGTAAGCAAATATGAGATTGATGACCTAGATCGCGCGATTGCTGACGAAGAAGCCCACGGCATGATTAAAGTGCTTACCATTCCCGACAAAGACAAAATCCTTGGTGTCACTATCGTTGGTGAGCACGCGGGAGATCTCATTGCTGAATATGTGATGGCGATGAAACATAACATTGGCCTCAATAAAATCCTTAGTACCATCCACATCTACCCAACCATGGCGGAGGCCAACAAGTATGTAGCTGGAAACTGGAAGCGGGCGCACACACCCGGAAAAATACTACAGTGGCTTGAGCGCTTTCACACAATACGACGACGCACGACCAGGAAAGAAACTGCAGTTAAAGATTCAGTAACTACTGCAGAAACAAAAAATACGTGGCTGGATTAATCAACTTATATCAAACCTGTCCGACGACAGGCACAATAGCATGCGCTAATACTGCCACTCAACACAGCATGTTTAGATAATTTCTTTTTATTAGCAGGACAGCAGAGAATAAAAATTATTTATATTAACGGGACAGCTGTGAGTTCTCTTATATGATGATAAAGAGTATGCTGTTACGACTACATAGAAATAAGTTGTTGTTTAGTAGCTTTATTTGCAACCGATTAAGCAAACAGTCATCAGGCTTCAACTCAGCAACTCGTTTATAGTAAGGCATTATCCAGTAACTAGTCGAACTTATGCCATTTATACATGCCACGCTCAACCCGTGTTGTATTTAATCTACTGGACTAAAATACATTTACCCGGATAATCTTGTACCCAGTTTTCAGGAGAACTGTTATGGCGACACCCAAGCGAACCAGCTCTGGTAACACACCCACAGTTACCGTAATTGATAACCAAAATCAAAAACGCATCGATCTGCAAATCTTGCCTAGTGAAGAAGGACCGGATGTAATCGACGTACGCAATCTGTACAGAGACCTGGGCTATTTCACCTTTGATCCAGGGTTTACCTCCACGGCAAGTTGTGATTCGGCTATCACCTTCATTGATGGTGAAAAAGGTATTTTGCGACATCGTGGTTATGCTATTGAAGAGCTGGCATCACATAGTGATTTTCTTGAAGTAGCTTATCTCTTATTGTATGGCGAACTGCCCAGTTATGAACAACGGGCTATTTTTGATAAAGAAATAGCTACGCATACCATGGTCGATGAGCAACTAATTCGGTTTTACAATGGCTTTCGCCGTGATGCACACCCGATGGCAATTATGGTGGGTGTTGTCGGCGCCTTATCAGCTTTCTATCATGACAGTCTGGATATTACCGATCCAAAACAATGCCATTTGGCATCATTGCGGCTGATATCAAAGATGCCAACAATAGCAGCCATGGCCTACAAATATACTGTCGGGCAACCGTTTGTTTATCCTTCCAACAATCTTTCCTATACAGATAATTTTATGCGGATGATGTTTTCAGTGCCTGCTGAAGACTACGTACCCAATCCAGTGCTATCTCATGCACTTGATCGTATCTTTATTTTGCATGCTGATCATGAACAAAATGCGTCGACATCCACGGTTCGTTTAGCCGGGTCGTCACAAGCTAATCCATTCGCCTGTATTGCTGCAGGCATCGCATCACTTTGGGGCCCTGCACACGGTGGTGCTAACGAAGCCGTGCTAAGGATGTTAAATGAAATTGGCCATAAAGACCGAATTGGTGAATTTATAGCACGTGCGAAAGATAAAAATGACCCCTTTCGCTTAATGGGTTTCGGCCATCGCGTCTATAAAAATCACGATCCTCGTGCGCAAGTGCTCAGAGACTCTGCGCACGCTGTATTAAAAGAACTAAATTCTACAGAGCAACCATTATTTGAACTGGCGATGGAACTGGAGCGCATTGCACTTGAAGATGATTATTTTATTGAGAAAAAATTATTCCCCAATGTCGATTTCTATTCTGGAATAATTCTTCTGGCCATGGGATTCCCGACATCTATGTTCACCGTACTGTTTGCATTGGCACGTACCGCAGGCTGGGTTTCGCAGTGGAAAGAAATGATGGGTGAACCCGTACATAAAATTGGCAGACCTCGGCAACGATACACCGGTTACACTCTTCGTAATTACGTTCCAGCAAACAAACGCTGATATAACACAGCGTGTATAAGACAAAGATGACCAATGTATTGAAGCAAGGGAAAAAAGACCTCTATGAACAATGATGAGAAGGCTGTCAGACTAGTTGGTCGTGATCTTTTAGACACAGCCGAATTCAACAAAGGTACCGCTTTCACAACACAGGAACGCGAACAATATGGCCTACGTGGTTTACTGCCCGCTGCCATCAGTACACAGGAAATGCAACTGCACAGGGCAATAGAGAACCTGCGACGAAAAGCCTATGATATTGAACGCTACATTTTTCTTATGGCCTTGCTCGGGCGTAACGAGCGACTGTTTTACCGCTTGCTAATCGAGAACATCGATGAATTAATGCCAATTGTTTATACCCCGACAGTTGGTCAGGCATGTCAGGAATTTGCACACATTTTCCGTCAGTCTAGAGGTTTTTATATCACCTGCGATGATCGAGGACATATCGAAGAAATGCTGACTAACTGGCCTGAGCAGGATGTCCGTCTAATCGTAGTGACCGACGGTCAGCGTATCCTTGGACTGGGTGATTTAGGGGCCAGCGGCATGGGTATCCCGATAGGAAAACTGTCTTTATATTCGGCTTGTGCAGGTATACCACCGCAGCAATGTATGCCGGTACTACTTGATGTTGGTACAAATAATCAGGCACTACTTGATGACCGCTTATACCTGGGAGTTAGACAACATCGCCTGACGGGTGAGGCCTACACCTCACTGGTTGACGAATTTGTGACTGCGGTACAAAAAGTCTTCCCCAAAGTATTGATCCAGTTTGAAGATTTCCTGACACCCAATGCCTATGGATTACTGCAGCGTTATCGAAATGACGTACGTTGCTTTAACGATGATATTCAGGGTACGGCAGCGATGGCATTAGCGGGTGTACTGGCTTCTTGCAGAATAACAGGGGAAAATTTTTCTGATCTGCGTATTATGTTTCTCGGTGCAGGTTCGGCAGCAACCGGCATTGCTGATTTGATACAGGCAGCGCTGCAGCAAGCCGGACTTTCTCCTGAAGCCGCGCGAGACAGATTCTGGTTTGTCGATCAATGCGGCCTGGTCGTTACCACGCGTGATGATCTGCCCACACATAATTTACCCTATGCACGAAATGTTTCGCAAACAAACTTCACCGATGCCATCAGGATGGCACAACCACAAATACTGATCGGTGCCACCGGTGCACCGGGTACTTTTACCAGGGAAATTATCCAGTTAATGGCCGAGATCAATCAACAACCGGTTATTTTTGCACTATCTAACCCCACATCAAGAGCCGAATGCACCGCTGAACAGGCTTATCAATGGAGTCATGGTCGCGCGGTCTTTGCTAGCGGCAGTCCTTTTCCAGCGTTCGACTATCAGGGTAAAAGACTGCATCCCGGTCAGGCTAATAATGCCCATGTATTCCCAGGCATCGGTCTGGGAATTATTGCCTGCAATGCAAGCCGGGTAAGTGAAGAAATGTTTCTCGATGCAGCTCGTATGCTGGCAGATTTGGTCGATGAAAGCGTGCTGAAATCAGGCAGTGTCTATCCGCCATTGTCTCAGATTCGATCAATCTCTTTACAAATTGCAACGGCCGTTGCCGAGCGTGCCTATGAACAAGGACTTGCCACCGAACCGCGGCCTGAGAATCTACAGGTAATGATCAAACAACTTATGTACCAGCCAAATTATTAAGGCCGTTCTTCATCGCCGATAAAACAAAACTAAGAGTTCATCTGTAAATGCCAAATACAACAAAATTACAAAAAGCTGTAAAGCAACAACGTAAGGCACTGAAAGAATTATTGTCTGAATCGATGTCTGAACTTGCTACTGCATGTGCCGACAAAATGCACAATCGCCAGGCACTTGAAGACATTCTTTCGCGCGAAATGAGCACAGCGGACTATTGTAAATATCTTTGGGTAGTGGATAAACACGGTCGTCAATTAACAGATGATGCCATGCGTACCGGGTTCAAACATGGACAAGTTGGACGTGATCGCGCGGCTCGACCTTATTTACAACGCGCCTTGAAAGGTAAAGACTACTATTTATCTGAAGCCTATATTAGCCGCAATCGTAAGCGCCCTTCTCTCACTGCCGTTAAAACAATTTATGATGATAAGGGTCAGGTGAACGGCTACCTGGGGGCGGATTTTGATTTACGAGAGCTGCCGAATACAGCTGATGAATACGAAAATGAGAAAAACTGGCAACAGGTAAAAGGTGACCCGGCGATCCGAAGTGGATTGTTTTCACAGCAACGCGTAGAAAGTGCCATGGATGCGCAAATTGATAAAGTACTTGATGTTATGCAAGAACTGATACTAGAACATGGCGTGTTTCACGCCAAGTTACATTTCTCCAGCAGTCGTGCTACCTTATGGCGGGCTGATAATCCGTTTGATTACCAGATTTTGAATATCGATGAACTGAGCGACCCCGATATTTGCCTGGCATTTCAACGTCAAAAATATTTTGAAAAAGCCATTGTTGATGCAAAAAATATTAGTATGATTTTTCAGCAATTCAAAGATTTGCGTTTTGCCGATGAAACTATTTACTTGCGCTCCGCCTCTCTGAATATTGTTAATGGCATGGTGAGCTTAAATTTTTCATGTGATGGTTCTCATTATATGTTTTATAAGGAGTTTCTCGAAAAAAACACGACGTTCTGGTTTGGTGGTTAGCACTGATTATTTTCAGCAGCAGGCTGTCTGATTTCATTTTAGCCTTGCACACAGACAATTTATTATTAGAGAAAAATGTGATAATAAAAAAAAGCAATGTGTAAACACCTGGAACTGAAGACTAACCAAATAGCCTGTGCTATAGGGCCTGTGAAAAGTGGCACCCTTTTACATAAAACAGCATTATGAAAAACAATAAAAGCGTATTACAAAAAATAGCCTATTACTCAGGTTTTATCAGTTTTATAATATCTGTCATCTGTCTGATTTTTCTCTATCTAAAGATAGATGACTTAGGTTGGCAAAGTCCTGTCTCTGCCAGCCTGATGGCCTCTTCGTTTTTTTTTGCTGCGGTGGGTGTTGTTCTGGTGACTATTGGAAAGTGCAATCTTCCCAGCTTTAAAGTGAGGAACTCTGATTCATAAATTGTTTCATTCAATTATTATATATTGGAAAGGCAGTTTATGTTGATAACTCAGGTTTTATATGGCTGGTAATTAACTGGCTCATTTGCAGCTCCTGTTCATCCAGCCCTATTTTTAGTATTGCTGCATTTGGTATATATATTGCGTTTCTCAGGCTTCTGTATTGCGCCATGCCGATAGTATCTTTTTTTAGTGTCCCGGTTATTATTTTCCATATCATTGCTCTAATCACATGACCATGTGTAAAAACAATAATATGATCTTGTCTGTGCATTATTTTTTCAACTATCATTTCCATACGATCAATAAATTCAGTAAAGGATTCGGCGTTAGCAGCATTTTTTTGCTGCGGATTACACTTCTGCCAGTAATCATTCACAGCTGCCAGGCGATCTGCCTGCGTGGTATTCACATATCTTTCATCAGGTAAATAGATAAACTCATGAACTGGCCATTCGTCCACAAAGACATCGGGGAATTTATTTATCGTGGCCTGTGCTGTTTGTAGTGCTCTCTTATATGGGGAGTGTACAATGATATCTGGCCTGCACTGAATGTAGGATTGTATACTTTCTGCTTGCAATAAACCTCTTTGAGTCAAAATTGAGGTCCCCGGATGAGTCGTTTTTTCACCCGAGTTAGATTGGCTTTCACCATGTCTAATTAACCATACATTCTTCATTTCAACGTTAACAGACTACTATTATTATGTAAGAATAATTTCCCTGTTACACGAATCAAATCAATAATCTCGACAATGTTCATTTCTATGCACCTGGTAGATACTGCAAAAGTCCAAATCACCGGTTATTTTTTACAGATGAATCGTAACAGAAAAATCAGTCTGAGAAAAAAATTCTAAACCGTATAATCGACGATTAATTAAATCAGGTGAATTCGTTTAAACAAAAATCGACCGCCCGATCAAAATCAATAGCGCCGGTCACCTCATAAACGTCCACCTCAGACAAAACAGGAATATATTCATCCGGGTTTGTTTCTACGATAGTGGCAGGTGCCTTATTACCGGGCAGCAGGTAGAAAGGTCCCGGTGATTTCATCACCGCAGCTAGAAGATCGGGACGTTGACGAATATCAACTGCTGTGAATTCGGTCGGTGCAGTGTCATCACGCTTCCAGTTCAGAATAAAAAAAGCTTTTAATTTTGCATGCAACTTAAATTTTCCTGAACCAAAAATCGCCTCAACATCGGCATCGTATTTTTCTTCCAGATCCCAGATTTCATGTTGCGTAATTTTTTTGAGCTGCTCTAATCTATTTTTTGGAATCACGTCAGCCAGCGCCGGGTTATACAAAACCGTACCAGGGTTAATACGCGGTTGTTTGGGCACACCACTCATATAAACCCCGTCTGCACTTTTTCCAACCAGGGTCCGGTCATTACTGACAAAATCAAACCCTTTGCGCATTAAATGTAAAGCAAGCGTGGATTTGCCGCCACCAGAAAAGGCTGAAATTGCAAATCCTTCACCCTGTCTGGATAAAGCCGAAGCATGACATAAAACGTTATCACTATGCATCAGCCACGTAATATATTGCGAAATGAGAAAATTTATTACCTGGCTTTCATTTTTCAAACATTCGCCGAAAACCAGACATTCTTTATTGCTTTGTAAGGTCTGCATACCGGTACGCACTTTTCTACAGACGCGACCATCAGTCAGGTCAACGAAAGAATCTTTACGTCCAGCCTTACCCGGTTCACGTTGCCAGTTGGAAAAATCCAGACCCAGTTCAGGAGCTGGCATTTCAAGTGCGGTAATCAGAATATCAGGAAGCCAATTATCAGAGACTTCATCATTGCCCAAAAAAGGTTTGAAGTATGATTTGAGTATTTGAACAAATTCGGCTGAGTTGGTATCAAACCTGATACGACACTGGCCAAATTTCAAATCCAGGCTGCTGTCGACGGCCTGGCCTTTACGCACATATTTAGAGAGCACTTCAACTGTAGTTGCCTCGTTACTCATCAGCTTACATTTGCTTACTCATGAAATCATGCCGCTCCTGAAAGTCTTTCATTTAATCGTTCAACAGCATAACTGGTATACAGTTTTGCAGCGTCGATACCATGCGAATCCAGCAATCCCCGGTAACCACCAAACGCACTCACTTCAAATACCATCGGCCCATTTGATGTCTCAACCACATCGACGCAGGTAAAATCCATAGCAGATGGTGCCTGTGCTTTTCAGCAAGTCGTAATATCTCGGCCGATGGCTCGTGTGCTACATAATGTCCACCACTATTAATAGTGGTGTTCCAGCTCTCACCACTACCCTGACGCGCATAGGTGGCCAGATAGCGACCACCGAGAAACACAACACCCAGATCACGCCCGGGGATATCGACCATTTCCTGAATATACATCACAGAATTAGTTTGTTTGAATAGATCAATCTTTTCTTCCAAATCTGCGTCATTCGAATCAATGGTTATCATGCCGCGTGCTTTGGTGGAATATAACGGCTTTAACACAACAGACCCGAGCCTCTGCACTGCTCCCTCCGCTAGTAATACATCTTCTGTGATAACTGTTTTCGGCATGGGAATACCGGCATTTCTCAGGGTTACGGTACAGGCAAGACGATCTATTAATCGAATGATGTTATCCGGTTTTGAAAAAATACTCACACCCTGGGCCTGTAGAAAACGAAGCATCTCCAGTCGATCCAGGTCCGCCGGTGAATAGATTGAATTGATTTTTTTGACCAAGATCCCATCCGGTTTGTAATATTAAGCAGAAGTGATGGATATATCCTTAGCGTAAGTTGTAAGCCAAGATATTTCAAAAGTCACTTTTTCCATCTTGCCTTTGGTCTGCGCCTTTATTTCAACATCAACCAGATCAGATGGAGTGATGACCACCGTATCTTTGCCTTGTTTGAACTGTACAGTACCTTTTTCCAGCCCGGTGATAAGTGAAGTAAAATAGACAACGGCTTCTTCACGTTTCATGCGGCGTTCATATTTTATTTTTGTTTCTTCTTTCTCGCGTTTTAATGCTTTTCGGGCCATTTGTCTGGCTTTCTCCGACGCTTTCTTAGCTTTCTTTTCGATTTCCCTGGCTTTACTCGCAGCCTTCTCCTTAGCCTTTTTTTCAGCTTTGGCTATTTTTTCTGCCTGTTTTTTTTCTTTAAGTTCAGATTTATCTTTAGTTTTGTTTTCAGGTTTAGCTTTGGATTTAGTTTCGGATTTTTTATTTGACATCTTTTTTACCTCGCAATTGACTGCTATTGGCTTCGTTACCATCTTTGGCGTTACTGCCCTTGTATTTTCAGCCTCGGCTTTAACCGAAGTCGCTGACAAGGATACTAATGAGGACACTTCTTTTGTTGCTGCTGTTACAGGTTTTTCATCCTGTTTACTAATATCAGTCATCGTGGTTCCCGCATTAGCTTTAAATAAACCGCCGATAATGTTAAATAAAGTCCCTGTCGCCTCAACTCACTCTGTACTACCAGAACAGAATAATCAATTTTACTAATGGTTAGCGAGATCCGAGATACCTGCCGATTGCAAAAAATGATATTTATCGCTTAGATATATACTGATATACTAACGGTACCATATTAAAGAATACACTATTTTCATAGACCATAGTATACTAGGCCTATGAAAATAGATGGTCGCGAACTCACCAC
>RCNF010001232.1_pt1 | contig 13431 bp, 10 predicted proteins | sample 2041311 | NCBI WGS metagenome assembly RCNF01 (sample SAMN09708228, study PRJNA481090) | Marine sediment metagenome, whole genome shotgun sequencing project. | biome: marine sediment; feature: ocean; material: sediment; isolation source: Sewage treatment plant 2 marine sediment (STP2) ... | reverse complement strand
AATTGAAATCACAGATGTTAGTAACAACCTCATTGAAGGTACCGAGCCTGAAGCTGAGGAAATGACTTTTGAATTATTTGAAGCACTTGCTGAAGGTTTAACCAATAAAGATCCTAACTCTAAACCTGGTGTAATTGAAGATGACACCCTTATCTATGATTTAAATAATAATCAAACCGTAGACGCTGATATTGATCCCTTCGATAATAAAGAACTCATGCCTTTTAATGAGCTTGCTACACTGTCAGAGAAAACTGACCAAGAAAAAACCCAAATAAGTTAAAAGTGTTCATATTCAAGCCCCCTTATTTAGTTATTGTATTATACAAAATGAGTAAATCTAGGAGGGATGGGCAAACTAACTATTTAAATGTTATTTGATCAGAGGCCCCTTAAGTGAACAGGATATCATACAGAGAACCACATCACATTTAACGATAGGCAGGGAGTTTATGACAAAATCATCGTTGTTTTGTAATCTGCACTATAATTTTGAATAGAGAGGAGAAAGTTTGCTAGCAAAGGCAGGGTAACGCTGGAATGCTAATTGCCTTTCGAGTTTCATAACGCGGAGTCTGTGTTTTTGACTAAGCTTCACAGGACGAGCTTTCACGTTTTCATCTTAGTTGTTACGTACCTTGTGAAGGGGGCATTGCATCATGCCACAGGCGTCCATTCACCTCGGCACATGCCTAGAATCCAAATACTTGAAAACTCGCATAACTTTACTTGAATAGCTAGAGGTGCCCCAGGTTGGGCATTTTTCGTGGCCTTATTTCCACCGTTTATTGATCAGACTTTGCCTTTGTTGCCGCAGTTGTCAGTATTGTTAATGATTATTTTGACGATCGAGTTTCTCTCTCTGATTTTATATGCCATTGGCGGTCATTCACTACGAAGTGCGCCTAGGATATGATGCCCTGAAGACTTACAGAATTTCACCTAGGTTATTCAGGACTTCCTTAAAGTACTCGCCAATTGCTCTGCTTTGTTAAGAAACATAATCGTCGTTACTTTTCCTGCGGTAACCTTTACAACCGTTACAAACTCCTTTTTACGTGGAATATACGCCACTTGTGCTGCATTTTTTGCCAGTAAAATATCATAAGGGCGTTTCTTCATTTTCGGAATGGCAAACATTTTGGTAATTATTGAAGGCATGCCACTAATATCTGCGACAAAGTACGCCTTTTTGTTTAAGAGATAAGCTGCATCCTGTTTCATTAGAAAAGTGTTAATTAATTTAGATGGCGCTTTCTCAACTGCAAATAAAAGTGTCTTTATATCTTTGCTAATTTTTATGGGTTTGCCATGTTGTGTTTTAAGTTCGAGGGGCGGGAGTATATGACCCACTCGCAATGATTTTATAGAAGCATCTGCTTTAGCTGTGTCTGCATAAGCTATATCTGCATGAGCTGAAAATGTGAGTAATAACATGCAACTAATGAGTAATTTTTGAAGCATTTTAGATTCCTGATGTGTAAAAAAAGCCCAGGCTGATTAGCCTGGGTTTTTATTGAAAGTTAAACAGGGGGGGCTACAGCGAAGCTTGCTGTGTTTGAGCGGCTTGTTGCAACTTAACCAGCTTATTCCACTGCTCTGCAGATAGAATTGAACGAATATTGTCACGACAGTCAGCTTTTGATGACGCTAGTTTTATGCGTAAATCTGCTATTTCACTGTATTTCTTCATCAGTGTTGGTTTGTCATCAGCATTAATAGATGCCAGTGCAAGGTCATTTTCAAGCTGGACGATTTTTTTAACGACGTTTTTTGATTTCTTGTTATTGGCTGCAATCCAACTTTTTAATTTACCCGTTTGCTCTGAACTCAATGCGATACTTTTTGCATTTTTCATTAGCACTGGCATGTAATTAGGCATTAGGTTGGCGTGATAAAGCATTGATATATATTGGGCTTTTTCGGCGGCAGCTTTATCTATAGCAACAGTTTGGGTAACAGTCTGAGTAATATTCTGGGTAATAGGCGGCATGTACATTTTTTCTTTATTTAGTTTATAGCTCCATGGTAAACCAGAGTTTTTCCAGCCATTTTTTAGACGCCAGTTTTTCTTCTCGCCATCTTTAACGGTTCCACCTTCAAAACCATCGGTAACAACATAGATATTTTTATAACCTTTATCTTCCAATAGTTTAGTAGCTGGTGCACCACGAGTTCCGCCAGAACGGCACATGATTGCAATAGGAGCGTCTTTGCTAAGACCGCGAGCCTGCAATGCGGCTGCAAGGTCTTGTTCGAAGTTTTTATTCATCTGCATATTAAAAACAGGTTTATTCTTATGCCAGGTACTACGGTCTGCTGTTTTGAAAGGAATGTTGATATCTACCACATCTGAAAATCCGGTAAACATGATTTCAACAGGGTCACGAACATCAACCAGCAGCATTTTGTCTCCCAGCTTCTGCTTCATTGCAGCCACTTCATTGGAGTCTACATATAATCCCCAGCTGGTTTGTTTTTCTGGGGTTTTAGGAGCTTCAGCAGCGTTTAACGAGGCACCATAGATACAAGCTGAAAGAAGTAAAGGTGTTATGAATATGCGTTTCATTTGTTAATTTCCGAGTTATTAGTGTTTGAGGGTTAATTTGTGAATGCGATCGTAGTTGAATAAAATCCGAAACACTTTGATAAAACACAAAACAGAAAGAAACTGGAATGATTAGCAGTTAAAAAGGCCATAGATTAAGGATTATTGGGGTTAATATGTAGGGGGGCAGGGTAAAATTAAATACCCCAGAAAGTAGAAGGGTGTCCTTCGACAAGCTCAGCAGAACTGACCTTCCTACTTCCAGATATCAATATCTTTACCGGATTTAAGTATTTTCTCTTGATAGACTCTGCCAAATTCTAACCAGGTTGCGTAGCTTTCGTATTCTTTATTTGCTACATAGATAAGTAATTCAGTCATGTGGAAAGATTTTAATAAGCCAGTGACGCGGGCTTTTTCTTCACCTTCTGCATATAAAACCAGCGCTGGGCGATAGCTGATACCAAGCTTTTTTATCCAGTCTCCTGCGGTGGTTTTATTGCCTTCGATATCGATGATTTCTTTGTCAGAGAGTGCATCTAATCGCACAAAATTGTACGCTTTCATCAGATTGTTAATTTCAGGAACGGTAAGTATATCTTTGTGGAATTGTGCGCATTCTCCACAGGTTTTATCTTCAAATAATACGGCGATAGGTTTGTCTTGTTCACTGGCTTTTTGAAAGTCGGTAATATCTGTGAAGTTTTTATTCGGGAGTAATTCATAAACTGCGTCGTTGAGGTTTTCGCTGCGGTAGCTGGCAAGGTTCGTTTTTTCGTAAGCTTTATCTTTGACGAAATTCAACACGGTTTTGAATTCGCGTGGGGTTCGATAACCATTGAGGCGAGCTACGATTTTGTTATTTGCGTTCATAAATAACAGGGTGGGTGTGTAGAGTACGTTTAATGCTTTGGCGAGTTCGCGCTCGGTGACGCTGGTATCTTCGTTGAATTCTATTTCACGATCGCCTTTGATATTGATGTGAATGTTGTCGAAGTTGGCTTTGATGAATTCCATATTGCCGCCATCTTTCTCGGCAGTTTTGAAGTTATCTTTCAGCATCTTTGCACAATACGGACAGCCTTTTAAATCGGCAAAAACCAGCATGTGTTTGCCTTCTTCAGCAGCTTCTGCAGCATCTTCTCTGAAATCTAAGAAGCTTTCTTTAAACCAGTCGGGGAATTCAGCATTTATGCCACCTACAATCTGTCCAAGTTTAGACACTGTAGAAGCGTCTGTTTTAGTTTCTATTAAAGTGTTATCTGCAAATACAGAGAAGGTGAGTGACAGGTAACAGGCAAGCAACAGGCTGAGAGTTTTTAACGAGAATGTATTTAGCGGATTCATAAGGCTTTTTCTTTATTGGGGTAGTTTAGCTAATAAAGAAAATAGCATATTAACTGAGATCATCAAACTCACTGATACCACATTAAACTCAAGATTAAAGCGATAAGGCCTAGGCACTTATCACCATACTGTTTAGTACTTCTGTGAAGTGATCACCCAGATAATGACCGTTTTTTCTTTCTTAGATGGGTTTTTGTAGAAGTGTGGTTCGTCACCATGGATAGAGAAGCTATCGCCTTTTTCTAGGGTGAATTGTTTAGTTCCGATAGTAAGTTCTAGCGTGCCTGAAAGGACTACACCAGCATCTTCGCCCCCTTTACGTTGGCGTGGTTCTGGGTCGCTTACAGTGCCTGGCTCTAGGGTTGTCTGCAACATCATGATTTCACCACTGAGTCGTGGTGAGAGTAATTCTTCACTAACCCCGGTACCTGAAAATTCAAGATGACGACGCGTGTTGCGCCGAACGATATAGTCTACTTCATCTTCTTTTTGTGGCGTGTCGGTGTGGAAAAACCAGGTTATCTGGACTTCCAGCGTATCACTAATCGCCTGTAACACAGGAATCGGTAATGATGAAACGCCACGTTCTACCTGACTGAGATAACCCACCGATTTATTAATCTGGTGGGCGAGGTAACTAATCGTCATGCCTTTGGATTTACGCAGGTCACGGATTTGCTGACCAAGGCGTAGATTGCCTTGGTTAGCTTCAGCATTAGCAGCTTCTGTCTCGCTTAATCTGTCTGTAAAGGTTTTGGACATTCGGTTAGTGTTCTCTCTATCAATGACTGTGGAAGACGTTATTGTGCTTTAATCAAAATGTAACCTAAAAAATGTGCCTTAAAAAAAGTGCCTTAAAGTAGGGGGGTGACAAATGATTCATATCTAACACTTAATCTTTTCCATTTTAGGATCATAGAATGAAGAGAATGAAGGTTTCACTTTGTAACGAACGCATTCAACTTCTATCTCAAATTCGCTGGCTTCAAGCCATGCTTTATCTATACCACCCTCGTATTCTACATAGCCCATAGCGATTGTCGCACCCATTGTATGACCAAACATACCCGATGTCACACGGCCGGCAATTTTGCCATTCGCATAGATAGGTTCTTCGTGGTAACAAAGCGGTTGATCGTCTTCAAACAAGAAGGCTACAAATCTCTTGGTTAATAAGCCTTTTGCTTTCTGTGCGAGTAGGGCTTCTTTACCAATGAATCCACCTTCTTTGTTGAAGTCAGAAGCAAAGCTTAACCCCGCTTCTAATGCAGTGTCTTCATCAGTGATATCGTGACCCCAGTGACGGTAACATTTCTCCATACGTAATGAGTTCATGGTGTGATAACCGTATGGTTTGATGTCGAACTCTTCACCTGCTTCCATAATTGCATCGAATACGCTGGGTGCAAATTCAGTTGGGATGTAAAGCTCCCAGCCTAACTCGCCGACATAAGTAATGCGCGATGCGCGAACCAGTGCGTATTGCATATCAATTTCGCGTGAAGCTGCAAATGGGAAGGCTTCGTGAGACATATCCGCTTCGGTGAGTTTGTTTAAGGTTTCGCGAGACTTTGGTCCCATCACGGTGACTACGGCGTAGGCAGAAGTCACATCGTTGATCATGACAATCTCATCATGCTCTTTATTCTGCTTTAGCCCTTTATTACGATGTAACCAAGCCATGTCGCGTGTTTGACAAGAAACGCCCGAAACAACCAGATAAGCATCTTCACGAATACGGGTGAGGGTAACATCAGCTTCTATTCCGCCACGCTCATTTAGCCATTGGGTGTAAACCATTTTACCTACGGCAACATCGATATTGTTCGAGCAAATGCGATTCATGTACTTGACTACATCTGGTCCTTCAACCTGATATTTAGAGAAGGAGCTTTGATCGATAACACCGACCGAATTTCTTACCGTTTCGTGTTCGCGTTTATTGTTGTCGAACCAATTTTGTCTGCCGAAAGAGTATTCGTACTTTCGTTCCTGACCTTCATCTGCAAACCAGTTAGGGCGTTCCCAACCATTTTCACAACCGAATACTGCACCTAATTTGTCTAGTTGAGCATGCAGAACCGAACGACGTACGCCGCGTGCTGTTTTAAATTGTTTAAATGGGAAATGCGTTTCATACAATAGTCCCAAGGTTTCAGTCGTACGTTCGAATAAATAACGCTGAGTGCCTTGGAATGGGTTGTTACGACGAATATCAACTGGCCATAAATCCTGTGGTGGATGATCTTTCTGAATCCAATCTGCCAACACTTTACCCGCACCACCAGCCGATTGAATACCAACCGAGTTAAAGCCCGCAGCAACGAAGTAGTTACGACACTCTGGTGATTCACCTAATTGGAAACGGTCATCAGGTGTAAACGATTCAGGGCCATTGAAAAATAACTGTAAGCCAGTTTCTTCTAGTTCGGGGATGCGATGCATAGCGGCTTCGAGATAAGGTTCTAGGTGATCAAAGTCGTCTGGAATTTGGTCAAAACTAAAGTCTTCCGCAATGCCTTTCATACCCCACGGTTTTGCATTTGGCTCAAACATACCAACCAGTAATTGACCACCTTCTGGTTTGAAGTAACAGTAACCATCCATATCGCGCATGGTAGGTAAGTGTTCTTGAAGGTTTGGCATCTTTTCGGTTACAACATAGAAGTGTTCTGCGGCATGTAATGGTACGTTTACACCTGCTTTTTTACCAAATTCACGCGCCCACATGCCCGCACAGTTCACTACGATTTCGGCTTCAATATCACCTTGTTCGGTCACGACACCAGCCGCTTTACCGTCTTTGACAATCATGTCGATTACTTTGGTGTTCTCAAAGATCTGAGCGCCACCGTTTTTAGCACCACGCGCTAAAGCGTTGGTAAGATCAACCGGACTTGCGATGCCATCATTAGGTAAGTGGATGGCACCAACGACATCATCGATGTTCAATAGTGGCCAGATTTCTTTGGCTTGATCTGGGTCGATAACATCACACGGGAAGCCAGCAACTTTCGCCATGGATGCGCCGCGTTTGAGTTCTGAAAGTCGTTCTTTGTTTGTCGCAATCGTTAGTGAGCCATTGCGTACATAGCCAGTTGCTTGTCCGGTTTCTTCTTCAAGTTTTCCGTATAAATCCGCACTGTATTTTGCCAACATCGACATACTGTAATTTGCACGAAGGGTAGGGACTAAACCCGCCGCATGCCACGTTGTGCCACAAGTTAGAGTTTTGCGTTCGAGTAACACCACATCGGTGATACCTAATTTAGTTAGGTGATAGGCAAGACTACAACCGATAACGCCACCGCCGACGATGACGACTTGTGCAGAAGAAGGTAATTGTTTACTCATGATGTTCTCCCCAAATGGGTCTGATGTGATGTTAGCTTTCTTGAAAAAGTGTAGTTCTAAATCTGTTTTAGAAGACGATGGTTTTATTGCCGTGTACTAAAACACGATCTTCTAAATGTGCTCTAAGGCCACGAGCTAAAACAAGTTTCTCGGTGTCTTTACCTAGGCGTACTAGGTCTTCAACTTTGTCACCGTGATTTACGCGTGATACATCTTGTTCAATGATTGGGCCTTGATCCAGGTTTTCAGTAACGTAATGACAAGTTGCACCTATCAATTTCACGCCACGAATCGAAGCCTGATGATAAGGTTTTGCGCCAATAAATGACGGTAAGAAACTGTGATGAATATTGATTACTTTATGCTTATATTTAGCGCACAGAGTCGGTGGTAAAATTTGCATATAGCGTGCAAGGACCACGGTGTCTCCTTTATATTCTTCAATCAATCTTTCAACTTCATCAAAGCCAGGTTGTTTATTGTCTTTTTCAATCACTACCTTGTGATAGGGAATACCATAGTGCTCGACTAAACCACGCATATCATCATGATTTGAAATCACACAGGGAATTTCGCAATTAAGTTCACCGCTGTGCCAGCGATCCAATAGGTCAGATAAACAGTGAGAACCTTTACTCGCCATCATAATGATTTTTTTAGGAACGGTGCTATCTTCTAGTTTCCAATTGAAGTTAAGTGATTCAGCTAATGGAGTGAGTAATTCTCTAAACTCTTCCAAGCTCACATCAAGTGAATCAGCGAGAATTTCGATGCGTGAGAAAAACCATTTAGTTTCTTCATCAGAATGTTGTGACGCATCTGAAATCCATCCCTTATGTTTAGTGATGAGGGTACTGACTTGATTTACTATTCCGATTGCGTCTGGGCAATCAAATGTTAAGCGATAGGTATGCATAGCGGTGTCCTGCGGTAGATCGTTTTTATATTAAGTGTTATTTAGTGGGATTGTAGAAGATAAAATGAAAAAATACAGAATAATTTCATTTAAATGATAAAAAATGAAATATCAACACCGAGAAGAAACTACTAAATCACCTTAGAGTTAGTGTTAATAGTCTAGTCAGATGTCGGGATATGATTAAATATAGGTAAGATTAGAACAGTGGCGCACTACGATTTAGGCAACAATTAGTCTATGAATGAACACTTTACGATAGGTATTGATACTGGGGGAACCTACACGGATGCTGTTGTCGTTGATACCGCAAAACGTGAAATCCTCGCTAGCGCTAAATCATTAACCACTCATGGTAATTTATCATTGGGGGTCATTGATGCTTTGAAACAAACGCTTGAAGCGGCTGATGAAGTTAGTGACGGGTCGTTTAGAAAATCAGAGGTAGCATTGGTTTCGCTTTCTACTACTCTGGCGACCAATGCCCTAGTTGAAGGCCAAGGCTCTTCTCTGGCTGTTTTCTTACTTGGCTTTAACGATGCTATGACAGAACGCACTGAGATTGCAAAAGCCATTCCTGATGCAAAAGTTGTGCGCATTAAAGGCGGCCATGTCTACACGGGTAAAGAACAACAGCCATTAGATACCGATGCTATTCGTGATGCACTTGCTGGTCAAATAGGTAAGGCTGATGCTTTTGCAGTGGCGGGGCATTATTCGGTTCGCAATCAATCTCATGAACGAGAAGCGGCTGAGTTAATTCGAGAGATTACAGGTGCGCCAGTGACGGCGTCATGTGATCTGTCTGATTCTTTAAATGGCCCTAAGCGCGCATTAACAGCAGGTTTCAATTCACAAATTGTCTCTTTGATTGTGCAACTCGAAAGCGCTGTGCGCGAAGCTATGCAAACATTGGGGCTTGATGCACCGATTATGATAGTTAAAGGTGATGGCTCGATCGCTCTTGCGGATTCAGTGATGTATACACCGATTGAAACCATTCTGTCTGGCCCTGCGGCAAGTGTTATTGGCGCTCGGTATTTAACCGGTGAAAAAGACTTTCTGATTTCGGATATTGGTGGAACGACTACCGATGTTGCAACTGTCGTTGATGGTTGGCCAGCTCTGAATGAAGCAGGCGCTGATGTCGGCGGTTATCGAACTTTAGTTAAAGCGATTGATATGAAAACGTTGGGCCTTGGCGGAGACAGTGAAGTCGAAATCGACACGTTGCAAAATCTACAATTATTACCTAATCGCGCCTTGCCTTTATCCATGTTAGCAATGCGCTTTCCACATATCGAATCAGAGTTAGAAATGGCATTGACCGCGGATAGTGGTATGCATTCGGCATTTCAGTATTTATTACTGCAATCATCCGCTGAGTCTTCTGCTTTTAGTGAACGTGAACAGGAGTTGTTGGGTCTATTAAGCGCAGACAAACCAGTACGTTTTCGTGAAGTCATCGTATCAGCCAAAGATCGTAGTACCCTAAAAAGGCTTATAAGTAGGGGGGTGGTCAGAATGTCTGGCTTTACTCCGAGTGATGCAGCACATGTGTTGGGCATGCAATCGCAATGGAATACCAAAGCTGCATTTTACGCCTGCGAATTATTGGGTCGAGCCACGGGTTATGTCAGTGGTAATGCTGGCAGTGATAGCACTGCTGAAAAAATTCAAGCTTTAGCGCAGAAAGTTCATGGTGCGGTGGTAGAGAAAAGCACCCGTTTAATGATCGATCAACTCGCCGCCAATACCTTTGATGGTAATGATGTATTGGTGGGCGCAGTAGCCTCTGGTAATCCTCTTATCAAGGACTTGCAAATAAAGTTCGAGTCACGTCTTCCATTGGTAGCTGTGGGTGGGCCTGCTGGGATATTCTATCCCGATGTAGGTGAACGTTTAGGACAGGAAGTGTTGATTCCAGAATATAGCGCGGTAGCCAATGCCATTGGTGCGGCAGTCGGTCATGTAAAATCAAGCTGCATTATTGAAGTCACTTTACACGAGAAGAATGGTTTTCAAGTGCATGCACGAGATGAGGTGATTCGAGCTGAATCGCCTACAGAAGCGCTAGAGATTGCTAGTCAAATGGCTATCGCAGGTGTAACACAAGATTTGATAACCAAGGGTGGCGAAGTTCAAAGCAAAGAAGATATTACGGTAAATATCGAACGGGTTGATATTCCCGGTATGGAAGATAATGCAGGCTTGATTAGTGCTAAAGTAATAGCTGAATGTGAAAGCCACGCGAGTTAGAAATGACATTAAGTAAGCTGTTCTTTATAGTACTTATCAGTAATTTATTTTTATTAGTTGGTGTAAATGCTGCTGATATAGATCCTTCAATTGCCTCTGTAAAAGCTTCTGCAAAAGATGCCGTTTTCGATATGCATATGCATTATAAATGGAGTCAGAAAGAAGTCACTTCGCCAGAACAGGCCGTTCAATATTTAACAGAGCATAATATTTCACACGCCGTGGTTATTGGTAAACCGGCTGAAAATGCATTGCTGTTAAAGAAACTCGCGCCAGAAAAAGTGATCGCTATTTTCAGTCCTTATCGTGACTCGCAAGATTGGTATCGCTGGCAACGCAATGAGAAGGTATTAATCGAAGCACGAAAGGCGTTAGAATCTGGTGAATACCAAGGTGTAGGTGAACTGCATATCATTGGTGGTGGTTTTGCGCGTAAGCTGGAATCTGCAACGGTGTTGAATGGCTTAATGAAAATGGTACATGAATTCGATGTGCCAATTATGATCCACACTGAATTCTCGCGACCCAATTACATGTTGGCGATTTGTGAGAGATATCCTAAAAGCAAAATTATCTGGGCGCATGCAGGTGCTGTGCTAAAACCCGAACATGTTGATGAAGTGATGAGCAAATGCCCGAACGTTTGGAGTGGCATGGCAGCTCGTGACCCTTGGCGTTATGTGAGTAATCAACATACGGATGAAACAGGGGAAATTCTGCCAGAATGGAAAGCACTCATGATCAAATACGCTGATCGTTTTCTCGTAGGTTCTGATACGGTATGGCCAGTAGAACAACTCGATAGCTGGAATGAACCAGATACAGGCTGGGAACAACTGGGACGTTTCTGGGGATTTCATCGCAGTTGGTTAGCGCAATTACCAGAAGGAGTCGCAATGAAGATCAAACATGATAATGCGATGAAGTTGTTTAAGATAAATCCATAAACTTGAGAAAAAAGTGCCCGAAAGTAGGGGGGTGATCTAAAATAAACTCCAAAACTTAGTCATCCATCTAACTTACTTTAAAACTCTAAGAGTTAAATTCATGAAAGAATTCACTTATCTATTTCTGGCGTTGGCTATCGTTGCTGAAGTAATTGCCACAACTAGCCTGAAAGCCACCGCAGAATTTACCAAAATCGTACCCACAATCATTATGATCGTGGCATATCTCGTTTCATTTTACTTTATGACATTGGTACTGAGGCATATTCCTATTGGCATTACCTACGCAATCTGGTCGGGTGTGGGTATTGTATTAGTCGCGATAGTTGGGGCTTGGCGATATAAAGAAATCCCTGATTTACCCAGTATCTTGGGTATGGGGTTGATTATTTTGGGGGTTATTGTGATTCATGTCTTTTCTAAAAATATCAATCATTAACAGAAATTATTTGTACGAAATAAACTAGAATAAAAACAATCTTCAAAAAAATAGGTGTTGCAATGAAATCTCTTAAACCGCTTAAAATAATTCTAATTTCTCTGGCATTAGTCAGCGCATCTAATGCTTATTCGTTCTGTGGATTTTATGCCGCAAGAGCCGGCACCAATTTATACAATCAGTCTTCCAAAGTTGTGATCGCACAAGATGGTCAATATCAGGCAATCACAATGGCCAGTGATTTTGAAGGAGATGCCAAAGATTTTGCGATGGTTGTACCCATACCCAAGGTATTAAAGCGCAATCAAATCAATGTAGTCGACAATAATATAATTACTCATCTTGATACTTATACAGCTCCGCGTTTGGTGGAGTATTTTGATCATAATCCATGTGTACCTCGAGCAGTGGCTGCGCCTGTGATGCGTGCACCAATGGCAAAAGGTGCTCGTATGGAAAAACGTAGTGGTCCCAAAAGCCTTGGTGTGACTATTGAAGCAAAATACGCGGTCGGTGTTTACGACATCTTATTGCTTTCTGCTGAACAAAGTAATGGACTGGTAACTTGGTTAACGCAAAACAACTATCAACTTCCTAAGGGCGCTGAGCCTGTCATCAATAGCTATTTAAAGATGGGTATGAAGTTCTTTGTTGCTAAGGTAAATATGCAGCGTCAGGCGAAGACGGGCTTTTCCTATCTAAAACCGATTCGTATTAACTATCACTCATCAAACTTCATGTTGCCACTTAGGTTGGGCATGTTGAATGCAAAAGGCGCACAAGAGCTATTTGTGTTTCATTTGAATCGTAAAGGTCGAGTGGTTAGTAGTAATTATCCCAATGTAAAATTGCATACGAATAAAGAAATACCGGTATTCAATAAGAAAGACTTCGGGGCGTTTTATAAAGCGACATTTGATAATCAAGTAAAGCAAAACGGTAATCGTGCGGTGTTCCTTGAATATGCCTGGGACATGAGCTGGTGTGATCCGTGTGCGGCTGATCCATTGAGTGATAATGAATTAAAACAGCTGGGTGTGTTCTGGGTAAATCAACCTCAGATAAAATCTGCAAAGCCAGTTAACGGTATACCACGACGAATAATGCCAAGAAGAGGCAAAGACGTTTTTGTGACACGTATGCACGTGACGTACGATAAGAAAAATTTCCCTAATGATCTGGCTTTTAAAGCCACAGACAATCGCGAGAATTTCCAAGGCCGTTTTATTGTACGTCACCCGTGGAAAGGCGAAGTCGGTCAATGTAAACAGGCAGAAACTTACCTGACTCAAACCTTGCCAAAACGACAGGAAAAAGAAGCACAAACGATGGCGAATCTTACAGGCTGGGATATCAATACTATTCGTAAACGGATGAATTTAGTATCCAGTAAATCGAATCCGGGTGGTAGTCAGAATGCGGGATCAAATCAGGTAAAGCCGTAGCTTAAGCAAGAACTAAAGCCACCCCCGTACTTTTAGGAGGTTTTTTATTCATTCAATGAAAACACCTTAAAAGTACGGGGGTGACTTCACTGCTGTCCCATAATTACCCAAAACTAAAGAAAGCCTGAACTCCGCTTGTTATAATGTTTGTACCACCAATCATTACACATAAGGAG
>RCNF010001230.1_pt1 | contig 13435 bp, 12 predicted proteins | sample 2041311 | NCBI WGS metagenome assembly RCNF01 (sample SAMN09708228, study PRJNA481090) | Marine sediment metagenome, whole genome shotgun sequencing project. | biome: marine sediment; feature: ocean; material: sediment; isolation source: Sewage treatment plant 2 marine sediment (STP2) ... | reverse complement strand
GCATCAAAATAACATGATTTTGAATTTGCTTAAAGCTAGTTAGTTAATGGCTTTCTAGTAGATGAAGAAAAAACGAGTTCAGATTTAGATTTTATTAGCTAGTTTTTCCAATACATAAGCCACTGCAATAAATCCGAAAGTTGCAGTTACCATCACTGATGAGCCAATACCACCAGCACAACTTAAATCAGTCAGCGCAGCTTCTCCCGTCGGTTTATCGTTCGACATTTCGCCAGAGCTTAGAGGATATTTTAAATGCTCAGATGAAAATACACAGGGAATCGAAAAGCGGCGTTTTACATTTTTAGTGAAGCCATAATCCTGACGTAATAGTTTACGCGTCTTTGATAACAAAGGATCATGTTCGGTTTTACTTAAATCAGACACTTGTATCAAACTCGGGTTGGTTTGACCGCCCGCTCCGCCTAAGGTAATAGTTTTTATTTTTTGACGTTTACACCAAGCGATCATGGCGGCTTTTACGCGTGAATCATCAATACAATCAACAACAAAATCAGCATCTCTGGGAATGATATCTTCGATATTTTCCAGTGAGACAAAGTCATCAATGGTGACAATCTCACATTCAGGATTGATGTCTTTTATTCTCTCGGCCATTACATCAATTTTGTTTCGACCTAAGGTACTAGATAAAGCAGGTAATTGACGATTGATGTTTGATTCTGCAACGACATCCATATCAACCAGTGTGATCTTTGAAATGGCATTTCTAGCTAGCGCCTCTGCAACCCAAGATCCAACACCCCCAACACCAATCACTAATACATGGGCATGTTGAAATTTTTGTAAGGCAGCTTTTCCGTATAGACGTTGTACGCCACCAAAGCGTCGGCTCATGTCTGCTTGTTGATCAGTTATAGTCACTTTAAGTATGTTCTTATTGAGGTGTGAGAAGCTTAGCTTAGTCCCAATTAATTAAAAAGCTCAAGGTATTTTAAAAAGTTGCATATAACACTATTTTCTATAATATAATGACCATACAGTTAATAACTGGGAAGTAATTCATAGCAAAGAAGGGAAGCTTTGATGAATATTCACACAATTAACCATAATGCATTGACTCACTTGATAGAAGCCGGAGCAGTATCTAGTGCTAAAGCGAATGCTGATGGGGATACTTGGACGTTAACAATTTCAGCTGGAGATACGGCTAAAATTGTTATGGCGAAAAATAGTGGTAAGGCTCGTGTTTGGAGAAAGCTTGATACGCTAGCCAAATACTTACAAGGTCTTGGTTTGGATAATTTTGAAATCAATTTAACGGAATATGATCCATCCAAGAAAAGTTTAAGACGACCTGATAGTGCTAACACCTTGAAGAAAACCCACCAGGCGCATAAATCCTATCAAAAACAAACCGCAGAAAATTTAGTGGAAACTACTTCTACTCTTACTCCATCTTCTGCAATAACTACACAAACTCCAACTCCTGAATTTACTAACAATACTGACAGAGCGATTCAAACGGCAAAGGAAAGATGGGAAGAAAGACGCGCTAAAATTCTTCAGAAAGAAGACCCAAGGGCAAAGTAATTTTTACACGAATTAACGTCAAATAGGTCACCCCCGTACTTTTAGCCAGTTTTCACATAAACATCTTTATTACATTCGCTGTCAGCATGATAATCAGAACAATAATTAACAGCCTGCGAATAAACTTATCCCCGCCTTTAATCGCAGAATGACCTCCTATCCAACCGCCTAAAGAGCTGGCAACAATCATCGGAATCGCAATAGCCCAAAGTACTTTTCCCGCCAATAAAAAAGCGACAGCAGCGCCGATATTAGTTAATAGATTTAAAGGTTTGATGGTTGCAGTTGCTTTCAACAAATCGTATTTAAGTATATTTCTAACAGCAATAGCCATATAAGTACCCGTACCCGGTCCTAAAATACCATCGTAGAAACCTATGGGGGTGAGCGCTAACATCGTTTTTACAGGTTGATCTTTTGGGGGTTCTATTTGCTTTTTTGGTTTATCTCGAAGCACAATGACAAGGGCGATTGGAATACATATCAAAATAGCCCAAGCCAAAAAGGTAGGGGGAATTCTTAATGCCAGAACCCCACCAATATATGAAGCCACCAAACAGGGAATTGAGGCATATGCCACCGTTTTCCATTGCACTCTTTTTCCTAGAGAATATTTAGCAACAGCTAAGGTAGTACCAGCAATGGCGGTGACCTTACTCACAGCCAATGAAGATATGGGCGGAACACCAGCAAATAGCAAAGCAGGAAGATTAAGCATTCCGCCGCCACCCGCAACAGCATCAACATAGCCCGCACAAAAAGCGACAATGCTTAGGACTACTATCCAATAGATACTGAGCTCAAAAATAGGATCCATACTTTATAGTCTTTTAATAGTGTTCTGAATTTAGAATGCGAAAGTATAGGTTATTTCTTAAAGACTACATCTAGTTATCTGCTATAAAAGCCTTAACGTTTATTAATAGCACCTAATTAATAGAGATGCTCTAAAGGTTATAAAATGAAAAGAAAACCAGTGATTTGTTACAGCGTCGATCAGCTGCCACCTATCGATGCTGACTTTTATAACAGCGTGCGCACTAATATGAAAAAAGTTGATGAAGTGCTCATTCCCCCTAGAGATGCCAAAACGTTTGAAGTACCCGCTGGGCACGTTTTCAGAATTGTCAGTGTCGATGGACCACAAGTAGGTGATTTGAACTTATGGAATCAACATGATTTAAGCGAGCGTTTTTTCAGCGGTAAAACCCGCCAACTCCATGCAACACACGTTACCACTGGCGATCGCTTGTGGAGTACCTTGCCAGGTTTACGACCATTAGCAACGATCACTCACGACACATTGGACTGGTATGGCTGGGATGAAGATGGCGCGGGCGTGCATGATGTCATTGGTACGCGTTGTGATCCTTATACAAATTACATGCTGCACGGCGTTGATTATCATTATTGCTGCCATTCAAACCTAACTAGATCTTTGATTGAAGGCAAAGGATTACCAGTTAAAGAAGCAGAAATGCACATCCACGATGTGTTAAATGTATTTATGTGTACAGGTTTTACCAAAGACACACATCAATACTTTATGAAAGCCAGCCCCGTCAAACCGGGCGACTATATTGAGTTTTTTGCAGAGATTGACTTACTCGGCGCACTATCTACTTGCCCTGGTGGTGATTGTGGCAGTAGCCACTCAGCCGATGACGCTGCTTGCTATCCGCTATTGGTAGAAATATACCAGCCGAATGATGGTGTTTTGGGTGATTGGACGCCAACAGAACATAATGCGTATTCTGGGACTCATGGGTTGAAAGAGTAAAGTCACCCCCGTACTTTTAGGTCCTTTTATTTTGGGTTGTAATTAATATTAGCAGAGTAATAACTGTTTTTACTAAACAGCGCTTTATATCTCCTGCATATAGACTTCATCATCCGCAAACATGTTGCGGTACCCATATATAGCCTTCTTGAATATTACCAAAATTACACCCTAAGTTTCCAATCGAGTAAAGTCCTGCTATGTATAAACAGATAATTGCATCAAGCGCGTCTTCATTGCTCTTTAGCGCTTGACCTCTCAATGACTCAATGTGTTTCTCATCTATATATTTGGCTATATTTTCAGTGTTATTAAGTTTAAGTATTGAGCTAGAAGAAAGTGAGTTTATGAGTCCGCCGAGTTCTATTTGACCGGCTTTTTTATCGGAAACCTTACCTTTTTTGTATTTTAGTCTTTCTTTAAGACCAAAAATTTCAATAATAGCTGGATGTGGATAGCATTCAATTTGCCACTTAATTCCAGTTATGTGAGAAAACCCCAATTTAGAAAGACTTTTTGAAAGTGTTACGCTGTTAGCAGCGAGATAAAGGCTTGTATTAGATGTGTGACACGAAGCCTTTCTAGAACCGTAAGCTACCCCTATTTCTTTTTCACAAAGTCTTTGTCCAGTAGCATTTTCTATAATTAGTGGTGCATCAATTGCAATTCCAGTTAAACCATTAATTTTATTCAACCTGTCCAGAACTTTTGGAATTCCATATATAGCTGGTATTACTTTTTCTATTGATAGTCCTGCTGTACTTAGCGATCCGATTGTCACTGCAGTTGGATTCTTATCGCTGTGCCAAGCAAGATCAACACCAGCTAGTTTTGTTTGATTGTTCATAGCATGTAATTCCAAATATAAAGTTAGTTTTTGCGATTGTATCCTGTGTATTTCCCATATGTTTTTCTCTTTATTTTATACTATTTACTTGTAGTACTTCCCGCAGATCCGATGTGTGAATCTGTTCTCAAAGGATTAGAAACGTTTAAAATCCTCTATTTTAAAAACATAAAGAGTTTTTCTATTATCGAAATTCTATTTATTGCATAATTCCCCGCCTAAAAATTACAGTTTTAAAAACAAAAAAGGGCTAACAAGGACAAATTATGTGGTTTAAAAATCTCTATCTCTATAACTTCGAAAAAGACTTTCCCTTAAATGCAGAAGAGTTGCACGATGAACTGGCAAAGAAGCCTTTCACTTCGTGTTCTGCTACTCAGCGTGAAAGCGCGGGTTGGGTTCCTCCTTTAGGTAAAAATGCCAGTTCATTCACGCATGCATCAAATGGTTACATTTTATTAAGCATGGCGCGTCAGGAGCGACTCCTTCCTGCGGCTGTGATTAAAGAAACCTTAGATGAAAAAGTAGAAGCGATTGAGCTGAAAGAGAACCGTAAAGTGAGTTCTCGTGAAAAGAAGGAATTGCGTGAAGACATCGAGCACGAATTATTACCACGAGCGTTCAAACGAACCCAAAAAATGGATGCTTGGATTGATCCTAAAGGTGGTTGGTTGATTATAAATACGCCTTCTGGGCCTCGTGCTGAAGCGTTTACTAAATTACTACGCAGTACATTGGGTACCTTGCCAGTCACGTTGCCAGAATCAGAGACTTCTCCAGCAGTTGCTATGACTGAATGGTTAAGCAGTTCTAAAACACCTGAGCCTTTTGAGTTGGGTTTTGAGTGCGAATTAAAAAATCAGGGCGATGACAAAGGCAGTGCAACATTCAAACAGCATGATCTAACCTTGGATGAAGTACAGAAAAGCTTAGAAGCTGGCAAGTATGCAGCGAAGCTGGCATTAGAATGGGATGAAAAAGTTAGCTTTGTATTGAGTGAAGACTTACAAATCAAAAAGCTTAAATTCCTTGATGTGCTTGAAGAGCAGTTAAACGATAACGACCCACAATCACATGAAGAGCACTTGGACATTCAGTTCTCTTTGATGACGGGTGAGGTTTCGTTAATGCTTAAAGATTTAATGCGTGTTCTTAACTAATAACTAATCAAGTTAATAATTAAGTCACCCCCCTACTTTTAGCTAGTTTTTGTAAAAACAGCCTAAAAGTAGGGGGGTGACATTAATAAACTATTTCTTATGAATTCGGCTGAGATCAAACGCACCGTGTTTCATAGGCTTACCAAGTACCAGTGTTTTTATTAGTACTTTATTATTTCGACGTAATTTCACTGTCGCTTTATCCCCTGGCTTTTTATCTAAGCGCCACAAACTGACATCACTCGTTTCTTTAACAGCTTGCTTGTCGATGACGACAATTACATCATTCGCTTTAATGCCAGCTTTCTCCGCCGCACCTTTGGCGATGACAGAACCCACTTTAACGCCTTGTTTAGTATCGCCCATTGTGATACCGACTAAACCTGCAGGTGGCAACTTTGCGTCTGGTGAATAAAGTAAATAATCTGCATTTTCGGCTGTGGGGTTTTCATCAATACTGCTTCTACTTAAAATCACCGTAGAGTGTTTTCCCATTTGTTGACCTAGGTGTCGATCTAGCCTGCTAGGAATTCCTTCTCGATTAATTACATGACCGCTTCCAGCAATCACAACCATTTTTCTTTTTGGGTGTTTCTTAAGATATTTTGAAGCTGCGAAAGCCATGCCTTCATCCCAGGCTAGTTGTGCATCGTAGAAGTTTTCAAAGGCCTTACTGTTATTGTTTACACCATGAGAATGCATCGAATACACTGCCTTTAAACGAACCTCATAATTCTTATTGGACCTATCGAGTGTTTTTGGTAAAAGAGCGCGATCCTTTTGAGAAAGTCCCTTAATCCCGACTTTTGATACCCGTTTAGTAACTTTATAGGGAATATTTAAAGCAATCAGTGGAATTTTGTTAGTTTTGGCATAATCAAAAATGGGGCGATACAAACGGAAATCGTATTTCCAGCGTTTGTACCATTCTACTTTTCTAAGCATTTGGCGCTCATTGATTCGACCTGCTATATAGTCATCTAACGCTGATTGAAAGGGTTGCTGAATCATCTCTAATCCAATACTTAAGTCACCCCCCCACTTTTGATGGGTTTTCTTAATTACTGAAAGTTGATTGAGGTGATGTCCATAATCGTTATGCGATTCGCCAACGAAGATAACGCGATACTGTCCTAGCTTATTGGATAATGAATCTAGTGGTTGAATGGCATTCAAATCTAGAATACTGATCTGCTTATCATGGTCAGATTGTGATGAAACTGTACTGGCTTTATTCATTGCTGGATTCTGTGAGCAGGCACTTAATCCAAGCAAAAGAAGAAGCAGTAAAGGGACATTTAGTAAAGAGATGGTGGGTTTAGCTGTATTATATTTCATATTTTCATTGTACAAGTTGTTATGGGTATTTTTACATTCTTTTTACAAAGTCATTACACCGTTTTCACTTATGATTAGCTTAACTCTATTAAATTCATTCTTCCTTAAACAACAAAGAAAAGGTGGGAAATAAAATGAAACCATATTGGAAAAAACTATTGGGTGCTGTTGGTATAGCTTCGTGCAGCCTACTGGGTAGTACTCTGGCAATGACATCTGCACAAGCAAAACAAGTTGAATTACGAGCAGAGTTAGGAAGCCCTGTAATAGAGGCTGGCAGAAAACAAACGACGTTTTTAAAAATCGCATTAACGGGTTTTAAATTAGACAATGAATCAGATCGCACGCCTGCGAATATCGCAATAGTATTAGATAAGTCAGGCTCGATGAGGGGTGATAAGCTAGAAAGCGCAAAACAAGCAGCGCGGATGGCGGTTAACTTGTTGAATGAAAAAGACATCATTTCAATTATAAGTTATGACTCAACCGTAGACGTACTGGTACCAGCAACCAAAGTTAGCGATAAGAAAGCGATTAACAGAGCGATCGACAGAATGCGCTCTAACGGTAAAACGGCGTTGTTTGCAGGTGTAAGCAAAGGCGCGGCGGAAGTTCGTAAATTTCTAGATAAAGATCGTGTCAATCGCGTTATCTTGTTATCAGATGGTCAGGCGAATGTTGGTCCGAGTTCACCAAGCCAGTTGGGTGATTTAGGCGCATCATTAAGTAAAGATGGCATTACGGTTACTACTATTGGTTTGGGTACGGGTTATAACGAAGACTTAATGGCAAACCTTGCCGGTTTTAGCGATGGTAATCACGCCTTTGTTAAAGATGCTGAAGATCTGGAAAAAATATTCAAATATGAATTTGGTGATGTATTGTCGGTGGTTGCACAAGATGTGGAAATCATCATCCGTTGTAAAAACGGTATCAAGCCAATTCGTATTTTAGGTCGTGACGGTACTATTTTGGGCCAAACCGTAAAAACTAATATGAGTCAGCTTTACAGCGAACAAGAAAAATTCGTATTGATCGAAGTCGAAGTACCCGCAGGAAAAGCCAGACAGGAAGTATCATTAGCGGATGTTAGCGTGGCATATCAAAATATGCAGAGTAAGAAGCAAGATAGACTCGCTGATAATATGAAGATTGCTTACAGCGCATCACAAGCTGATGTAAAGCGCGCATTAAACCGCAGCGTTGCAGTAACAGCGACAAAACAAGTGGCTAATGAAGCTAGTAAAAAGGCGTTACGTTTACGTGACAAAGGGCAGTTGAAAGAAGCACAGGAAGTGCTAAAAGGAAGTGCTCGTGTGATTCAGCGAAAAGCTGAGCTACTTGGCGGTAGAGAAGCAGAAGCACTAAGTTCTTTTGGCTCTTCAATCAGTGCTGATGCGGATTCTATTGTAGAAGAAAAAGACTGGAATAAAAACCGTAAGTCTATCAAGGCAAAACAATATAGATTGGATAAGCAGCAGTCTTATAAATAAACGAGTAAGTATATATATTTAGCGAGGCTCACAAATAATGAGTCTCGCTTTTTCTATATAATGACTTAGCTTGTTTCTTTTTATAACTAAATAGAACAATTAGAGACATAGGAAAAGGCATTAAATGCTTCAAGGCACTAAACAGAAAAAGCTCATTATCATCTTAGGATTAATTGTAGTACTTCCATTGCTATTGCTTGCTTGGCAAGGTTGGAAAATTAACCAAGATAATAAACAGCTAAATAGCGCACGGTTTGATAGCTTGGTGAGTGCTAGATTGAGCCAGGTAGATACGGTTATTCAAAGCTATTTTGAAGAGATGCAAATTAAGTGGGGACTGCAAATTAAGCAGTGGAACTTGAGCAACAACGAAATTCGACAGCGCATTGATGATAATGGCAATATCCGTCAAATTTTTGTTATCGATGCCCAAAACAAACGCCAATTTCCACCGAGAAATGCAGCGGTAACACGATCAGAACAAACCTTTGTAGATAGGTTGGAACTCATTTGGCGTGATCCCCAGATGCTGATTACTAATCAAAGTAATCAGATAGAATTTGGGGAGAAACTTGAGCGGCAACTTGAGCAGAAAACAAAGCAGCAAATAGCTGCAAATTCAAAAAAAGACTCTCGTTCTGCTGCCCGATCAGTATCTTCCTATTCTTCTTCGGTTGTGAGTAGTGATGGCATTGCACAAGCTGAAACACAAGAAAGTGTACAAGTAGAAGAGCAGATCGCTGTTCAAGCAGAAGTGTCTCCATTAGCAAAGACAGTATCAAGTAAGATATCTCGCAAGTCTAAAAGCAGAGTAGCAGCCCCTAAAAGTAGCAACAAAGCTAATCAACAAGGTTGGTATATGTGGCATTGGGGTAGTGATTCTAATTTGATATTTTGGCAACAGAAGGTCAATGGCACGATTGTTGGTGTAGAGATGGAGCCAGTACGAGTGAAGGCTGATCTAATTAGTCGTTTGCCAGATACCGTTCCCGGTGATGAAAGCAGCGATTTCCGTTTACGTTTATTGGATACGGCTGGGCAGGTGGTGTATCAATGGGGTAATTATCAATTAAGCACATCAAAAGATGTTCCCCAGCAAAAGCGTCCTTTGAGTTATCCACTTTCTAGCTGGGCACTTGAATATCATGGCGAGCCGTTTAATCAATCTGCCTTGTCTAGGTATACCTTATTACTTACCTTTTTGGGTTTCGCCTTTTTGATATCAGCATTGGCGTGGTTCTTATATCGAGAGCAAACCAGAGAGATGCGCTTGGCAGAACAACGTGTGCAGTTTGTCAGTCAGGTATCGCATGAGCTTAAAACGCCGCTGACTAATATCAGAATGTATGCTGAACTGCTGGAAGATAAGCTAGAAGACCAATTAGGTGATGAAGAGCAACAACCTAAGCGCTATGTCCAAGTTATCACGGATGAAAGTAAGCGATTATCTCGTCTAATCTCTAACGTGTTGAATTTCTCCAGAGCGCCGAGAATTCATAAGCGTGAGATATACCCAGATGATGTCGTAAGACAGTCCATCGAACATTTTGGCCCAAGCTTAGAAGCGAAACAGATCGCTTTAGAACTGGATTTGAAAGCAGATCAAGAAATTACAAGCGACCCAGATATCTTAGAGCAAGTCCTCAATAATCTATTAAGCAATGTTGAAAAATATGCAGTCACTGGAAAACGTTTAGATATCAAAAGTGAAATAAAGAATGACCATTATCGCTTGTCTGTTAGAGATTACGGCGACGGAATTTCAAAGAGCGAGCGTAAGCATATCTTCAAACCGTTTTACCGTATCAATGACAAGCTAACAGAAGGTGTCAGTGGCACTGGTATCGGTTTGACTATTGCTAGACAACAAGCCCAGCACTTAGGTGGCTCTTTAGAATATATTGAAGTAGGTCAGGGTGCTTGTTTTGAGTTGCGAATACCTACTAAGTAGACATTTAAGGTAGAAATAAACATGAAAATATTAATCGCAGAAGATGACCATAATATTCGACAAGGCTTAGATGACTTGCTATCGCAAGAAGGCTATGAAATTGATGCGGCTGAAAATGGCAAAATCGCACTCGAGCGTTTTAAGCAGCAAAAACCGCAATTCGTGATTCTGGATATTATGATGCCAGAGATGGATGGTTACGCCGTTTGCCGTGAAATTCGAAGTTTAGATAGTGATATTCCGATTATTTTCTTAAGCGCTAAATCAGAAGAAATAGACCGAGTGATTGGCCTTGAGTTGGGCGCCGATGATTACATTAGCAAGCCATTCGGTACCCGCGAAGTAGTCGCTAGAATACGGGCAATCACTCGTCGTTATCTAAAGACAAATAACACGCCTAGTGAGCAAACAAGTTTTAGTTTTGGTGATTTAGAAATCTACCCAACTGAACTAAGGGCAAAAAGGGAAGATGCCTTTATCGACTTAAGTTTGCGTGAGATAAACGTGTTAAAAACACTTTCAAATCACCAAGGTGAAGTGGTTACCCGAGATCAGTTGTTTAATGAATGCTGGGGGTATGATCATATGCCGAATAGCAGAACGCTCGATCAACATATCTCAAAACTGCGTAAACTCATAGAAACCAACCCCACTGAACCTGTATTAATAAAAACGGTACATGGAGTGGGTTATCGCTATGAATAAAGATGATTAAGGGAGAATGTAAACGCCCTTATAAGTCTTCTACCCGGCTCGAAAAGAAACTCAAAGTATCAAGAATATAAGTACCCGCACAGAGAACGTGCGTGCTTAAAGGACAAATACCTAAACTAACATCCGTTGCGCCGTTCGCATCCATTGTCTGATAAGCAATCGAAGCATTCTCATAGGGCACTACTTCATCTAATGGTCCATGATATAAGCGAGTTGGGGCAGTCGGCGCCCAATCGTAAATATTGTTCTCAGCTAATTTGTCTTTTAATACATGTGCTCCATCACCTCGCAAAAGGCTTAGGAAAGTTGGCTCAAATAATGCACTGGTGGTATGACTAAGTGCTGCATCGATTTCACCGCTGGAGTAGGTGCTATCAAAGTAAGTATTGATGATGGTTCTATAGGGTGCTTGGTAAATTTCATCAATCTTGTTTAGACCATAAGTTTCATCGTAAGTTTTTATAACGAAGCTAAGGTATGAAGGGTCTTCATTGGTCACTTTATTAGCGAGTATTTTAGCCGTCTCGCTTAAATGGAAAGGACCTGCTCCAGGGGCTGAAGCAGTAACGGTGTACTCACTGCTGAAATTTTCTTGAAGCTCTTTCTGCATGGCCATAGTGGCATAACCACCTTCTGAATAACCCACTAAGAATAGTTGATCATTGGTAGCGATATTGTTGTTAGCCAAATACTGCTGGCTGGCTTTAAGCATATCAATCGATGCACTAGCAAGGCTTTCTCGGTGGATATATGGATGAATGACTTGAGTTGATTCTGCATAACCTAAAAAGTCTGGAGAACTAACGATATAGCCATTACCAGATAGAGTAGCAATACCTTCAATCGAAGATGCATCTACAGAAGGTGCGCGTGAATCTAAAAATATGGTGCCATGCTGATAACTTAATAAGGGGCTTTTAGCATTAGCGCCTTTAACCGGGATGCTTAATAATCCAGAGGCCTTAAGGATGTCACCATTAGTGCCTACCGTGTAATAAACGATTTTATAAGAGTTAACACTGTACGGGAGTAATATCGATTGTATGGTAGAAATTAACGAAGAACTAACCAAGTCGCCACGTTCTTGTGTGGGTGTGATAGGGTCTGTCGTTGTTAATGATGAAGATCCGCCGCCACAAGCGCTAAGCAGGGCTGCTGCCATAAATAATAGGCTTACTAATATTGAATTTTTCATACTTTCTTTGGTGTGTGATTTTATATTTTAGTTCAATTGCAGTTTATAGAAACGACTTGAGGGAACTCTCCTTCTTTAAAACTCGGCTTTTCTTGCATACTTGTTTTACATTTATCACTAAGGCCATAACCAAGCATTAAATCTTCGGGGTTTGCATAATATAAAATAGCAGTTGCGGTAGGATCAGAATAATCAAAAACTATCTTTTTAACAGTGGCAAGCTTAGGTGGTGATGCAAATGGCAAAGTGAAACTAATTTGTAGATTAGTTACGTCAGCGTCTTTAGTTTTTTCTAGCTTGAAATTTTGTACTTTGCTTGTCGTTAGAACTTTACCTGATGATGTTAGCTTTGTGAAAAAATTGAAGCGCTCGAGGTTGCTGTGTATTGATTTCTCCAGTTTTTTTAAATCTGGCTCATCCTTTAACATATCTGCACTTACTATCGGGTCATATAGCCAAACCATACCTACGCCACTTATGCGATTATCGGTATTAACTTGTAGCTTACTTTTCAATTGAACTTCGTAGTGAACTCCGTGTGAAAATACTGGCTGACTAAAAAGCATTGAGAGAAAAAGAGCAGGGAGTAGGACTTTAAACATAGACGGAAATCCAAAAGTTCAGATCATAATACGAATAATATTTCACATTAATAGAATTATCGTAAACACACCCTACCCCACGTTAAAAATGGCCTATAAGTGGGGGGGTGTAATTTTCTCATAGCCTGCTTAATAGATTTAAGCAGGCTATTTAGTGACTTACTTTGAACGAGTTGCAGCTTTGCGCATGCTTTCATTAAGTACTTTTTTACGAATACGAATGCTTTCAGGTGTGATCTCTACCAACTCGTCATCGTCAACAAACTCTAGAGCTTGCTCAAGTGTGAATCTAATTGGCTTAACCAAGATTAAATTTTCATCAGTACCCGCAGCACGGATATTGTTTAGTTGCTTCGCTTTTAGAGGATTAACTACCAAATCATTATCACGACTGTGTATTCCAACAACCTGACCTTCATAGACTTCTTGAGCATGATCAATAAACATCTTGCCTCGTTCTTGAAGGTTGAAGATAGCAAAGGCTAAGGCTTTACCTGTGGCGTTAGAAACTAATACACCACTGCTGCGCTGACCTATTTCTTCTTTGACTAATGGGCCGTAATGATCAAATGAATGATACAACAAGCCAGTGCCGGATGTTAACGTCATAAATTCAGTCTGGAAGCCAATCAAACCACGAGATGGAATAATGTACTCAAGACGAATACGTCCTTTGCCGTCAGGCTCCATATTTTGTAAGGCGCCTTTTCGCTCGCCCATTTTTTCCATGATGCTGCCTTGGTTAACCTCTTCGATATCTATCGTCAAGTTCTCGTAAGGCTCTTCACGGCTGTCGCCTTC
>RCNF010001229.1_pt1 | contig 13436 bp, 13 predicted proteins | sample 2041311 | NCBI WGS metagenome assembly RCNF01 (sample SAMN09708228, study PRJNA481090) | Marine sediment metagenome, whole genome shotgun sequencing project. | biome: marine sediment; feature: ocean; material: sediment; isolation source: Sewage treatment plant 2 marine sediment (STP2) ... | reverse complement strand
TCATTTTTATAGTCGTCTGGAAGGATATACAAAAAACCAGAATCAATCTTTGGTTGTTTTTGCTCCTTCAGAATACGTGCTCTAAAAATTTCTTCGTTCATTTGCGGAGGTCCACCGAACTCTTTGAATTCAACTGAATTCTGCTCACTTTTTGCAATACGCCTTGCAGTGTATTTCCCTCCTTTTCGAGCAAAAATTGTTTCATTTACACTCAGGCTGGCTTCCTGCTTTAAAGATGCACTGCCTGGGCCATTCGGTAATGGTGAGGACACGAAATCAGCTTGTAGATAGAGCGTTGTGTTAAATAAGGTGAAGCCTTTAAAATATTCTTCGGTACTTTTTAAAGTTAGAAAGTTACCTTTTTTATCACTGAAAATTGCCGACACCTGAATTGGAAAGCCTTGAGTCGGCGTGGCAATGACACCTACATCACCTACATTGATCTCATCAGTTGTATCATCTGGCAAATAGAACCGGATAGAACCCGGTTTGAGTGCATCTCTTAACTCGAGAGCCGATAATCCTTTTGACTTCTGGCTTTTCAGTGGCTTTAAATTTTTATTCCAGTCCCTCAGATGCAGCTGATTAACACTCGCGAAACCTTCCAGTTTCTCCTGTGTTTCAAAAATAACAGTGGATTCGCCCTTGTCCGGTTTGTTTTTAACCGCAAAACCTTTATCAACTTCACCCGTTTCGTCTTCCTTAAATAGCAACGCAATATAGGTTTCTGCCGAAGCTGGAGGTGAAGGGCTGTAGTCCAGCATAGCCACCAGTTTTCTAACATTGTCCCACTCCACCGCAGTAGGAAGATATGCTTCGTTGGCATAGGCATCTATATATTCACCCAGAATATGTGCACTACGAGAGAAGGTTCTGAGAATCTCCCAGGCATAGTCGCGTCTATCATCATAATATTGGCCATTCAGGCGCTTTCTGGTCTGGTAACGTGTTTCATTTGGAGACTCAGGAAAACGGGTAAGTAGTTCATTCCATTGAGCTGAACCACCATTATCATATTGTTCTACAAGCTCCTGCCTTAGCGCCTCGAGATAGATTATCGCATTGCCATCAATGTAGCGGAACTGTTCAAGGCCAGCACGATTCCAGCGGGTAAGGTCGGTTTTTTTATTTAGTTTGTCGTATGATTTCATCCCGGCTTCCCTCCATGCAATATTACCTTTAGGGAACCCCGCTCAGGCAATTCGACATTGTCTTCCAGTACCGCAACCTCGTGCCCCTCCAATACAATCCTTCCACTACCCGACTGGTCTGCGTAAATTGAACCGATCCGCTTCATTCGATTTATACAAACGGATTCAACACCATCCAGTATCATCAATGACTCGATAATGTCACTGGCGACCACGTCTTCGCCAAACTGCAAATAACCGGGCGCAAAGAAACCATCACTTTGATCAACCAATGCCGCACGCACTGCGTCATCAATTTCAGAACGATAGTAATCTCCGGCGATACGCACTGAAATTGACAATACGACGCCTACCAGTGTTGCATCCTGCAAGGTTACTTCCTGACCAATCATGCGCTGTCGTTTGATAACATCTTGCAATAGGTATCGGGATGTTTTTCCCTCAACATCTGGAATAGCTTCGATTTCCTGCTGCTGGTAAAAGTCTTCAAGTACTTCATTGAAGCGCTTGAATTCATCATCCAGCTCTTCAGGGCCTTGCGCATCAGGAACAATTGTTTCTTTATTCAGCAGATCATCAAGCTCAAGATTATTAATCAGACGAACCACCACAAAATGCGTATACCAGGAACCCGTCCAGCGTGAATAGGAATCAATATCCAGCACAAGTGGATGACCCAATAACTGGTTCCGGTAATCATCCTGAGTCACCATGCGGTGCTGTTGATGAATGGAACGTGGCCCGGCCAGTTTTGCTTCATCCATCAAGTTCGGGTAGTAATCCCAAAGCATTTCAAGCTTTTGGTTGTTATCCAGTGTCGGGGTTGTTTTTGCGATACTCTCCAGAAGGGGTTTATCGATGTGTAATAAGGGTTTGTACCCAATCATTTCCAGCATACGTCGAACCGTATCGGGTCGTCTGGCAGTTTCCAGAAAAGACTCTGACTGAATACGGTCATTCATGTCAGACAATTGATCAAGCACGACTGAAAGTGTCTCTACCAGCACCACCTCCATATCAGCAGGTGCCCAGTTGCGCCGTTCCGGAAAACGTGCCGCCAATTCTTCCAGCATAAACAAGCGGAATCCATCATAATCCCGCACATCCCAGTCGAAATCATCCCCCACAGCTGGCAATGGCGCTGGCAACTCAACATGACGTTTGCCACAATCGCCGCAACCTTCCGTGTATTCCAGAGTGACTTGGGGTTCATCTGCCATTGTTGTTCTCCACTCTCATTATTAGTTCTTGCAAATCAATGTTTATTGATTGCTTTCTATTTATAGCTATTTATTCGTTCTGCTATTCATTTCGGTTAAGCACAAATTCCAGTTTTTCAGAGTGCTGCAATGCTGCCATCTGATAACTGATCAGGATTTTCAGTTTTTCATTTTCTCCTTCTACCTCGACTGACAGTGATTCGGCTAACACCTCTCCTTTTAATGCCTCAGCTAAAGTAGCCAGTAAGCGTTTTTTCACCAGTTCCCAAAGCGGAGCCTGATTGGGTTCAAATACCAGTGCCATGGCACCAATACCAAACTCTGGCCGATACCAACGTTCACCGGGGTTGGTAAACAGAATCTGTTCGATTTGTTCACGCACATGCTGGTGCCGACTACTTACCGCTGAACCACTTTCCCCTAAGCTAAACGGGAAGCTCATATAGTCGCGGTTGTTAATACGTGTTCTGGTCAGCCTTGCCATCTTATTTCACCATGCTGGTTGTACTGAGGGTGCTAAATTCGCCTTGCGGAATTGGTGGGGATGTTGGCGACCCAGGTGCTGTACACGTATGCATATGTGTTGCAAACAGGCTTAAAAAACTTTGTCCCTTAATCAACGGTTCTCCGCCTGAACCGCCGACATTTACCATACTGCCTTCAATAGTCACTGTGGCACTACTGGTAACCTTGATTCCCCCGCCTTCCATAACAATTTGGTTACCATTGCTATCGGTCACCGTGGTTCCTGATGACTCCATTACTAGCGTGTTGCCATTACTGTCTGATATTTCCACGGATGAACCGGATGCATTCATCACTAACTTGGCGCCAGCCGCATCCGTTAATTGAATAACGCCTTCAGGATCAATCTTCAGTTCTGCGTCAGCCGGATGATATAAACGGATTTCTTCTTCCCCTTCAGTATCATCAAAGGAAAGAATATGTCCGGAGGGGGTTTTAAGCTGGCGCATATTGGGAGAGCGATCAGCTGCTTCCTGGGGCACATCACTACTTTGTTGCCAGGTTGTTCCGGTCCAGATAGGTTTATTGACATTACCTTCTTCAAACTCTACCCAGACCTGGGCATCAATTTCCGGCACCATAAACAGGCCCTGGTCGGCCAATCCACCAAAAGGCAAACAGGGTTCTGCCCAATGGGTAATTTCATCGCTACCCATAACGGAGGGTACTTTGAGAGTTACACGTGCCCGGTTTTCAGGGTCCTGGTTGTCCACAACTAGGCCACGGTATTTTCCAAAATAGCGTTCCTGTGATTGGGTAATGACTTGTTGAAGCTGTGCATCCATCAGATTACTCCTGCCAAAATATGGTCTTCACTAGCAGTCTCATTACCAGCCGCCGCATTACGTATCAATTCGAAATCAATAAAGTATCCACTGGCATCAAAGGTATGGGTGGTAGTATCGACATACCATTTGCCATTATTTTCACCAGTTCCCCCAACCTCTACGACCATTCCGGGTAATAACAAACTGCCGTATGCTGTACCATCCAGCTTGCCACTGGCTTTCAGTTTGAAAGAACGTTCTTCTGCCTGCCCCTGCGCGCTGGCATCTGCTGTGTCCTTATTGTTGCCATTTCCGGGGGGCAAGCACCATTCAAAATCATCCAGCCCACTATCCGATGAATCCGCACTTTGACTACCAAATAATTCAAGTTCTGGAATATTATTGGTCTGCTCTATTCCAGCACCCGTCAATGGTGCAGTAGAAGTCCTGATCGAATCAGGCTGATACCCATCGTAAGCTATATTGAAGGTCATACAATTGGTCTCCTTACCCGCATGAACCATCAGTTTCGGTAACGCCGAGTCAGCCGATGCTCTTGGAGGGCCGTAATACAGTTTTCTGATTCCCCCCTGCTCATCACGCAGATACCATTCGTATTTTTTTTCTTCAGCCAACTCCCGGATAAAGCGGTAATCGGTCTTGTTCTGGTGGGTATTCGCAACCGGGGTTGAAGCCAGATCGGTTTCCAGCGTCAAACCATAGGGCATAATGACTTCACGAATAATATCGAGACTTTCACGTCCCTCGTCCCAGGTCACTTTTTTGCAGTTTCGATCCATTGCGGCAAAAGTATCCTGGCAACTCAGAGTAACGCTTGCCACGCTACCAGTTTCTGGTATATCTGTTTTAATTTCACGGATATAACCACTAAAGAAAGGCTCCTCGGCATCGCCAAAAACGACAATTATTTCGACCTGTGCCCAGGTACGTACACGTGAATCTTCAGACACTGGCCAACGACCTTCTGCATCTCTCATCATGGCGAATGTCAGGGTAGCCTCCGAGCTGTCCCTTCGTTTCAAAGTTACCGTTGTAGTTTGCAGGTTCTGATAAAACTCGGAAAACTCACTCCCGCCAATTTTCACAATACATTCAGCAGTATCGCGAGTATTAAGACCGAGTAAGTTTGCCAGACTCATTTCCCTTTCTCCGCTGACGAAGGAATAGAAGCAGGAATGACGACTACATCACCGTGCATATCCTCATCCAGTAACTCAAAGCCATACAGAAATTCAGAATTCGCATCCATAATGCGCCACCAACGCCGATCTTTTTTGTAATAGGAATCAGCCAGACTATCGATACGATCTGTATGCAGCACAGTATGTTCAACTATCCCCGGCGGTGAGGTTAGCTTGCGTTCCCGGTATCCGTTAAACCCTTTTTCATCACTGAATGGTCGGGTATTTTCGTATCTTGAGCCTTTTCTTCTCATAACATTCTATTCCTCTAGAACGGCAACGGGACGTTAAGTAGGTTTGCAGCCGACATCAGCATGCGCTGAACTTGTTCCACCTGATAGAACGGGTTATTACTTTCCAATACCTGCAGGCTAATAGACGCCTTTGCCCGATAAGGTTTTAATAGGGGTAAATGTGCCTGCTCTTCAATGTTCAGGCTGGTCATAAACACGGGTAGAATATGCGTTCCCCATACAAATAAAAGTACTGAGAGATGTTCATCCCGTTCATGTGCATGGGCTCCTCCTCCACCCAGCGATGCCATTATCTGAAATGGTCCAGGACCACTGACCTTGGGTTCAAGCATACTGCGCAAGGTGGCAATTTCCGGTTCAATACCCGATACCAGCGCAACCGCATGCATGGGATGACTGGTATCACTGAGTTTGTCTGTCGCATCCAACAAAATATCAAAGCTGATTGTTTCAGCTGCAGCGGAGGCTGCTTGACCAATACGATTACTTTCACCAGGTGTCGTAAAATCTGAAATAGGCAAGGCACTGCCATCAAAGGTGACGCTTCGGCTGCGGGTTAAAGACTCTGGGTTAAATTCAAACTCAACCGCAAGCGGTGGCAAACTTAATGCGTACTCAAGCAACATTCCCTTGGCTGTTTTAATCATCGCCTTCCTCCCCCGTTGCGTTTATCCGCTTTCATTTGCCTTGATTGCTGTGCGAATAATTCGTTGGAAAATTGTTCCGCCACTCTTCCCGAACTCCCTGCATAGTGTCCTTGCAAAGTTAAAGACATGCTTTTTGTACTTTGCATATCAGCTGTCTGTTGTTGTATCTGTTCGGATATTTTTCGTGCAAGGTAAACCGGATCACCCTGCCACCCAGCTGGCAAACGAATGGTCAGATTATCGATAATGACGCTATCTGCTCTACTCATATGCCTTCTCCCGAAATAATTTCCTTAGGAAGATAATCCGCCAGCTGCCTTAGCTGGTTTTGTCGGGTTTGACCGTCCGTTTTTTGCAGTACCCGCCACACACCCACAGCTATATGTTCCAGTCCGATTGAGCTGGACTCAGAAGCTGCCAGTATTGCGGCGTGATTGGCCGCATTACGTATTTCACCACCGGTAAGAACTACCGCTTCTGCTATTAATTTGAAATCAAGTTTTTTTGAAACAGGAGCCTTGGGGGGAATTAGGCATTTCCATAAAGCAATTCGTTCATTGACCTCTGGACGAGGGAAAGTCATTACAAAATGGAAACGACGCTGAAACGCTTGGTCAATCTGTTTTCGCAAATTGGTGGTAAGAATACATGGCCCTTGATGCTGTTCAATCCGCGAAAGCAAATGGCTGACCTCCATATTGGCATAACGATCCCGTGCATCTTTTATCTCGCCACGCTTACCCATCAGCGCGTCTACTTCATCAAACTGCAATAGTATTTTTTGGCCTTGCACCGCATCAAAAAGGGCATTCAAGTTTTTCTCGGTTTCACCAATGTACTTACTAATTAGAGAACCAAGATCAACACGATACAAAGACCAGCCCAGTTCATTTGCGACAACACTCGCTGCAAATGTCTTTCCCGTACCTGAAGGACCACTGAACAAGGCAATAGGGCCACCTGCTGGTCTTGCCCCCCATTCCTCAGTTACCTTGTTACCATAATTAATCCACAGCTGGTACTCATGCAGCATTCTTCTCTGGGATGGGGGTATGATCAGGTCGTCCCAGCCTGCTTCAATATCTATATGTACTGCCCCGGGAATATGCAGTTTTTTAGGAGGCAATCCTGTAACAGATGGTAGTACTGATGGATGTGGCCTGAGTTGCAACATAGGCCCTTCTCCTTCTGCTATCAGTAATCCCCTGCTTGCCAGTACACCCTGCCCCTCCGCAAGCTGCTGTACTGAAATATATTCCTGATCATCCAGTGCCAGCAGGCGGTGCAAAAAAGCCAGTGTTGGATGAATAGTATTTGCTTGCTGTAAATCCTGAAATAGTAGTGCGACATTGGGGTTTATAGCGGGGGCGTAAACACTTGCCAGTATGTCCAGAGCCAGATCGGGCAAATCACCAACCGGCAGATCATTCCAGCTATTACGGTCTTTACGTAAAAACTCAATCTGATGCTGCAAATCACGTAATTGGTTTATGCGTACTTCGGGGGGTTCCCTACCCGCTCTGGATTCAAACAGGCATTGGGCCAGAACTTCAATACGTTTCCATTCCGGCTCCAGTATAGTTGCAGGACGAGTCATCTCCGTAGCCATGTCAACAACCATTGCCATCAGGGAGCCTCCCTGACGACTGTAATCAACACCGGGTTACTGCGGATACGTACTTCAGCATTCTCAACACTGGTGTCGTTCCATCGACCTGTTTGTGAGTCAAATGCAATATAGCGTTCGGCAAATAATTGTAGTTGCCAGCTGGTTTCAGCCTGGTCGAAACTAGTCCAACCAGATTGTTGCAGGGTGAAGCTTGTGGTATTGGGCAACGCCACCATGTCCAGGGTTTCAACATCTGCCTTGAGGTTGTCGTGAGCATCAATATCTTGCCATTGTCCGTTTTGTAACAATTGACCTATTACACTGACATCCTTGCTTGTATCACCCGCAATCCAGATATCAATATCGGGGATTACTACATTTCCAGCGGAATTCACATCCAGTTTAAGAGTAAGGTGGGCCTGTCGATCATCTGCTGCCCCGGATACCATGACAACTGCGGGCGCCCATTGTGGATTAGATGTATCAACGGTTATGGAAGACGGAGGGTAAAAAAGTGTTCCCCTGTCTGTAGGCCATGACGAATGGCGATTACTCATGTCACTTCCAACATGGGTTCCAACCGATGAGACACGTGCAGTTTGTTGTGCGGATTTTTCGGGCTCTATTGGAGCAAGAGCTATTTCATAAACTACAGATGGCCTGTAAATAGTATCTCCCTGAGTAGACCATATCTGGTTGATTTGCTCATCAGCCAAGGGACGAGGAATAAATTGGGTATGCCAAAGTTCTCCACTGTCACTTCCTTCAATCAGCATAACTGGCTGTTCCTGAAACATACGCATAACTTGTGACAACATACGCAGTTCATTAAAGCCAGCTGAAAAATCAACAACAGTATCATTGTCCGTATCTTCATCAACACCGAAAGCAGTAATTACGCAAAATACCTTCACCCATTGCACATCGCTCGGTAATGCATCAGCGGCAAAGCTAAAAGGTTCGAAACGATAGAAAAACAAATTGAGCGTATTATCGGTATTATTGGCTGCCAAATTGGCACCAGGTGCACCAATAGTGACAATTACATTCCATTCATCCGGCAAAGTCGGAGTATAGGTCTCTATATGTTCGCGAATCTCATTGCAAATTTTTGCCAAGGATGAGGTAGGTAATGGCATATCATAACCCCCTTAACCCAAATGGATTGGATGGACGTGACGCTGATTTTGCAACACTCCTAGTTGGCTTACCTGTTGCCTGATCATCAATCAATACATTAATATGTCCTATTTTTACCTGGGGAGGCTCCCTGCGTTCAGGCCTTTTTACAGACTTTATTTCTGAAGGAAATATTCTTGGTTGCGGGAGAAACTGATTCGAGCTTACCTTCCGACTACGTATAGGTTCTGCTTGCTTGGCTGTCGTATGTTCAACTTCTGAATTTAGAGCTTGTCGGTTTACATCTTTGCTTAAATCATTCTGAGCATTGCTAGTCTCAACATATTCTGACTGAACCATTGGACTAGCATCGTTGACATGGTTAACAGATTGTTTTTTAGAAATGTTTTCTAAATTAGTTGTATCTGTTTTTTGCGTTAAACCAGTATTGAAATCAACATTTTTGTCTATCCCTTCGAATACCGGATCTATTTGTAAGTTATTCTCTAAAAAGTCTTTTTGGGAGTTATGAATATCGTAGCTAGGCACATTTTCTTTGCTCCCCTCAGAAATCTGATTACCAATTTGTGATCCACCATCAATTCCTCTAACAGGTTCTGAAAGCATATTAAGATGTTTTTCTCCATCAAAAGACGAAATTACTTCGGAATTATCTTTCCCACTTATCACACTTTGTTCATATTCAGAATTCTTGGTTTCGACCGTCTCCTGAGACAAATCAGTTTTGAGACTCTGCTGCCATGAAACAGATGAAGTTACAGCTTCAATAACATTAGATTGTCTAGAATCAGATGAAGTTTCGGCTTCAATAACATTAGATTGTCTAGAATCAGATGAAGTTTCGGCTTCAATAACATCAGATTGTCTAGAGTCAGAGTTACCATTATCCGTAGAAATAGCGCTATTTACCGTTGAGCCCTGAGCTGAATCGTATTGACTTTGCTGCACTGATAATGGAGAAGTTGGGGAGAGAGCAGCATCTGATGCTCTCATGAAACCCCCAGTATTAGAACGTGCTGGTTGTAGGCTAAGATTAATCAGTGCAGCTATAAATTTCATTATCCTACATCCTTGTTTATACTCTGCATAAAGTCTTCAGCTTTATACTTACCTAAACTTCGCTCAATAATCTGTAGATAACGTTGTCGACGTACTCGAGGTAAATCAAGAATGTCTTTTTCTGACCAATGATAAATAAATGCAAGCGTATGAATTTCGTGATCTAGCCTATGTGACTCATTAGAAATCCACTTGTAACTATCAATGGGTATAAGTTGAGGGTGATCACAATAAGGGCATTCAACACTAGCAGCCTCACTTGCTTGGGGCGTTATTTCATCTAGTGTCAGATCAATCAACTCCCTATCTTCAACTGTTAAAGTATTGATATCAAGTCTGTGATTCTGAATTGTTAACAATCGTTGAAGTAGTAAATTCATGGCAGAGGTTTCGTCCTCTGCACCACGAGCTATTATCTCTTGATCCTTACCTGTTGGTACCCTGATTTCTACATCACCTATGCTTAATGATAATAAAGTTTCTGGAAAATTCTTTCCGGCTGGTTTTACAGGTAATGTTCCTGGAACCAATTGAAACTGAATCAATTCGTCACATTCATCACATGGAGAGGTAAGCCATTTGGGAGAAGGGTCGATAATTGCTTCGAGCTGCTGTATCAGATATAGCCTATCTCCACTATTTAAGGAACGGATAATCTCTTCATTGACGGAAGAACCAGCGAGACTCTCAAGCGCATGAGCAAGAATAAATGTTACCTGTTCAGCCAGACTATTACTGCGAAAACCACTTTCGGACAATATGCGTTCAAGAGCTCCTGTTATAGGTTTAAAACTGAAGTCACGACGCAAGCTACCTTGTAGTAATAAGCCACCTAGAAGTTCCATATATTTCTCCTATTTAGCTTTCTGAAGGCTCACTAACCGCAGTATCGCGTTCCCAACCCTCATGTTGCAATGTCAATGTCTGGATTCCTACCGCATTCATGCTATTGGCATCAAACTCAGGAAGTGCCTGATACTCTGATACCCAGGCACGAAATAGCTTATAAGAAATTGCTACCTGTCCCTGCATGTTTAGTACATTGATAATAATATCCTTGCGATAATTGACCAAAGAAATAGCACCATCGCCCTGAATATTATTTACCAGGTTAGCCCAGTTTTCGAATACTGGATCATGGGTTAAACCCTGTTCTAAGGTAATTGCTGCATACTCTGTACCGCCAGGCATTATTCGTTGGTGAGAAGGATCACCTGCTGAACGCCATTTAACTTCACTTACTGTCTTTTTCAATGCACCCATTTTTTGCAACCCAGCAACGGGTTGTCCATCAATAAGACATTGGAACTTGAATGTTCTGTATGGATCAAAACGGTGAGCATTCACCGGAAAAGTTGGAGCAGCCATATTATTCTCCCTATAAATTACAACTTAGTTATTCTGGATTGCTAGATAAGCCGTGCTTATTACTCTTCGCCGGCCTTTTGCTGAATTCGTACTATTACAAATTCGGCTGGTTTAAGAGGAGCGAATCCCACAATTGCAATGACCTGTCCTCGATCAATATCACCTTGAGTCATGGTGTCTCCCAATCCACAACGTACAAAATACGCATCCTTGGCAGTTTCACCTTGAAATGCACCAGCTCGGAACATGCCATTCATAAATGAACCTATATTGGCTCGCAAGGAACTCCAAAGCATATGGCTATTGGGTTCGAAGACTGCCCACTGGATACCATTGAAAATACTCTCTTCAATATAGATTGCAGTACGACGGACAGGAACGTAACGCCATTCAGGGTCAGCTTTAGTAGCCAATGAACGAGAACCCCAGAATACTGAACCATAATTAGGTAACTTTCGGATACAATTCACACCAAGTGGATTCAGCTGATCTTGCTCCAGATTTTCAACAATATATTCAAGTCCAGTGGCGCCAGTAAGGCGTGCTTCAACACCAGCAGGTGCTTTCCACACACCGCGCTTTCCATCAATTTTTGCCCACATACCTGCAGCAATAGCGGAAGGTGCCACTAACACAGTTTTATCCTTGTTTGGGGCCTTGTCAGGATGATAAAGCGGATTTGCCATGGAAACCCACGGGTAATAAAGAACACTATAAGTTGATGTAGGCAAACCGAGGGCATTCACTACAGTTGCGTTCTTAAATTCCTCCCCAGAAGGAGGATCAACAATCAATACCCGATTCTTCATTGATTCACAATGTGCCAGCGTTGCAGCAATATTGGATTGACCTGTACTGCCATCCCAACTACTTCCGGGTACTACCACGACACTCACATCCCGGAACTTACGCAGTGTTGTGTTATAGAAGCTGGTGAAGTCAGAGGCTATCGGTGTGGTATTCTGGCCATTCTGCAACCGTTCTCCAAAACCAGTTGCTGGATGAGTTCCTGCCATTGCCTGAGGAATAACCTCATCTATACCTTGTTGTATAGTGCGCCCGTCACTAGAAGTAGTTGCCGCCAAAGCCAGCGTAGCCAATGGCGTTCCCGTCCCATCTGTTAAAGAAATGGTTGACTCCAGAACATCACTTCCTCCAGAGCTTAGAGTAAAGGCATTAGGGCCAGCCGGATCAAAACTACAACTAAAGCCTGAATAGGAAGGGATATCTTCAAAAGCAGCCTGCACCTGACGTTCTATCTCTGCTGCGACTTCGGCCCCACCAGTGATAGCATCACTGAATTTAACTGTAACGCTATCAAAAGCATCCAGTACAATCTGGAAATTATTGTCACTTACTACAGCCGGAGCAGCTCCTGCGTCCCCACCTGTCATGATGGCAATATTTTTGGAGGAAAGACCAAATGTAGCCAGAAGATCAGAATTACCCAACTGAATATTACTTGATGAATCTGGTGTAGCTGCTGTGGTTGCGATAGTAAAGGTACTTGCTGCGTTGGTACCGGAATTGTTTACATCAATCTCGCTCGTTCCCAGTGTTGCGCGAATTTCATCCTGTATCGAGGTTGCAATTTCTGCACGAGTACTGGTATTAGTAAAAGTAGATGGCAAAGTTACGCTTTTTAAAGCCGAACCATTCACACCAATCATAAATGATTTGCTTTGTGCATCATCGATCAAATGGGCACGCATATCCGCCAGAGCCACATCAGCACCTGATATTTTTGCATTCTGATATGCTAATGAATCAGGAACGGTAACCTGAACCATGGAAGAATTCTGATTAACCATGGTAGCAACATAGTTATCAGACTCTGCATCCATGGAAAGATTATCAAAACGTTCTTCTTCCTCGAACTCCCCATCCACAAAGGTTCCCACCAGTAACGAAAAAAGGCGGAAATCACGATTGTCTTTCTCTATTTTAAAGCGGACTTCATCTCCCCACGTGCCTGGGCTGGATGCCGCAATGGTTATCACCGGATCTACGGTAGGTGTACGGGAATTGGTGGCGCCGTTATAAGCCCCTTCTCCCAGAATATCTGTCTCGTTACTTGAGGTCGCAACATCCCCTGCCAGACGGCAGATATAAGCACTCCCTCCGCCATTTAAGTAGAATGCCTGAACGGCCAACCCCATCGCATCTTTTTCATCCACGATTTGACCAAAGTCATTCACATAATTATCAAAATTCCCAATAAGGGTAGGCTCTCCTACCGGCCCTCGGTTTGCAAAACCTACAAATGCAGTGATTGAAGTTGCAACGCCCTCAATGGGCCTCGATCCACTTGCTATCTCTTCTACATATACTCCTGGGTGTAAATAACTTGGCATAATATATCCCTCTACGTTTGATTTTTGACCCGCCTTCATCAGCTTCAAAAAAAATATATGCACAAGCTATTAAATATATGAGATTACCTGTGCAACTAGCATATTTTTTGACTTCAATTACTTCACTAATTTTTTTTTGT
>RCNF010001498.1_pt1 | contig 13453 bp, 7 predicted proteins | sample 2041311 | NCBI WGS metagenome assembly RCNF01 (sample SAMN09708228, study PRJNA481090) | Marine sediment metagenome, whole genome shotgun sequencing project. | biome: marine sediment; feature: ocean; material: sediment; isolation source: Sewage treatment plant 2 marine sediment (STP2) ... | reverse complement strand
CTGTCCCTGGAGGAAAACCTGGAAAGCGAAGGCTATCACTAAGAGCACAAAGGGCATCGCCAGAAGGTGTGGGTGATTATCTGCAAGTAGGAAAGTGAAGAACGGGAATTCGTCGATCGACTGTAATCCGAGTGGGATGCCATTGAGATCGAGATCCCTGATCACGCGTGATGAGCGCCACCACCACAAGTATCGTTGCGGCATCCAACTCGCGTCGAGAAAGGGTGGCTTTTCCAGATCTTGAAGGCCGATCCAGGACCAGAACGGCGAAGCCAATAAACCGTCGGCCGTCGACGTCCAGAAGACATATTTTGAATGAAGGACCTCGAGGAAGCCTCCCAAATTACCACTGATCAAGACGAAGAGCGGCGCAAGAAGAGGCGAAACACGTTTAACACGGCCAGGCGTCCGTCGGGCGAGGAAATTATATGCGAGAGAGTAAGTGCCCAGAGCGACCAGCGCAAACCAGAGACTGTTCGCAAGGTTGAAAGCGACTCCAGAGGCAACGCCCGTGAGCCGGGTGAGCAAGGCCAGAAGTATGTAGCCAAAGTAATAATAGGAGATCGCATAGCCCGAGAGCCATGGATCGCTGGGCGGGAAGCTGTCTGACTGAAGAATCGCGTTTAAGAAGGCGAGCTCCATCGGTTTTTCTGTGTTTACGATCTCCGGGTTGTTCGCCCGTACAAACGCCCAGACTAAGAACGCGAGTAGGAAAAGGGTCTCCATGATAAGAACTGTGGAGCGGTGTTCTTTGAGCCAATCGAGCAAATCACGCCAGGTGCTGTGCCCAATCCATACGCTCAGCCCCAGGAGCGCAAGAACCGTCATCACCGCTCCGCCAAGGCTAGGCTGGAATATCCGCACCGTGGCTCCCATCCAGAAAAGATATCCGGCCAGGAGTAATCCGAGCGCCCTGGCGAATCCATAGCCGCGGTCCTCAAGATGTCCGAAGACCCGCCAGGCAACTGGCAGGGTTAGAGCACCCAGAAGCGTGCTTATCAACCACCAGATGAAGATGTCTTGAATCACTTTACAACCTCATAGATCACAGTATTCCCTACCTGGAAGACGGTCCGGAGGTTTCCTTCAGATTCCATAGCGGGGAACTTGTCCAAAGCGTGTGTAGGACTCGAGTTTTCATCCTCGGGGTGTTCCAGTTCGCATTCATCAGGCGAGATCGGGAACGATGTCGGCATCCCCAGCGGCCAACCGCGTAGATCACAGGAGATGCCCGGTATACTCGCCTCCGGCCAGCACGGATAGACCTCGGCATAGTATGCGTGTTCGAGCCCGCCGACGATGACATACTTAACATTGTATTCATCGAGGAAGTCGCTTGCCTCCGCGATCGATCGCGTGAGATAGAATTTTGTTATCTGGAATAGCCGTTCGTCCACGCCATTATCTTCTGCGGCGACGCGCTGCTGGGTTTGATGCCAGCGCCATCCCAGGACGCCAGGGAGTCCGGTGTAGATCGAATAACGCGAACCCCAGCGATACTCGGGAATATTCGCTTCCACGATAACAGGGGAACCCTCAACATTTTCCTGCAGCCAACGAATCGCTTGATAATCCTCTCCCAATGGGAGCTTCTCGCCCAACTCAAAGCGATATGCGTAATCCATGTAGAGCATGCCGTCGAGCGTCCTCGGAGCCGTTACCGTCATGCGGTCCCGGACTTTCGCTAATGATCCCGTAAGGGGATACAGAGCGGCAGAGAACAAAAGCAAAACCGTTGCCACCAGCCAGATCCACCGCCAAACACGATTCCATTTGGGGAGAGATGCATACGTCCATGCGAGAGCTGCGGCTGCAGCCAGGCTGAAGAGCTCCCACACCTGGAGGTAGAATTTGAAGACCGTGTTCATGCGCCCGATATCCCCCTTGAGCACCACGACCTCCACGACAAACGTGAGGACCAACCCGGTTCCCACGAAGAAAAGCACAATCCGCTTGCCTATCGACAGACCAGGTCGCAGCAACAGAATCAGCGCCCAAACGCCGAGAGGGATGACGATCAGTGCAACCTGATATCCAACACCCGTCAGCCAGGCGGTACCCGCCACCACGAGAAAAGCCGCAGATCCAATCCACATCGCAATCGGCCGCAGCCGGTTCAGTTCGGAGATCGGAGTTTGAGCCATCCACTCGCGAGTTTCCCATGCCATCCAGGCTGCAAACAGGAAGAGAAAGACTCCATGCACCGTCAGGTAATCGATCAGGGGTGTCAGCGACCCCTTCCAGATCTCTGCGGACATATATCCCTGCCCGTACCAATGGTGGAATGGCTGATAGAGGAATTGGGAAAATGCTATAAGCAGGATGGAATAAAGCGCTGCTTCTGTGATCTGAGGTAGATTAACTTCTCGATCGCGCCACCATACAGCGAAAATGACGGCGAGCACTCCTAACACCCAATACACAGGGAAATCCCAGGTATTAACAAGTCGCAGCGCTCCAAGCGTTAAACCGCCGACAAACAAGGCCAAAGCGATGTCGATTTTTGCTCGACGGCGACGTTGGGTGACAGAAAGGATCCACGAAAGACCCCAGGCAAGACTCAGGATGGTGAGGGACCGGCTGATCATGTGAGCGTGTAGATCGGCGTATAGAAAAGTGAAGAAGGGGAATTCTGTGATCGGTCCTGGTTCACCCTCGCCGGGGGTTATCATCCGGCTCGGGTTCCAATACCACTGGTCCATCGGATAGGGAAGCGGAGACTTGTACGTCAGGTAACTTACAAATCCCTTGGCCGCTTGACCCGCTCCAACGAAGTACCTACCCTCTTCAACCCCTGCCGGAGTTCCAATCTGTTTAAACCCATCATAGAACATCCTGGCCGTGCCTAGATTTCCAAAAACCACAAGCAGGAGCGCGGCGATGAGACCCGCCAATTTGGGATTCGCCTTAGCGCGAAGAGACACATTCCGAGAGAAGGAACGTACCAGATGGTAGCCAACGCTGTACGCGCACAATGCCAGGATCGAGAAGAGCGTTGGGATAATGAGATTGTAGGCTGTCGCCGGGATAATACCCAGCAATTTTACCGGCATGCCGACGAGCACGAAACCGTAGTAATAGTAGTTGATATACCCGCCAGCGAACCAGGGATCATATGGGGGGAAGGTCGAACTTTTAATTACGGCGTTCAGATAGGAGAAGTCCATTGGCTTCTCCCCACCTTTTGCCGGGTGCCATAAATCAGGGTTCCCGAATCGAATCGCGAGATCCAGGAGGAAAAAGCTAAGCGCAAATACCTCCACCCAGAGAATATCCCGCCATTGCGTCCGGAAGAATGTGGAAAGTTCCTCGCGGTCACGCCAGGCAAGGGCGAAGGAAACACCCGCGAGCAGCAGCAGCACAAGGAAGAGCGTCAAGCGGTTGACTGTAATCCCAAGACTCCCGAAGATCCAGGCGCCCCAAGAGAACAACAGCAGTCCGATCAGCCGCGAGAGCGCGTAGCCGCCATCATGAAACCTCCGGAAGACGACTCGCGTTATGGGATAAACCAGGAGGCCTAAAACCCCCAACGCTACCCACCAGACGATGGCGCTCAACAATCCCGAGCGGTTAACAATGCTCTCCGTGTTGAATAACTCTGACCAGGTGCCCTCGTCCTGCTGCCGCTGCCATTGATCCGTAGAGAGCAATAGTTCTTTCCCTGTAGTACTCCCGGCGTCCTTCGGCAGCACATGGACAACGCCGCTCACATCGACCTGCGAAAGAATGTCAAAAACTTTTTCGGCGCTGAAATCAGCATCCCGCTTAAAAATTAACACCTTCGGATGATCGTAAACAGTAAAAGCCTCTTCCGCGAACTGGTCGTTGATCTCCAGCGCCCCGATTGAGGGGTGGCTTTCAAAGACCTCAACGAGTGAATACCCTAAGCGGCCGGTATATAATCCCACTTCTGCGGTCGCGCCACATGTGGGGACATCCATTCCATCAGGGCAGCCGAAAAGTTCGCGGTAATAGACAGAAGTAAGTGGGTAGCGGATTGGAACGCGGGGGATCGTTCCATACTGACGGTTGGAGGAGATCATAAGATAATCCCCCTGCTCCAAATACTCCACGATTCTCTCTAACTTATCGGGGATTCCGTTGTCATCATCTTCCTGGTTATCATGCCAATAGAGTTCGAGATTTTGCACCTCATATCGGCCGCCTAGCCCTCGTCCATCAACCCCCCACGGCAAGCCATCATCCCAGGTTGTCTCATGCACCAAGACAGTCGGGCGCATATATAGAGATGGTTCACCCGAATTTTCGAGAATCAGGAACAAACGAGTGTCTGGATCGATGCTAAAGGACCGATCGAGTTGGATTTCAACCCGGATCTCTTCACCTGCGCGCACTTCGCCCTGGTATTCCCCGCGCGCGTAAACATCCCCGGCATGAGGCTCATCTGCGAGCGTCACAGAAAGGTCCAGAACCCCGCCTTGACCATCGCCCGTCGAGACGTAGGGCATTAGAACACCGCTTATGACCGCGGATACGTCTGTGGAGATTTCCGTTGTATAGGTGTCCCCGGAGTTCAATTCAAAGGGTATGGGCATGGGTATTGTTTCGTAAAACGTCTCCCCATCTGCCTCACCCGCCAGATTTACGACAGCCGGTATACTCCTGTAAATCCAACGCGATGCAGATACCCGGGTGAGTGGTTCCGAGTAGATCGAGTGGAAGGCAAAGGCCCACAAAGCCGTCCCCAGGACGGCGCCCAATCCAACCAATAGCACACCGACTCGAGCTGCCTTTTGCCATTGGGCTTTGAGCTTCGGGACACTCTCCCATGCATGCCAGAGCACCCAGGCGGCCAGCAACGCAAGTGTCGGATAGACCGGCAATTGGTAGCGCATCGCCTTGGTAAAATTGATCGACTGCCAGATGAACATGCCGGCTGTCCAGACCACCAGGATCAAATACCGCTCCCACCGCCCCCGAATCATCTCAATCAGGGCCCACCCCAAACCGATCCAGCCCAAGATCGCGAGTGGTATGCCCATTCCCCATAGGATCATATTTTTCAGTGAGAAGAAGATCGGGGCGCGGTCAGCCCACTGAAGCGCATAAGGAGCATCGGTGTTCCCTGCCTGCTGGCTTCGGACTTCCGCCATATTCGCCAGCCACTTCGGGTTGAACTTCACGTTAAGGAAACCCGGCCCTTCAAAAGCGTAGGGTTGGAAAACACGGAAGACCAGGAGTGACAGGAGCGCTGCAGCGAATAAGAAAACGAGCGTGCGGGAGATAACAGCGGACCTTTGATCAGAGGGAGCATTGAGAATATTCGTGAGTCCAGCAAGCGCTACAGCAACCGCCAGAGGGGCTGCGCTGATCTTGGAGGCCACTGCCAGCCCCAGCATGACCCCAAAAAGCAGATAGTCACTGAGCTTTCCCTCACCGATAACTCGAACGGAGAAATACAGACCGGCAAGTATAAAAACATTGGCGAGCGGGTCGACGACGAAGAAATGTGCGTGTTGAATCAACAAAGCCGAAAGAGCTGTAAACAGCGCGGCCAGGACCCCCACCCGACGATTGAAAAGTCGCTCCCCAATCAGGTAAATTAGAAGGATGGATACGAGATCTGAGATTCCTGAAACAGCCCTCCCTAAGAGGTGGACCTCGTCATAACCTGACATCCCGGTCCATTCGGCCAGATAGCGGACGAGGAAGATCGGGAACGTACCATAGACGAAAAAACCATGCCCAGCGTTATGCGGGTTGAGAGGGGATGTTTCAGTGTTGAAATATTCTCCGATCGACTGTGGAGGTTGGATCGAGGTCTCAACCATCGTGAGAAAACGTTCGTCCGGGTGAAGATGGGTACTTGAATCCCAATTCAAACCGGTGAAGCGCAGGTACGCAGCCAGACCGAGAATCGTGACCAGGAGAATCCCAACCACAAGATCCGAAAGAACCCTGGTTCTTTCTTTTTCAGGCGGCTCGTGTTCTTGCTCTATGGGCGTTTCAACTTCAACCATAATCACTCGGTATCCCGAACTGCTTCTAGATGAGTGTTAGGGACGGAAGGCACTGACAGAATAATAAAATTCTTCCCTTCGATATTGTTTGGATATTCTGTAACCCGCGCAAAGGGGTACAGCTCCTTGAGCTTCTGTAGGGACTCTTCGTCATCCGGATGGAGCAGGAAGAGTTGCGGCCGAGATTCGGAGGTTGTATTCGCTAATTCCTCAACGGAAATGGCGTAATCCCTTGTAGGTTGACCTGCATTTATCCCGACAAGCCGTGTGTCAACCCAATGAGGGTAGGCAACAACATGCGCGGTTTCATAATCGCCGATCGATTCAGCAAAATTCTGGATCACGGCGCCTGCTTCCGACGTGTTCCATGCAGAGCGGAGAAAAAGATCTTGATATTCTCTGAAAACGAGATGGAAATTCAATCGACTCGCTGTTAACAAGAGCAAGCCTGTGAACACAAGGCTGATGCCGACCGTCCGGCGCCCTTTCCAATGGGTTTCGATCCAATCCGGAATTGCCGCAAATGCCAAACCAGCAAGGATGAAAACAGGCACAATCGCCCCCGCAGCCCGGTTTGTAGCAGGGTTCTCTGCTGGAAAGGCAAGCGATAGCGTGGAAGGAAGCTGGAGAATGGGGATCGAGACGAGAATGAACAAATCGATCCAGCGGCGGTAGCGCACAAAGCGGGTCAGAGCGATGACTACTCCAAGAGAAAACAGGGCGCCAGTGACCCAATCCAGCGCTGGACGGTGCGGGATGGAGTTTACCCATACTTCACCATTATCCCAGGTGAACATCTTCAAGCCGTTCCAGACGTTTGAGAAGAAAATCTGTATTGCGGGCTCGGATAAAACCCTCTCGGTGCTCCCATAGCGCGTGGCCATCCTGTAGATCACCTCATCCGGACGATTTACGGCAATTCTCACCAGGGGCATGAGCACAATCAGAGCGACGAGACCTGTGACGACGAGCAGCGTAATCATCTCCCGGCGCTGCTCACGTGAATCCTTAAACAGGAGGTACAGGCCAACACCAACGGCGATGGCGATGGGGATAACTCGCGCCGGGCTGTACCCATGGAGCCCCATGCCGACGACTAACCCGCAAAGCAGGAAATCATTTCGGTTGCGAGTACGGATTCCCTTGGCCAGGTAATAAAAAGCTGGGGCGACGAATAACGGATAAAGTGGAAACCGAAGCCCCACCCGGCTGATCACATTAGGCCAGTAAGCGATCCCGGCCAGGACCATGGCCGCAAGAGCAACTCGCTTGCCCCCGACCTCTTTACCAAGGAGATAAATGAAGGGCAAGGTCAGAACCCCCGCCAGGGCTGTCCCGATTTTCAAGGTGAGGTGGGAAATCCCCGTGCCCAACCATTTGGACGTCGCTGCAGCCATGTAAAACTGCAGAGCCTCACGCCCGGTGTTCCTCGAGAAAAAGATCGAGTATTTTCCATTGAGTACATCGACGACATCCAGCAGTTTCTCAGCGTGATCGCTGACCATCTCCGGTGGAATCGTATCGAGGAGGTAGAACCTGAAGTAGATTGAAAGGCCGAATCCTGCAAGAACCAGAAGCTCCCAGCCAGAGAACGATAGACGTAGATTTGGGTCAGCCAGCCAACTCGTAAATCTTCTCCACCAGCTCACCAGAGGGAATTCTCCCTCCCAGAAAGCCAGCAGGACGGCGATGACAGAAGCGATCCAGAAGACCACAGTCAGAAAATCGAAGAGGTTATTCCCAGAGGTGAGGAAAGTCAGCAGAGAAAGAATAAGTGCCGCAGATAGTAATGCGGGGCGATAGGTGACGGGATTGGCTTTCTCGTTTGAGGTGGGTAGTGTTTTATAGTGGAAATCTTCTGCCCAGGTCCCCCAAGCGATAACTACAGCAGCCAGAATGTACAATGCAATGCTGATCCAGATCGACTCACCCCGGCGTTCCAGGCCAAATTGCGCTGTAAGCGCAAGTAGCAGCGCAACCGGTAATCGAAATTGAGATGCCGTAAATTGAAAGGTTGAAAAGGTTGCCTCTCGTTGAGGCTCTTCGTCCAACGCTAACGGCAGGTCAACGATTGCGCTCTCTTCAGGTCCTTCTGGAATGTGGAGTGGACGCCCACGAACCAGCGATTTGAGCCAATCCAGGACGCTCGGCTCCCCCAGATCTTGCGGGTTGGGTTCAGGAATTGGGTTAGGTTCCGGGTCAGATGAGGTCATTGTTTGCGCACCAGATAGAAGCTATAGGTTCCATCCTCGGTCGGCGACGTATCATAGTATCGTCGCACCAGCCGATCCGTCAAACCGAGATTCCAACGGTATGGAGCGAGAATCCACTTGCCGAATAGCTTGTGCGGGAGTAAGCAGGGTCCACCGAGGTAATGCCCCCACTCCAGAACATGCAGGGAGGATGGAGGAAAGTAGCGGAAGGTCCTCTCGATCGTGAAGCCGGCTGCTGATAATCGCCGTTCCCAACCTCCCTCATCGTCGAGATTAATCGTTCGCGACATGCGCATGAACCAACTTTCATACGACTTCCCCAGAGCCGAAAGACCTGCTTTTGAGAGCCGCCGGGGGAGGCTCAGCTGCGTGCGATAGCCCGGGTTGGGCACCGTGAACACAAATGGCGCTCCCGATTTTAACACTCGACCCACGTCTTGCAGAACCGCGTCAAGATGCGGTATGTGTTCAAGCACCGAGTTGCTGAAAGCCGAAGCGATTGAATTGTCCGGGAGCGGCATGCGCGCCCCATCTGCTTGCAAAAGGAGATCATACACATGGCGTGACTGGGTTTCACGCATGATCGGTAGATCAGGGTCGACCCCGATCTGAATCGGGCGGTCAAACGCGATCGTTGCAAAATGCCCATCACCACAACCTACATCGAGAGTCGGTGACGGGAGATCCAGGCCCTCGTAGTAGCTGGCTTCAATAGCACGCAGAAGTGCCCTGAAGTACGGTAAATCACGCAGATGCAGCCAAAAATAGTCTTTTGTCATGTACTTTTGAGTTTCACACTTTCGAAATTAATTCGGCAAAGATGGTTTCATACTTTGCCGACACAACTTCGCTTGAGTATTGTGCCATGACGCTGGGACGGTCGCGCCTGTATTCCGCAGGATTCCTGAGGACCTGGAGAAGGGCAGCGGCCAGCTCGTCCGCATCCCCAGGATGGAATGTTAACCCCATACCCGTTGCCTTAGTAGGCTGCCGGACCCCAGGGAGATCGCTGGCCACAACCGGGGTTCCCGAGAGCATCGATTCCACCTGAACCATCCCGAAACTCTCCGTGCTGTTTAAGCTGGGGAGCACCGTAACATCGCACATCTTAAAGAAAGCCGCAAACTCGCTCTGCTCGAGAATTCCTAAGAAAGCCCAATGGTCACCAAGCGTCTCGATCTGTGGGAGAAGGCGGCGACGGTATGCATCCTCGCCCATTACATTCTCAAACTGACCGACAAAAAGAACGCGGGCGCTCGGCATTTCTTTGAGAACGATCGGCATCGCCTGGGCAAGCACTTCAGCACCTTTCTCTGTCGCCAAACGCGCTACCATGCCAATTACAGGATGCCCGTGGACAATCTTGAAGCGCTCGCGCATAGATTGAACGACGAGCGGATCCGGTTCAGGCATTTCGATCGGAGGCGGAATGACTTCGACCTTTTCGAGCCTATTATTCAGAATCGACGATTCTTCCGCATAATCCCGCGAGTTAACAACGATGACATTCGCTGTTTTTGTTGAAATCCTATTCGCCAAATTTGAGACCTGGTTTGCGACCGCGTTCAGAGGTGAGGAAGGCAGTAGGAGATCGCAATGGTAAGTCATCACTACAGGCACACCAAAGGCGCGTCCAAGAAGCGCAAGAGGAGCGGCTTCGAGCTGCGGGACGTGCAAGTGAAGGACGTCATGCTTTGGGATCAAACGCGCAGCTCGGTAGAGGAAAGTTGGCATGATCGGACCCTTGCTCACACTAAACAAAACCGGCACTCGCCTTACATCCACACCATCCATTTTTTCAAGCGATTGAAGAGATCGGTCATATTGTGAAGTTAAAACCGTTACCTGGTGCCCGTGAGAAACAAGCATTCGCGCCAGGCGTTCCGTGTATACCGTCAGGCCGGAAAAATGAGGGCGATAGTAATAAAGCGTGTTTAGAATGCGCATATCAATCCGCTTGCTGATTCGAGACAGTGAGGAGCCCCTTGCGAATATCCCGGTACAACCCTGAGATAGTCTCTCCTTCATTCAATAAAGCTATGAAACCGAAGAGAGATCCTAATGAATAAACCATTCCATGAATGGTGAGCGAGATGGCCAGGGCCTCCGCTGTTGGAACATCAAACACAGAGAGCGCCAATACTCCTGCCGCCTCAAACACGCCGAAATAACCCGGCACTGAAGGGATGGCTCCACCAAGCAATGTTATCGTTAACATGAAGAACGCCCAGGTCCATTCCGCCTCGGGGATAAGGGCTTTCATAATCAACCAATACTCTACCCCGGCGAGAGTCCACGTGAGCACCATCCAACCAAGACTCGTGAAAAACAAGCGAGGATCTTGAAGCGCCTGCAAGCCTTGCCGTACGCGTTCCCAGGCGGGTATCCAACGCTTTTCGCCTCCGGGAAGACGGCTGACAATGCTTTCTATCCATTCAGGCTTGCGTATAAGAAGCCAAAGAACGGCAATAATAACAAAAAAGACAACGGCGATAGATAATCCAGTGCGTGGTACGTTGGGAATGCCGGCGACATGAGGAAGGAGTGCGAAAAGCAAACCTAAGGCAATCGCGAGATCAAACAACCGTTCAACAATGATTGAGGAAAGGACCGATAATATCGATCCGCCCGGATGCCGACCCAGTAGAACAGCCCGTCCCACCTCACCCAGGCGCCACGGGAGAACATTGTTTAGAAGATAGCCTTCATTCAGCGTGGCAAGTACACGACCGAATCCATACTTGTTATTCATCATTGTTTTCCATGCCGCTGTACGCGCCAGCATGGAAGCCAGATAAACAATGACCGCAAGAAGCAAGAAGCGCACGTCCATCCGCTTTAACGCGGCGAGAAGCGGTTCCCAGCCAGCCCAACGCAGGACCAGGTACAGTGCGACAGCGCTGATGAGTATTCCTAGCAGGAGGCTAAGAAATCTACGCGAGTTTCGTGACATTGCCATCAGGCGGGGATTATACCCCGTTGACGATGCAAGCACCGTTTTTCGTACACACAAACCACACTTGGGCCATTTCGTCCAAATTCAGTCATCCTCGCCTTCTAAATGATAGGAGAACGGCCTTCTCGTTATGATTCTCTGGCAGAATTCTATTCAAGACGTGAATACGGTCTCCAGCAAGTCGTCTGTGCTTCGTGCTTGAGCGTCTTTTCGCAGCCATGCTAAGAACTCGATATTCCCCTTCGGTCCACGCAAAGGCGAACAAATGAGCCCCTGAGGCGCAAGCGAGTGTTTGAGGGCAAAATCCAGGACTTGCTGGGTTACATCACGATGCACAGAGGGATCGCGAACAACCCCACCCTTGCCGACACGATCTGGCCCAGCTTCAAACTGCGGTTTGATTAAAGCGATCACATCTCCCCCCGGCTCCAACCATCCAACGACGACCGGCAGCAGCTTCCGGAGTGAGATAAAGGAGGCATCCATTGTTACAAGATGGACACACTCAGGGAGTGCCTCCAAATAACGAGCGTTCGTCTTCTCAATCACCACAACACGGGCGTCGTTTCGTAATTTCCAATGGAGCAGCCCCTTCCCCACGTCGATCGTATACACACGCGCAGCCCCATGTTGCAGGAGACAATCGGTGAACCCTCCGGTGGAAGCGCCGACATCGGCACACAGTCGACCCTCCACGGTCACCGCAAATGTCTCCATCGCTGCTTGTAATTTCTCTCCTCCGCGTGAGACAAATCGTGGTCCGGAGGCTACCTCGATCAACATCCCCGGTTCTGCTTTTTGAGATGCTTTGTGAATCAACTGTCCTTCCACTCGAACGAGACCGGCCATGATCAATTTTTGAGCCGCAGAACGGCTTTCGGCGAGCCCGTGGTCAACGAGAAGAAGATCGATGCGTTTCTTGCTGGACATAATCCCGATTGTACTTCAATCCGCACATTCAACCCATTTTCAGGACGGGCATATCGTGATCGAGTCGCCCCATCTCTTGCCCCCGTCCGAGGTTCCTGCTATCATGCGGCCCATGCTCAAAAATCTACTGAAAGCTATGCGCCCCAAGCAATGGGTAAAGAACGGCATTATCTTCACAGCACTTGTATTCGACCAGCAATTATTAAATCTATCGTCATTCCTGAGAACCTTTGGAGGGTTCATAATATTCTGTTTGGGAGCAAGTGCGGTCTATCTCATCAATGACCTCGCTGACCTCGAACAAGACCGGCAGCACCCTGTGAAGCGAACGCGCCCGCTCGCCTCAGGAAAACTCTCAAAGAACGTCGCGACAGTTGCCGCGGTTCTCTTCTCGGTCACAGCCCTCGGCCTCGGATTCTGGCTCGAAGTAAAGTTCGGTCTCATCCTCCTTACCTATATGGTTTTGAACTTGTTATATTCGTTCTACCTCAAACACATCCCGATCATCGATGTCCTTGTCATCGCCGCCGGTTTTGTCCTCCGTGTAGCAGCAGGAGTAGTGCTCATCACGGTTCAGCGTTTTTCCCCTTGGATGTATGTATGCGTTACTTTAATCTCACTTTTCATGGGTTTGGGGAAGAGGCGTGCAGAGATGGTTCTATTAGCGGACGATGCGAATTCTCATCGACGCGTGTTGGATGGCTACACCCTCTCGTTCATAGATCACCTGCTTTCGATTGTCTCCAGCACAACGATTCTCGCGTATTGTCTCTATACATTCTCCGCAGAGAATCTCCCTGGTAATCACTTAATGATGTTGACGATCCCCTTTGTAATCTATGGGATCTTCCGCTATCTGTTTCTTATCCACGTTAAAGCCGAAGGCGGCGCACCGGAAGAACTCCTTTTATCCGATAAACCGCTCATGGCTACGGTTGCACTCTGGGGTTTAACCGCCGTTGCCATCTTATATTTCTCCCTATGACCCTGGCCAGCGCTTCTGGCAAAGCTATACTCTTCGGTGAACATGCGGTCGTTTACGGCCAGCCCGCAATCGCTGTCCCTCTTTCACAGATCCGCACAACTGTTCAAGTTGAAAGCCTCGATCCAGGAACGAGTGGCGTGCGCATCGAAGCGCCCGACATCAGCCAGTCCTATTGGCTGCACAAAGCGGATGGGGATGATCCATTGGCATCCGCGGTGCGCCTCACACTTGACGCCCTCGGCGTGAAAGCGCCTTTAGATGTCCATTTGACCATCCACTCCCAGCTCCCCATCGCCTCGGGGCTCGGATCAAGCGCGGCCGTCTCGGTTGCCATCATCCGCGCTTTGAGCGCCCACCTGGCGAAACCACTCGAAGTTGAAATGGTCTC
>RCNF010002991.1_pt1 | contig 13470 bp, 14 predicted proteins | sample 2041311 | NCBI WGS metagenome assembly RCNF01 (sample SAMN09708228, study PRJNA481090) | Marine sediment metagenome, whole genome shotgun sequencing project. | biome: marine sediment; feature: ocean; material: sediment; isolation source: Sewage treatment plant 2 marine sediment (STP2) ... | reverse complement strand
CAACATCGAATGATGAATGGAAAACGATGAAGCAGCAGGCGTTTTTTTGAAACAAAGGGTGTTGCCATGATCGCTGATTCGCTTGTCCGTCAATTCAAAAACATCGTGGGTGACGATAACGCGTGGACCGATGCCACCGATCTGCACACCTACTCTTACGACGCCGCTGTCGTCGACCCCGTGCAGCCCGGGCTGATCGCACGCCCCACAACAATCGAGGCCCTGGGAAAGACGGTGCGCCTGTGCAACGACAACAATTTGCCCCTGACCGTCCGGGGTGCCGGCACCAACCTGAGCGGCGGCACCGTGCCCCTGCCCGGCGGGGTGGTCATCGTCACCAACGGCATGAAATCGATCCTGGAGATCAACGAAGCGGATATGTATGCCGTGGTCCAGCCCGGTGTGGTCACGGCCAAACTGGCTGCCGCCGTGGAAGCCAAAGGCCTGTTTTATCCGCCCGATCCCGGCAGCCAGGCCGTTTCCACGATCGGCGGCAACGTGGCTGAAAACGCCGGCGGCCTGCGCGGCCTGAAATACGGCGTCACCCGCGATTATGTGATGGGGATGAGCTTTTTCGATGTGGAGGGCAACCTGGTCAAATCAGGATCCCGGACGGTCAAATGTGCCACCGGGTACAACCTCACCGGACTGATGGTCGGATCGGAAGGCACCCTGGGCGTGTTTGCCGAAATCATCCTCAAACTGATCCCGCTGCCGGCCCACCGCAAGGCCATGATGGCCGTTTTCGAATCCCTGGAGCGGGCATCCGAAACCGTTGCCGCCATTATTGCCGATAGGATCGTTCCGGCCACCCTGGAGTTTCTCGATAATTTTACGATCCGGGCGGTGGAAGATTTCAGCAAGGCCGGCCTGCCCAAAGACGCTGCCGCCATGCTGCTGATAGAACTGGATGGCCACGCGGCGCAGGTGGAAGAAGACGCCGCCCGTGTGGAGGCCCTTTGCAGGACTATGGGGGCGACCTCGGTTCGCGTGGCCCAGGACGCGGCTGAACGGGACCGGGTGTGGGCTGCTCGCCGCGCGGCTCTTTCCGCCCTGGCCCAGCTCAAGCCGACCCTGGTGCTCGAAGACGCCACGGTGCCGCGCAGCCGTCTCCCGGAGATGGTCGTCGCCATCCAGCGGATTGCCAAACGCTATGATCTGACCATCGGTACCTTCGGCCATGCCGGCGACGGTAACCTGCACCCTACGATTCTGACCGACAAGCGCAACCATGCCGAATGGGAGCGAGTGGAGAAGGCCATCGACGACATCTTCGATGATGCGCTGAAAATGGGCGGTACGCTTTCCGGCGAACACGGCACCGGCCTGGCCAAATGCCGTTACCTGGAAAAAGAGACCAGTGCCGGAACGATCCTTTTTTCTTCACGGCTCAAACGGGCCCTGGATCCAAAAAACATTCTCAATCCCGGCAAAATAATCGCCGCGAAAGTCTAGCTCTGATCATGGCATCAATGGACGCACTCGCCCGCCTCATGCGGGAACTGGAAGATCAGCTGGTCGTATGCATGCGTTGCGGCATGTGCCAGTCCGTTTGCCCGGTCTTCGATCAGACCGGACGAGAGGCCGACGTGGCCCGGGGCAAGCTGGCCCTGCTAAGCGGATTGATGGAACAGATTTTCGACGATCCCGAAGGGGTCTACCAACGGCTTAACAAGTGCCTGTTGTGCGGATCCTGTGCGGCCAACTGCCCCAGCGGGGTCAGCGTGCAGGAGATCTTTCTCAAGGCCCGGGCCATCCTCACCGGGTATATGGGCCTGTCGCCGGCCAAGCGTTTGATTCTGAAAGGCATGCTGGCCAACCCAAAGCTCTTCGATCGATTGGTCGAGTGGGGGGCCCGGTTTCAAAAGATTTTTACCCGTCCGGTCAATGACATCATCGGAACCTCCTGTGCCCGAGTGATGTCACCGTTGATCCAGGACCGCCATTTCAGAACCCTGGCCCCGGTGCCCTTTCACCGGCAGGTGCCTTCTATGGATCGTCCGGCTGGAAAGTCGGGGATCAAAGTGGCCGTTTTCACCGGGTGCCTAATCGACAAGATGTTTCCCGCGATTGCCCACAGCACCATAAAAGTCCTGGATCACTTAGGGGTTGGGATCTTTCTGCCGGCAAACCAGGGATGCTGCGGTATTCCGGCTTTGTCCAGCGGGGATCTTCCCACTTTTCAAAAACTGCTGGACCACAGCCTGGAACGCTTCGAAAGCGGTGAATTCGATTTTTTGGTCACCGCCTGTGCCACCTGCACCTCCACCATTCACGAGGTCTGGCCGAAGATGGCAGACGAGCGCACCCGCGACGCGGCCACCCGGTTGGCCCGGCGGACCATGGACATCAATCAGTTTCTGGTCAGGGAGACGGCGCTCAAGCCGCTGTCGAAATCAGCTGGCAAGGCCTGTACCGTCACCTACCACGACCCGTGCCATCTGAAGAAAAGCCTGAAGGTGTTCAACGAACCCCGTGCCGTGATCAAGGCCGCCCCTGGATGCCAGCTGACGGAGATGGCCGAATCCGACTGGTGTTGCGGCATGGGTGGGAGTTTCAACCTGCAATATTACGACATTTCAAAAGGGATTGGGATGAAAAAGGCGGCTCAGATTAAAGATACCGGTGCCAACGTGCTGGCCACGGGATGTCCGGCCTGCATGATCCAGATCTCGGACATGCTCTCCCAGGCCGGTGCGAGCATCACCGTGCGGCATCCCATCGAATTGTTGGCAGAAGCCCTGGACGAATGAAAATGCGGCTTAAACCGATCAATCCCAAGCGAATTTCCGATCAGGTGTTCGACCAACTGCGGGAACTGATCTTTCGCGGCGACTACCAGCCCGGCCAAAAGATCATGACCGAGCGGGAACTCGCCGAAGCCCTGAATGTCAGCCGCAACTCAGTCCGCGAAGCCATCAACAAGCTGGTTACCCTCCGTTTTTTAGAGCAGCGCCAGGGTCAGGGCACCTTCGTCCGTTCAATGGACGAGGCCGTGAAAATACCGCTGGCCACGGTTATGGAGGCCCGGGACGCCAGTCTTATCGACCTGCTGGAAATGCGCATGGGCATTGAGTGTACGGCCGCTTCGCTGGCGGCCCAGCGAGCCAACCCGGCGGATCTGGACGCCATTGAAAATGCCATCGCGGATATGGAAGCCGATACCTGCGCCGGCGGACTTGGCACCGAGGGGGATCTTTCCTTCCACATGGCCATCGCCTGGGCAACCAAAAATCCCCTGCAGGTATACATCATGAAGAATATCTCGGATTTTCTGCACGTGGGAATCCGGAAAAACTTGCTGCACCTTTACGAAGATCCGGACAACATCGTGGAGATCCTGCAACAGCACAAGGCCATTTATCAGGCCATCCGCAGTGGTGACGCCGACGCTGCCTACCGGACCATGAAAAATCACATCAAATATGTGATCCGCTTTTTCCGGAACCGCCTGTAAACGGTTGTTCCTCTTGCCACCCGCTATATCCTTTAATTCCTTGCGTCCGCACGGTCCCTCTAAATGATATTTTGCAGTCAGTCAGGAAAAAACAATCCGTTGACGGTTGAACCGCAATAGCGAACACATTCCTCGCGGCTTGTCGGAGCGAAGCAAAGATCCCGCTCATCGGGGCTGCGGAGAGGGTTCAATTCCATTCTTGGCCTTTCCGCCGATTTTTAGGTATAAGGTGAAAGCGATCAACATCAGGCACGGGCAACGGAATCAGTCGGCCAAAACGTTACAGGAGGAACCAACCATGGGTGATATAGAAAAATTTCAGCAGGAACGGCAGGCACTCAACGAACTGGTAATGAAATATGCCGGGCTGGGCACCAAGCGGTACTACAATCTCGATTCGCAGGCCTACCGGGAAGGGGTGCTGCCGGTCAAGACCAAGGAACTGCTGGGCCTGGTGGCCAGCTTCGTGCTGCGTTGCGACGACTGCATCACGTACCATGTGATCCGCTGCCATGAAGAGGGCGTTTCCAGTGAAGAGCTGGAAGAAGCGCTGTTCATCGGCCTGATCGTGGGTGGAACCATTACCATTCCCCACCAGCGCCGGGCCATGAAGGCTTGGGATGAGCTGAAAAACAAAAGCACTGCATGATGGATGGCCATCCCCGCGTCACGGCGTTTTCCTGTGCTTTTTTAAATCGGCGGATCATGTAAGCTCTCCGCATCGCGATTGGGCTCAGATTGGCAGATGACCTTGCGGCGGAGTTTTCATTCGACTATTGCCATCGGGCGCACAGTGCAAAATAGCATTTTTCTATAGGTCCTATCTACCTTATCGTCTATTGCAATTTGATTTGTGCAACGAAGGCGATTAATCTTACTCTTTGCCTCCAGGAGAAGATATGTCTGAAAACGGGTTGTCTTGCATTGACCCCAGAATGACGGTATTGGATATACTGAGCCGCCACAGGGAAACCGAAGCGGTTTTCAAGGCATGGGACCGTCGAGCGGGCGAATGCATCTGTTGTCGGGCGCTGTTCGATACACTGCAGCAGGTGGCCGACAGATACGGGCTGGATCTGGACCTGTTGATGGACGAAATCGATACCGCCGCCAGCCAAACAGACGCTCCTATCGGGGACCGAAAACAGGCGCTTTCCAACTTACCCTCTAACCGGGAGAAACCAAATGGCTGAGAATAACACAACCCTGAAACCGCTTCGCCTGACGGAGACGGTCAGGGGGGCCGGGTGAGCGTCCAAATTGCCTCCAGGGGACCTGGAAAAGGCGTTGTGCGGGCTGGATTTTCCAACAGACCCCAATGTACTGGTCGGTCTTTCCCGGGCGGATGATGCCGGGGTTTACAAAGTGTCCGACGATCTGGCCTTGATTCAGACGGTGGATTTTTTCACGCCGGTGGTGGACGACCCTTATTGGTTCGGTCAGATTGCCGCGGCCAATGCGCTGAGCGATGTCTATGCCATGGGCGGGGAGCCAAAAACAGCCATGAATCTGGTTTGCTTTCCCCTCAAGCGGATGGACCTTTCCGTCCTGAGAGAGGTGATCCAGGGAGGAATCGACAAGGTCAGGGAAGCGGGTGTGGTGCTGCTGGGCGGTCACAGCGTGGAGGACGAAGAATTCAAATACGGGCTTTCCGTGACCGGCTTCATTCATCCCAACCGGATTCTTACCAAACAGGGCCTTAACGTGGGTGACCGACTCGTGCTCACCAAACCTTTAGGTACGGGCATCGTCAACACGGCCATCAAAGGTAATCTGGCCTCGGGGGAGATCACCCGGAAAGTAACGGCCATCATGGCGGCCCTGAACCGGACTGCCGCCACGGTGATGAGAGAATACCCGGTTCATGCCTGTACGGACATCACCGGCTTCGGGCTCATCGGCCACCTGGCCGAGATGATGCAGGGAACCGGTCTGGGATTGAAGATCGTGCTGGAGAAACTGCCCATCATCGACGTGGCACTCGGGTTTGCAGCAATGGGTATGGTCCCGGGCGGTGCCCACAAGAACCGGAGTTTCCGTGCTCAGATGGTGGACATGGACGAGGGTGTGGACCCAGCCATGCAGGACATCATCTACGATCCCCAAACTTCAGGGGGGCTGTGCATTTCCGTTGCGCCGACCTCGGCAGAGGGGTTGGTGGATCATCTCCAAAGCGAAGGCGTGGAGCATGCAGCCATCATCGGCGAGGTGGTGGACTACCCGGCCGGAATCATTCAGATCGTTTAATGACGAATTGAGGATTGTGAATTGACCAGGATTGACGCAAGCGGGTTGTCCTGTCCGGCACCGGTGCTGGAGACCAAGGCGGCTGTGGAGAACAGTCACCCCCAGCACATTGACGTGCTGGTGGACAATGAACCGGCCCGGCAGAATGTGGCCCGTTATCTGGAATCACAAGGCTATCGTACCTGCGTCGAACAAGCGGGCGAGCTATACACGGTTATCGGCACTGGGGCGAGGGTCGCTCCTGAGCCAAAACCGACGGTGACTGCGCCGGCCGTCGCTGGGGGAAAGATTATGGTGATGGTGGCGGCGGACCGCATGGGCAGTGGAGACGACCTGCTGGGCGCCAAACTGATGGTCAACTTCATCAAAACCCTCAAGGAGATGGGTGGCGAACTGTGGCGCCTGGTACTTGTCAACAGTGGGGTGAAGCTGACCATCGACGGCGCGGGTACCCTGGAAGACCTGAAGGGGTTGGAAGAAGAGGGCCTCACCATCCTGGTTTGCGGCACCTGCCTGGATTACTTCAACCTGCTGGAGAAAAAACAGGTGGGCCAGACCACCAACATGCTGGACATCGTTACCGCCATGCAACTGGCCGACAAGGTGATCACTATTTAAGGGCCCCGGAACGATTTCAGGGATCGTTTTATCTGTCGATGTTGCCCTCGAGAAACTCGACGGCTTGATTGGCGGCCCAGACACCTGAGGCGATGCAGCTCAACACGCCTGCGCTGATGGCGCCGGCCCCAACCACAAAAAGCCCTTCGATGCCTGCCGTGCAATCGAAAAAGCGCCCCGGTCCGAATTGCGCCGGGGTCTGTTCGGGCCCGAAATTTCCACCGCTGACACTGTTGACCCAATATTCGTTGGAGAGCGGTGTGGCGAATTCGACAAAATCGAGGTTGCTGCCAAGATCGGGGATATAGCGTTCGGCAGACCGGACAAGGCTCATTCCAATCTGTTTCTTCAGCCTGGAATAGTCCTCGCCGCGCCTGCGGCTCTGGGTGCCGGACCAGGGTGTGAAGGGATGGTCATAACCCAGGCCGCTGATGATTTCGAGGGTGTGGCAACTGTCCGGGGCGTATCGATGGTCAGGATCTTTCAAAGATGGCGACGTTATGAAATAATACGGAAACGGGTCCGACGCCTGCCGATCGGCAACGGCGGCAAAGGTCCGGTTTACATCCGTGTACTCAAAATGAATGATATTGGCGTCTGTCAGGCCGGCCGCGGTCGGATCCATTCGCGTTCCGATAAATGCATAAAACGACCCGCCGGATGGCTGCAGGCCCGCCACCTTTTTTTTGATCGGTCGGGGGATCATTCCCGGATCAATTAACTGCCTGAATGCGATCAGGGGATCCACATTGCTGATCACCGTTCTTGCCGTAAATGTATCGCCGGATCGGCTGGAAACGATAAATTCATCGCCGGACCGGCGGATACTGTTCACCGGGGTCCGGTTCTTCAGGATACCGTTATTTTTTTCTATCGCCGCCACAAGTGCGTCCCGCAGGGCGGCACTGCCGCCTTTGGGATAGTAGGCCCCGTCAAGATAATGATCCAGCAGCATCATACACAAAAAGGCCGACGCGCGATCAGGGGGTAGCCCGCTGTTGCCGCAGTGGGCCGACAAGGCCGCCTGCAGGCGTGGGTTGCGGGTGATGTGGTTCAGCATCTGCTGGTAGGTGGCGCGGTGATATTTTATCAGAACCGGATGCCTGAAGGCATACCGCAAGCGATCCAACAGGTTCTTGGGCGGACCATGAGGATCGGAGAAGGCGTTGAGCAAACGGTCCATTAAATTGAAGTATCGACTGATCGCCCTGGATTCATGGGGGAAAAGTCGCTGCAGCCGCTCATGGTAACGCTGCTTTCCCTTGCAGAGCCTGAGCTCAAAATCCGGAAACACGTAACGGTCGAAGCCGTCTGGATCAAGTTCGACGAAATCCAGCTGGTCGTCAAGTTCCAGCAGTTCCAGAAGAAGCCGAAATGTTCCGCCATGGCCCAGTTTTCCCAGGTAATGGACACCGGTATCGAACCGATAGCCATTGCGGACGAAGGGGTTGATATACCCGCCGAAAGCCGGCATGGCCTCGAGGACCAGAACCGATACCTTTTGCTGGGCCAACCGCAAGGCAGCGCTGAGGCCGCCGGCACCGCTGCCTACCACGATAGCGTCATAATCCGTCAATTGATCCTCTTGGCCGTAAAAGAAGTGGTTTCCCAAACGTCTGGAGATCTTATACAGACTCCCATAGCGTTTTTGAACTGTCAATGTTCGCCCGGGCAGCGCTGTGTTCTTTTCCCGGTCATTAACTCAGTGGAGGGTATCCTGTCGAGTTCCGTCAACACCCGAGGCACCTGTTTGGGGCCCCGGCGGATGCGGTTTTCGTTTTCCACCAGGGCTAGGCACAGGTGGGATATTCCTTCTTTGAAGCCAATTCACATGGCAAAGCCGCTGCGGCGCTGTCGACGATTCTGAAGTTCATCGATGCATTTGACCCGGGAATCCGAAACGAGGTATAACTGCCCAATAGAGAAATCGCCTCCGATGTCGGCCTATCCATGGGAATGAGAAAGAGACGGCCATGTTTGCGCTCAAAAAAACGATCACCCCGTTTATTCTGCCGCCGGGTATCTTCATCCTGGCGATCGTGTTGATTTCGTTGGTGATGGTTTACCGGAAACGATGGAAACTGGGGTTGTCGAACCTGGTCGTGGGGCTGATGCTATGGGCGCTTTCTACCGTTCCACTGTCCACTTTTTTGATTCAAGGCTTGGAGTCGGAGTATTCCATCCCGGCGAATCCGTCGGGAGATGTGATCATCCTGCTGGGCGGCGGGTTGATTGAGGGCGTGCCGGATCTCACCGGTACGTCGACGCCATCGCCGTCAACAATGGGCCGGATCGTCACCGCCGTGAGACTTTACCGGCGGTTAAGCCTGCCCATTATCGTCACTGGTGGCCGGGACCACGATGAAGCAGATTCTGCCGTAGCGACAATTGCCAAACGGTTTTTGATGGACCTGGGCGTGCCGGAAAAATCAATTACGGTGGAAGACCGGGCCCGGGATACGGCGCAGAATGCCCGGCTGACTGCCGCCATCTGCAGGCAGCAGGGTTTTTCCAAACCCATCCTGCTCACCGCGGCCTACCACCTGAAACGGTCCCGGATGGCATTTGATGCCGCCGGTATGCAGGTGACCCCGTTTCCAGCCTACTTTCTGGGGTCCAGGAACATCCCTTACACCTGGCGCCCCGGGCCGGCACCTTGCATACCTCTGCCAAGGCCCTTCACGAATACATCGGCATTTTTTACTACCGGATGGTTGGACCCTGATCGACGCAGCAGCGGAGATTGACCCGCCGCTGGTCAATGGACCCAGGTTGCCAGATGCTGTCGTATCCGTCCAACCTAACTTGAAAATGGAAGGTTCATGATGAAAAAATCCCTTGTCCCAATACTGGTCCTGGCAATCTTGGGAATCGGCCTGTGCCGCCTCGCCACCGGCGACCTCGTCTGCCGACGGTTCCGACGAAGGGGATCGGGAGCTGAAACGGGGTATCTATTGGTATCAGAAGGGGTGTAATCGCAAGGCCATGGAGCATTTTCTTGCTGCCCACGAGCACTATTCCCTCACCGATCAGCAGGCGGGTGTGGCTCGCAGCCTGAACAGCATCGCCAATAGCTACCGGCACGCGGGTAAAGCCGAAGACGCACGGCTGTTTTACGATGCAGCCATTGCCGCCGCCAGACGCTGCGACGACCAGCGGGTGATGGCTCAGGCCCTGTGCAACAAAGTGGCTATTCTTATTGAGGCGGATGATCTGGCCGGAGCCGAGGTGCATCTGGATGAGGCGCAACTGCTAACCCGGGAGACAGGCCCGGTTTATGCCATGGTCCTGAACCATCGTGCCGTGCTGTTGATGATGGCGAATCGGACCGATGAAGCCGTAACCCTTTTGGATCAGGCTGACGCTGCAGCTGTTGGCGATGGATTTAATGCCGATGCGACCATCCGTTTCACACGGGGGCGGTTGATGATGAAAAACGGAAATTATGCGGAAGCCATGAGCCTTTTTCAGCATGCCCTCGAATTGGACCGCCAAGCCGGATTCACCCGCGGGATGGCCGACGATCTCTCTGCAATTGCCGTCATTCACGAACAGTTGGGTGAGGATGAAGCCGCACTGGATTGCCTGGATCGAAGTATCAAGATTTATGCCCTGCTGGAGAACCTGGGACGGTTGGAATCGCTGGCACAGAAAACCGGAACCGACGTTCGGGTGACCGTCCATTTTATCAACCAGTGGCTGGCCGGTGAAGCGGTAGATGCCATCTGTCGTTAGTGACAGCGGTTTTCCGTGGAGGCGCCTATACTGCCGTGCTGATGGCGAGGACCGGCCATGAAGCTTTCCCATCTCAAACCGACCGTACCCAAGTGTTGGCTGTTTGCGGCCTCCGGTGTGATGTGGAGCGCCGTTGGCATCATGATGTGTGCCACCGCGATCGGTTGGCTGTCGGATGGTGGAATGGGTCGGGGCATGGCCTTTGGCCTGGCGGGATTGGTTTTGGCCATGCTTTCTGTTCGCTGGGGGTTTGGCAGCATCGCCCAAAAAAATATCCGGCGTCTACGGCGTCTGCCGGATCGGGGGTGCTTTTTTGCATTCCAGGCCTGGAAGAGCTATCTGATTATTATGGTGATGATTGCCCTGGGGGTTACCCTGCGGCACTCATCGATCCCGAAACATTTCCTGGCGGTCGCCTACACAGCCATCGGCGGCGCCCTGATCGTGGGCAGTTTTTACTACTATCGACACCTGTCGCGGTTGATTCGGACCGCATCCCGTCGGCGTGTCCAGCGCCATACCCTGCCTTGACAAGGGTTTTTTCAACACCCTGCTAATCGAAAGTCAGCGACGATTTCTCTATGTCTACGATGCGCTCGCCTTTCACATAATCCTTGGTTTCGTAGCGGGTGATACCCATGAGTTTTTGGGTAATGGCACCCATGCGTTCTACCTGGGATTTTATTTTGGCGATTTTGGGGTAGACGGGATCATCCTGATCAAGGGTGTCCATGAGCAGTTCCGTGTGGCCGGAGATGGCCATCATGGGTTGGTTCAACTCGTGGCAGATGGCGCCGGCGGTTTCCAGCACCGCCTGGAGTTTTTCCCGGTAGATACGCTCGGATTCACTGCGGTGACGATGCAGGGCGATTTCGATGGAAACCATCAGACTGCGGGTTTCGAAGGGCTTGACCACGTAACCGAAGGGCTCCATGACTTTGGCCCGCTCCAGAGTGGCTGGATCCGTGTAGGCGGTGAGGTAGACAACGGGAAGGTTAAACCGGTCCCGGATCACACCGGCGGCGTCGATGCCGTCCATCTCGCCTTTGAGCTTGATGTCCATGAGCACCAGGTCCGGTTGCATCTTCCCGGCATGGGCGATGGCTGTCCGTCCGTCATGGGCCACGGCACATACCGAGTAACCGGATTTTTCCAGGCGGCTTTTGATTTCCTGGGCCACAATGCCTTCGTCTTCCACAACCAGAATCGTCGCCTGTATCATGTCAGAACTCCTTGTTGGACTGTTCAGGGGCGGTCAGCGTGATGGTGAACCGGGTGCCTATTTCCGTGGTGAGGGCAAGGGTGCCGCCCAGCTGAGTGGTGAGCGTATCGATGAGCCGAAGGCCCAGCGATGATTGCTCAGGATCGGCCGGCGGCTCGACAAGACCGATGCCATCGTCGGCCACCACGATTTCTATCCGGCCGGCATGCAGGGTGCGGATGACGATCTCAATCGTCCCGGCGGCGTCGGGTAAGAAGGCATGCTTGAGGGCATTGGATACCAGCTCGTTGATGATCAGGCCGCAGGGCACGGCCATATCCACCCCCAAGGCGATGTCGTCGGCATGGACATTGAGCCGGATGCGGGCCGGATCAATCCCGTAGGCGTCGAACAGGTTGGCGGTCAGCCCCTGGACATAGCGGCCGAAATCGATTTTCGCCAGGTCAGCCGTACCGTACAGCTGCTCGTGGATCAAGGCCATGGATTTGACTCGGTTCTGGCTTTCCCGCAGAATTTCCACGCCCTTGGCATCCTCCATGTAATCCTCCTGAAGGTAGAGCAGGCTGGAGACGATCTGCAGGTTGTTTTTTACCCGGTGATGGATCTCCTTGAGCAGTGACTCCTTCTCCGCCAGCGACTGACGCAATTGCTGGTCTGAGACCAGAAGCTCCTTTTCGGCCATCTGTCTCTCGAACAGCTCCCGTCTCAATTCGGCGGTTTTACGTTGGACCATTCGGTTTTGTTGGAGATAGCCGAGAAAAATGGCAACCACCAGTACGACTACCCATAATAACACCCAAAAAATGCTGCCATGCACTGGATTACCACTGCCGGCGGCATGGGCTGGGAATGCGACCATCATCAAGGTCGAGGCCCCGTAGCGGCAGCAGCTGATAGTCATGCTGGGGATGTGGATGGCGTGTCTGGAAATCATCAGATCAGCGTATGAACCCGTTCTGCCAGGTCACGGACAGCCCGGGCTGCTTTGCTGCCCGGTGTCTGTTCGATAAAAGGCACCTGGTCGAGGACAGCCTGGCGGACTGCTTTATCTTCCGGGATGCTGCCCAGGTGGAACAGCTCCAGGTTAAGAAACCGCTGGGTCACCCGTTGGATAGTATTGACGGTGTGGTTGCCCTCGCGGATCCCGCTGACGGAATTGAGCACCAGGTTGAACCGGCTGATCCCGTGATCCCGGGACAACAGTTTGATCAGGGCGTAAGCATCGGTCATGGACGTGGGGTCCGGGCTCAGGATGAAAATGTTATGGTCGGCAAACCGATTGTACCACAACACCGAAGAGCCGATGCCTGCCGCCGTATCGATGATGACGTAGTCGAAATCCGATGAGACCTCTTTTATAAAGCCGGCCAACCGATCCTGCTGTTTTTCTCCCAGCGATACCATCTCCGGAACACCGGAACTACCTGGCAGGATGGCCAGGTTGGGACGGGCGAAAATCAATGCTTGCCGTGGATCAGCCCCACTTTCCAGGATGTCCCGGATATTGCTTTTGACCGACAGCCTCAGCAACACGTCCACGTTGGCCAGTCCCATGTCGCCGTCTATTACCAGAACGCGGCTGTTGTTGCGGGTCAGGGCGATGGCGAAATTCACCGTGAAGCTGGTCTTGCCCACGCCTCCTTTGCCGCTGGTCACGCAAAGGGTACGCGGCGTCTTCTTGCTCGGGGCCATGTTTTTTCCATCTGGGAATCATTATGGGTTAATAAAACTGTTTCCCACATTATCGGCCGCCGAGGACCTTTCTTTAACATGAGCCCGAGATAAAAACCATGCTCGATCCGATCACTGATCCGACGGACTGTCGGGCGTGAACCTGCTTTCCCAGCATCACCACTCTTCAAAACGGGCTGATGGTTGAGGCGGACCGTTACGATTTGATACATGTTGTTACCCTTTTGCAAAGGCTGTTCCTGCAAACACATATATGCTTATGTGGGACTCATTTGCAGGCGGGATCGAGGGTGGCGTGGGCGCGGAAAAGTTTTAATAGCTATTAATTAGTATAGTTAAATATTTTGTTGAAAAAAAATTAGAATAGCTTATATTGAGCCCCTCATAACTATTTGGAGGCGTTCATGACTGATCAAGATGTATTGAACCGTGCCCGCTACATATTTACCACGGGTAGAATGATCCATGACCGGATCATGCGGATATCCACCGGTGCATG
>RCNF010001224.1_pt1 | contig 13471 bp, 9 predicted proteins | sample 2041311 | NCBI WGS metagenome assembly RCNF01 (sample SAMN09708228, study PRJNA481090) | Marine sediment metagenome, whole genome shotgun sequencing project. | biome: marine sediment; feature: ocean; material: sediment; isolation source: Sewage treatment plant 2 marine sediment (STP2) ... | reverse complement strand
CGTTCAAAAGCTAAAGACAGAAGACCTGCAGGAGATTTCCGATTTCATTGCAGATTATATAGAAGAATACAATGCGAAATATGAGGACCGGGAGATTGTGGTCCTGATGGACTTTCTGAGCATGATCGATAGTCAGCTCTCCATCCTTATTGGCAATGGTGGACTGGGGGTGCTTCTGGTGATTATCATGTTGTCGCTTCTTCTTAATTACCGTCTCTCTCTATGGGTGGCCTGGGGTATCCCGGCCTCTTTGCTTGGGATGTTTATTGTGGCTTCCCTGCTCGGGGTAACCCTCAATATTATCTCACTGTTCGGCATGATCCTGATTATTGGGATACTGGTGGACGATGGCATTGTGATCGGGGAAAATATATTCACCCATTATGAGATGGGGAAGTCGCCACGCTGGGCTGCCATCGATGGCACCATGGAAGTATTGCCTGCCGTGGTGACCTCCCTTGCCACCACCATAATCGCCTTTACTCCGCTTCTTTTTATTGAAGGGAACCTGGAGATGATGAAGGAGATGGCTGTAGTGGTCATACTGGCACTGTTATTCTCTCTGTTTGAAGGAATCTTTGTGCTGCCTGGTCACCTGGTTAGCCATGGTGCCCTGAAACCCATCAAGAAAAAATCGGTCTATGGCCGCATCCGTGGAGGGGCAGAACGTGCCATTATCTGGCTGCGCGACAGGGCTTACATCCCGGCGCTGAAATGGACAATCAGACACAAGGCCATCACCCTGGGTACTGTGATTTCTCTTTTTGTAATTACCATTGGGCTCTTTGCAGGAGGTAAAATTCCCTTTACATTTTTTCCAAATCCTCCAGGGGACATGTTCAATATCGATCTGGCTATGAAGCCGGGTACCAATAAGGAGATCACTAAGGAGAAGCTATTTTGGCTGGAAAATGTGGTCTGGGAGGTCAATAAGGAGCTTATGGAATCGAATCCCCAGGATACCATCTCTTATGTATCAACCACCCAGGTAAGTATCGGAAACGCTTTCGAGGGTGTGGAGAGCGGTAACAATGCCGGTGGGGTCAGGGTTTTCCTTCATGAGAATATAAGTGAAACACAGATCACTGACCGAATTATTCAACGCAGGATTTCTGAAAAGGCAGGCCCCATGAAAGATGTATATAAGTTTGGTGTTGGTGCCTCCAACCGTTTTGGGGCCCCGGTCTCCATCAGCCTATTGGGACGTGACCTGGAGCAGATGGAAGCTGCCAAGGAAGAATTAAAAGAGGAACTGGGAAAGATGAGTTCCCTCTATAATATCATGGACAACAGTCAGCTGGGAAGCCAGGAGATTCGCCTTGAACTAAAGCAGGAGGCCTACACTCTTGGACTGACTCAGACAAGCCTTATGGGTCAAGTCCGATCTGCTTACTATGGTGCCCTTTCGCAAAGGATGCAGGATGGCAAGAATGAGATCTGGGTCTATGTGAGATATCCAATGGAAAACCGTGAGAATGTGGGTCAGCTCGAGAATATGATGATCACCACCCCCACCGGAGAGTTTCCCCTCTATCAGTTGGCCGAACTGGAGACAGGAAGGAGTCTTAATAAGATTAATCGCTACAATGGCCGCAGGGAGGTCCGGGTGGATGCCTATCTACTGGATGCAGACGAACCCGTACCGCCGATTCTAAGCAGTATTGAAGAGAACATTCTTCCTGGGATCATGGAGAAGTATCCCGACATCTCTTATATGCACCAGGGGCAGCAGAAGGATACCAATGAAGAAATGGGCAGTATGATAAAGTATTTTGGAATTGCTTTCCTGGTGATGATCTTGATCATTATGGTCTACTTCAAATCCTTTAAACAAGGAGCGATCGTCCTGATGATGATCCCCTTTGGAATCCTTGGGGCCATCTGGGGCCACGGGATCCATGGAACATCCTTTTCGCTTATGAGTATATGGGGGGTAGTTGCCCTCTCGGGGACGATCATTAACGATGCCATCGTATTTATGACCAAGTTCAATCAGAACATGCAAAGAGGGATGAAACTGATGGAAGCCTCCATCGATGCAGGCCGGAAGCGATTCAGGGCCATCCTGCTCACTACGATAACGACTACGGCTGGATTGATGCCATTGATCCTGGAATCCAGTGCCGATGCCGGGTTCATTATTCCCATGGCCATCTCACTTGCTTATGGAATCCTATTTGGAACCCTCTTTATTCTCTTCATCCTGCCACACCTGATTCTAATGTTCAACAGTCTGAGTCTCTTCTTCAGTCGTGTCTTTAAAGGGCAGCATCTGGAACCTGAAATGGTGGAGGTGGCAGTGATCAATCAGCAGATTGAAACTGCACTTGAGAACAACAGAGAGAAATTTATGGACCCAGGTCTTGAGTAAAACAGAGTAAACTTTTGAAAAAATGAAAACCAAATTCATTATCATATTAAGTCTCCTGTCCGTCGTGATGATGGGACAGGAAGCCAGAAAGCTGTCGCTGCAAAGTGCCATCGACAGTGCCCTTCAGAATAACTATGGGATCATTATTCAAGAGATCAGTACGGATATTGCTGAGGAACAAAACTCCTGGGGATCTACAGGTGCATTGCCCAGCATCACCTTTATGGGTGCCGGGTCAGATGGCCTGGCTTTCAACGATCTGGATAAGAGTGAGACCACCAGACTGAGCGGTACAGTGGATCTGAATTGGACCATCTTTCGCGGATTTTCAGCCAGGATCTCCAAGGAGAAACTGGATGAACTGGAGCACTTATCGGAGGGAAACCTCAACATCATCGTGGAAAATACCCTGATCAGTGTGATGAATACTTACTACCAGGCACTGCTGAACCTGGAGTATATCCGTATTGGCAATGAGCTGACTGATCTCTCCGAGGATCGCTATACCTATGAGGAGGAGAAGGCCAAACTGGGAACCTCCGGTACCTACAACCTCTTGCAGGCAAAGAATGCCTTCCTGGAAGATCAGTCCAACCTGCTCTCTGCCGAGGCCACCTACCGGGCCTCCATTCGACAACTTAATTACCTGATGGGAGTTGACCTTGATCGGGAGCATGACCTGACCGAAGCTTTTGAATCGGGTAAGGAACAGTTTGAGTTGACAATTCTTGAAGAGCGGATGATGGTCAATAACAATACCCTGCAAAACCAGTACCTGAACCTGAAAATGGCTGAACTGGATGTCCGGCAGGCCAAAAGTGGATACTACCCCACACTTTCTATGGGTGCTTCGGGAGGCTATGGCAGTTCTGAAACAGTATACGATACAAATACTTCACTAAACAACTCCATGAGCAACTGGAATACCAATCTGTCTGTTTCTCTTTCATACACTATTTATAATGGAGGCGTAAGAAAACAGGGACTTCAGGTGGCCAGACTTCAGGAAGAGATTACAGGAGTACAAACTCAGGAGATGGAGCAGGAAATGAAGATGACGCTGCGGCAGGAACTGGACTTTTACCAGGTGCGGCAGGAGCAACTGGAGCTGGCTAAAGAGAATGTGGAAGCGGCCATGCTAAATATGAATCTGTCAAAGGAGAGATATGAGAATGGAACGATCAACTCATTTAACTACCGGGATGTGCAACAGATCTATATGAATGCGGCGGTACAGTATCAGAATGCTATATTCAGTGTGATAGGGAGTTACAATGCCATCCTTCGAATTACAGGTGGGATTATCGATGAATTTAATGCATGAAAAAGTGAGTTTTAAAATAGTGGAGGGTTAGTTTGGTTTTTAGGATCCCCGGCTTCGATAATGGCCGGGGATTCTTTTTTTCAAAAAAATCACTTTTCTGGTAGGGTAAAGCGGCTGCTATACGGTATAGGATTAAAGTGAACAAATATTATACTGAAATTCAAAAAAATAAAAAGGATGAAAAAGACGTGGATCATAACACTTGGGCTTGTATCAGCCCTCTTTATAACAGCTTGCGAACAGTCGGGAAGTGACTTTGAAGAGCTTGGTGATAATGTCACCCTTGCTGAAGAGGAGATAGCAAACCTGAAATCTGCTGAGGCAACTGAAGCTGATGTCTCATCGGCCAGGTTTGCTGGACACATGCTGGAAAAGGGAATGCTGATTGGCGGCTCCCACCTGTTCTTTGGACAAAGTTTCCCTGATTGTGCCACAGTTACTGTTGACAGCGATGAGTTTCCCAAAACTATTACAGTTGAATATACCGATGGCTGCAGTGGCAGAATGGGTATGGGAAAAACAGGTACCCTTACCATTTATATGACCGATACCATCATTAACGAGGGTGCAGTCTACACCGTTACCTTTGATAACATGACCATGGGGCAAAGGGAGATTTCAAAAACGGCTACCATTACCAATGAAGGTACAAACGAGTATGGATACTGGGTTCTCTCCTTTGAGTCTCTCTCCACCACCACATTCGAAAAAAATGGAGAAGATTATATTATCGTCCGTGACTTCTCCGGACTCAGAGAGTGGTTAAGCGGGTTCGACACTCCCGAAATTGAAGATGACCAGTACCTGAGAAGTGGAAGCGGAACCATTACTGTAAACGATGAACTCAAATTCTCAAAGACCATCACTGATCCATTGTTGATCGACCGCACATGCAGGTATCCTTTAAGCGGTATCGTGGAGATCACTAAAGGTGATGAAATTATGACCATCGATTACGGTGCCGGTGAATGTGATAATATTGCCCTGGTAAGCAAAGGTGATGAGTCGGAAGAGATTGAACTGAATAACGGGCAATTCAGAAAAGGATTTAAGCGCCAGAATAAGCACATGAAGCAAAAAAAGGGATGGTGGTAATTTGCAGTTTTGGTTAAATTGAAAAGAGTTCATTGACATTGTTTAGTTTTGTAAAGCAAATGAAGCAGAACCCGTGACCAAGGAACAGTTTAAAACCCTTTTCGATCTTTACTTTGAAGATATCAGAAGATATCTCTATTACCGTTGCGGGGATACAACTGTTTCTACCGATCTGGCACAGGACACCTTTATGAGAATATGGGAGAAGCAGATGGATTTGCAAGCTGAAAGGGATGTGGGTCTTCTCTATAAAATAGCAAGTGACCTCTTTGTCAGCCATATGCGAAGAGAAAAGCTCCGGAGAGAAAGCCCTGAACTGATTCGCTTCGAACAGAGAGACAGTAGCCCGGAGGATGAGCTGCAATACCAGGAGTTGCAGGAGAAATATGAAAAAGCGCTCGTGAAACTTTCAGAAGCCCAGCGAATCGCTTTCCTGATGAGCAGAACCGAGGAGCTTACTTACCAGGAAATTGCAACAAGACTAAGCATAAGTGTAAAAGCAGTAGAAAAAAGAATTACCGGGGCATTATCCCGCTTGAGAAAAGAACTAAGACCTGATGAACCAGGATAACAGACATAGAGATTTAAAGAAAGATCCGGACGGACTTACCGATCAGATTTTTTCCAATGCAAAGATTCCTTGGGAAAAAAGCAAGGCGGAGGTATGGAACGATCTTGAGGAAAAGATCACGAAGGAGGACCGGACTACTGTGCATGTACGGCACTTGCATCCCAACGCGCAATGGCTCGCACTGGCTGCATCTCTGGTTCTCCTTCTTTCTGTGTCCGGTTTTATGAAGTTCTATACGGTTAGAACCTTCTGTCCCCAGGGGGTTCACACCTCCCAGCAACTCCCCGATGGATCCACAGTGGAGCTGAATGCCTCCACCCATCTTTCCTATCACCCATACTGGTGGTTTATCTCCAGAGAAGTGAAACTGGAGGGAGAAGCATTCTTCCATGTGGAAAAGGGGAAAAAATTTAAAGTGCATTCTTCTCTTGCTACAACAGAAGTACTGGGAACCACCTTCAATGTATTTGCCAGGGGGGAAGACTATGTAGTAAGCTGTCATACCGGGAGTGTAAGGCTTAGCGAAAGTAAAACAGGAAGTGCTGTAATTCTCTCTCCCAATGAAAGAGGCCAGATGGAGACATCAGGTGGATTCAGCGTAACAAAGTTGGAAGGTGCACTTAGCTCTCCAGGCTGGACCGATAATCTGATCATGTTCTCTTCGGCCCCCCTGCGTCTCGTATTTGAAGAAATTGAACGTCAATTTGGCATTGTTATTGAGACTCCTGAGGGGATGCAGCAGGTCTATTCGGGGAATTTCTCCCTCGATCAACCGGTAGAGAATATACTATCTTTACTCTGCTTGCCATTTGATCTTGAATATGAACATCAAAACGGGAATAAATATTTGGTCCATCCTTCCGCGGACTAGCACGCTTTTGTTCCTGCTGGTTTTAATATTGAATTCTCAGCTAGCACTTTACGGACAGTCTGTTGCTATTAAAGCTGTCGATGAACCCTTGAACCAGGTATTGATGCAGATGGCACGGGAATACGGTATCCAGCTGTCTTTCGACGATCAGATTCTATCAGCATATTCCATCACCCTTGATAAGGACTTTAAGAATCCGGAGGAGGCCATCGCCTTTCTGATCAAGGATTATCCCCTGGATTTTAAACAGATCGGCAAGGTGTTTACACTTTACAGCACCGCGGCTGAGGAAACTGTAACAAACTTCCGCTTATCGGGTCGGGTGCTTGATTCCCAGACGGGTGAGACCTTGCCCTACTCCCATATCCTTATCAACGAATCGGGCTTAGTAACAGATTTCAACGGGAATTTCAGTTTTATATCGACCGATTCCTTATTCGACTTAAGCATATCCTACCTGGGCTATTATATCAAGGACACCACACTAGCTCCGGGAGCTGCAAATGTTCTGACACTAACACCTTCCATCATCGGACTACAGGAAGTAGTGATAGAGGGCAGCATTTTAGAGAGATCGGGACAAATAGGTGAAGAAGCGGGAGTCATCAGGTTAAATCACAAAATTGCCTACCGGCTTCCGGGTAACGGCGATAATGCGGTCTTTAACTTTTTACGCTTACAGCCAGGAATTCTTGCAGCGGGAGAACGCTCCTCTGAGCTGATCATCTGGGGGAGCTACTCGGGACATAGCAAGATTCTGTTCGACGGCTTCACCATATTTGGATTGAAAAACTTCAATGACAACATCAGCTTTGTAAACCCCTATATGGCCAAAGATATTAAGGTGCTAAAAGGTGGGTATAGTTCCGATTATGATGACAGGGTGGGTGGAATAGTGGATATTTCAGGGATCAACGGATCTGTCAATAAGCCATCCATCAACGTGAACATCAACAATATGACTCTGAATGGCATGGCCAGTATTCCGGTGACAGAACGAGCATCCCTTACCTTTGCATACAGGCACACCTATTACAACCTGCTTGATGCCGATGACCTGAATATTAGCGGGGGAAGGCCAAGTCCAGGGAGGTACGATATTAACGTCTATCCGGATTATAACTTTGGGGATTTCAATGTGAAATTTGCTGGATCAACTTCCGGGGGCGATAACTATTTTATCAGCCTTTACAATGGCAAAGATGAGTTCTCTTATAATATAGAACAGGAGAGAAACAATGTGAATATCTCACTGGATGTGGAAGAAGAGAACCGGCAGCGTGGAGGATCTGCATTCTATGGAAAAACCTGGAAAAACGGGATCAACAGCCACCTCTCCATCAGTGCATCCGGATTAAACAAAGAGCTCTATGAAAAACAGCTGGTCACAAGGACCTCCGGGAACGGGGGGAACTTACCTCCAGGGCGAGAGGTCCTGTTTAATAATGATATCCTTGAGCTCAGCGTGAAGAATAAAACACGGATCCCTCTCTCGAAGATCCAGATGCTTGAGACAGGATGGAGTTACACCCATGAAAGCGTAAGTTTCCGGCAGGATAGCCTCGATCAAACTCTGCTCAGTTCAGATGACCAGAGTCACCGGCTCGGATTCTTTGTACAGGATCAGATCAGGCCCCTGAAGCGTCTTAGTATAAGACCCGGAGTTCGCCTGGACTACCCCATTCATCTTGAAAGGGTCTATATCCAGCCAAGGATCCAGCTGACGCTCGATCTGACTGATCATTGGAAATTCAATGGTGCTGCGGGTATGTATTCTCAGTTTATCTCCGAAACTTCGGTGATAGACGAATTGGGAAACGTGCGCTATATATGGGCCATCAGCAACAATACGGATATTCCGGTTCTGAAAGCCAATCACTTTGTGAGTGGTCTCACGTACAAGTACAAGGGCTTGACCCTTGGCCTGGAAGGCTATTACAAAACCACCACGGGAATCACCCGATATCTCTTAAGAGATGGAATTCAGGATGTGTATCAGGGAGAAGCCAGAATGTACGGAATGGACCTGATGGTGAAGCAATATTTTAGAAAACATGAGGCCTGGGCCTCTTACTCGCTTAGTAAAACCGAAGAGCACTTCCCCTACATGCCCGACGATGTGGACTACAGGGATGCACCCCAGGATCAGCGCCACGAGATCAAGGGAGCACTGCTGCTTAATTTCAGTCCCTTCTTCTTATCCACCAACTATGTATATGGTTCGGGCTTCAGGTCCCCGCCTTCCATTTATAGCGATCCGGAAAATGTCGACCCGGAGGAGCGCTATCCCTACAGCCGGCTCGATATGGCCTTTATTTACAGGCATAGCATCAAGAACTACCACTTCGAGCTTGGGATCTCCATTCTGAATGTGCTTAACCATGAGAATATCAAATACTCCAATGTGATCCAAATTCCGGACTCCCAGAACACCAGCATCAGCATTCATGCCGAAGCAGTTCCCTTCACCCCCACCATCTATCTGAACATGTCTTTTTAGAAGATGATCTCTTTAGATTTGCTTACCTTTAGTGGAAAGCAAATCTCCCATGAAAATCCTTGCATCCCTCCTCATTGGCGCGATGGCAGCCTCTCAACTCCTTGCACAAGAGCCTCTCCCCCGCTGGAAACACTTCCCTATTGATCCCGTACTGCCCGGATCTTCCTGGGGTACAGGCGGCCCTGCCCTGGCTGATTATGATGGCGATGGCGACCTGGATGTAGCCATTTCGAGGAGAAATACCTTATCAGCCTACTGGTATGAACGAATCAACGACTCCCTCTGGATCCAGCATTTGATGGGATCGGGCGAAACATTTAGAAATACTCTGGGTACCACCCCCATCGATATTGATCATGATGGATGGATGGATGTGATGTTCAATGGAATCTGGTTCAGAAATCCTGGCATACTGGCTGACTATCCGGATGTACCCTGGCCTTCGTACCTGATCAAGGCCGGAGGGCATGATGCACTTACTGTTGATATAAACAGTAATGGTGAAGCAGATATCCTAATCTATGATGGAAACAAACTTGCCTGGTATAACACCTCAAATACACTTCGTGAAAATATCATCAGTTCCGGGCACCACGATCATGGAGGAACAGCTCCCAGCGGCTATGGCGACCTGGATGGAGACGGCGATCTGGATGTGATGATACCTGGATTCTGGTATGCCAATCCAGGCAATGGAACAGGGAAATGGACTCAATACTTATGGCCCTTTGAAGAGGTTCAGGGAGCCTCCTACGGTCGTAGCATAAGAGCATGGATCGCAGATATGGACCAGGATGGCCAACAGGACATCGTATACAGCCATTGCGATACCGGTTGGGGTCATGTTTACTGGGTGAAGAATATGGGCCGGGGAGTTGCATGGAAACTAATCCAGCTTCCAGATCCGCCTACCCGGCGTGGGGATGTAAAAGGGACTGGGTCCTTCCATTCACTTGGTGTGGCCGATTTCAATCAGGATGGCTACCCTGATATATTCGCTGGAGAACAGGAGGATCCTGATGATTATATGGAAAAAGACAGCCTACTTGCCATGAAACCCAGAGACCTGATGGAAAGGGGAGTGATCTGGTACAGCAGTGGTGGCTCTTACCCTCATTTCACACCAGTTGTTATCCAATTGGATAATCCGGGCTGGCACGATGCCCAATTGGGGGATGTGGATGGAGATGGTGATATTGATATTGTCTCCAAGATCTGGAATGCCGATGGAGCATCCTACCACCTGGACCTCTGGCGAAATGAGCTGAAGAAATAGCTATTTAAGATTGGATATAACCTGTACAATTTGACGGATATGCTCTGGAGTAGTACCACAGCATCCCCCCACAATATTGGCCCCGGCCTTTACCAGCTCCTCTATTTGTGAAGACATCTCACCCGCTGATTCAGGGAACACAGTTTTGCCATCCTGGTAAATTGGAAGTCCTGCATTGGCATGAACGAGCACCGGTATGGAAGGATTAATGGCCCTGATCACTTTTACAATCTCGATCATTCCGGCAGTTCCGTTTCCGCAATTGGCTCCTATGATATCTGCACCGGCAGATAAGGCCATCTCCAGGTAAGCCTCCACATCGGTACCCATCATGGTCCGGTAAATGCCATCCTGGTTCTTGGAAAAGGTAAATGTACACCCCACATCCAGCGAGGTCGCTTTTTTAACGGCCTCAATGGCAAGTTTGGCTTCATCTGGATCGGTCATGGTTTCAATAACAATCCCGTCCACTCCTCCATCAGCCAATCCCTTTGCCTGCTCCATAAAGCCTTTAAACACTTCCTGGGGAGAGACTTCACCCATCATCACCATCTTACCGGTGGGACCCATGGAACCCATTACCAGGGCCCTGTCCCCTGCCGCCTTTTTAGAGAGTTCAGCAGCACTTCTGTTCAGTTCAGTTGTCTGCGTTTCCAAACCATATCCTTCCAGTTTCAGTGGACTGGCCCCAAAACTGTTGGTCAAAACAATATCTGCACCTGCTTCCACATAGCTGCTGGCAATTTCCAGCACATCGTCAGGACGCTGCAAATTCCACGATTCCGGACATTCATCGGACTTCAGACCCTTCTGGTGCAAAAAGGTACCCCAGGCACCATCCGATACAAGAACCTTTCCCTCGGCTATCTTAGCTAATACTTTACCCATCTTACTATTTAATTATTCTTTTGATTTTACAAGGACAGTTCCCGTAATGCCATTCAGTTTCCCGGACCCTCCTGCCTGGATATCGCTCACCCGAATGGCCAAATGGTTGTCGCGTGTATAATAAATGACTTCTGATACATCCATCACAAAGGCCCCACCTTCGTTCTGAAAAGACCCCACCACTTCCTGGTTCAAAAATACCTTAATATGCGGACCTGCCTCTTCCAGAACAAAAGAAATAGCTCTACCCTCAAACTGCTCGGGCAGCGTAAACCTGCTATGATACCAATAGACATCTGTGCTATCAATATCTGGAAAATGCTCCTCAATAGGAGCCGGGATCCTGACCAGCACACCCTTTCCGCGAAGAAGATCATCCCAGCCACAGGAAGGAAGATCTGTTCCCAGCTCTGCCTCAGTGTCCTCCCACAGGTTCCACTGGTAGAATTCAAGGTCAAGAATATTTGAATCAAATTTGTGACTGCAAGAACCCAGCATCACCATTAGAAGCATCAAAAACAGGTATTGTATTTTTCTCATTGCTTAATATCCTTGTAAATTGAGACGAACCTTATCCAGGCTCGCATTGGAGCCCACCATGGTCACAATATCGCCCAGCCTCAACCTGGTATAACCATGGGAAATGATGGGGTGATCACCTCGGGTGACTGACAAAATAATAACATCGGAAGGAAGACGAAGATCCCTCAGGGTTAAGCCATGGAAATCCGAATTGCGCAATTCAATATCTATGGTATCCTGACCCTCGTCCATTCCAAGAAGCAAGGAGGTGGCAATTGGCGATCTCACAAAGTGCTCCATCAAAGATACCATGGCTGTCGCCGGATCAATCACCATGACCCCGATGTTATGAAACTTTTTATAAAACTCCCTGTCATTTAACCTGACAATCAAATGTTTGGTGCCAAAATGCTCAAAGGCAGTTTCGCATACTGCAAAGTTCACCTCGTCCGAAAGAAGACAGACCATGGTATCGGCATTTTCTGCGCTAAACTTCCTTAATGAAAGGTGGTCCGATCCCAAAAATTCATGGACTTTAAAATCCTTATTTCCAAGTGCTTCAACGGTTGGGTCCATTACCACAAATTCCACCTCCCAATTCTGTTTCTTTAGCTGGTTAGCCAGCGCCAGGGCTGTATTCTCCAAGCCGAAGATCAGGACCTTTCGTTCCACATCATAAGTTCCATCAGACTTCACATGCGCCTCACCGGCCAGTTGAAGTGCCCACTTAAACAGTGGTGGGCCAACAATCTGTGTCAACACAATGGCTGAGATCATTACCGTGGCAAACTCCCCACCCCATCCCGGATACGCCCCCGCAATAATGGTTGCCAGTCCAATACCAACCCCGGCCTGTGTCACATATGACATCCAGGAGATTCTTTTGAAAATGGGTGGATCTCCAGCGAAAGCACCTCCGGATAAGCCTGACAGGAAAAGAGATACAAGCCGTACACCGAAAATGATCAGTGTTACATACCATAAGGAAACCATAACTTCCAGGGAGATCATGGCGCCGGTAAGGGTAAAGAACAGAACATATACGTAGGGTCCCAATTCTTTGATGATTTTCATAAAATCATTCCTGTATACCGAATAATTTGTCACAAGGAAGCTGCCAATGATGCAAATCAACAGAGGCTCAATATGAAGCTCCATACCCATATATCTGCTTGAATGGTCATCCGCAATATGTGTGAAAAGATAGACCAGGAAACCTGTCAATAGTACCAGGCCCTTTTTCAATTCTATCATCCCTTTCAGAGAAAGTATTAGTCGAAGTATAAGCCAGACCAGGAAACCCAGACCAAAAGCAAACATCAATTCCACCAGGACCTGAACAATAAAGATCATTCTGAACTCTGCCTGCTGGATCAACGATTTCGAAAGTGTGAAAATGATGGCAAAAAATACAATCACACCAAAATCCTTGACTACAGTCACACCAATGGCTGTACGGGTAAAGGGCCCCCTGGCACGCATTTCATTGATAATAGCGATGGCTGATGCAGGCGAACTGGCAACGGCGATGGTTCCAGCTAACATTGAAACAGCAATCCGGGCTGCCAGATTCATTCCTTCGGAGAAGGGAATCACATCCAGCAACAGGAAAACAGAGAGGCTTACCAGAATAAAAGTAATTATAATCTGTGCAATGGATGTGATTATAATAGTTTTCATCCTGCTCCTTAACTCGTTCAGGTAAAGCTCTGTTCCAACTGCGAATGCGATAAAAGCCAGAGCTATATCATTCACAAAGGTGAGCCTGGCTAAAGCCTCTTTTTCGATCAGACCAAGCACCTCGGGTCCTGATATCAGACCAATTACCAGAAACCCGGTAATCAGTGGAAGCTTGAATCTCTGAAACACCCCTGCCACCTTTGCCGCGGCCACTGCCACAATCCCAAAAGCACCCAGGTAGATGATCAGCTGTAAGAACCCACTCATTTCATTAAACCCGCCATTCATAATTTACGCACTCTAATGCATGCTTCTGTAATATACAAAAACACCAGGATTCACTCATGGTTCAAATCCCTTTGCTGTAATCCCA
>RCNF010003502.1_pt1 | contig 13474 bp, 9 predicted proteins | sample 2041311 | NCBI WGS metagenome assembly RCNF01 (sample SAMN09708228, study PRJNA481090) | Marine sediment metagenome, whole genome shotgun sequencing project. | biome: marine sediment; feature: ocean; material: sediment; isolation source: Sewage treatment plant 2 marine sediment (STP2) ... | reverse complement strand
CCCGGCGAGGACGCCCACCGCTGGAACTGGGACTCGCCGCTGATCATCAGCCCCCACTCCCCCACCCGGCTCTATTTCGCCTGCCAGCGGCTCTACCGCTCCGACGACCATGGCGACTCATGGACCGCCGTCAGCCCCGATCTGAGCCAGGCCCTCGACCCCAACACCATGCCGACCTTTGGCAAGATCCAGTCCATCGACGCCGTCGCCAAGAACATCTCCACGTCGGACTACGGCAACATCGTCGCCTTGACCGAGTCGCCCCTCGTCGAGGGTCTGATCTATGTCGGCACCGATGACGGACTCGTCCAGGTCACCGAGGACGGCGGCGCCAACTGGCGCATCGCGACGGCAGCGCCCGGCGTGCCGAAGGAGAGCTATGCCTTCCGCGTCGAGGCCTCGCTGCACGACGCCGACACCGTGTATGCCGTCTTCAACAACAAAAAGATGGGTGACTTCTCGCCCTATGTCTATGTCAGCCGCAACCGCGGCACGAGCTGGACCTCGATCTCGGGCGACCTGCCCGACCGCGAGATCGCCTACTCGTTCATCCAGGACCACGTCAAATCCGAATTGCTCTTCCTCGGAACTGAGTTCGGGGTCTACGCCACCGTCAACGAGGGAACCAACTGGGTGAAACTCAAGGGCGGCCTGCCCACCATCCAGATCCGCGATATGGACATCCATCGGACCGAGAACGACCTGATCCTCGGCACCTTCGGCCGCGGCTTCTACGTCCTCGACGACTACACACCGCTTCGCCAGATCACCGAGGAGGCACTCGAAGAGAGCGCCATCCTCTTCCCGGTGAGGGACGCGCTCCGCTATGTCGAGAAGACTTCCCGCATCGGCTCCCGCGGCCACGACTTCTACACCGCAGAGAACCCCGAGTTCGGCGCCGCCTTCACCTACTACCTCAAGGACGGTTTCAAAAGCCTCACCGACCAGCGCATCGAGATCGAGAAGGAGGCCCGAAAGGCCGAGACCAATCAGGTCATCCCATCCTTCGATGAGCTCCGCGCCGAAGACGAGGAACTCGACCCGTCGGTTGTATTCACCATCCGCGACGCCTCGGGTGACGTGGTGCGCCGCATCGACGGTTGCGCCAAGGAGGGCCTCCACCGGGTGGCCTGGGATCTTCGCTACCCCAGCTCGCGGCCTGCGGACATTTCCGCCAAGGAGCCTTCCCGCTGGGGTCCGCCCACCATGGGTCCCCTCGTGGTTCCCGGGACCTACTCGGTGAGCATGGCCAAGAAAATCGACGGCGTCATGACCGATCTCGCCGGTCCCGTTGAGTTCGAGGTCGTCAACCTCGCCCTCGCGGCCTTGCCGGGCGCACCGCCCGCCGAAGCTCTCGAGTTCGAGCAGCAGGTGGCACGTCTCCAGCGCGCGGTCGGCGGCGCGGTGAAGGTGACGAAGGAAGTCGAAGACCGTCTCGCCCATCTCCGGCAGGCTGTCCTCGACACCCCGGCGGCCGACGCCGACCAGCTCGCCACTGCACGTGCGCTCCAGACCGAGCTCGACGACATCAAGATCGTCCTCATCGGCGATCCAACAAAGGGCGGCCGCAACGTCTTCGCCCCGCCGTCCATCAGCGACCGGGTCGGCCGCATCGTTGGAAGTCTGTGGACCACTACCCAGGGCCCGACGACCACCCAGCGCGACACCTATCGCTGGGCCGGCGAGGCCTTCGCCACGGAACTCGGCCGACTGAACACGCTGGTCACCGACCTCGAGGCCTTCGAGGCCGAGCTCGAGTTCGCTGGCGCCCCGTGGACCCCGGGCCGGTTCCCGACCTGGCAGCCCGAATAGTTCACGCCTTCGTCAACAACTCGGCGGGAGGGGTGAGAACCCCTCCCGCCCTTCTTGTTCTGTCTCGATGGCAATCTTTGTTGCGCCTACGTCTCGTGGGCGATGGATCTCACCCGCGGCGGCATACGTCCATCGCCGGCGAGAAGCCGGCGCTACAAATCATCGTTCACCCCCATTCTTCAATTCTGCCTTCCCACCGGCCGAGGCCGGTGGGAAGGCGGAATTGACCGAGCGGGTTCTACAAGGAGGAGGACTGCAAATGAAGGCGACATTCGGTGCAGGCTGTTTCTGGGGTGTGGAGATGAGCTTTCGAAGGCTCGATGGAGTAACTGATAGCGCGGTCGGCTACGCCGGCGGCACTACCGAGAACCCCACCTATCACGACATCTGTGGCCACGGCACCGGCCACGCCGAGGTGGTCGAGGTCGAGTACGACCCCGCGGTCATTACCTACAAGGCGCTCCTCGAAGCCTTCTTCGAGATGCACGACCCGACCCAGGTCAACCGGCAGGGCCCCGACCTCGGCGACCAGTACCGGTCGGTGATCTTCTTCCACACCACCGAGCAGCAGGAGATCGCCGAAAGTACCAAGGCTGAGCTCGACGCCGCACGGCGCCACGCACGACCCATCACCACCCTCATCGAACCCGCGCCCACCTTCTGGCGAGCCGAGGAGTATCACCAGCGATATATCGAAAGACGCGGAGGCGGTGGCTGCGCCGTGAGGTAGTCAACCACGGGTTTCCGATGTTGATCTCATGACTGAGACAGAGAACAGGTATCTTTTCTCGCAAACGAGCCTTTTGTGACCATCTATACTGGATTTGGTGATTGATCCATCCATCGCAGCGATCGATCACTCTTTTCGAGGGAGGTCAGAATCATGCTTCGATCCGGGTTCGCCGTTGGCTTGGTTTTTGTCTGTTTGTTCGCGAGCTCGGTTCCGGTAGGAGCTTTTGACTGGCCTGAGATCCCGGCTTCCGAGAAGGCGCTGACCCAGGTCTCCGGGCAGCCCAACGCTCCGGCGGTGATCTTGGCGCGAGAGGGATTTGTTCATCTCTCCGAGAATCGAAAGTCATCCTATGTCGAGGTCTACGCACGGATCAAGATCCTCAATGAGGAGGGGGTCGAGTTCGGCTCCGTCGAGTTGGAATCGAGCGATTTTCTTCGAACCAAGAACATCGCCGGCCGCACCCATCTACCCGACGGACGTATTGCCGTCCTCAGCGATGATGCGATCTTCGAACGCAAGTTCTCCGACTATTACAACTCAGTCATCGTCTCCAGCGCCCTTCCGGAGGTCGTGCCTGGAGCCATCATCGAGTACAGCTATCGCACCTATTTCGATTCGATCTTCCTCCCGAGGGAATGGTACTTCCAGTCCGCCATCCCGACGCTGAAGAGTCGTGTCACCTTTGAAATGCCAAAGACCGTCAGCTATTACCCGATCGAGTTCAATCGGCTCAACCAGGACAAGATCCCACGATCCATCGACGAGAACGTCGCGGGCGGACAGGTGACGTATATCCTCGAGAACATCCCACCCGTCGCCGACGAACCCTACAGCTTTCCGTTTGATGATCTTGTCACCAAGGTGTTGCTCATTCCCGGAGCCGACCACTCGACCTCGATACCGGCGCCCCTCTTCGATTCGTGGGAATCCATTCTCAACCACTACTACGGTGTCGGCGATGACGACTACAACGGATTCAAAAGCAGCACCGGTTCGGCAAAGAAACAAGCCAAACTACTGGCCAAATCCGCCACCGGGAAGAGACAGCAGGCAACGGCCATCTATGACTGGGTTCGAGACGAGATTGACGTCGAACCCTATGTCGGCCTCTTTGTCGGCGATCCCCGGGCCGACCAGATATTCAAGAGCCGAAAGGGAAGCCATGGCGAAAAGGCCACCCTTCTCAAGATCATGCTCCAGACCGCGGGAATCGACGCCCGGGTGGCGTGGGCGAATCCACGCGACGAGGGAAGAACGGCCGCAAATGTCCCCAACCCGTTGCAGTTCAGCGAGGTGATCGTCGTCGCCGATGTCGGGGGCGATCAGGTCTTTCTGGATCCGAGCGACCGCAGAAACGCCTTCGGCATTCTCTCTCCGACTCTTCGTGGAACCCAGTGCTTTGTCATCGGCCCCAAGAAAAGGTTCGAATGGGTCACGATCTCCGCACTCGAACCGGAGGATTCCGAGCGCGTCGCGACTCTCGACTACACGCTGGACCCCGAGGGATCGCTGAACGCGACCGGCCGCCTCGAACTGACCGGCGGACGCGCGTGGCACCGACTGCAGTGGAAGGACTCGACCGAGGAGACCGCCATAGCCTGGAAGACAGACCTCGAATCCAGCTTCCCCGGCTTCGACATCGACGACGTGGAGGTCACAGAGCTGGCCGCCGGCCCGTCGGTGACCGTCAGTTGGATCATGAACCAGCGAGAAGAAGAGATCCTGGGCGATGAGTCCGGCATCGGACTCGCCTCCCCCATCGGTCTCTCGTCAAACCCCTTCACCCTGACAGCGAATCGGCGGTCCACCCCGGTGCAATTCGAGTATCCACGAACCGATCGGGTGGTGACGACCATCAACTGGCCCGAGGGCTGGGTCATCGCCGGAGAACCGACCCTCAAGGTCTATGACGGCTCGGCCGGTCATCTCACGACCTCATCGGAGATCGATCACGATGCTCGGCGAGCGGTCTTCGAACGCGAGTTCGTCATCGCCCAGATGGAGATCATGTCCAGTCGCGACTACAGCAGGCTGCGCTCCCTCTTCGCAACGACCGTGAGCAGCGACAGCAGCGGCCTGCTTCTGATCACTGAATGACCCGTCTTTTTCAGCTCGTTCTCGTCATCGCCGTCGCCACCACGGCGGGCGCCGAGACCATCGCCAGCCGCGATGTGACCATCGAGATCGATGGCGGATCGTTCAGCGAGCGTCTCCAACTGGAGGTGTTGCTCGAGGACCCATCAGACCTGGAGGAATGGTCGCGGTATCCGATCTTCCTCGATGAAGACGTTGAACTCGTCGATTTCGCCGCGGAGGTGCGTGGAGTCGACGGTTCGCTCAAAAAGATCCCCAGACGCAAGCTGAAGAATCAGACATCGGTCGGGTACGGCCTCTATTCATCGGCCTACGCCGAGATCATCGAGTTTCCAAAACTCCACCCCGGAGACACCATCCGGATCGATATTGCTCGACGTTTCCGGCCGTCTTACCCCGCCCACCGGATTCCCATCGCTCGGGACACGGATCAACGACGGTTGAGAATCACTATCCGCGGAGCTGGAGATCGCCTGCGTTGGGCCCTGAGCGGATGGCAGGAGAAGTTGGAGATCGAAGAGTCACCCGGCGGTCTCTCGATTTCCGGGGATGATCTCGATGCACTTCGCCCGCGAGCCTATGAACCCGACGGCACCACCTGGCAACCCTCCCTCTGGCTTGCCTGGGACGACAACGGCACCTGGCAGGGAGTCGGCGATTGGTACACCGGATTGATGGATGAGGTCGCCATGGACACGCTCCAGATCGGAGCACTGGCAGCGAGGCTGACCGCCGGTCTCGAAAACCGCCGCGACCGGTTGGAGGCCATCGCCTCACATGTCAAGACGATGATCCGCTATGAGGCCGTCGAGATCGGCGAAGGAGGGTACATTCCCTCCTCATCAGCAGAGGTGATCACCCGCGGATGGGGGGACTGTAAGGACAAGGCCAATCTTTTGGTCGATCTCCTGGCCTCGGTCGACATCACCGCTCACATCGTGCTGATCCGGGCCGGCAACGATACCCGGATCGATCCCGAGTTTCCCACGACCATCGTGTTCAATCACGCCATCGTGGCGATTCCGGCGGAAGATCTCAATGTAGCTGATGGCGACTCCGTGGTCGACGGATATTTCTTCATCGACGCCACCATGGATCGGGGGCAGCCGCTCTGGCTGAATCCGTACAACCAGGGAACCGCAGCATTCGTCGTCGGCGGCGCCTCGTCACGTCTGGTCGAAATCCCGGTCATGACATCGCTCGAGACCTCCGACTTCGAAGTCACAGGAAAGGTCGACACCATGGGAATGTTCACCGGCGAGGCCACCCTTCGGCTCACCGGGGAACGGGCCCTTCCCTGGGTCCGTGGGTTCGACAGCGTCGACCCGGCTCGCCTCGATCAGGTCATCAGGGAGTCCTTCCAACGGATGCTTCCCGGCGTCAAACTCACCATCCCCACGTGCGAAGAGCGTGCCACCGGTGTTCCAAGCGTCATCCTTCGATCGATGGTCCGGATTCCCAATTTTGTAACCAGATCAGCTGCCTTCGACCGATTCCGACCGGCCACGGTCGCCTCTCTGCCTGACACCCGAGCCCTCGACGACCGGGCCCGGCCCATCGTTTTAGAACCGGGCACGATCCGGACACGGTGGGGAATCTCCTTCCCCGAGTCCTGGTGCCCGGTCGTGCCGGTCGACACAACCGTCAACAACCGAGCCGGTGAGTTCAGCTATCGGGTTCGAAACGATCTCGATGACACGGTGGAGGTCGAATCAACGGTCACCCTCGACCGGTGGTGGTTTCCCGCCGAACTCACCGATGACCTGCGGGAACTGAGCATCGCCGAAAATCGAGCCTTCCGGAAGACCCTCCGGCTCCAGTGCGACGGGAATCCCGCGTCGTCCGACGACTGACCCCGCCCGCGAGCGGGCACGGCGCGGATTCCAACTCAGTCGATCTGCGATCGGGCCGCTCGAAACTCCGGCTCGGCGAGGATGGTGAAGATCACGGCAGCGATGCCCACCGGAAAGAACCCGAAGATCGCCGCGATGGCGCCTGCCACCGAGAGACCCCAACGTCGACGGTTGATGGCCGCGATGCCGCCGATGACGGCGATGAACCCGGAAATAAAACCAACAAGGGCGAGCGGCAGGAATAGGGCCATCGGCAGAAAGGCCAGCCGGTTCGCCTCGGGCTCGGGGACCATCCCCAGCACCGCCGCCCCGCCCAACGCCAGTACCAGCAGCGGAATACCGCCAACCAACCCAAAAATCCCAGCCGTGATATCGAGGATGCCCGCGACCGTTGCTTTGTTGCTTTCCATCTTGAGTGCCTCCCGTGCGAGTAGATCCTCTGTTCGTTCCCGTTCCCGTTCCCGTTCCCGTTCCCGAATGGTCGCCGACTCTGACTGGAAATACGCAAATTGCACCTCGCCGGTTCGGCAAACACCCACTGTTTGTCTCGCGTATGGTTACCGAACATGGGACGCGAACCGATGACCCCTGAGGCGCCGGCGCACGATCCACACGCCGATCTCGGTGTGTGGGGTACGGTGAAACTGTCTCTGACGGGCAAGGAACTCGACTTCACCACCGGGCCCATCGGACGAGCCATCATTCTGCTGTCTATCCCCATGGTGCTCGAAATGGTAATGGAGTCGGTCTTCGCCCTCACCGACGCCTTCTTTGTTTCCAGGCTCGGCACCAACGCCGTGGCGACCGTCGGCCTCACCGAGGCCATGGTCACCATTCTCTTCGCAGTGGCCCACGGCTTGGGCATCGGGACGACAGCCATGGTCGCCCGGCGCATTGGTGAGAAAAACACCGCCGGCGCGCGCACCGCGGCAGCTCAGGCGATCTTCCTCGGCATCGGCATCTCCGCAGCCTTTGCGATTCCGGGCGTCATCTTCGCCCGGCGGCTGCTGGCGGCCATGGGCGGATCGCCGGAACTCGTGGCCTCCGGCCACGGCTACACCCAGGTGATCTTCGGCGGCTCAGCCACCATCGTGCTTCTCTTCCTGCTCAACGCCGTTTTCCGCGGCGCCGGTGACGCCGCCATCGCCATGCGGGTGCTGTGGATCGCCAACGCCATCAATATCGTGCTTGACCCGTGCCTCATCTTCGGTCTCGGCCCGTTTCCGGAGATGGGGATCACCGGCGCCGCGGTCGCCACCACCATCGGACGCGGTATCGGAGTGGCGGTCCAGCTTTGGGTGCTCTTTTTCGGCGGCAGCCGAATCCGGATCGCGTTGCCGGATCTCGCGCTCCGCCTCCGCGTCATGCTCGGTCTCTTCCGACTTTCGTTCGGCGGCATGCTGCAGACCCTCATCGGTCACTCGAGCTGGCTTTTCCTGGTGTGGATCGTCGGCAGCTTCGGTGCTGCCGCAGTGGCCGGCTACACCATCGCCATCCGGCTTGTCATGTTCGCCATCCTCCCCTCCTGGGGAATGGCCAACGCCGCCGCCACCCTGGTCGGTCAGAACCTCGGCGCCGGCGAACCTGAACGCGCAGCGACCTCGGCCTGGCGGGCGGGAATTTACAACACAGTCTTCCTCTTCGGCGTGGCGGTGGTCTTCGTCGCCGCCGCCGATCCCATGATCCGCCTCTTCACCGACGAAGCGGCCGTTATCTCCTACGGCGTCTCCTGTCTCCGTTGGGTCTCATACGGCTATCCCTTCTATGCCTGGGGAATGGTCATGGTTCAGAGCTTCAACGGCACACCGACGGTGATCAACTTCTTCTGCTACTGGCTCTTCCAACTGCCGCTGGCTTATTTCCTGGCCCACCACGCAGGCTTCGGCGCCACGGGGGCGTTCATGGCCATCGCCATCGCCGAGGCTCTGATCGCTGTGATCGGGATTCTCGTCTTTCGCAAGGGCAAGTGGAAGGAACGAACAGTGTGAGAACCCAGTTCTCAGCTCTCAGTTTTTAGTTTTTAGTTTTTAGTTTTTAGTTTCATCGCAGAGTTCATCGAATCCTCACCGCTTCTATTGTGATGTAACTCAAAACTAAAAACTTAACATTGAGAACTACAACGGAACTCATCGTCCCCTTGACACCTCACTGAACACGACTTATCTTTCGGTTTAGACCGATCGGTCGAACCATTAGGTAAAACCAATTGGTCCTTGATTCGTAGAACAAGGCGAGGAAACAATGGCACGACCACGATTCAGCAATCTCGATGAGGCCACGAGGAAGAGGATCCTCGAGACCGCCGCGGTGGAGTTCGCGGCGAACGGGTTTGACGGGACCTCGCTCAACCGGCTCATCCAGGGCCTTGGCATCAGCAAGGGATCGTTCTACTACTATTTCGACGACAAGGCGGATCTCTTCATCACCGTGGTCGACCATGCGTGGTCGGTTCTCATGCCGGCCGAGATCGTCGAAATGGGCGAACTGGATCGAGAAAACTACTGGCCGACTCTCGAAATCGTGATGGGAGAGGCGCGACGGCGGGTTCGCGAAAATCCGTGGATCGTCGGCTTCACCCGATTGGTCTACGATCCCCCGGAGAATCCGGGCATCCGAGATGCGTTGTCCGAGAGATTCAAGCAGGCTCGCGAGTGGCAGGCCGGCCTGATCCGGCAGGGGCGCCGGCTCGGAACCGTTCGCGACGACCTCCCGGTGGAGTTGCTCCAACTCCTTCTGGTCGGGGCAGACGAGGCCGGCGACCGGTGGTTCGTCGAGAACTGGGACCATCACACCGAGAAGGAAATCAAGCGGCTCTTCACGGAAGTCTTTGCCATCTTTCGTAGGATGATGGAGCCACCGCCGAAATGACGACACGCCAAATGGAGAAGCCAATGACCAAGAAAACTCTGTGGACCGCGACCCTGATCGGAATCCTGGCTGCCGGTGTGCCGGCCACCGCGCAGGACGCCCGCGAGATCGTCAAGCGGAGCATCGACAACTGGCGTGGGCTCTCGTCCTATGGCGAGATGACCATGACCATCCACCGGCCATCGTGGGAGCGCTCCATGTCCATGCGCGGATGGACATCGGGGTCGAAGAAATCATTGATCCGCGTGACCGCACCAAAGAAGGACGCCGGCAACGGCACCCTGATGGTGGACAACAACATGTGGTCCTTCGCACCCAAGGTCAACCGGGTCATCAAGGTCCCGTCTTCAATGATGGGCCAGAGCTGGATGGGTTCGGACTTCTCCAACAAGGACGTCTCGCGGGCCGACGACATCGTTGATCAGTACGACCACACCCTCCTCGCCACCGAGGAGATCGACGGTCACACGGTGTGGACCATCCAGTCGATCCCGCACGAGGAGGCCGCGGTGGTTTGGGGCAAAGAAGTGCTCCGAGTCCGTGATGACGACGTCCTGTTGAAGCAGGAGTTCTGGGACCAGGACGGTGTTCTGGTCAAGACCCTCGAGTCCCTCGAGATCGGCGAGATGGGCGGCCGCACCATCGCTCTGAGACAACGGATGGCCAAGACCGAAACCGACGACGAGTGGACCGAGTTCTCCATTCAGTCGATGGAGTTCGACATCAAAACCTCGGACAACGTCTTCACCCGGTCGAATCTGCAGAACCCGAGAGACTAGCCGATGAACAACATCACCTTCCGCTTGGCGTGGAGAAACCTCTGGCGGCGCAAACGCCGGACCTGGCTGACCGTGGGCGCCATGGTCTTTAGCAACATCATCCTGGTCTTTCTGATCTCCATGCAGCTCGGGATGTACTCGATGATGATCGAAAATACCTTAAGGGCCCAGACAGGACACCTCCAGATCCAGGCGCCGGGCTACAAGGACGACCTCAAGATCCGCCAGGTGGTGCCGGATGTTGTCACCCTTGCCACCGAGCTTCGAAATGAACTCGGAAGCGACGAGGTTGCGGCCAGGGCTTCGGCCTTCGCCCTGGTTTCGAGCGCCGAGCGCAGCTATGGCCTGCAGATCTCCGGCGTCGAGCCCAACTACGAGGCGCGGGTTTCGAGCCTGCCAGGGCTCATCACCGAGGGGCGATTCCTCGACGACCCAACAACCGAGGAGATCGTCATCGGCAGCGTGCTCTCGCGCAATCTCCGGGCGGGGGTGGGTGACGAGTTGACCATCATCGGCAGCGGTCGTGACGGATCGTTCGCCGCCGCTGTGGTGACGGTGGTGGGGATCTTCGAAAGCGGCGCGCCCGATTTGGACCGCAGCTTCGCCGAGGTCCCCCTCGGCTTTTTCCAGGACGCCTTCTACATGGACGGCGCCGGTCACTCGGTCGTGATCATGTCGCCCTCGCTGATCGGAGTCGGCGCCCTGAAGACCCGCGTCGAAGGTCTGCTTCCCGAAGGGGAAGAACTCGTCGTTCATGATTGGGACGCGCTGCTGCCCGGGCTCAAGCAGTCGATCCAGGCAGATTTCGTCAGCGCCTGGTTCATGTACGGAATCCTGATCATCCTCGTCGCATTCAGCGTGCTCAACACCCAGCTCATGTCGGTGCTCGAGCGGACCAAGGAGTTCGGAATCACCCTGTCCCTCGGGGTGACCCCGGGTCGGCTGGGCCGGCTGGTCCTGCTTGAATCGAGCCTCATGGGCGCCATCGGCCTCATCCTCGGGATGGTCTTCGGCGGCGCACTTGTGTTCTGGCTAGGCCGAATCGGCTTCACCTACCCGGGACTCGAAGAGATGGCGGGCAAGTTCAATCTTCCGGCTCGGATCTACCCGCAGTTCTCGGCCGCGGGGCTGCTCATGGGGCCGGTCATCCTGCTCCTCGCGAGCATGGCGGCCTCCATCTACCCGGCGCTGAGGATCCATTGGCTCGAGCCTGTCGCGGCCATGAGGACGGCAGAATGAATCAGTTCAAAATCGTCCTTCGTCTGGCCTGGCGGAACCTCTGGCGCAACCACCGCCGGACCCTGATCATGATCGCAGCCATCGTCATCGGCGCCTGGTCCATGATCTTCATGACCGCGCTCATGCGCGGAATGGTCGACGACATGGTCTCCGACGGGATCAGCGTCCTGCCTGGCCATGTCCAGATCCACCACCCCGACTATCGTGACGACCCCACCATCGCCAACGTCATCGCTCCCCCATCCGGCGAACTGCTTGAAGCCCTCGGGAATCCCGAGGTCGTCGCGTGGGCCACCCGGGTGCGGGTCCCGGCGGTGATCTCGTCTGAGCGCGACACCCGCGGAGTCACCCTGATCGGGATCGATCCCGAGCGCGAACGCGATATCAGCTTTGTCGCCGACGACATGGCCGAGGGCGAGTTCCTCTCGTCCCGGGACGATCGCGGACTCATCGTGGGCCGCAAACTGGTCGAAAGGCTCGAAACCGGTCTCGGCAAACGCGTCGTCATCATGAGCCAGGATCAGGACAACGAGATCGCTGACCGGGGTTTTCGGATCGTCGGGATTTTCGAGTCCAAGCTTGCCGTGTACGAGGAAGGCTTTGTCTTTGCCGGCGAAGCCGTCATCCAGGAACTGCTCGGGGTTGGTGACGCCATCTCGGAGGTGGCGATCCTCGGCAGCGACTACCGCAATATCGAGGGTCTCAACCATCTCATCGAAACCGCAGCCGGCGACGATGTCGAGGTCCTGCCGTGGAACGAGCTCGATAGGTATCTCGGTTCCATGCTCGCGATGATGGACGGCTTTGTCATAGTCTTCATCGTCGTTGTTTTCCTCGCGCTCTCATTCGGACTCGTCAACACGCTCGTGATGGCGGTCTTCGAGAGGGTTCGCGAGATCGGCCTCATGCTCGCCCTTGGGATGACACCACGTTCGATCCTCGGTCAGATCGTCACCGAGTCCATCCTGCTGCTCATCATCGGGCTGGCCATCGGAAACGTAGCCGCCATCGCCACCATCGAACCGCTCAAGGGCGGAATCGATGTCTCCATCGTCGGTGAGGGGATGGAGATGATGGGCGCATCAAGCGTCCTCTATCCCGCCCTCTATCTCAAAGACATCGTCATGGCCAACGTCATCGTCATCGTCCTCGGTTTCTTCGCCAGCCTCTCACCGGCCTGGCGAGCCTCGAAATACGACCCCATCCGTGCCATCACAAAGGTATAGCACCTAAAATGACCAATTCTCACCGGCGATCTGCACCCACTCCTTGCGCTCTAGGCGACTGCGAAAAGCCTCGACATACCGCTCGGTATGCCTACGTTTTTCGCAGACGCCAGAACATCAAGGAGCAGGCACATCTCATCCGGCAAAATCGCTCAATTCAGGAGCAATTATGAACACCACTCAAAACAGCGTGAAGTGCACCGATCTCTGCAAGACCTATCACCAGGGCGATATCGAGGTCACCGGACTCGACCACATCGATCTCGAGATTTCAGAGGGTGGCTTTGTCTGTCTCTCGGCGCCGTCGGGCGGTGGCAAGACCACCCTGCTCAACGCTATCGGCGGGCTCGACACCCCGGACAGCGGTGAGATCTGGCTCGCCGGCGAGCGGATCGACAATCTGGGCAAGGGCGAGCTCGCCAGCATGCGGCTCCACCGGATCGGCTTTGTCTTCCAAGCATACAATCTGATCCCCGTGCTCACTGCGCGGGAGAACATCGAGTTCGTCATGGAGATCCAGGGCGTCCCCGCCGACGAGCGAGAGAAGCGCTCCACCGACATCCTCGCCGAGGTCGGTCTCGAGGGTCTCGGAGATCGTCGACCGGCCCAGATGTCGGGCGGCCAGCAGCAGCGGGTAGCGGTAGCTCGGGCCATCGTCTCCAAACCGGCACTCGTCCTCGCCGACGAGCCGACGGCCAACCTTGACTCGCACACCGCCGAACAGCTGATGGAGCTCTTTGTCGAACTCAACGAGCACCACGGAACCACCTTTGTCATCGCCACCCACGATCAGCGGGTGATGCGGTATGCCAAACGGGTGGTCCACATGCTCGACGGCAAGGTGGTCGAGGACGAGCGGCGGGACGTGGC
>RCNF010001875.1_pt1 | contig 13474 bp, 10 predicted proteins | sample 2041311 | NCBI WGS metagenome assembly RCNF01 (sample SAMN09708228, study PRJNA481090) | Marine sediment metagenome, whole genome shotgun sequencing project. | biome: marine sediment; feature: ocean; material: sediment; isolation source: Sewage treatment plant 2 marine sediment (STP2) ... | reverse complement strand
CAGTCAGTGCAAATATGCCGGGTGTCAACAGAAGATAAAAACCGACGGGTACAAAAGAGATCAGGTAGTAAATGAGGAGACTCCGCGGTCTCGTATTCCAGGCTGCACCGACCGCGAAAAGGCTCAACACAATCAATGCAGCCATTGTCCACAGCGCTCCACGACTAATACTTCCCGTAGCGTAGGGAATGTTGAGCAAAAAGATGCCGGCGAGGGCGACCACCGCAAATGCGGTTAGCGTGCTTACCAGTCGGGCGAAGTTGCGTTGGAATTTTTGAGTCGTTGCCCGCATTCAGTGGTTTAGTTCCGTTGCGGTACTCGGTTTGATCGGCCGGCGGAAATGTCCGGAGTTGTTTGTCAGTAATGTTCTGCGACTGTCTTGTAATACAAAACATCATGGTTAATGAATGATTTAGGGTCTTACAGTAAAAAAAAGAGCAGTAGCCGGACTAGCTGATATGGTGTTATAGTGAAGTATAACACCTCGAGCGGATGATCTGATTCTTTATCTACACAGAAAAATTGAAAAAACGGGATTAAGTGCATGAAACGTAAGGTAAAACGTGGCCTCCTGATCATCGGGATATTTGTCGTGGCGGTCGGCGGGGCCGTTGGGCTGTCGAAAATGAAACCGCCACCCGAGAGCAAAGAGATCGCCGATGCCACGCCACTCGTTGAGATCCTGCCACTTGAGCAAATGACGGCAACCTTCACAATTGCGAGCCAGGGAACGGTACGGCCGCGGACGGAAACGGTCCTGAGCGCCGAGGTCTCCGGGTCAATCATCAGCATATCGCCGAAATTCCTGGCCGGGGGTGTTTTCGCAAAAGGCGAGGCGTTGATGCGAATTGACCCGACTAACTACACCACGGCTGTGGACCAGGCCAAGGCAACGGTTACACAACGTCAGATTGAGTTCGATGGTGCGAAAAAACTACGTAGCCAGGGATATCGGGCCGAATCGGAATACGCATCCGCAGTAGCCGCATTGGCCGCCGCCACCTCGGACCTGGTAAGAGCCGAGCGCAATTTGCAAAGAACTTATATTACTTTGCCATACGCCGGCATGGTTCGGGCTAAGGAAGCGGATATTGGCCAATACGTAAATCCGGGCACGCGTCTTGGCGTTACTTTCGCAATTGACTATGCAGAGATTCGATTGCCGCTGACAGATCGTGACCTCGCTTTTGTTGAATTGCCGGACGCAGCGGCGATAAGCGAAACAGGCTCCGCCGCCGGGCCGCTGGTGGAACTGACGGCGATGCAAAAAGGACGCCTGTCACACTGGCAAGCGCAAATTGTACGCACGGAAGGCGTCGTCGATGAAAAAAACCGCGTTACCTATGCGGTGGCCCGTATCGAAGATCCCTACAACATGCGCGCTGCATCCGTGGCGGAATCGGCTCTGCCGATGGGCACTTTCGTGACGGCAACTATTCAGGGTACAACAGTTGAAAATGTCGTACGTGTACCGCGCATTTCATTGCGTGGTAACGATCAACTGATGTTTATTGACGCAGAAAACACCCTGCAGATTCAGACCGTCGATGTCCTGCGAGCAGATGCGGAATACGCATATCTGAACGGCGCTACGATTTTTGGTGACCGCATAATTTTGACGGCGATCGAATCACCACTTAATGGCATGAGCGTAAGAACCAGCGATGATCCTGTGGAGGAATCGACTGACGATTTAGGCGACGGGCAACTGGCCGTTGAGAACGATGACCGCTAGAGAAAAAACCGGGGACAGGGGCACATGAAACCACGCGGCAAAACATCAGAGACCGGCATCATTGCCTGGTTTGCAAGCAACCACGTTGCGGCAAACCTGCTCATGTTGTTGATCATTGCATTCGGCGTTGTATCCGGCCTTACTATTCGAAAGCAGACGACACCTGATTTCGAATTGAACTGGGTGCAAATTCGCGTGCCGTATCTCGGTGCCGCTCCACAGGAAGTGGAGGAGGGTGTCGTAGTCAAGATAGAGGAGGCTATTCAGGATATTCCGGGCATTGCGGAAATTAACTCGAGAGCCCGGGAAGGTATGGGCTCAGTGACAGTTGAGGTTGCGACCGGTGAGGACATTAATGAAATCCTGACCGAGGTTAAGACGCGCATTGATGCTATTTCTACCTTTCCCGCGCTTACTGAGAAACCGATCATCTACAAGCAGGAAGTGCCGATTCATGTCGTGTTTCTCACGATTACCGGCAATCTCGACGAATTCGCGAGAAAGACCATTGGTCTTGAGATTCGTGATGACCTGATGGATATCCCTTCGGTTAACCAGGTGCAGGTTCTTGGTGATAGGGACTACGAAATCAGTATTGAAGTGTCGGAAAATGTCTTGCGGCAATATGGTCTGACAATGAGCGAAATTTCGCAGGCGATCCGCAACTCTTCAGTAGATTTACCAGGCGGCTCGATCAGGTCTGCGGGCGGCGACATCTTGTTGCGTACTGAAGGACAGGTTTACACAGGGCAGGAGTTTGCCCAGCTGGTTTTGCGTACTTTTCCTGACGGCACCAGGCTGACGTTGGGAGATATCGCAACAATTCAGGATGGCTTCGTTGAGACCAATGGGTATGCTCGTTACATGGGCAAGCCATCTGCCTCAATGCGCGTTATGGCGATTGGGCAGAAGAACGAGCTGAAAACGGCAGCTGCCGTAAGAGAATACGTTGCGAAAAAAGCGGAGACCCTGCCCAATGGGGTAGACATTGAAGTCTGGGTTGATCGATCTATTTATCTGCAAGGTCGTCTCGACATGATGTTCAAGAACATGGCACAGGGCGCGCTGTTGGTTTGCCTTATTCTGTCTTTGTTCCTGCGCCTGAAAGTCGCTGCATGGGTGATCGTTGGCATCCCGATCACATTTCTGGGCGCGATGTGGCTAATGCCGCTCGGTCCGTGGCCGGTGTCGGTAAATACAATTAGCCTGTTCGGTTTCATCCTGGTACTCGGCATTGTTGTTGATGACGCGATTATCATTGGTGAGAGCATCTACACGAAAGTCCGCTCTGACGGACATACACTGGACAATGTGATTCGCGGTGCCAAGCGGGTTGCCATGCCAGCAACATTTGGTGTTCTAACGACCATTGCCGCCTTCGCGCCGCTGCTGTTTGTCGGTGGAATTGTAGGTCCGTTCTTTGAGTCTCTGTCAGTGGTCGTAATTCTTTGCCTCATGTTTTCTCTGGTCGAATCTAAATTGATTCTCCCGGCGCACCTCGTGCATGCCAATATAAAACCTATCGACGAAGAGGATCTTTTTAATCCGCAACGGGAAATCAGGTTACGCGAACGAATTCCCCGGTTTTTTCAAAAAATTCAACGGCGTGTGCAACACGGGCTGCACAGGTTGATTCACAACTGGTACGTTCCAACGCTGGAAAAATCGATCAGGAATCGTGGACTGACCTTCAGTATCTTCGCCGCCATCCTGATCCTGACATTCGGTTTGATGAATAGCGGCCTGGTTCGTACGGTTTTGTTCCCAGAGGTACCCAGCGATTTCATCCAGGTGCAAATGACGATGCAAAACGGCACCCCACCATCGGTGCGAGACGTTGCGCTGGACAAGATTGAGCAAGCGGTTTTTGACATCAATGAGGAGTTTATTGTTGCCAATCCCGGCGCAGAGGATCCAGTCGACCATCTCATCGTTTTTACCAACGGTGACACTGGAGGTCAGATTTTTGCGGAGCTGTATCGCGGCGAAGACCGGTCACTCGATAGTGATGAGATCATTGGCAAGTGGCGGGAAAAGGTTGGTGAAATTCCGGGCATGAAAGAACTCACCTATTCCGGTGGCGATCACATTGGTGGTGGTGCGCCACTGAGTTTTAACCTTTCCGGGAACAATTATGCGTCTCTTGAAAAAGCAGCCGAAGAACTTGAAGGCAAATTGGGTGAGTACGCCGGCGTATTCGACATTCGCAATTCCGCGAATTCAGGAGGGCAGGAAATAAGCCTTACCATCAAACCCGAGGCAGAAGCGCTTGGGCTGACGATGTCATCGCTTGGTCGCCAGGTTCGCCAGGCGTTTTATGGTGAGGAAGCGCAACGAATCCAGCGCGGTCAGGATGAGCTGAAAGTAATGGTTCGCTATCCTTTGGACGAGCGTCGTTCTATCGCGGATCTGGATAATATGCGTATCCGCACACCGGCGGGAGACGAGGTGCCGTTTCACTCGGTGGCCGAAGTTTCGTTTGGTGATGCATCTTCAACAATCACGCGCCAAAACCGTAAACGTAGCGTGACCGTATCGGCTGATATCGATGCGGAGCTCGTTGAGCCAGGTGAAATCGTCAAGGAAATATCCGAAGATTACATACCGAGCCTTTTGGCGAGGAACCCAGGTGTCGACTATAGCCTCGAGGGCGCCAGCCTGGAAGAAGTTGAATTCATCAGAAATATCAGCATTGCATCCATTGCCGCGCTGTTTCTGATCTACGGTCTGATCGCCATTCCACTGCACTCGTACACACAACCAATGATCATCATGTCCGTCATACCATTTGGCCTTATAGGCGCAGTGTTTGGGCACATATTGATGGGCGAGGCGATCAGTATGTTTTCGCTGTTCGGGTTGATTGCTCTCGCCGGCGTGGTGGTAAACGACAGCCTGATCCTGGTCGACTTCGTGAACAAGGCAAGGGCGTCAGGCCTGTCGGCGCAAGAGGCGGTATTGCTGTCCGGGGCGGAGCGATTCCGAGCGATTATTCTTACGTCTCTTACAACTGCTGCGGGCCTGATGCCGATCATGCTCGAAACCAGCATGCAGGCTCAGTTTGTCATTCCAATGGCAATTTCATTAAGCTTCGGAATTATTTTTGCGACCGTAATTACGTTGTTCCTGATTCCGGCGCTCTACCTACTGCAGGAAGATTTCGGTCGATTAATGACGGATACGAAAAATCTTTTGCTGGGCAGGGATCCAACGCCCGAATCTGGTGTGCCGGAGTCTCGCGGCTAGTATTCCAGCAAAGCTGAAATTTGCGCGAGCTTGAGAAATCGCCCGCTGGGCGGGCTCCTACAATTCTAATTAGCAATGTAGGAGCCCGCCCAGCGGGCGATTCACCAGGGCAGTGCGATTTGGGGATCAACGCCTGAGAATAGCGAACCATCTTGCAATATTCAAAAGGCTCATCAACGAAGCTGACACGTAAGTAAATGCGGCTGCTTTCAATAATCGCCGCGCGTGTCGTTTGTCTGTTTTCTTCAAAATATCGTTTTCTTCGAGCATTGGCAGCGCACGATTGAAGCTCGCGTCTACCTCTGTCGGCAGTGTAACCAGGTGTACAAGTGTTGATGTGCCGAGCGTCATTATGCCGCCGAGAAACATGATGATTCCAAGGCCCGGTGCGCGTGTTATGGCGCCCATGAATGGCGAAAGCATCAACACGGCTGCACCAATTTTCTCGAATTTCTGCGTGGCCCGGACGAGGTTGCTGCGGTAGCGTAACGGTTTGTAGCCTTCATGGTCCTGGAGCGCGTGGCCTACTTCATGAGCTGCAACTGTAATTGCCGTTAGAGATCTCCCGCTGAATTTGTCGGCAGTAAGGCGGACCGCTTTCGCGTTCGGGTCGTAGTGATCGCCTTCCTTGGTTTCCTCGACCTTGACGGAGTCCATGCCATATTTGTCCAGCAGGAATCTTGCGAGCTGGGCGCCGTTGTCCGAATACCGGTCAGCGGGTTGGGAATACTTGCTTAATACGCGTTGCACCCAGATACCTGGAGCGAATACGATGCCAAGGAGCAGCAAACCGATGATGAGAAAGCCCATAGTTCAAGTGTATCGTGGTTCGCCGGTTCTGCGTATCTATCCGGGATCGCAATCGTTGCCCCTGAATGAGCTCGACTGGCAAGTAATAATTTTCTAGCGGGACAGGTCTATATGTCTGTGAAGTTTGATCCTGTGTACATCGAGCACTATAACCGACAATGTGGAATAAACTATTGCCCGTAGTAATGATTTCTGTCGCCGTCATTGCGGTATTGATTGGCGCTTTTGTTTTCGTCAACCGGCCACAACTGGTTGCGATCGACGCACCGCTACCGGTTGATTTTCCGAACGAAGGTTTTAGCCACTCGTCATTTGAGGTTCTGCTGAAAAAGTACGTAGATGCCAGAGGTGAGGTTGACTATGAGCGCTGGCACGAAACGGACGTGGACTCACGGCAACTTGACGGCTACCTGGCTGCTGTAAGCCAGTTTAGCCCGGATGCGACACCTGAGCGCTTCGCAAAACGGTCTGACTCGCTCGCATACTGGCTGTACGCGTATAACGCGTATGTTATTCGCAGCATCCTTCAGCATTGGCCTCTGCAGAGCGTCACTGATGTCAAAGCACCAATTGAGGCCAAAACGGGCCTTGGGTTTTTCTACCGCCAGCGATTCCTGTTTGGCGGTACGGCTTACAGTTTGTATGCGGTTGAGAACGACAAAATTCGTGCAACCTATCAGGACCCGCGCATCCATTTTGTCCTGAACTGTGCCAGCGCCAGTTGTCCGGTCCTGCGGCCTGAACTGCCAACCGGAGATGAGCTCGAGCTATTGTTGCAGGATTCAACGATCGATTTTGTAAGCGATCCGAATAACGTTCGTGTAGACCATGAACATAAGAAAATCGTTATTTCCACCATATTCAAATGGTTTCGAAGTGATTTCGTCAATGATCTGAGAAGGCGCGGACTACCGGCCGACAACGGTGTTCTCGACTACATTGCGGGTGTGGCGCCAGAGTCACTACAGGCCGACCTCAAAGCTGCGACCGACTACGAAATTGAGTATGCAGACTACGATTGGGCAATTAACACGCAAGATTAGTTATCTGCCGGTGGGCAATTGATACACTGTCGTGGTTCGCGGCCAGTGTCGCTCTCGCGGTTTATCAATTGAAGGACATAGTCTGCCTTGACAGCTGATCAGATAACTCTATTCGCACTGTTGTTTTTCGTTTTCGTATTTCTCATCTGGGGCCGTTGGCGTTACGACCTGGTTGCGTTTGTCGCGCTGCTGGCGGCTTTACTGACCGGAATCGTTCCTGCAGACAAGGCTTTTTCAGGTTTTGGCCACCCGGCGGTCGTTATAATCGCTCTGGTCCTGATTGTCAGCCGTGGGTTGTCGAATTCCGGTGCTATTGAACTACTGGCCAGATACGTCGTGTCGGGGTCCAGGAAGCTTGCTGCACACATTGGCATCATGTCGGCGCTTGCAGCTGTGTTGTCGGCACTAATGAACAATGTAGCGGCGCTGGCACTCCTCATGCCCGTCGATATTCAGGCAGCAACAAAGGCCAAGCGAAGTCCGTCTTTATCGTTAATGCCGCTATCGTTCGCCTCCATTCTTGGTGGAATGATTACTTTAATTGGTACGCCACCCAACATTGTCATTGCCGAGTTTCGCAAAGACGCACTCGGCGAGTCGTACAAAATGTTTGATTTCGCGCCGGTAGGGTTAGCCTGCGCCGCAGTCGGTGTTGCCTATGTAGCGTTGATTGGCTGGCGGCTTCTGCCTTCAGCGCGCAGGGAAGCCGACTCGGGCAAAGAGCTTTTTGACCTTGCAGACTACATCGCTGAACTGAAGGTCGCCAAAGGATCGCCAGTCATAGGCAAACGAATCCGTGATCTCGATGATCTGGCCGAGAAAAGTGATGTGGAAATTATCGGCCTGATCCGCAAGGGCAGGCGCCTGCCAGGCCTTGCCCGCATCGTGCAGATAGAGGCGGGAGACATCCTGGTCGTTGAAGCACATCCTGAGAGTATCGAGGAGGCAATCGGCAGCATGAAGCTTGAGTATATCGGTACTGGCAAAGGTGTTTTGAAAGATGAAGAGCTGGTTCTGAATGAGGTGGTCGTACCAGAGTCTTCCAGCCTGGCGGGACGCTCGGCCGTTTCTTTTCGCCTGCTTTATCGCTACCGGGTCGCTTTGGTCGGCGTGTCCCGCGGTGGCGTGCGCTTTCGCGAGGATGTTCGCAAGCTTGATATAAACCCTGGTGATGTACTGCTATTGTTAGGTGCTGAAGAGCGGTTGAGCGACATTACCGGCAGGCTCGGCCTGTTGCCGCTGGCCGATCGTGGTCAACGCGTTATTCAGCGCGACAAAGCGTGGCTTGCGGTGGGGATATTTGCGGCGGCGATTATTGCGGCGAGCGTTGGTGTTGTCTACCTGCCGATTGCACTGGGCTGTGTGGTAGCGGCATACGTGTTTCTCAATATCGTACCTATTCGTAATGTGTACGACTCGGTCGAGTGGCCGGTCATCGTGCTTCTTGGCTGTATGATTCCGATCGGCGGCGCTTTGCAGGCAACTGGCGGCACGTCCTTGATCGCGAATGGCATTGTCACCGTATCGGCAGGCTACTCTCCAGTGGTCGTGCTGACGCTGCTGATCGTGGTGACGATGTCGCTCTCGGATGTCATGAACAATACGGCGACGGCCGTTATCGCGGCACCAATCGCCATTGAGATTGCCAATCGCCTGAGCGTAAATCCGGATCCCTTCCTGATGGGCGTCGCGGTCGCCGCATCAAGTGCGTTCCTGACACCGATCGGCCACAAAAATAACACCCTGATCATGGGGCCCGGCGGGTACAGATTTGGCGACTACTGGCGCATGGGATTGCCACTTGAGCTTATCGTCATCGCGGTTGCTGTGCCTATGATATTGTGGGTGTGGCCGATGTAATTGTGCTGTGTGGCTATTCCATTGATGCGAATTCCAGGTGGGAAATATTTTGAAAGGTAAGGTTTGCCTGGTGACAGGTGCGTCACGTGGCATCGGTGCCGCGATCGCAGCATCGTTCGCGGATCGTGGTGCACGTGTCGTCGTGCATTATGGGCATCAAAAAGAACTGGCGGAGCAGGTCGCGGAAAACCTTACCGGGTCCGGCCATCTTGTCGTCGGTGCCAACCTCGCCAATCCCGATGCGGCCGACGAGTTTGTCGAATCCGTTGTTGATCAGACCGGTCGACTCGATGTCCTGGTAAACAACGCCGGAATTTTCATCCCGCATCCACCACTTGAAGTAGACGCTGATGACTGGTTGTTTAAGTGGGAGCAAACGCTCGCGGTCAATCTTCTGTCACCGGCAGCGCTGTGTCATTCAGCGGCAAAAATCATGGCCGAGCAGGGCGGTGGTCGGATAATCAATATCGGCTCGCGTGGCGCATTTCGCGGCGAACCGGAGGGTCCGGCCTATGCCGCGAGCAAAGCCGGCCTGCATGCGATGAGCCAGTCGCTGGCCGTTGCACTCGCGCCGAAGGGCATCCTGGTTTATGCCGTTGCCCCCGGGTTTGTAGAGACGGATATGGCACAGGACCTGTTAAGTAGCGACAAAGGCGCCGCAATAAAGGCCCAGAGTCCGCTTGGCCGGGTTGCGAAACCCGAGGAGATAGCTGAGACGGTTTGCTTCCTGGCGTCGTCGACTGCGGAATTCCTGAGCGGCGGAATTATTGACGTTAATGGGGCATCGTATCTCCGAACATGATTTATAAAACAACAAGGTAGGGATGATATTTAAATGATATTCGAGCTAGGAAAAGCCTGTGAAAATCCGTGAAAGCGGTATGCCAGAGCAGGATTACTGGGACAGTTTTTTTGCCCCTGGAGCAATCCTGGATCGGTTAGGATTAACCTCGGCTTGTCATGACCTGCTCGAGTTAGGCTGTGGTTATGGGACATTCACGATACCAGCCGCCCAGCGAATCTCCGGCACGGTACGGGCGATTGACCTGGAACCCGAAATGCTGCAAAACATGCAGCAACTGGCGGTATCTCACGGGGTGGATAATATCGAGAGGCTTCTGCGTGATTTCATTGCTGATGGCAGTGGGCTTGCGGATCAGTCTGTAGATTACGTGATGTTGTTTAATATCCTGCACGTTGAGGAACCGGTCACCCTGTTGCTGGAGGCGCGTCGAAATCTCTCAGAGGGTGGACTGCTAGGAATTATTCACTGGAATCACGACGACGAAACGCCGCGGGGGCCGCCATTGAGCATGCGGCCACGGCCGGAGCAATGCCGGTCATGGGCCGAGGAGGCGGGTTTTCAGATGGAGGGCGAGATAGTGGACTTGCCGCCTTATCACTATGGTCTGTTAATGCGCAGGCGCGAGGCTTGTTAGTTGCCTGCTTCGGTTAGCGGCAGCTCAGCTTCTTTCCAGGCAACATAACCGCCTTCCAGGCTGTAGAGATTGCTGAAACCCAGCTCGCGCAGTGTCTCTAACGCGCGACTAGAACGGCCATCAGCCGGGTTCTTAGTGCAATGCACGATGTAAGTCTTCTCCGGATCCAGTGCGCCGGCCATTTGTGCAAATGATTCGTCCTGCACATTGACGTTAATTGAATCGGTAATGTGCGACATTTCGTATTCCGCTGGTGTCCGCACATCTATGACGATGGCGTCTTCGTGTGCATTGACGTAGTCCCGTGCTGTACTGACGTCTATCTTCGTAGTCGTTGTGTTCTCGCTGTCACTGGCAAAGGATACTGCGCCAACCAGCAGACCGATCGCCAGCATCACGCTGACCAATAGATGTTTCGACTTCATATTTCTTCCTTTCCTTTGCAGTACTCCAGCCAGGCCATGCAGTATAACTCCGGTCGTCAATTTAGTGGCAGTCGATAAACAATACGGACGCAAAAAAAAGCAGGGAACTATGTAAAACGCTTGTCGCAAAAAACCTGAAACTTGTGTCACAAACTGACAGTCTGAGCCAGGTTTTTCACCTTGGGTAGAATTGTGTAAATACGAAAAGTCTTTTAAAAACAATCTTTTAAGCAGTTATTTCGGCTTTCTGCTCATGTTGGCACGGGGTTTGCATTTTTATACCTTAAGGATTCATGTAAATCGCTTCGCTTGGCGTGACATGAATAACGGGACAGGCATCGAAATGGAGATAGAGACGATGAGTACTCATGTTATTCAGGACTGGACTAATACCGAGGTGCCGATGAAATGCGGCCCGACTCGCGATGTACGCTATAAAGTGTACAAAGAAGGAACCAGGCTCTTTCAGGAGATCCGTGACTTTGACGATCAACCTATTCACACGCTCGAGTTGCCGCAGGGTATGGCGCTCGAGAGAAACAGTTACGCTGCGTTACGTTTTGGTGGATGTTGTAAATACCTAGTTTTGACTGTCAGTCAGAAGCAAGGGACGAGAAGGGGCCAGGGACGGCCCTTTTTTTTGGCTGGGATTAGCACATACGTCGTTGTTGTAAAGACACTTGGTCTATCACAGGTGCACCTTAAGCGGGCTGCCAGAGAACTAAACGAACGACCCGGAAAAACGATACACTTTAAAACACCGGCCGAACGATTTAATGCATATGTTGCGTCCACCGGTTGAGTCGGCAACTCAAATCGGACGTTAGCTGAATGTGCTGCGATGCCCTCAAAGGACGAACTAATGTCGAAAAATTCCGCGATCTTTACCGTTGTCATATTTGCGGCAATCTCTGCAGGCTGTTCACAACAAGCCGATGACACTAGCGGGACATCTACCGCCGCTGTATCTCCCACATTGGCAGCCGATACTATATTTCTGGGTGGCGATATTATCACCGTAAATGACGCAAATCCGAGCGCCGAGGCCGTCGCGGTCTTGGATGGGAAGATCGTTGCAGTAGGGATACGTGCCGATATCGAGTTGGCATACACAGGCCCGGAAACAGAAATTATTGATCTCGCTGGCAAGACACTGATGCCAAGCTTCATCGATGCACATGGTCACTACATCAGCGCTTTGTCGGTCGCAAATCAGGCCAAAGTCTATGCACCACCGGTCGGACCTGGTTCCGATATATCGAGAATCATCGCGTCAATAGAAAAATTCCGTGTGGAGAACAACGTGCCAATTGGCGAGTTGATTCAGGCTTACGGCTATGACGACACCGTCATGCCGGACGGCAGATTGCTGAACCGCGACGATCTCGATGAGGCGTTCCCCGACAATCCGGTTGTCGTCGGGCACGTCTCGATGCACGGTGCTGTACTGAACAGCCGCGCACTCGAAAAATACGGTATATCTGCCGCAACGGAGACTCCACCGGGCGGTATTATCGTACGCCGTGAGGGCAGTGATGAGCCCTTCGGTCTGATCATGGAAACCGCGTATCTGCCAGTATTTACAGCACTACCAAAACCGACTGCTGAGCACGAAGTGGCGTGGACAACCGCTGGGCAGCAACTGTATGCAGAAGCCGGTATAACACTCGCGCATGAAGGTGCAACTCATGCCGACGAACTCGCCCTCATGCAGCGGGCGGCGGCAGCCGGCGCCAACATCATCGATGTCGTCGCCTACCCGTTCATGACCGACCTTGATCCGATCATCGCGGCCAACCCACTGGACTCCTGGGGTAAATACAAGAATCGTTTGAAGATTGGTGGCGTCAAGATCACCTCGGACGGCTCACCGCAGGGCAAGACGGCCTTTTTCACGACACCGTACCTGACCGGCGGTCCAGGCGGCGAGGAAAATTGGCGCGGCGAACCGATGATTTCTCAGGAGCTGCTGGATCAGCTCGTCGAGCGAGTGGACAGTATGAACGTTCCCTTGATCATCCACACGAATGGCGACGCGGCTATCGATATGTTTCTCGATACCTATGAAAAAGTGCACAGCGCTGAAGATGGCGAAGCATGGAACGTGACTACCATCCACACTCAGTTCATGCGTGAGGAACATATTCCCAAGTTCGTTGAATACGGCATTCGGCCGTCATTCTATACGCTGCATACCTTCTATTTTGCTACGGCGCATGAGAACAATCGTGGCCCGCAACAAGCGGCATACATCAGCCCAATGCGCGATGCGATCGACGCAGGAATGCGGCCAACCAATCACACCGATTTCTACGTTGCTCCGCTGGATCAGATGTTCATGATGTGGTCTGCCGTCAATCGTGTATCACGTGAGGGTGGTGTAGTCGGCCCTGAGCAGCGAATTACACCTATGGAAGCGATCAAGACGCAGACGTTGTGGGCTGCCGAACAGTATGATGAAGGTCATCGTCGCGGGTCGCTCGAACCTGGCAAGATTGCGGATTTCGTGATTCTGGATCGAAATCCACTGAAGGCGGAGCCGATGGCAATCAAAGACATTAATGTTGTTGAGACTATTAAGGATGGAGTAATAATCTATTCGAGAGACTGAAATCGTGCGTTCCGGCAAGGTTTTGTAATAGCGATTGGTGTTCTCGTACTCGCTAGCGCCGCAGTCCTATTGATGACGCCCTGAATGGCTGCTGTTGGCCGAATGCAGCCGCTCGCATCTCTCTCGATATTCCGAGTGGCGAGTGTCCGCTATTCCCCAATACCAGCCACTCAGCTGGTAGTATTTCTCACTTACTGAGCGGCTGCTTTTGACCCTAAAGCAATGGTATGGACTCCTCCTCACCTTAACGGCATCGCAATGTGCCAGACTGAAAGAAGCTTATTTTTTCAGCGACAGGAAGAGAA
>RCNF010001222.1_pt1 | contig 13474 bp, 10 predicted proteins | sample 2041311 | NCBI WGS metagenome assembly RCNF01 (sample SAMN09708228, study PRJNA481090) | Marine sediment metagenome, whole genome shotgun sequencing project. | biome: marine sediment; feature: ocean; material: sediment; isolation source: Sewage treatment plant 2 marine sediment (STP2) ... | reverse complement strand
GGGCCCTCGGGCCCGGCCACCCGCCGATCACGAGAGGAACCGATGCTTGAAGTTGCCAACCTGGAGGTCGTCTACAACGACGTCGTCCTGGTGCTGCGCGGCTTGTCGCGCACGGTGAACGACGGGCAGATCGGCGCTTTGCTCGGAGCAAACGGCGCAGGCAAGACCACGGCACTTCGGGCGATCACCGGCATCCTCTCCGTCCACGAGGGCGACATCACGAAGGGATCCGTGACGTTTGAGGAGGAACGGATCGACGGGAAGGAACCGTCGTCGATCGTCCGTCTGGGGATCGCCCAGGTCCTCGAAGGGCGTCGGATCTTCGCCGAGATGACGGTGGACGACAACCTGCGAACTGGGGCGTTCACGAACACGGACCGCGCCTCGGTCGCAGCGGCACGCGACCGCGTGATGGGGCTGTTCCCGGTGCTGCAAGGCCGCCAGAAGGACACCGCCGGCTATCTCTCCGGCGGTGAGCAGCAGATGCTGGCGATCGGCCGAGCGTTGATGGCGGACCCGCGCCTGCTCATCCTCGACGAGCCGACGCTCGGCCTCGCGCCGATGCTGGTCCAGCAGATCCGAGACATCATTGTCGACATCAACCATCAGGGCACCGCGGTGCTGCTGATCGAGCAGAACGCGAATATGGCCCTGTCGATCGCCGACTACGGCTACATCATGGAGACGGGAAAGATCGTCATGGACGGCGATCCGGACAAGCTGCTCGGCGACGCGGACGTGCAGGAGTTCTACCTCGGGCTCCACGCCGAGGGCGCCAGAAAGTCGTTCCGCGACGTCAAGCACTACAAGCGCCGGAAGCGGTGGCTGTCATGACCACACGCAGGACGGCGCTCGGCACGAGCCGCGAAACCGAAGGCGGCGACTACGACCACCTGCTCGAGTTCGAGGACGTGTGCTTGTCCTTCAAGGGGATCACCGCCCTCGACGATGTGAGCTTCGCCGTCGATGACGGGGAGCTGTTCGCCGTGATCGGGCCGAACGGTGCAGGCAAGACCTCGACGTTCAATTGCATCAACGGGGTGTACAAGCCGCAACAGGGTTCGATCCGCTGGAAAGGCGACAGCATCCTGGGGCGCAGACCCGACCGTGTGGCGGTGCTCGGCATCGCCCGCACGTTCCAGAACATCGAACTGTTCCCACACATGACGGTGCTCGACAACATCATGCTCGGCCGTCACATCCGCACGAAGACGTCGTGGTGGGACGGCGCATTCTGGGTCGGACCGGCGAAGACGGAGGAACTCGCCAACCGAGAGGTGACCGAGTCGATCATCGACTTCCTCGAGATCGCCCGCTGGCGCAAGTACCCGGTCGCGATGCTGCCCTACGGCGTCCAGAAGCGTGTGGAGCTCGGACGTGCACTCGCCATGGAGCCGGAGTTGCTCCTCCTTGACGAGCCGGTGGCCGGCATGAACCTCGAGGAGACCGAAGACATGGCCCGCTTCATCCTCGATATCCGTGAGGAGCTGGGCATTGCGATGATCCTCGTCGAGCACGACATGGGCCTGGTGATGGACATCGCCGACCGCGTCATGGTGCTCGATTTCGGCGAACGCATCGCGATCGGTGCCCCGCAAGACGTGCAACGCAACCCGAACGTCATCAAGGCGTATCTGGGCGAAGAGATGGAGACGTAGAAGGCCCTGCGGGCCAGTCGCCAGTCGCCAGTCGCCAGATAACCCAGAGCGCACGCTCGTACCTTCTGATCTTGCCTCCGTCGTGGGAGAGATCAGACGGGCCGCCGTTCATTCCTGCCCATGACTGGCGACTGAAGACTGGCGACTCGCTCTACCCCTCGTATCTTCGCGTCCGGTTCACCATCATCCAGGCGGCGGGGAGGACGAGGCCGGCGAGGAGGATCTTGACGAGGTCGCCGGCGATGAACGGGTAGAAGCCGGCCTCGAGCGCAGCGCTCAGCGTGGGGATCGACTCGACGGAAACCCAGAGCCACCCCACTCCGAGGAAATAGATGGCGGCGCTGCCGACCAAGAACGCCGGTATGGCTGTGCGGATCGTTCGATCGTGTCGCTGCTCGGCGAACCAGCCGACCAACCAGGCGGCAACGATGAAGCCAGCGAGGTACCCGAATGTTGAACCGGCGGCGTAGGCCAGGCCTCCCTCGGCGCCTGCGAAGAACGGTAGACCGATCGCTCCAAGGGTCACGTAGAGGAGCATGCTGCCCGCACCGAACCGGGATCCAAGAGCGGCACCAGCGAGCAGAACACCGAACGTCTGCCCGGTGATGGCGACGGGCGTGCCGGGAAGCGGAACCCTGACCTGAGCCACGAGGGCGGTCAGAAGAGCGAAGCCGACCATCAAGGCGACGGTCGTAGCCGCCCGGCGCGGCAGCGTTGCGCTGGCGATGACATTGGGATGAACTGCCTGCACGATCGGCCTTTCGCTCAGTCGACGGCCGCCAGGAAACTCAAGGACGAGTCGATACCGGCCGATGTGGACACGGATGAGACTCACGAGATCGCTGATGCGTTTCATGTTTGCGCTCGGTCTGTTGGTTGTCGTGTCGACGGCGCTGCCGGCGACTGCGACCCGGATAGCAGCGGGGTCGATGCCCGCGAGCGATGTGACCCCGGTACCGGTCCTGTCTCAGGCTCTCGAGGCGAGTCCCGAAGCCGTCTCGGCGCCGTCCCGACAACCAGCTCAATCGCCGATTCAGGCGTCCGGTGCGGTCTTCTCTCGAATCCGCATTCCCGCGATCGGTGTCGACGAGATCATCCGCTCGGGGGTTGCGTTGTCGGTGATCGACCGCGGCGTCGCGCATTGGATCGGAACATCGCCTCCCGGTGGTAGCGGCAACGTCGTTCTTGCAGGACACCGAACGACACACAGCCGCCCCTTCTACGCTCTCGATCGTCTCGAGCCTGGCGATCTCATCTATCTCGAGGACGCCAATGGCTTCGACGTGATGTACCGAGTCGTCGACACGTTCATCGTTCAGCCCGAGGACATCTGGATCACCTACGAGTTCGGCAAACCGATGCTCACGATGTTCGCTTGCCACCCGCTGGGTTCGGCAAACCAACGCATCGTGGTTCAGGCGGATCTCGTCGCAGGGCGCCGCATCTCATAACAGCGGTACCTAGTTCGGATCATCGGTAACCTCGTTCACCATGGACCCCGTTGCCACCGTGAGCGCCGAGCGCTTCGACGCATCCGAACCCGAGGTACCGCCGCGCCGTTCGATGCCGAAGTGGCCGTTCATCCTTGCCGGCTTGCTGATGCTCGTCGGAGTCGCCATCGCCGTCGCATGGCCCATCAAGGTCCCCTACTACACACTCTCGCCCGGGCCCCTCTATGACACGACAGACTTCGTCTACGTGGTCGGCGAAGACGCTCAGTTCGAGGTCGACGGCGAGATGTTCTTCCTCACCGTTGCCCTACGCGAAGCCAATGTCTTCGAGTACGTCGCCGGCCAACTGAATCCGAAGGTCGAAGTCGCACCGCGCCAGAACATCCGGCCTTCCGGAGTCTCCACCGAGGACCTCCGACGCGAGAACCTGGCCCGCATGGAGCAATCGAAGACCAACGCGACGTTCGTTGCGTTGACGAAGCTCGGCTACGAGCCCACCTACACCGGGACCGGAGCGCTCGTGATCGAGACTGTCCCCGGATCCGCTGCCGAAGGTTTGCTTCTGGCCGACGATGTGATCGTGGGTATCGACGGCACCCCTATGGCATTCCGATCCGACGTCATCGACGAGCTTGGTGGAAGGGATATCGGCGACCCCGTCCGGCTGGATATCGAGCGGCTCATCGACGGATCCGATGATGTTGAGGTCGTTCGGGTCGACCTCGTGCTGGGGGCACACACCGATGATCCGACGAAGCCGATGGTCGGCGTATTGCTCGACAACAACACGCCCATCGTCGAGTTCCCGGTTGACGTGGAAACAGACACGCAGAACATCGGCGGTCCGTCGGCCGGGCTGATGTTCACCCTCGAGCTCATGAACCAACTCACCGAGCAAGACCTCACCGACGGCGAGCGCATCGCGGGAACCGGGACGATTTCCCGCGACGGAGCGGTCGGGGGTATCGGCGGTGTGAAGCAGAAGGTCTTCGGGGCGATCGATGCTGGAGCTACCGTCGTGTTCGTCCCGGCGTCGAACTACGACGACGCCCTCGAAGCGGCGGGCGACAAGATCGTTGTCGTACGTGTCGAGACGATCGACGATGCGCTCGTATATCTGAAGTTCAGCTGACACCGCCTCCGAATACCCGGGACCGACGGGTCGCCTCGTTACTCTGGCCGCATGGACCAGCCGACCTCTTCCGACGCGCCCACTGACGCATTCAGAATTGCCCGCAGGGGCTACGACCGACAGCAGGTCGATGCTCACGTGAAAGCTGCCGAGGAGCGGATCGGAACGCTCGATCGCCGCATCCACGAGCTCGAGTCTGGAATGAGCGAACTCGGCTTGAATCGCCCCACCGACCTCGCGACCGAGCTGGATCTGGTCGGCGAGGAGGTGAAGCGGGTGCTCAACGAGGCCCGAGTCGCCGCCGAGCAGATGCGCTCCCGCTCCGCCGACGATGCTGCCCGATGGCGAGCCGAGGCCGACGCAGAGTCACGGGCGGTTCGCGAGTCCATCAGAGCGTTGGCATACGAGGCCCGCGGCGCTGTGTGGGAGACCGGAACCGAAATGATCGCCGCCGCCGTTGCGCAGAGTGAGTCGCTGGTTGCCGGCGCAACCGAGCGGGCGCTCTTCATCCAGGCAGAAGCGGAGAGAGAAGCCTCGCACCTCACCGGTGATGCCAGGCGCGAGCGCGAGGAATCGGTCCGCGCCACCCGCGATGAGGCAGAGACGTTGGTTGCCTCGGCCCGCCAGGAAGCGGAGTCGTTGCTCTCGGCCGCCCGCCGCCAGGCCGACGCTGCCGAGGAACGGGCGCGAGCGCTCGAAGTTCGTCGGACTGAGCTGATGGCTGAGTTGGAAGCCGCCCGCTCCACGATCGCCGGCGTCGAGGCCGACGCCGAATCAGAAGCGGTGGTCGAAGCGGAACCCGAGGCCGACGACGATGTGCCGGTCGCTCCCGACGAGGTTCTCGTCGTGGCGTCCGGCGAAGATACGAAGACCCACTGGCCTGAGGACGAGGGCTCCGTGAAGATCGTCTCACCATCGCGCGTGTTCACCGCCGAACCCGTCGACGCCGATGCCATGGCCGCCGAGGTGGAAGCGCTGCGAGAGTCCCCGGGTGCCGAGGCGGCCACCAGCTACCAGCTGCCAGCTGCCAGCCCCGAGCCCGAGACGCCTGCCAGCTCAGTGCCCGCGCCCCACGTGTCCTCTCCCTCAGGGGGAGGTGTCGCCGAAGGCGACGGAGAGGGTCAGCCCGAGAGCGAGACTCTGGAGTCTGTCAGCGAACTCGATCCGTCTTCCGTCCGCTCGGCCGAAGGGCGGGGGGACGCGGAGGAGCGCAGTGACGAAGCAGGGGGGCAACCCACCCCGGAACCCGAGTCCGAACCGGCCTCGGCCCCGGACCCGCTCGCCGGCCTCTTTGCCCAACTCCGCGATCCCGAGCCGACCTCGCCGCCGACTGCTGACGTGTCCTCCCCCTCAGGGGGAGGTGGTAGCGGCGAAGTCGTTGACGGAGGGGGTCAAGTCCCGGAGTTCCCCGCCGAACCCACCCCACCTGGTGTGTCCCCGACGGAAACAGAGGAGCATGCCGAGGAGCAGGCGATATTCGAACCAGATCCAGTCGCCGACCCCAAGGCCGTCGCAGCCCCCGCACCGACTACCGATCTCGACCCGTTCGAGCTCCGCGAGCGCCTGCTGCTCCCCGTCCAGAACCGAGCCCTGCGCACGGTGAAGCGCCACCTCGTCGAAGCCCAGAACCGATCGCTCGAAGACTTGCGCCTCACCGAAGGCTGGGAGCCGGATGGTTCGATCGTCGCCGACGAGGTGTTTGAATCCCTCGCCGTTCTCACCCACGAGAGCATGGTGGCGGGCTTCACGGCGGCTGCAGAGATGCTCGGTACCAATGAGACCCCGCAGCCTGACGCTGCCACGGCCCCGGACTTGTCGGAAGACTTCGCGACAGCACTGCTCGAAGCGACCCAGGCCTCCATTGCCCGCTCCCGTGCCTCGGGCGCCGGCCAGCGGGAGACCGGCGCCTCGCTCTCACGGGTCTTCCGGTCTTGGCGGACCGACGACGCCGAGCGCCGGGTCCGGTTCGCCTCCCGCTCTGCCTACCACGTGGGCGTCACCGCCGCCCTGGCCGATCTCGGCGTGACAGAGGCGGCCGTGGCCGAGTCAGGACGAGCGTGTCCTGAATGTCCGGCAAACAAGGGTCCGTGGCGGATCGGAGACGGTCCGCCGGCCGGAACGTCGGCACCCCCAGCGAGGCTCGAGTGCGCCTGCACCGTGGTGCCGTCTCGCTGACGCGCCAATCCTCGTAAACTCGGCCTGTGATCAATCCCGAACCCATTCCATATGTGAAGAAGAAGAAGAAGGGTCGATTCCGCAGGATCCTGTGGATCGTCCTCGGTGTCGGCTTCGTAGGCCTCATCTTCCTCCGGTCGATGGCGACCCTGTGGACCGACTACCTGTGGTATTCGAGTGTCGGCCAGGTCGGTGTGTGGACAACGTTGGTATTCACGCGCCTGTGGCTCGTGCTCGCCGCGTCGCTTGTGGCGATCGGCATCGTGTGGCTGAATCTCTACCTGGTCGATCGCATCTCCCCGCGCCGCGGCGTAATGCCGGGGAGCCCAGACGAGGAACTCCTGATGCGCTACCAGACGTGGGTGGAGCCTCGATCTGGCCGCCTCCGCTTCGGCGCATCGGCCTTCTTCGGAATCTTGCTCGGCGTGGGCGCTGCAGCATGGTGGGAGGATTGGCTCCTGTTCTCGCGAGGCGGATCGTTCGGCCTCGCTGATCCGATCTTCAATCATGACATCGGCCTCTACGTTTTCGACGTGCCGTTCCTGCGCGACGTGTTCGCGTGGGCCTTCCAATTGGTCCTCGTCCTCACGCTCATCGTTGTTGCGGTGCACTACCTCAACGGTGGGATCAACATCCAGGGCCCGGGGAAGCGAACGAGCTCGGGCGTCAAAGCCCACGTCTCGATCCTGCTCGCCCTCCTCGCCTTGCTGAAGGTGGCCGGATATCAACTCGACAAGTGGGACCTCCTCTACAGCTCCCGAGGGCAGGTGTTTGGCGCCTCGTACACCGACGTCAACGCACAGGTGCCGGCACTCAACCTGCTCATGGTCATCTCGTTGATCGCAGCCGTGATCCTCCTCGTGAACCTGTGGTTCCGGGGGTGGACGCTCCCGCTCGTTGCCGTCGGACTCTGGCTGATCACATCGATCATCGTCGGCGGCGTGTATCCGGCGTTGATTCAGCGCCTGACGGTCGAACCCGACGAGGTCAACAAGGAATCGGAGTACGTCGCCTACAACATTGAGTACACGCGGGAGGCCTATGGGCTCGCTGATGTTGAGCTCGAGCCCTTCGCCGCTTCCCCGACCCTGACCCCCGGGGACCTCGAGGCGAATGCAACCACCATCGACAACATCCGGTTGTGGGATCCTGGTGTGTTGAACGTCACCTATCGACAGCTCCAGAACATCGTCACCTACTACGACATCGGCGATGTGGACGTGGACCGCTACGAGATCGACGGCGAACTCACGCAGGTGATGGTTTCGGCCCGCGAACTCGAAGAGCAGGGCATACCGGGCGAAGGGTGGGTCACCGAACGCCTGGTATACACGCACGGGTTCGGATCGGTGTTGAGCCCGGCGAACGACGTGACCAGGCAGGGCCAGCCCGACTTCCTGGTGAAGGACATCCCGCCGGTCAACCTGTCGGACGATCCCAGCCTCAACATCGACCAGCCCCGGATCTACTTCTCGGATCACGCCGAGACCGACTACGTGATCGCGGGGACGAGCCAGCAGGAGGTCGATTTCCCAATCGGTTCGAGCGGCGCCGATGTCGCGACGAACTCCTACGACGGTGATGGCGGCGTCGACCTCGGTGGCTTCTTCCAACGGACGGCCTGGGCGCTGCGCTTCGGGAATCTCGACACGCTGATTTCCGACCGCTTGGACAGCGATTCGAAGGTGCTGCTCGAACGCAATCTCCGTTCGCGAATCAGCCGCCTCGCGCCGTTCCTCTACGGCGACGCCGACCCCTACATCGTGATTGCCGATGGGCGACTGAAGTGGGTCATGGACTTGTACACGATCACCGACCGGTATCCCTACTCCGCCCCCGCAAATACCGCCCGCCTCAACGCCGGCGCCGGGTTGCCGAATCAGTTCAACTACATCCGCAACTCGGTGAAGGCCGTCGTTGACGCATACGACGGAACGATCGATCTCTACGTGATCGATCCCGAGGATCCGGTCATCCAAGCGAACGAAGCGATCTTCCCTGGTGTGTTCCGTCCGGGTTCGGAGCTGCCACCAGAGGTCATCGAGCATTTCCGGTATCCGGAGGATCTGTTCCGGATCCAGACCGACCAGTACCAGCTCTATCACATGACCAACCCCGACCAGTTCTTCACGGTGTCGGATCCGTGGCAGATCGCTCGCGATCCGTCGACCTCGCCGCGCCCTGCGCTGCGGGGACGGTTCGTCGATGCGAGCGGCCAGGAATTCAATCCGATGCTGCCGTACTACCTGCTGATGAAGCTGCCGGGGGAGGACCGTCCGTCGTTCCTGCTGATGCAGCCGTTCACGCCGCGCGGACGTCCGAACATGGTGTCGTTCATGGTCGCGAAGAGCGGTCCGCTCGAGGAGTACGGACGGATCATCGAGTACGGGCTGCCATCGGACAGCCAGATCGACGGTCCGGGCCAGGTCGGCAACTTCGTCAACCAGAATCCCGAGATCTCGTCTGAGTTCACGCTGCTCGGCCAGGGAGGTTCCCGGGTGATCCAGGGCAACATGCTCGTGATTCCGATCGAACAGTCGTTGCTCTACGTCCAGCCGATCTACATCAGCGCGAACGATGAGGCGTCAAGCACCGGAATCCCGGAGTTCAAGCGTGTTGTCGTGTCATTCAACGGCCAGATCGAGATGCGCGACAGCCTTTCTGAGGCGCTCACGGCCGTGTTTGGTGTGCCGGACGGCAACGGCGGGGACCCAGTCGATTCTGGGACCGCCGAACCGCCGACCGGCACACTCGAGGAACAGATTGTGGAGCTGCTCGCTCGTGCCGATCAGGCGTTCATCGACGCTGATGAGGCGATACGGAGCGGCGACCTGGTGCTCTGGGCGCAGAAGATCGAGGAGGCGCAGGCTGCCGTCGAAGAGGCGACCCGACTCCTGATGGCGGCGAACGACCGGCAGGATGCCGCAGAGGAAAGCGCAGGGACCGGCGACACCACCACCGACGCATAGGAACGTTTTGACTGCGTCGACAGCGAAACAGCCCCCAACGCGTACCCAGGGTTCGCCACGTCCTATATGACGTCCTGAGCCCACAGAACGGGAGGTTTCCTCAGTCCGCTGCCGAACAGCTTCCTCTGTGGCGATAGGCGGACCCGATTCGTATACTTGCGTCCTACACCACGGCGCGGGGTGGAGCAGTCTGGTAGCTCGTCGGGCTCATAACCCGAAGGTCGCAGGTTCAAATCCTGCCCCCGCTACGAAGAAAACCCTTGGGACTCCCACATATCCCGAGGGTTTTCTCGCGTCGACTCTGTCCAATTCGGCGATCTTCTAACGGATCTTCTAACGGGTTCTAACGGATGACGAGTCAGCGCTCTCCAAACGAGGACGCTCAGAAGGGGCTTCGTCCGGTCCCTATTCGCCCGGGACCACCGAGTCGGCAAAGTATTTGTCCTTCATCTCTGGTGCCTCCATCAGCTCCAAAGTGTGTCGGGTCTGACTCCGCCTTCGAAGAAGGCCCCGGTCTTCCTGCGAAGGGAAGCCGGGGCCCGTCAACTGAGCGGGGTCTTGACCGCCACTTGGAATGCATCGGCTCAGGGCGCGATGTGCTACAGAGGAACATCTTTGTCAGTTGGCATTCCCGAACACTATCTCCCTTTCACGAACTCAATAGAGAGCGAGTAGGGCAGTATCGAGGCGACGCGATGCGAAATTGGCTGCCGGATGCTTCGGCCAACCCCGAGATGAGGGGGGAGTGATTCCTGGACTGATCGATCAAGACAGTGAGCCGGATTCCCCGAACACGATCTCGCCGAACGTCGCGGCGGCGTCGGCTTGCATGCCGGGGAGGACGTGTTGGTAGACCTGCATGGTGAAGGCGACGCTGGAGTGGCCGAGGCGCTCGCTGACGACTTTGACGGGTACGCCTTCCTTGAGGAGGAGTGTGGCGTGGGTGTGCCTGAGGTCGTGGAGCCTGATCCTCGGCAGGTCCATCTTGGCGAGTAGCCGCTCGAAAGTCTGGGAGAAGTAGTCGGGGTGGAGGGGATCGCCGTCAGGGCGGGCGAACACGAATCCCGAGTCGTCCGTCCGGACGCCGGTTTGCATGTAGGCCTCAAGTTGCTGCTTGCGCCACGACCGCAAGACGGCGACGGTGCGTTCGTCGAGATCGATGGTTCGAAGACTGTGGGCGCTCTTCACGTCCGAGACGACCATCCGGTAGTCGGGTGCCGTCACGGTCTGGGCCACCGAGAGTCGGGCATTGTCGAAGTCGATGACCCTCCAGGTGAGACCGAGCAGCTCGCCCCGCCGCATCCCGGTGTTGGCCTTGACGTAGAACGCAGCGTAGAGGTCGTGCCCCTCGACCAGCTTCAAGAAGCCTCGTAGCTCGTCGGCGTTCCAGACCTTCATCTTCGGGCGGGCGTGGGTGGAGATCTTCGGTGGGTCGGCGAGGTCGGCGACGTTGCGAGCTACTGACCCCTTGCGGTGTGCGTCGGCGAGCGCCTTGTGGATCACGGCATGCACCAGCCGCACGGTCTTCGGCTCAAGAGCGCCACCGCCCTTGTTCCGTCTTCCGTTGCTGAGGAGCTGGGCGTAGAGGTTGTCGAGGTCCTCCGGGGTAAGGCGCTGAATCGGGATGGCGCCGATGTAGGGAACGACGTGGAGTCTGATGTTCCGCTGATATGACGAGAAGGTCGACGCTGCAAGGGGCTGCTTCTGGGTCGGTAGCCAACGCTCGAGGTATTCGCCGAGGGTGATCCTCTCCGGTGGCCGGTATTCGCCGTCGTGATGTCGCTTGACCAACTCAACAACGAGGCGTTCGGCTTCTTTGCGGGTCGAGCCGGCGGCATGCCAACGGTGTCTTCCTTTGCCTGTCCCCGGGTCAATGCCTTCGTAGATGACCGCGTAGTAGCGGTTGCCCTTCTTGGTGATGTGGCCTCTCATCTCTCTTCCTCCTCTGGTGGCCGATGCTGGCTTGTTCCGTCTGATGTCACCTCGTCCACAGATGGCGGAACTGCCGGGGCGTGCCCGTCGGGGTAGGTGAAGTCTTCGTCGCCGGTGTGTTCGGCGATGAATCCTCGGATGCCGACTTGGCGGAGGTGGTCGACCATCCGGCCGAGTTCGTCTACGGCGTTGTCGAGCGAGTCGGCGTGTTCGTCGAGGAGGGCGAGGAGTAGTTCTTTGCGGCGCTCGCGGTAGCTCCATTGCTTTGCTGCGGCGGGGATGCCGGTGATCTTCTCTACGGTTTCTTCGGCGGTGGTGGGGTCGGTGACGCCGATCTGACGGAGCCGTTCGTAGAGCGGTTCAAGCTGGTGGGGTTGTCCAAGCAACACGGCGTACAGCTCGTCGACGGGACGGGTGGTGGATCGCATGACCCGGTGATCACCAGGTGGGGGGAGGAGGAACCAGAGCATGGGCAGGTCGAAGGTCATGGCGAAGATCAGCAGCTCGTGAGCGTCGAACTCTCGGCGCCGGTCCCCGTCCCACGCTCGTTCGATGGAGGAGATGCCGGCTTGAGTGAGCCGCTGGCCGAGGTAGGGCTCGAGCCGGTCGGCGAGTTCTTCTTGGGTCCATCCGCGTAGTTGGCGGGCTTCTCGGATGTTGTAGGCGACGACCTGGTTGAGGTCGATGTCCTCGGGCGGGACCGGATTGGGATTCTTGGTCATCACCGAAGGATACACAACTCGCCACTTGTGGTGGTAATGCGCTGACACTCTGATATGATACTACTTGCAAGCAGTGTCAACAAAGGTTGTCGTTTATGTCTGACGAAGTGGTTTCGGTTCTTCTGACAGTGGAGGAAGCCGGGGTACTGCTGCGGATCGGGCGCACCAAGGCGTACGCCATGGCGAGAGAGTGGCGTGAGACCGATGGTCGGTCGGGTCTCCCGGTGATCGACCTGGGTCATGTACTGAGGGTGCCACGGCGGGCACTCGAGGAACTCATCGGTGCAGAACTGACCGAGATCGACAACCCCAATCGGGTCGAAGAGACCAAGCAAGCCGTAGAGCCGTCGGAGCCGCCAATACGACGAACGAGTGAACCAACCAAGGGAACACCTCCCCAAAGCTCACCGACGTCCCAGCGAACTCGACGACGCCAGCAACGCGCCAAGAACCAGCTCGATCTCTTCGACTCCACACCCCGGTCCAGCTAACGACGGAGACCCCATGAGCAACCAGCCAGGACACCGGCCCTTTCAGAACAGACGAGTGCACACCTGCGGTCGATGGCGGGGAGGCGGGTCGTGACGGTGCGGGTGACCACACTGAAGGGGGCGGGGGCGGGCCGCTACTACACCGAGCACCTGCCCTCGTATTACCTCGACGGTGACGAGCCGCCGGGCCGATGGTGGGGCCGGGGTGCCGACCGTCTCGGCCTCAAAGGCGACATTGCCGACGAGGGGTTCCTGGCGGTGACGGCCGGACGAGATCCGGCGTCGGGACGGGATCTGGGGCGCCGGTTCGGGGAGGGGTCGGTCCGCGGCTATGACGCCACCTTCTCCGCACCCAAGTCGGTCTCCGTCATGTTCGGTCTCGGCGATCCGGAGATGCGCCGACAGGTGGTGGAGGCCCACGAGCGGGCGGTGGAGGCGGTACTCGGCTGGGTCGAGACCCACGCGCACACGAGGATGCGTCGCCGCGGCCACATCGTGTGTGTCGATGCAGAAGGGATCGTGGTCGGCGTGTTCCGTCAGCACGCCAGCCGCAAGCTCGATCCCCAGTTGCACACCCATGCGGTGATCGCCAACCGGGTCGCCGCACCTGACGGCCGCTGGCTCGCCCTCGACGCCCGCACCATCAAACTCGACCAACGCACCCTCTCGGCGCTCTATCACGCCAACCTCCGAGCAGAGATGACCCGCCGGCTCGGCGTCCGCTGGCAGCCACCCGAGCACGGCATTGCAGAGATCGCCGACATCGACCCAGACGTTCTCGCCGAGTTCTCCCAACGCACCAACGACGTGGTTCACCGCCTCGATGAGAAGCTCAGCCGGTTTCGTACGGATCTGGAGCGAGATCCGACCGCCAACGAGCGATGGAAGCTGGAGCGGGAGGCAGTAGTCGATAGCCGACCCTGCAAGCCTCACGGTCACACATC
>RCNF010001220.1_pt1 | contig 13478 bp, 11 predicted proteins | sample 2041311 | NCBI WGS metagenome assembly RCNF01 (sample SAMN09708228, study PRJNA481090) | Marine sediment metagenome, whole genome shotgun sequencing project. | biome: marine sediment; feature: ocean; material: sediment; isolation source: Sewage treatment plant 2 marine sediment (STP2) ... | reverse complement strand
ACACCCTTGGATTCTTGTCGGCCAATCCGTAAAAACTGTCGGTCCCAGGGATTCCTTTGATGACAATCAATACCTGATCCAGGTAATATCCCTTCCGACATTTGGTGCATTGACAGACTTGCCGTGCTTCACTATACTTTACCAGATAAAGCAAAAAACTCTTTACAAGACCAATCGTTTAGAAATGGAGTATGAAAATGCAGAAAACATATCCTCTAAACTACAGGATCCATCTGGAACCTGATCTGGTTAATTTTAAATTCGAAGGCCATTGCGAAATTCTGTTCCAAGCACCCGAATCCACGGACGAGTTGACGGTGAATATACTGGAAATTGCCCTATGGAGCTGCCGCGTTTTACAAAATGATGAATTTGTGGATTGCGTGTTTAAAGTAAATCCTGCCAAAGAAGAAGTCCGCATATGCTTACCCGAACCCATGTCCGGAAATATCAGGCTGAAATTTGATTACCAGGGACTGATCAATGATAAAATGGCCGGGTTTTACCGGAGCAAATATTCCTATCAGGGACAAACCAGATACATGGCCGTCACCCAGTTTGAAGAAAGTGATGCCCGGCGAGCTTTTCCCTGCATGGATCATCCCGCCCGCAAGGCCACCTTTGATGTCACCATCGACATCGACCAAAATCTGGTGGCTATTTCAAACGGCGCTGTTAAAGACCAGGAGTTGCTCGACAATGGGAAAATGAGGGTCACATTTGAGCAAACCCCCAAAATGTCGACCTATCTCGTTTTCTTTGGTGTCGGCGAGTTTGAATTTATACATGATGAAAAAGATGACCGGGTGCGGGTAGTCACCCTGCCGGGAATGCAGAAATTTGCGCATTTTGGTGCCGAACAAGGCCGCAGGTCTCTTGAATTCAGCGAATCTTATTACGGTATCGCCTACCCCCTGCCCAAAATGGACCTGATAGCCATTCCGGATTTTGCTTTCGGGGCTATGGAGAACTGGGGGGCGATTACATTTCGTGAAAATCTGCTGCTGCATTATCCGGAAGTCACATCAAAATCTGGTGAGGAAAGAATTTTTGAAGTGATCGCCCATGAAATTGCCCACCAGTGGTTCGGTAACCTGGTGACGCCTTCCGATTGGAGATATCTATGGCTCAACGAAAGCTTTGCCACCTTTTTTGGATTCGGGGTGGTGGATCATTATTGTCCCCAATGGGACACGTGGCAGCAGTTTCTCTACAGCCAGACCGGCTCAGCCCTGACCCGGGACGCACTGCACGAAACCTTTGCCATCGAAATCCCGGGGGGTGAACACGTTGTCATTAATGCCAGCACAGCACCGATTATTTATAATAAAGGGGGAAGCATACTGCGTCAGATTCAGGGCTATATCGGAGATGATAACTTCAGAAAAGGATTGCAGCACTATCTGAAGACCTATGCCTATGGTTGTGCTGCCAGTCAGGATTTGTGGCAATCTTTGGAAACCGTCACCCGACAGCCGATCAGCGATCTGATGAAAAGCTGGGTCGAACAATCGGGGTATCCGAAAATCACAGTCAGCCGACAAAATGGTCAACTGAAGCTTAGCCAGCAGCGATTTACCTATCTGCCAAACGAGTCCGATCAAAAATGGCTGATACCGGTTAGCGTTAATCTATTTTCAAAATCAGGCGAAACCCAACAATTGTCGATACTTATGAATGAATCCGAGCATGCAGTCGAAGTCGATGATGATATCGTGGCCTATAAAGTCAATGACCGGCAGACCGGATTTTACCGGGTCCAATATGACGATGCCAAAAATCTGATAGAACTCGGCCGGCGGGTGCAGGAAAAATCAATAGCGCCCGAAGACCGTTGGGGGCTTCAAAATGATTTATTCGCCCTGGTTAAAAGCGGTGATGCATCCCTGGATGCGTATCTGGCATTTCTTTCCTCTTACCAACAAGAGGATGCCTATCTGCCGCTGGTCAGTATCGCCGATAACCTTTTCGGAGCTTACCTGGTAACAGACAAAAATTATCGACAAAAAATCTCATCCGCAGCCACCCCCTGGTTTGAAAACATCCTGAAAAATATAGGATATGAACCGACTCAAGAAGAAAAACACACGACTTCCATAATGCGGGATAAATTTATCTGGAATACGGCCTTTTATGGTTCCGAGACAGTCCTGGATTTTGCCCGGGGCCAATTTGCAGCCCTTATGGAAGGTGCGCACATCCACCCGGACATAATGAAAAGCGTGTTGCAGGTAGGGGCCTTCACCGGCAATGACCGGGAGTATAACTGGCTTACCCGGAGAATGGACCAATCTCAAATCGAACATGAGCGCCTGAATATTTTAACCGCCCTGGGGTGTTTTAAAAATGATGCCCTCATCAGAAAAGCACTTCAATATGTCCTGGGCACCGTACCGGCGCGCAACAAGTTCATTCCCGTGGTGGCGATGTCAGCAAACCCATTCGCGATTCCTCTGATGTGGGACTGGTATGTCTCCCATTTAGAAGAAATCGAACAATTTCACCCCATGCTCTATGAACGGGTGGTGGCCGCCATCATCCCTGTTGCCGGAATTGAAAAGGCCGATGAAGTCCGGGCATTTTTCGACGACTATATGAGGAAAAAAGATAAGGCCAGAGATGTGATCAAATTGTCTTTGGAACGACTTGAAATTAATCTGAGGATGCGGGCAGGTTGAATACTGAATACGGTGTTTAAATTCACAAAATAAAGTATTCACCCCATTAACACCTGACAGCTTTTATATTACTAGATGCTTGTCTACCAACATTCCAGTTGAAACAAACCCCCAATTTGCAAAAATGATTTGCTATCTTAGCGCCTTGACAAGCATCGGATATTTTTTTATAAGACCTTAACTGATAACGATTCCTATCTAAAAATTACCAAATCCATTCGGCTATCTAAGCTGTTAATATAACTGTTTTTATGACCTGATAGCCATATATTTTTTTCTGTTCTGAATCGGGAGATCTTTTCTGAAATGAATCGGCGGACTTTTCTTAAAATTGCCGGTCTAGGCAGCGTTTCGTTTGCATTTGGCTGCAATCCTGCCCCCAAAAATCTTTTTTCACTGGTTAAAGCGCCTGATGATATGGTCGTCGGCGAAGCCACCTGGTATGCCTCCACCTGTCGGGAGTGCCCGGCGGGTTGCGGTATCCTGGCCAAAAACAGGGAAGGACGGGTTGTCAAAATTGAAGGGAATCCCTTTCATCCAATCAACCGGGGACGAATCTGTATGCGGGGCCAGGCTGCTTTGCAGGATATATACAACCCGGACAGGCTCAAAACTCCCCTGCTCAACGAAAACGGCCAATGGCGGCCGCTATCTTTCTCAAAAGCCGAAACAATTTTGAAAACCAGGGCCCGTGAAGCTGCCGCCAAAGGACCGGACCGGGTACGGATGCTGACCGAGACGGTTGGCGACAGCATGATGGGGTTGTTTGCGGCAGTTATGCAAAACCTGCAATCCCGACAACCGCTGGTTTTCGAACCCTATGCCTATGAATCCCTGAAAACGGCCAATGAAAAGGTCTTCGGCGTCAACGGGTTGGTGTCCTATCATATGCAAAGAGCGGATGTCCTGTTGTCTTTCGGCGCAGATTTTCTGGAAACCTGGTTATCACCGGTTGAATACGCCCAAAAATTTAAGGCGATGCATGCTCATAAAAACGGCCGCAAAAATCTCTTTTTCCAGGTCAGTCCTTTTCAAACTTTGACGGGCGCCAATGCCGATCACTGGCTGGCCTGCAAGCCGGGTAGCGAATCCATAGTAGCCCTGGGGCTGGTCAGACAGGCCCTGGACATCGGCAAAGGTAGAGATCTTCCCAGGTCCTATCAAGAATCCATGAACAAGGTCACCGCGCCTTACACCCAGGACCAGGTCTTGACGCATTCCGGAATCTCGCTGGAGCTCTATGAAAAACTGATTATCCAGCTTGTGGAGGCGCGTCGTCCACTGGTGCTGGGAACCGGTACGGGTGCATCTGATCTCAACGGCCTGCAAACCAATCTGGCGGTGAATTTATTAAATCTGCTTTTTGACCCGAAATTGCGGTTGCTTGATTTTAACAACCGGCATCGGGTGGAAACAGCGGCCAAGCGGTCTGAGGTTTTGAATTTTTTCCTAAATCTGGGAATCGGTGACGTCGACCTGCTGCTGCTCAATAAGGTCAATCCGCTATTTTCCCTGCCGCCGGACAGCGGCGTCAAAGAAGCCCTGGCAAAAAAAGAAACTTTTGTGGTCAGCTTCAGCAATTTTATGGACGAAACCGCTGAGATGGCCGATCTTATCCTGCCGGTCCGGATGCCCCTTGAAACCTGGGACGAATACAGCGGCAAGCAACCGATTGTGTCGACGATGCAGCCGGCCATGGGGAAATTGACCAACGCCTCGCATTTAGGGGATGTCCTTTTACATGCCGGATTTGAAAATGATCCGCCGGCCCAAAATTACAAAGCCTGGCTTATTTCCCGACTGGCTGAAGATCACGGCATCGCCGATGAAACCCAATGGGTGCAAACGCTTCAAAAGGGCGGACAATTCAACGTCACCATAAAAACGGCCCGATCAGGCAAAAAGCTGAAACCGCGGAAGCTGGCCGACATACTGGCTAAAAAAACACAACCCCCGCAATCAGGCCTCGTTTTTACGGCCACGCCGTCCATAAGATTTTTCGACGGCAGAGGCGCCAACAAACCCTGGTTGTGCGAAATTCCCGATCCGCTTTCACGCATCGCCTGGCAGACACCGGCGATCCTCCATCCGGATACGGCCCGGCAAAACGGCATTGCCCAGCAGGACATTATTCAAATTCAAACCGAATCCGGCACCCTGGAAGCCCCGGTTTATGTATCCGAGACGGTATCGCCTTTTATTATGCTAATGCCCATCGGGCAGGGTCACCCGTCGTACGGCAGGTATGCGCAGGAAATCGGCCTTAGCCCTTTGACCCTTCTCTCCGCTAAAACAGATCCGGACTCCGGAGGCTCCAGCTTTACCGCTGACAAAGTATCAATTCACAAAACCGGCCGCACGATGGAACTGGCGCACACCGACGGCAGCCGGACGCAGCATGGCCGGACCTTCGCCCTTTCGGTCGGACTGGAGGAATTGAAAAAAGGCCAACCTCACAAAAAATCCGGCCTGACTATGAAAGATTTCCCGCTTACCCTTCCGTTACCGGAAGGCTACGATCCCCGGCGGGATTTTTATCCGTCCCATGACCACGAAATTTATCGCTGGGGCATGGTGGTGGATCTAGACAAATGCATCGGCTGCGGCGCATGCGCCGCCGCGTGTTATGCCGAAAACAACATCGGAATCGTCGGCCGGGACCGGGTGCTGGAGGGCCGAGAAATGGCCTGGCTCAGTATTGAACGATTTCATGAGCCCGAACAGATGGAAAAAATAACCTTTCTGCCCATGCTCTGCCAGCATTGCGACAATGCTCCCTGTGAATCGGTCTGCCCGGTATATGCCCCCCATCATTCCAAGGAAGGTTTAAACAACCAGATTTACAACCGCTGCATCGGGACCCGTTTTTGTTCACAGAATTGCCCGTATAAGGTGCGCCGCTTCAACTGGTTTGACTGGCAATGGCCGGAACCCACAAACCTGCAATTAAATCCGGATGTGACCGTACGCAGCAAAGGGGTGATGGAAAAATGCTCCTTTTGCATTCAACGCATCAAAGCCGCCCATGATATCGCTAAAAACGAAAAACGGCTGATCCGTGACGGCGAAGTTCAGCCGGCCTGTGTCCAGACCTGCCCGACAGATGCGCTTGTTTTCGGCAGTCTGATGGACAGCAGCAGCCGGGTAAGAAAACTCGTGGACAGTCCGCGGGCCTATCAAGCGATGGGATATTTAAATACCAAACCGGCGGTCATCTATTTGAAAAAAGTGGTGGTGGACGTCTAGAAAAGAGAAAAATGTTGGAGGTTGGAGGCAGAAGAGTGATCTTCGATCGCATTAGGCCTGAGGATTGAGGTTAGAGGTAAAAACGGATAGAGAAACACGATATTATGAGTGAATATGTTTTCCCATTTGAAAAACTAAATTAATTTACTACCACCTGGATTGTGAAATATGTCGCAGCTAACTTACGCCCAAATCGATCAGACCATATTGAACACATTAACGCCACCCAAAAAGTACTACTGGGCAATCGTGTTCCTGTTGTTGGTCGGGGTGCTCATCGGGGCGGCTTGCTGGACTTATCAGGTTTTTGTCGGCATCGGGGTGGGGGGACAAAACAATCCGGTGGCCTGGGGCACCTATCTGATTAATTTCGTCTTCTGGGTGGGTATTGCCCATTCCGGGACCCTGATATCCGCCATATTGCACCTTTTCAGAGCCGGGTGGCGCAACCCCATTGCCCGGGCAGCTGAAACCATGACCGTTTTTGCGGTCTGTATCGCCGGTCTGTTTCCCTTTATTCATCTGGGCCGCGTCTGGCAGGTTTACTATATGATACCGCTGCCCAACCAAAGACTGTTGTGGCCCAACTTTCTTTCCCCGTTGATGTTCGATGTTATCGCCATCAGCACGTATCTGACGGTAAGCTCTCTGTTCTGGTACACGGGCTTGCTGCCGGACCTGGCGGCGGTACGCGATCGTTCCACCGGGACCCGCTACAAGATTTTTAAAATACTTTCCATGGGGTGGACCGGGGCCCACGAGCAGTGGCGTCATTATACCCGCGGGTATCTTTTTTTTGCAGCCCTGGCAACGCCGCTGGTTATCTCCGTCCACAGCGTGGTGTCCTGGGATTTTGCCCTGAGTGGTACACCCGGCTGGCACACAACCATCTTTGCGCCCTACTTTGTGGCCGGTGCCATTCATTCCGGCCTGGCGATGGTGCTGACCTTGATGATTCCCCTGCGAAAACTATTTAAATACGAGCAGATCATCACGGGGGAAGTTTTAGAGAATATCGCCAAGACCATCGTGTTTACCGGCTTGATCGTCGGATTTGCCTATGCAACGGAATATTTCATGGCCTGGTACAGCCACAATTCAGTGGAAATTGAGCAATTTCGCTGGCGCGCGCTCGGCGATTACCGCTGGGGGTTTTACTTCATGGTCCTGTGCAACACCCTGGCCCCAATGCTGTTTCTGTTCAAAAAAATTCGCACCACGATCGCAACCCTTTTTATAATATCGCTGATCATCAATTTTGGCATGTGGTGGGAACGCTTTGTCATTATTGTGGGAGGCGTGGCCCATGGCTTTTCACCCTATGCCTGGGGACTTTATGCGCCCAGTTTGATAGAATACGGCATCATGTTCGGCGCTTTTTGCCTGTTTTTCTTTTTTTTCGTGCTGTTTGCCAAGCACCTGCCGTCCATTTCCATGACCGAAATGAAGGAAATTGTTGAAAAAGGAGCCAAGAGCCATGGGGCCTGAACGCTATCTGATGGGGCTTTTCAAAGATGAAGACCAGGTCGTTGCGGCCGTCAATGAATTGAAAACATCGGCTTACACCTTTCATCGCGTAAACAGCCCCTTTCCCAGCCATAAAATAATGGATGCCCTGAATTTAAAGAAAAGTATGGTGGGCTGGTTCACCCTGGTCGGCGGTATTATCGGCTTTGTAGGCGGCTTTGCCCTGGCGATATTCACCTCTGTGCAGTGGAATTTGATCGTCAGCGGCAAACCGATTGTGGCATACATCCCCTTCGTGATTGTCGGGTTTGAGGCAACGATTCTGTGTGCCGTTTTCGGTAACATCCTGGGCCTCCTTACCCAGACACGGTTACCAGGTTATAAATTAATGAAGCATTATGACCCCCGTTGTTCCGGAGAATATTTCGGCATCCTGGCTTCCTGCGAAGCAAACCTGGAAGACGGCCTGAACGATTTTTTCCGCCAACAGGGAGCCGAGGTTCGGGTCTTTGAATGAAGACCTGATAAAAAAATGACGCAGCTGCAATAGAAGTGGTTTCAAAACAAAGAAAGTTACCGGCCATGCCACAGAAAACTGTACAATCCGCAGGATCGCTCAGATCACCGGCCTTGTGGCTGTTCATCGTCCTGGTCGTCATCGGAGGGGCCGCCTTTGTTTACGGGTTAATCAGCCAGCATCCGGAAAGAGCCTGGCAGACCTATCTGATTAACTTTCTGTTATGGTCGGCAATGGCCCAGGGGGCCGTGTTGTTTTCAGCGGTCATGCACATGACCAAGGCCCGCTGGAGCGGACCCTTGTCGGGTCTTTCGGAATCTTTTGCAGCTTTTTTTCCGTTATCTTTCCTTTTATTTCTGGTTTTGTTCCTGGGCAAAACCCATATCTTTCCCTGGCTGCACGAGGATTTGCACGGCAAAGAAGTCTGGCTCAACATCCCGTTTTTATTCTGGCGGGACTTTTTTGGTTTGCTGATTCTGTATGTGCTTGGCTTCGGGTATCTTTACAACACGCTGCAGCTTAAATTTGATCCGAATCAACCCAGAAGGGGCATACGCAAATACATTTACAGCGGATGGATGCAAAACAACCGTAATTTGAATCGCGTTAAAAGCAGAATGACCATGTGGGGCGGTTTTTACATTTTGGCATTTGCGCTGGTGTTATCTTTAATCGGATATGATCTGATTATGAGCATGGATCCGCATTGGATCTCGACGCTGTTCGGGGCTTACAATTTCGTCAAAGCGTTTTATGTCGGTCTGGGCGCCCTGATCATCCTGGCCTGTATCCTTTACCTGCGACATGGAGAGGCTTCCGGCATCACTTCATCCCATCTGCACGATATCGGCAAATTGTTTTTTGCCTTCTGCCTGTTGTGGGCGGACTTCTTCTATGTCCAACTGATCGTCATTTACTACGGAAACATTCCGGAAGAGACATATTATATCATCGCCCGTACGATGCTGGCGCCCTGGAACGGCCTGGCCTGGACTGTTTTTATCGCGTGTTTTGTGGGTCCTTTTATTATCCTTTTAAATAAGAAGATTAAGACCCAACCGATTTTCATGATGATCCTGTGTTCAGTGGTCATCATCGGCATCTGGCTCGAGCATTTACTTCTTCTGGGGCCGGCGTTAAATCACGGGGTGAAATCGATTCCATTGAGCATTTCAGACGGTCTGATCAGCCTGGGCTTTTTAGGGCTGATGGCAATTGCGGTTAGATATTTTCTAAAGGTTTTCCCGGAATTAACCGCCATTTCAACAAGGAAATAGGACGTTGGAAAAAAATACAGTGCCCATTGTTCTGACGCTTCTGACGCTGATATTCACGGCGGCCTTCATTTACCTATTCTATGCCGCCGCGGCAACCGGTATCGGTCCGGAACAACCGATCCCGTTTAGCCACAATGTGCACAACGGCATCAAACAGATACAGTGCCAGTACTGCCATCCCTATGTAGGATATTCCAACCACCCGGGAGTACCGCCGGTGGAAAAATGCCTGCACTGTCACAACTACATCATCGCCAAGCACCCGTGGATTCAAATAGAACACCGTTATTTCAACACCCAGACATCGACACCGTGGGTAAAAGTCAATTACGTAGCCGAGCATGTGCTCTTCAACCATCAGCGCCATATCAACGGCAAGATTGCCTGCCGGGAGTGCCACGGACAGGTAGAAAACCTACACCGCTTACCGGCTAAAACCTGGCGCATGGGGGAATGCGTAAAGTGCCATCGAAAAAAGAACGCTAATTTAGACTGCTGGCTGGCCTGCCACAGCTAGGTTGTTATCAGTTAATAGTTATTGGTTATTGGTTTTAAAGGTGGAAGATCAAAATTAAACTCACCTGATAACTGATAACGAATAACTAATAACCGCGCGAAGCGCAATTGGGAGAATCTAAATTGTCGACTCCGGATCAAAAATTAGAACCGAGTTATGCCACGGCCAAGGCATTTACACTGACGTCCGCATTTTGGTTTGCGGTTGCAACCAGCTTGGGTTTGATCGGCGCGGGCTATCTGATTGCACCGGATTTCCTGGCCAACATCGAGTACATCCATTTCGGTCGGGTGCGGCCGATGCATGTCAACTCCGTGCTTTTCGGCTTTGTCACCCCCGGCTTGCTGGCGGCCGCCTTTTATTATTTTCCCAAACTGCTGCGAACCGAACTCTTCAGCGAAAAACTTGGCGTATTGACGGCTATCTTCTGGAATATTACCGTCACCGCCGGAATCATTGGAATTGCCTTTGGACACACCCAGGGACGGGAGTATGCCGAATTGCCATGGGCGGTGGATATCATGGTGGTGATCAGCTTTGCCCTGGTGGTGTTTAACGTCCTGATGACGATTCGCCGGCGCAAAGAACCGATTTTATTTGTATCCGTCTGGTATACGACGGCTGCTGTAATTTTGACATCCCTGACCTATTGTCTGGGCAACGTTATCTGGAAGCCGGATACCGGCGCTCTCCTGGGTATTCCGGATGCAATCCTTCTGTGGTTCTATGGTCACAACATCTTTGGACTGCTGCTAACCCCCATGGCCCTTGGAATTGCCTACTATGTCCTGCCGATTGCCACCCGCAGCCCATTGTACAGCCACACCTTATCGCTGTTGGGGTTCTGGTCGCTCATCATCGTGTACACCCACGTCGGCACCCATCATCTGCTTCAGGTTCCGGTACCCACATGGCTCAAGACCATATCGATTGTCGACAGCATCGCCATGGTGATTCCGGTTATGATCGTTTTGATCAATCTGTGGTACACCGTTAAAGGAAAGCTCGGGGATATCCATGCCGACATCGGCGCCAAATTCATATTTACCGGCACCATTTATTATTTCTTCGTCAATATCCAGGGCTCGATGATGGCGCTGCCCCATGTACAGCGTATCACCCACTATAACAACTGGGTCGTCGGCCATGCCCACATCGGTGTTCTCGGATTTGCCGGGGTGACGGCTCTGGGCGGCATGTATTTTATTTTGCCAAGAATCACAGGCCAGCCACTGTACAGCAGATTTCTGGCAGATGTTCAGTACTGGCTGGTGCTGATCGGTGTCACCGGTTTTTTCGTGGCATTGACCACTGTGGGGCTGATTCAGGGCAATGCCTGGTACAATGGGGAAACCCTTTACCGAACATTACCGCAAATCCAGCCATACTACATCCTGAGGGCCTCGCTGGGTGCCTTGATTGTGATCGGTGCCTATCTCGGACTATATAACGTGATTCGATCTCTGTTTTTCAATCGGGGAGCAGCAACATGAGAATGACCCCAACTGTCATCATCGTCGGAATACTGGCCCTGTTGATTGCCATTACACTGACAGTGGTCTATTGGCCTTACGCCACCCGTGATATGACGCCTTCCGACATATTTCGACAACGATCGGCGGTGGAAGAAGCCGGCCGTAAAATTTACCTGAAAAACGGTTGTGTATACTGCCACAGCCAATCCATTCGTTCAATTGACTGGGGCCACGGTGCGGAACGCGTCGCTCAATCCGGAGATTATGTTGCCGATGAACCCGTCGCTTTGGGATCGCAGCGCACGGGCGTTGATTTGTCCCAGGAGGGCGGTGAACACCCTGATGATTGGCACATTGCGCATTTTATCAATCCACGCTATACGCGGCCCAATTCCATCATGCCCCCTTTTGAATGGCTGGGCATGGAGCGCCTTGACACCCTGACCCAGTATATCCAGAGCCTGGGATTCAAAGATGCAGACCGCCGCATGGAACGTCAGCGTTACTGGAAAAAAGAGTCCCTTAAGGCCTTCGAAGCCGGACCGGATTTTAACGCCAAATGGTTGTCGGACATGCTACCGGAGGGATGGCGTAATATCCCCAACCCCTATCCGACCTCAACCGCCGGTTTGCAGCGCGGGCAAAAAATTTATCAAAATTATTGTATCGGCTGCCATGGTCCGATCGGCGACGGAATGGGACCGGCCCAGCCCTGGATTTATCCGCCGCCGTTGAATTTCACCATTTTAAAAGGCCGAGAAATCTCCGGCGGTATCCTGTATTATCAAATTATGAACGGGATCACCGGAACAGCCATGCCTTATTTCAAGCGCGATTTGGAATCCCAAAAGATCTGGGAAGTCGGCGACTACGTGGCGGTTTATTTCATCAATCAGAGTGATGCCAACACTGATCCGCGCGGCATTGATGCCGCCTGGGAACCTTAAAATGTACTATCCCTATTACATCGCATACATGGTGGCCGGTTTTACCATTAGCCTGGTGGTGTTTTTCTGGGCGCTTAACAGCGGACAATTTAAAGACCAGCAAAGGGCCCGCTTTATACCCCTGAAAAGCGAGCCGCCAACAAAGCCGGCAATTGTGTCGCGATTTGCGCGCATCGAAACAATAGCTTTGTTTTCACTGGTCTGTATTTGTCTGGCATCTTCTGTTGCGGTAATTATATTTTCCCTGCTGAAGGCGATCCGCTAAGGGTTCGCGCAAAAATAAATTCGCAGGAGGAAACAGGTTATGAGATATTTCGAATTATTGGGCATTCAACATTTTGTCATGTATTTGTTTCCGGCAGTGGCATTTGTGGCGCTGTTTATTATCGGACTTGGGTTCTATCATTTTCAACGCAAAGACTCCGCCGAGCGCGAAAGCCGCATCATTGAGCAATATCCCGGAGGCATAGAGGGCCGCAACGCCCCGTTTCCGCTGGTCGTGTATTTGGTCATTGCCGGAACGGTTGTCTGGGTGCTGGCCTATATTATTCTAATCGGAGTTTTAGGAGTAAAAATCTGATGGAACAACCTGAGCATAACGCCTCCGCCGCAATGACATGGCTGCTCATTTTATGCATGGTAGGCTGGGTGATATTTAAAGGTTGGTTGGCGTTTACGGTTATTGGCGATCTTGGTCCGCCCGATTGGGACTATCGGCCGATCAAAGACGTTCCCGGTGAGTCAGCCTATACCATAAGTAATCCGTATCATCCACTTCCCTATGCCCAGCATGTGCTCAAAAAGCAGGGCTATGAGAAGAATCCATCGCATTTGAAAGCGCTTCCGTTTCAAGGTGTTGAATAAATGAAAAAAATAATTGGCTTATTCATCGTTAGCGGCATCATTCTTTTGGTGGCTTATGAAGCATTGATGTATTATGACAACAACTTCCGGTACGGGCGCATGCGTGAAACCCCGGCGGTGCGCCCTTATGAAGAGCCCCTTTTGAAGATGGAAGAGGGCCTTGTTCCCGTCAGCGGCGGCGAGGCAGTATACCGCTCCACGGCGGGCCTCGACCTGATCGCCCCGCTAGAAATGACTGATGAGGCCGTAACTGATAGAGGAAAAGCCGTCTATTTGACATTTTGTGCCCAATGCCATGGTTACAATTATGACGGCAACGGTACCGTCGGTCAAAGTTTCCAGCCGCTGCCGGCCGATTTACGCAGTTCAAAAGTTCAGTCCACAGCGCAAGGTGAGATCTTTAAATCCGTAAGCTATGGCATTGCCGGTGGTCGTCAGCCGGCACTGGAGACGACGATAACCATCGAAGACCGTTGGCATGTTGTCGCCT
>RCNF010007078.1_pt1 | contig 13501 bp, 11 predicted proteins | sample 2041311 | NCBI WGS metagenome assembly RCNF01 (sample SAMN09708228, study PRJNA481090) | Marine sediment metagenome, whole genome shotgun sequencing project. | biome: marine sediment; feature: ocean; material: sediment; isolation source: Sewage treatment plant 2 marine sediment (STP2) ... | reverse complement strand
TTTTTCAGCCTCATTCCCCTGCCTGAAATCCTCTCAGATATCTTTAGTTGCGGACCAGTCACAAAAAAAGTGATGTCCTTCTATGAAAAACTGCTTTTTGATCTTGGGCCGGAACTTCAGATCCTGATGGACGTGCCCTTAAGCGATATTGAAGTTGTAGGGGGGCCTATACTTTCCGAGGCGATCGGGAGAATGAGGCGGAATCAGCTGATCAGGGAAGAGGGTTACGACGGCGAGTACGGAATAATTCAGAACGCTTTTTCTACAGCGATAATCCTATAATTTCTATAAATGGTTGACCTGTTGTCGATTTTCATTATATTTATATTTAAGCAAAAGGAGATGAAGGCCTTTTAAAAATTGTGAGGCACTTGTGCAGGGTAAGGTACATTCTAAAGATAAGTCCTTACATGCGTGATGTGGGTGTTTATGATTTTGCAGATTTTCTGAATTGTCTTCTCTCCGTTGTATTCCAATATGATGGAGTCTGCCATTTCTATCATAACTGTTTCAAGTGCTTCGGCTGTCTTCCTTAAAAGTTTTTTTAAATATATAAATTTTAGGTCGAGTTGATCCGCCATCTGTTGCCAGTGACGTTCCATAATCCAATCAAATCGGGTTTCCTTCCCGATTTTCATAGCCATTTTTTTCGAAATTTCCGGGTACACTCTTGTTGAAATTAAGTCGTAAAATGGTGCCAAACGAATGCTTCCATCTATTTTCCGAATCAATGACAGATTTTTGCCATGGGCATCGGCATTGCCGATGAAATAATTAAAGATGACCCATTTAACCAGCGCCTGTTTGTCCAAAATTGGCTGTGAGCTATATTTGTCAAGGATCTGGCAACACTCCGCTAAGCTGGGGCCGCCTTCATTTTCATATTTTTGGTCAGGCATACAACCCAGAACCTGGCATAGATCTTCTTGATGAAGCCGCTCAATTATACCGTCTTGCGCTTTTATTCTGTCATAACGCTCTACGATGTATGCGATGTGGTTTTTCCCTTTCCAGATGGAAGACTTGGGCACTGTCAATTGAACAATATCGGCAAGCCTCATACAAAAATGCTCATTTTGAACCGTATCACCAAAATACGGTGATTGTGGTTTCAGAATATGGGAGCTTGGGGCAATCCCGAAGGTTAAGTAAAACCTGCCATGATCAATATATACGGGGATTTTATTCTGCGCTCCCGCGAGAGAAAGCCGTAGTTCGTCCTTTAGAATTAGTACCGGGCGTATTGCATTCTCCTTGATGATATCTTCTACTTCCTGCTCTGATAAAGCGATGTAATCACTTTCTGTGCTGAGAGACGTGTACTCTGGAACAATGGAGACCGCGCCGGCGCATTCCCCTCCGATTGCTTCAAGCAATTTAAAATCATTGTGCTCAGAAATTTGTTTTATTTTGGCGACCAGAGATCTAACTTCACCTTCTGGCAAAAGATTGCTGAAAAACGGTCTAGCCGTGTCATTTATATAAGGCTCTTCCCTCAATGGTAATGACAATGATAGAGGAATTGCGCCTCGGTTTTCTATATAACCAGGGTCATATTGGAAGGAAAATCGGCTGGTGTCATCGAGCCATAGTTGTCCTGCGAGAGAGTTGTGCAGATATACGCTCAATTTTTCCGATACCATCATCACCTTTCTCGGACGCCAAAAGTGAAGCCGAAGCGTTTTAAAACTTTGAGTGCTTTATCAAAATGCATCGTTGGCTTTCCGTTTTCAAGCTCGGAAATGAATCGCGTTCCGACATTGCACAGCCCGGCGGCATCGCTCTGAGTTAACTTCATTTGTTTGCGTTTTATGCGCAGCATGGCTCCGATGTTTTTTAGGTCGGCAACCTCCACCCAAGTATTGCTGTTATTTTGAGTTGTTTGTGTCATTTTAAATTTTTTTGTCCGAACGGGGAAAATAATAAAAATTATTGGAAACAATATAAGTATTCCCTATCGGGAATAATTATATGCCAGCATTGTGATTTATATATTTTATTACTGATCGGGAAAATTCATTATGAGAGAAGGCCCAACAACAATAATATTACCGATCGGTAATATATTATGAATCATTATTAAAGTCAATAAATAAAGTTCCTGATGGAGAAATCGGAGAAAATGGGAAACGCAATTTTGTGACTAAGTATTGCCGTGCTTGTGAATTGTTTTGTCCGGTAGGCGCTTAAGCATTTAGCTTAATCCACTTCTCTTTATTCTGCTTCAATCCGTAAAAACACTCCGTATGAAAGCCCTTTCGGGTTTGTCCGGATCAGTAATGATGCTGACTTTTTGACCGATTTTAAGGTTTTCATCTGAAAGAAGCCTGAAAAGTTTTCCTGCCGGTGCCATTAAAAAGAACGTAGATTAAAAATCTGGAAGACCGGATCTTCACCACGCCGGATCACTACTGATTTGGATCAAATTTTGTGCCAAACGAGAAGCTGCGACGGATTGCAGATAGCCTTTTTGATGCCGTTTCGCTCACTGTTTGCGGGTATACCTCGACGACAGCCCATAATCGGCCGCCATGTTCTTTGATCCAGTATTCATGTATTCTTAAAGGCTCTGATTTGATTTCCACTTTTCCATACAACCATTCAAGACCGGAGTCGGCTTTTCGCCGGGTGGAAGGGGATATTTCCGTGTGGGCACCTGAAAGCTCCATCAGGAGGGAGGCAAGGTCCCTGTAGAATTCATCTTCACTGTAATCCTCTGAGGAAGTATGGACAACCCAGATTCCCATGTCCTGTGATGGGTCTTTAAAAATGTACTTTTCGAAATAGTCTTGATTGTCCTTATTATTATCCCAGCCCATTGGCAGTTGTAGACTGAAAAGCCCTTCGGGATGTGAGAATACAAACTGCCCGCCTTCACCAATCGGGCTTTCGCTTCTTTGAACCGATGTAGTTTTCCCTTCGGCGTCCTCACTGGACTTCGGTACTGGCAATTTCGGAATCTCAGCAGTTTCAATTTCGGAGGCAGGGCCTGGTTGGACGACTGCATCCCGGTCATCCGGAGGGGTATTTGTTCCTGAACTCTTTACAGGTAAATAAGAAGGCTTTTTCGAGGCAGACTCGTCTGTATCTTGAATTTCTTTGGTATGTTGAGCTGTTTCGTGACCTGATACCACTTCCTGTTCGACAGCAGCCGCCCTTGGTGGGATTGGCTGTTTGGTCTTTGACTTCCGGGTAGATTCCTGAGTTTCAGTCGTGTGCTGTTTTTCCGCAAACAACTCCTCAAATCCTGTGATGTAGCGCACATAAACCCACCCTTCTCTCTCATCAGAGGTTTTGACCTTTGCCCATTTTCCGGAAAGGCGATGAACTTCTAATTCATCCCCCTTCCGGAGCACACTTAAGGCGCGACTTTGAGTGGATGGTTCTTTTCGCAGATTAAGACGGCTAACCGTGACGGTTTCTCTCTTATTTGCATGAAATTTCTCTTTCATGCTTTCGGAAAAAGAACTGACGCCGCTCTGAAGTTTTGAACAACTCATTAAAATGAGGACTGACAAAAGTAAGGCAATTATATATATTGATGTCCTAACGATATTTTTGCAGGAAAAAAACATCCATTTTGCTCCTTTTCTAAGTATACCAGGAAATGATTTTTCTCTCACTGGTTGTGAGAGGAGCCGTTCTTAACAGGTGTCTTTTCATATTTTGTCTGGCGCAAACGTTTATCCCGGTTGGGATTGTAGTTTGGCAGATTGGAGTAAATTACGTCTCCCTCCATATGCGTCCACCGGGATTTCATCCGCTTAATCGCCATATTTTTCAGGTCGGTAATTTGGGTCGTTGCGGTTGATAATCTTGAGTTTACGCCATTCTGTGGGATCCTCAACCGGCAAGGTACCGTCATCATAGTCTTTTAGGACGTAGTCACCCCTGCCGTTTGTCCAGGCGTTGTTATACATAGGCAGCCTTTTCTTATCACCGGTTTCCGGATCGAATGTTTCTATTTGCTCTGTGATAACTTTGTAGAATTCTTCCTGAATGTCACTCCGGGTTTGGCTTCTGTTGCGGTTGATTTCATTGTCTATTCCTTGCATCTCTCTGATGACTTCACCATATTTCTTTCCGCGCTTTTCCTCGGCGGCGGCGGCACGCCTGACCCATTTCGGATTTAGTCTAAACGAACGAATGCAAAGTTCCATGACACGTTCGTCCTCCTTCCAGCGTGATTTTGGCGCTATCCATCCGAAAGTTCCTACAGTGGACCAAATTGTTCCTAAGTCATAAACAAGCGTATAAATTCTGCCATACATGGGGGTTCCGCCAATGGTGCACTCAAAATTCACGTATCCGCATTCTTTGCGTTGGGCCATTTGAGGCAACCATGGCTGAAGTTCAGGAGATTCGACTGCCCTGCCAATGATCCGCGGATTCTGAAATTCCTGTGCGGCCAATTGTCCAAAGATAATGTATTGCACGTATTGGGCCACACCCATATATGGATAAATCCAGCATCCGTTCAGGATTCCCCCGATTTGCGGCCGCAAAAGCCCCCCGCTTGATTGCATATGGACAGCCGGGTCCTGAAAATAAAACCGTGGGTACCAACCGAAATATGACTTACCGTCCGGGCTGGTAACGCGAAAACGGATATTGTTCTCCACCAAATCCACAACATTCCACTGCACGCCGCTGGGAATCATTCCGCCTTCGGCTTTCCAGCCTTTGGGAATAAGCATATAAAACGCTCCCTGATATTGTTCCCGGTAAAGTTTAAGAAAGATATTCCCTGCTTTCCCCCCGGCCTTTTCGTGCTTTTCTCCTGCTGCCGCGCTTCCCCGCGGTTTTGGCAGAACTGCATCCGTTTGTTTTTGTTCGCCCGCTTTTGAAGACATATGTTGAGATGAGATCTTACCTTCTTCAGATGCGGTTGTGAACGTTATCGTTGTCACAGGGAGCGGGATCTGATCTTCCGCGGACATAAATCCTTTTCGTTTTTTACTGTTTAACTGAATGGCATAAGTGGTTTCCGGCTTGAGGCGCCTAACCCGTAGTTCAAAAGTCAGCGGGTCGATCCAGGGTTCATCCTCCTGTATCATTGGCGGAAAGGGACCTTTTTCCGATATCGTAAGTGACCAGGAATTCATTTTCATGTTCCGATCAAAAACAATGATGATCCTTCCCACATCAACCGCTACGTCGGTCACTCCATTATCAGGTGTGGATTTGATTACGGTAGGTATTTCTGCGATAACTTGACCTGTCCAAACTATCACTGCAAGAAAAATGACCGACGCAATTAAAACCCTTTTCATGATTTACCTCTCCTTGTTAGTTCAGAATTGTTTTGGTCCTGAGTGATATGAAATTTCCATGTTGAAGACGATAAAGCGTATTTCGGTTCAGTGAAGTGACTGATAAGAAAGCATTTTTCCAGAAGCTCACTATAGGGAAATTGAACTGATAAGAGCTTGTTTTTCCGGATTATAAATATGGCCCCTCTCCCCCCCCGCAAGAACGAGCAGCGGACGTTTTTTGCCTACAGACACAGAATCGGGAGCAACGACTGCGAGGGTTTCTCGGGATTCAGCAACACCGCCACTTCATCACCGGCTTGCAAATCCTCAACGATCCAATGCGTCCTCGCCTCCTCCTCATATTCTTCTTCCTCATACGTGTAACGGTACACGATTCGGCTCCCGCTGTGAGGCCACGTAACGTCCTTTTTGGTGATCACCCTGCCTTCCGCTGTTCGGCCTTCGCGGTACAGACGCCGGTGCAGGCGCATTCGTGGAAAGATGAAGACGGCGCCTACACAGAAGGGGAAGGTGGCGAACACCAGCGCTCCGACGGTCGACATGTTACGGAATAAGATAGGGAGGACGACCAAGGAGGCTGTCCCCACGACCCAAAGGATAAAACCGGCGTATGATCGGTCTCGGGACACCATCCTGAAAAAAGAAGGTTGTTTGAACCGGGAAATCATATCAGAGCATGCCTTGGTTTAGTCGGATAAGAACCGATATTACTACAGATAAGAACTTGCTTTCCCGGTGAAGGACTATAGGGAATCAGATCTTGATTAGAAACTATCTCGAATAGGTCTCTGGGTTCAATCTTTTTCTTGGTGCCTTGCTTCAAATCTTCCAAATATTGATGTATTCTTCCGGATTGCGACCACCAAAGAGTAATAAATCAGACGGGAAGTTCCGCCCAGCAGGGCGATGCCTCTTAATATAATACCTGAATCTTGCAGCCACTATCTACTTCGGCTTGAAGGGCTTTGCCTTTAAAGCTTTCTGTGCCTCGCTACGATACTTGGTGCGAGATTCAGGTAATAAAATCGATGCGGAATCCAGTTATGCCGGGCAAATCGGCTCCGTCGCAATATTGAACCAAGATCCTAATTTTGGGACGGCTTTTAGTGAATGATAGTCCCAATCAAGATCCATCCTCAATATCATTCCCAATTTGATTTGTCACTTTAAAGGATCTGGTTGAATGCACCTTCGAGTCTTGAGACCGCACGATCGACATCATTAAGTTTGTCCAGTCCGAACAGCCCCAGACGAAACGTTTGGAAATCATCCGGCTCATCACATAGCAATGGAACGCCCGCTGCGGTTTGCAGTCCGACACCCGAAAACTTTTTCCCATTTTGGATGTCCACGTCGTCAGTGTAGCTGACGACAACACCCGGGGCCTGGAAACCCTCTGCCGCCACGCTCGCAAAGCCTTTGCTGACGAGCAGAGATCTAACTCTGCTGCCAAGCTCTTGCTGCGCCGTCTTGGCTTTGTCAAAACCGAATGCCTCTGTCTCTTTCATTGAGTCTTTGAACAGTTTGAGGGAATCTGTAGGCATAGTGGCATGATAGGCGTGTCCGCCGTTCTCATAAGTCTCCATGATTTGAAGCCATTTGAGTAAGTCGCACGCAAAGCTGGTACTAACTGTTGCTTCAATTTTCTCTCGCGTCTGGGAATTCATCATGACGAGACCGCTGCACGGAGAACTGCTCCAACCTTTTTGCGGAGCGGTAATAAGAATATCAACACCACTGGTTTCCATATCCACCCAAATTGTACCTGAAGCAACGCAGTCCAAAACAAACATACCGCCAACTTCGTGTACGGCATCGCCCACCGCACGGACGTAGTCATCGGGAAGGATAATACCCGATGCGGTTTCAACATGCGGGGCAAAGACCATGTCCGGTTTTTCGGCTGCGATTGTTTCCGTCACTTCTTCGATGGGTGCGGGCGCAAACGCTGCATGCTTGCTGTCATCAACCCGGCGAGCCTTCAATACTGTGGTCCCGGACGGGATATCACCGAAATCAAAGATCTGGCTCCAGCGGTAACTAAACCAACCGTTTCGAATCACGAGACATTTCTTGTCGGTTGCAAACTGTCTCGCCACGGACTCCATGGCGTAAGTGCCGCCGCCCGGGACGACGACCACCGATTTGGCGTTATACACTTTCTTCAGCATGGTAGAAATATCCCTCATCACGCCTTGGTATAACTGCGACATATGGTTGAGTGAACGGTCTGTAAAAACCACGGAGTATTCGAGCAGCCCTTCAGGGTCTACATCGGGACGTAAGCCTGGCATATTTTCCTCCTCTCTATATTTTGTATCCCACAAATACATAATAAAAGTGGTGTGGGATACCTAAGTAAAATTAAATAGTTGAATTGAGAAAAGCCTTAAAGGTGACAAAAATTTGCTTTCGAGAAAGAAGCATAGGAAAAATTAGCCTTGTGTGTCAAGCCAAATTCAATCCCATGATAATGTGGGAGCAAATTACTGGGTAAAATTGAAGGCTGGGGCAGGAAAGGTGCGGGTGCCGAGACGGTTACCAGGGGCCTCGATCTTTATCAGAATTGCCCTCTTTTTTGCAAGTTGACATGCCTGGCTTGATGGTGTTTGTCATTACACATGAAATTTATTGCTGACCTTCATATCCACTCCCACTTTTCCAAGGCCACTTCCAAGAGCTTAGATCCTGAACACCTTGCACTTTGGGCACAGAAAAAAGGGATCAGGGTTGTAATAGATCCACGCGATGGGTTCTAATTCGAAGTGCTCGGCACTGTGATCCGAAACGCTGATTTCCAGTTCATAAGATTCAATCAATATCTCTTTTCTACCGTATTGTTTTATTTCTTACTTGACGTAATTCCTTGTTTCTTCTCTTCACCATGTCAGGTCCTCTCCATAATGGGCATCCTTCGGTCCCATGAGTAACAAGAAGGATTCGATCTTTATTCGCACCACCTCGGTATCGGGTGCATCCAGGAGATCCCCAAGATCCGGATGTGTTGTCTTGATGGACTCTCTCATTTTCGTCTTCTTTTGGCTTGACGCAACCGGTTCAAATCTTCCAGAAAGGGTCAATGCGGTAGTCCGCTTATGGTCCCTTTCAATTGCAGACTGACGGGTGTCTATTAGTATACTCACTGCCGGGTTCTCCATCAAATTCTTGTATTTTCGTGTCTTTCTGCCGGTGAGCATGTACAGTTCGCTGCATGTCTCATTACAGGTGTAGGCCATGAGGGAGCAGTGTGGGTGGTTTTTTGCCGCCGTAGCCAGCACGCAGGTCCCCTGCTTTCGGATCAACTCCCTTGCCTTTTCGTGAATGCTATTGTCCATGGCTGTTCCTTTTAGCGAAATTTTCAGGGCCAGAGGTATAGTCGCATACTCTGAACCAACCAGCAAACAGCAAGCCCTTCAAGCAATGCTTTGGGCTTTTTTCCATTGTCTCCGAGCATGAGCGGGACATCCTATAATAACTCACCATGCGGTCAAAAGTTATTAAAATATTAAAGAGCGGTTTCTCATTGTGTAAAAAAAACGCATACTCCATATTGATAAACCATTGTCGCGATGCGGCTCCAAAAAATGTTTATAATTTTGGGCATTTAACTGCTTACAATTTTGCGGTAGGCTTTCTCCAGTGTTGCAGCCGGAGTCAGGATAATCAGGTTGCCGAACAGAACGATAATCACACCGAAAACAGCACTGGCGGACCACCGGTATTCTTCAAAAATGGTCGAAAGCACCAACGCGACAATCGGCATCAAAAGCATAACAAAGGCGGCATAATCGGCGCCGATCCGGCCAATCAGCAGCATATAGCAGCCAAACGCCACGACCGACCCGAAGACAGTTAAATACAACATGGGGCCGAGATAACCGAATGTCCAATCCATGGTAAGCTCACCGCCGCCCCCAAAATGAATGGCGATGCACAAGAGGGCTCCGTAAGCCATACCATAAACGTTGGCTTGCGTCACGGGAACACCGCTTTTGGCATTGCGCGACCCCACCACATTGCCTATTGAAGCCAGATAGGCCCCGATAAGTGCTATGATCAGGCCAATTAATCCACGAGTCGCGGTGAAGGCTGAGAGGTCATGCCAGAACACAATACATATACCGCCCAGGCCTAATATGCCACCCGAGAAAGCCCGCCAGGCAACGGGCTGTCGCATAAATAATTTTAAATTCAGAATATTCCACATCAAAACTGTGGAAAAAATTACAGCCACCAGGCCGCTGGTCAAATAAGAAGTTGCCAGATAGCTCATGATGTACCCCAGACCAAATAGCGAGAAACCCTGAACAGCCATAAAAATATGGTCACGCCGGGAAAACACAAGATTTTTGTATGTAAATATACAGTAAACCAATAGTATAATTGAGGCCAGACAGAATCGGTAGCCCACGGATAGAATCGGAGGCACCTGCGTTAATTGCAGTTTGATGCCAAGCCAGGTAGAACCCCAGATTAGAGTGGCGGTAGTGTAGAGAACAAAATTAAGCATGGCTTATAGCAAAGATTAATCTCCTGGATAACATACAATGTTTACTGAGGAAAATGATAACGTAGACCGCCGTTCCGAAGTAAAAAATAGAATACGGCTGAGTAGTTTTAAAAGCAACGATTCAAAAGGCGAATACGCAAATTTGCATAAAAGTCTCTTTACTCCGTATTATAGATGAAAGCTCAAAGCTGAACCGGGGTGAATGTTCCAAAATGAGGACTTTCGGAAGAATGTACATTTGTGGCTGTCAAACAGGCCGTCGTCCCCGTTATCCAGACGAGAAAAAGAATCGGGTGAAAAAAAGGAACGGTATTTGCCCATGTTGTTATTGAAAAAATCTTGCGTTTTCTGCATAGTATAACCTCCAATAAAAGAAGCCGGGTGGATCGAAGATCCTGTAACCCAGCTTGTAGTCCCTTTTTTAGGGCGGGTTCATGTATCAAGAATTGTTTTAGCAGTAAACTAACCATCAGCTTCTCTGTGTCAAGCAGAGAAAACGGCCTCCGGGAAAGCATGGTTGTATCGACACCCCACGAGTTTTTTTACCCAATGTGTTTTGATGACAGGAGATTGCTATGCGTGTTTTTATGACAGGCGGGACCGGCTTTGTGGGCACGGCCCTGGTCCGGCAGCTCGTGGCACAAGGCCACGAGGTTAGCATTCTTACCAGGAACATTTCCAGTGACCGTATCCCGCCGAGCGGCGTCTTTTTTATCCATGGCAATCCTACAAAAATGGGCCCCTGGCAAGAACGGGCCGCCGAGAACGACGTCTGTATCAACTTAGCCGGGGCCTCCATCTTCAGGCGCTGGACCCAAAAAGCGAAGACACTGATGCGGGAAAGCCGCCTTCTGACCACTAAGAACCTGGTTGCTGCCCTTGCAAGGCGAAAAGGAAGGGATACCGTCCTTCTCTCCACTTCCGCTGTTGGGTACTACGGCTTCCATGAAGCGGAAATTCAGGATGAAGGGAGCCCACCCGGAGATGATTATCTCGCGAACCTTGCGAGGGACTGGGAGACAGAAGCGCTCCGTGCTGAACAGTACGGCGTGCGGGTGATCATCTGCCGGTTCGGTATAGTCCTGGGACGAGGCGGCGGGGCCCTGGGCCAGATGGTGCCCCTCTTCCGGAAGGGACTGGGCAGCCCCCTGGGGAGTGGCAACCAGTGGTTCTCCTGGATTCATGAACAGGACCTGGTGAATATCTTTTCCTTCCTGATCGAGCAAAGAGCCCTTTCCGGGCCCATTAACCTTACGGCCCCTGAACCGGTCACGAACACGGCTTTTACAAAGGCCCTTGGCAGGGCCCTGGGAAGGCCAACATTCCTGCCCGCGGTTCCCGGGTTTGTCCTTAAAATGATCAAAGGGGAGTTCGGAACGCTCCTATTAAAAGGCCAGCGGGTCATCCCGAAAAGACTCATTGATGCCGGGTTTCGTTTCCAGTTCCCTGCTATACAGGATGCCCTCAACGATCTCGTAAAATGAGCCGCCTCTTTCTCCTCCTTTCCCGGAAATGCTCAAGGGTGTCGGCGTTGCGAAATGGGGAGTTTTGCCTTAAACTGTAGAAATTCAGAGACGTCAATTTGTCGCAAATTGAATGCCATTATCGTAAGCGGTTTTGTGGTTATAAATATGATAAAAAGAACCTGTATCAGGTGTGAAAAAAAATATCACCGTGGGTGCGCTCCGTCCGGTCGTTGACGGCGGCAGCGGATTTCCCTATCCTTTGCCTCCTGATCTTTATTGTATCAATGGACTAACGGGAATGATGATTTGAAAAATAATGCGTGTGATTTTGATTTGAGCAAAGGGACGGTGACCCGGCTGCGCCAAAACCTGCTGCAGTGGTATGATTTTAACCGGCGAGACCTTCCATGGCGCAGGACCACCGATCCCTATCGAATATGGGTCTCTGAGGTCATGCTGCAACAGACCCAGGTGGATACGGTTATTCCTTATTATGACAGATTCTTAAAATTGTTTCCGGACTTGAAGACTCTGGCCGATGCAGACCTGAACGACGTCCTGAAAGCCTGGGAGGGGCTGGGGTATTATGCCCGGGCCAGAAATTTGAAGCAGGCGGCGGCTGTTGTATCAACCGAACACCAGGGCCTCGTGCCGGAAAATGAAGATGATTTCCGTGCCCTGCCCGGGGTCGGCGACTATATCGGAGCGGCGGTACTCAGTATCGCTTTTCAAAAACCGTTTGCTGTTGTTGACGGAAATGTGAAACGGGTTTTGGCCCGGCTGTTATTGATCGATGAACCGGTGAATAATGCGAAAGGCCATAAACCATTTTCAGCTGCTGCGGATTGTCTTCTGGCGCGCCGTGAGCCACATCTGTTCAACCAGGCGATGATGGAGCTGGGTGCGCTGGTTTGTCGACCGAAGAATCCCACCTGCGGACCGTGTCCGTTACGGCGGTTTTGCAGGGCGTACGGTGAAAAGCAGATCGACAGTTTTCCCCGGCGGATTCAGAACGCAAAAGTACCCCTTTACCCTATCGCTGCCGGTGTGGTCTACAAAAAGGACCGGTTTCTGATTACCCGCAGAAAGCCCAAGGGGCTCCTCGGCGGTCTGTGGGAGTTTCCCGGCGGAAAAATTCTGAAAGGAGAAACGTCTGAGGCGGCCTGCCTGAGAGAAATTCGTGAAGAAGTGAACCTGAATGTTGAGGTGACGCAGCATTTGACCACGGTAAAACATGCCTACACTCATTTTAAGATCATTATGGATGTGTTTGTCTGTCGTTACGTCAAGGGCCGCATCAGGCTCAACGGGCCGGATGATTTTCGCTGGATCAGCATTGGACAGACCGATGCATACCCCTTTCCCAAAGCGACCCTGAAGGTGCTTCCGCATTTGAGCAAAAAAAATAAAAAATGATTGATACTGGAATCCTTCTTGTTATGCCTCTTGCGTCTTTTGTCATCAGGTTTGTCATTCCACGGCTTGACCGGGGAATCCAGGCCCAGGTTTCAATTATTCGTCTTGTGAGTCAACGATAAAGTAACTACAGACCTCTTTTCTAAAGTTGACGGTCTCGTAAAAAGTCCAACTTCTGCGTTGTGCTGCATTTCGTAATCATTCAACGTACGGTAAGTACGCCTCATGGTTATCCCGATTTATCGGGACACGCCTTAAATTTGAACTTTTTACGAGCTCATCAACCCTTAACTTTGATCAAAAGACTCAGTCGAAGGGTTTTCCCAGGAGAATTAACAAAACAGGAAGAAGAAGTGGTGTTTGGTATTCAGCGTTTCTATTTCTTGGGCTATACTGGATAAGAATAAGGAGCTTCATGGGGTCTTTTCCAATTTCAACGTATTGGATCTCTGACGGAAAATATTTCTGACTAATGTGGTGAATTATTTTGTACTCTGCATTGCTTCGTAACAGGCAGCAAGAATTATAATGGCGCCACCAAGCGTTGTTCTGAACGATGGTATTTCCTTCAATATCAATGCGGCAAACACCGCACCATAGATGGGTTGGGTAGCTCCTATGACTGGCCGTTTTGGCCTTCAAGTGTGTTAAACTGCTCGCAAAAAAAGTGTGCGATACAGTTGAAATGCACCCAAGCACCAGCGGGTCAATAGATGCACACTCTCGACCGAGACACTGCGAAAAAACAGAATGGAAACAGAATTATGACCGCAGCCGTATTCTGATACAACTGCATTAGATGCTCATGAGTTTGTTCATCTCACTGCAAAAAT
>RCNF010001396.1_pt1 | contig 13512 bp, 10 predicted proteins | sample 2041311 | NCBI WGS metagenome assembly RCNF01 (sample SAMN09708228, study PRJNA481090) | Marine sediment metagenome, whole genome shotgun sequencing project. | biome: marine sediment; feature: ocean; material: sediment; isolation source: Sewage treatment plant 2 marine sediment (STP2) ... | reverse complement strand
TGGCGTAGAACGCCTTCTGTACCGTCTCAGTATCTCTCCCCACGCCGACAGGTTTATTTTGAAAGGCGCGATATTTCTGGTGTGGAAGGGACAGAGTTACAGGGTGACCAAGGATGCAGACCTGTTGGGTTTTGGTCCTGTGGATGCCGCACGAATCGCCGGCATTTTCAAGGAGCTATGCAAGCCCGCTACGGAAGATATCGATGAAATCAAATTTATGCCCGACACCGTCAGAGCGAAACCGATCCGCGAAGAGCAAGCGTATGACGGCATCAGGGTGACGCTTGTGGGGCTGCTCTATAAAGCCCGTATTCCCCTTCAGGTCGACATCTGTTTCGGAGACGTCGTTACTCCGGAGCCGAAACGGATCAAGTTCCCGACGCTTCTTGACACTTGAGGCTACAGGGGTTGGATCCTTGATAGGGAGTGATAAATATGAAAAAAGAATATGATTTTTCGAAGGGAGAGCGTGGCAAATTTTTTAACCAAGATGCCGAGTTGTGTTTGCCAGTCTATCTTGAGCCGGATATTGCCGACTTTATGCGGAAAATAGCCGGTCAAAAAGATACGGACATTGAAAAGCTAGTCAACGACTGGCTCAGACGAAATATTGGGTTAATTGAGACGATTGAACATTAAAGAAAAGGTTCTCGGATGAGTGTAAACGTAAAGATTCAGATTAGAAAACCCTGTGTTTCTAAATGAGATCAGGGTTTTTTGCCCTGTTCTACATTCCCCCCTTTGACCACCAATGCTCAAAAACCGTTGTGTTTTTCTTGACGAAATAGCTAATTTCAGTTAATTATGCCCTTAAACCTTCCCGCTGTAGCGGGATGGTCCCAGCTTTGCTATGCGGGTAGGTGCGTGAGTAAGACATCACCGCGCGTTGGAGCATTGCGGAAATCCCGCCTTACTGGTCGGGATTGATAAGCGGCGATGAAAAACCACTCGGCAGCTGAAGCTGCGGCTGCAAAAGCCCACAATAAGCAATTATAGAACAGGACATCGCTTTGAGGAAACCCACCCACCGCAGGTGAATGGATTTTGTTTTTCGGCATCCTCCGCCCCATGGAATGCGGAGCCTATTCCTTCGGGGTCAGCGAAAAACAAAATAGAAAATCATTTCTCTGCGATCTCTGCGTCTCAGCGGTGATTATAAATTATCCAAATATAATACAATACCGTAATATGAAAACCAGAAATATTTCCCTAAAAAAAAAGGAAAGCAAAAACATAAAAAAAGGATGGTGGAATCGTTTCCTGGAAAAGCTCGCCCGGGCTAATAGGGAATCATTAAGATCCGGGTGCCAGCACTGAAGCATAAAACCGCCCAGTGCCGGTGGCACGAGAAGATGAGACATCCCTATGCTGACGATCGTTCAGGCTGAGACAGGGGAAAACCTTGAACTCGCAAGGAATATTTTTAAAGAATATGCCGCGTCTCTTGACTTTGATCTGGATTTTCAGGCTCCGATCACAACCATTAAAGGCATCGGTGAAAAGAAACAGCAAGCTCTTGAGCGAATGGGTGTCCAATCCATCAACGACCTGCTTTATACCTTTCCACGACGGCATGACGATTACTCGAAGCTAAAACCAATTGGAAGTCTCTGGTATGGCGAGTTTGTCACTATTATCGGCTCGGTGGAGAGCGTTTCTTCAAGAGCAGTACGCAGCGGGAAAATGAAGATCGTTGAAGCGCTAATATCGGATAAAAGCGGCGCAATCCGCGCTACTTGGTTCAATCAGCCCTGGATCGAAAGTCAGCTAAAAAAAGCGAAACAAGTCGTATTAAGCGGCCTGGTAGAACAATACCTGGGCCGCCTGGTCATGAATAGTCCAGAGTGGGAACCACTAAGCACAAAACAGCTCCACACCAACCGCATTGTGCCGGTTTATCCACTCACAAAGGACATAACTCAGAAATGGCTCCGGGGTGTGATCCACGATATTGTCGAAGAATACTCCCCTCACCTTCCAGATCCTCTTCCCGAGAACATCCGAAAGAATCATTCTCTAAGTGGTTTATCGGATGCGATCCGGGAGATCCATTTCCCAGATTCCGACCAATCACTCCAAAAAGCCAGGCAGCGATTAGCTTTTGAAGAACTCTTCCTGATGCAGATGGGTGTATTGAATCAAAAGAAACAATGGGAAAGCCGAGCCGGTGCAGCGTTTGAGAGCCCTGAAGATTGGCTTCTGCCCCAACTTGAATCTCTGCCCTTCCAGTTGACAACAGCCCAGAAAAAAGCTCTAGACCAGGTCCGGGCCGACTTGAGTTCCGGAACACCGATGAATCGATTACTTCAGGGTGATGTTGGCTCTGGAAAAACCGTGATCGCCGCGTTGGCAGCATTGATTGTCATCCGCGGTGGAGCACAGGCTGCATTCCTGGCTCCTACCAGCATCCTGGCGGAACAACATTTTCAGAGTCTGAAAACACTGCTGGCAAGTGGATCTGAGGACTTAGCAGAAAATCAGATTGCCCTGCTAATCGGTGCTACCCCTGAGAACGAGAAAGAAGCCCTCCGCAAACAACTTGCCAATGGAGAGATCAAGTTGATCATTGGCACTCATGCCCTGCTCCAGGATCCAGTCAAGTTTCAGAACTTGCAGCTGGCGATTGTTGATGAACAACACCGCTTTGGTGTGGAACAGAGGGGCACTTTACGGCAGAAAGGTAATAATCCCCATCTGCTTGTAATGACAGCGACACCAATTCCTCGCTCCCTGGCGTTGACAATATATGGTGATCTCGAATTATCGGTCATCGATGAAATGCCGCCGGGGCGTATTCCAGTAGAGACTCATTTGCTGAATCCCAGTGAGATCGAGCGGGCCTTTGGACTCGTTCGCGGGCAGGTTGATAAAGGGAACCAGGCATTTATTGTTTACCCGCTGGTGGAGGAAAGCGATAAAATCGATGAAAAATCTGCTGTGGATGAATTCAATCGTCTGCAAGAAGAAGTATTTCCGACGTACAAGCTTGGATTGCTGCACGGTCAGCTAAATCCATCCGAAAAAGAAGAAGTTATGATCCGTTTCAGGGATAAGGAAATCCAGATCCTGGTATCCACTTCAATTGTGGAGGTAGGCCTTGATATCCCTGATGCCACAGTTATGCTGGTGGAAGGTGCCCATCGTTTTGGTTTGGCACAACTACATCAATTCCGTGGCCGGGTAGGACGCAGCGATCAGAAATCCTACTGTATCCTTGTTCCCGGTACAATAGAAGAAATTGAGAACCAACGGCTGCAAGCCATGATTGAAACCAATGACGGTTTTGTTCTGGCAGAAAAAGATCTGGAAATTCGCGGTCCTGGTCAATTTTTAGGAACACGCCAATCAGGATATACAGAACTAAAACTAGCCAGCATTACTGATCTAGACCTGGTAGAACGAGCCCGTACAGAGGCCTCGGCACTATTCAGTCAGGACCCAGATCTGAGCCAGGAAAATCATCAGCCGCTAGCAAAAGCGGTCAAAGAATTCTGGACCCAAAAGAATGCTGGAGATATCAGTTAAATAGCAGGCGAACATGTTGAGGAGCTACTGATGATAAGAGCAGTTTTCCCCGGCACTTTTGATCCCATCCACTACGGACACATTGATATTGCCCAGCGTGCTTCCCGCTTATTCGATGAAGTTATTGTGGCAGTGTATGATCAACCGTTGAAATTACTTCTATTCCCCCCAAAAGAGAGAATAGAGCTTGCCAAACGCGCTCTCAAACCGATCTCCAATATCAAAACTATGGGGTATAGTGGGCTGACGGTTGATTTCTGTCACCAGATCGATGCTCAGGTGATCGTTCGTGGACTGCGGGTCTTTTCTGATTTCGAATATGAATTCCGAATGGCTTTGGCTAATCATAGTCTCTCTCCAGATATTGAAGTTGTAGCTTTGATTACAAATAAGGACCACAGCTTCTTAAGCGGGTCCACGGTCCGGGAGATTGCAGCACTAGATGGAGATGTCAGTTCCATGGTTCCAGAGTATGTAGAAAAAGCGTTACGGGAACGATTTTTAGAGCTTGGCAATGACCAAAATATCGTTCCCCACACTTCGCTGAGAGATTAACGAAATCCTTTTCATGTTATACTAAAAGGGTACTCTTTTGGAGGAGTAATAATGGACATTTTGCATCTTGTGGATCGATTGGAAGAATTGATAAACCACAGCCGTTCCATTCCTTTCACACATAATGTAATAGTTGATGAAGACCGTATGCTGGACATTATCGACCAGATGCGTGTTGCCATTCCAGAAGAAGTAAAGAAATCCCAACAAGTATTAGCCACTAAAGATAGAGTGATCGCCCAGGCCAAAGAAGAGGCGGATCGCACAGTAAATATTGCCAAAGAGAAAAGCGACAAGCTGACCGATCGAGACACCATCGTGCAGGATGCCCGGAAAAAAGCCAACCAGATCGAATCCGAAGCTGAGGTTAAGGCTAAAAATACCCAGGCTGAAGCTGACGAATATGTTGCAGAAACTTTAACCAATCTGGAGATCGCGTTAGAGCGAGTATTGAACCAAGTCCGGAATGGGATCTACATCCTGGAAGAAGACAACAAGTTCAAGCTTGACTCAGTAAAAGAAGAACCAGAAGAAAAATAAAAGAAATAGGATATTCCAGACCCCAAAAACAGCCTTTGCAGGCTGTTTTTTTTATTCCTTTCTCTGCCGCCAGGTATATCTCACACCATTTAACGAGTAAAAATATTTCGATAATACCCAACTGATAAACCCGGGAATATGGGCATCTGCCCAAATCGCAAGCCACATATAACCAGGGATCACGGATTTTGTCTTTTTCCTCTGAATCATATCCAGTATCTTATCCGCAACAGACTGAGCAGATAATAGAGCAAATTTTGGCGTTACTGTAGTGGTTTTCCAACTCACATCAGGATCCTGGCCAAATTCAGTATCCACTGCTCCCGGGAAAATTTCCGATATTGTTACTCCAGTTCCCCTAAGTTCTCGCCTTAAACTGGCCAAAAATCCTCGGGAGCCGAACTTGCTTGCGTTGTAGATGGAATATGTGGGAACTCCCACCCAGGACGCAATGGAAGAAATATGGATGATCTGGCCAGACCCTGCCTCTACCATGTCCGAAATGACAAGCCGGGTTAGCTGAATCATCCCAATCAAATTTACCTGCAGTTGATTCTGGATGTCGTCTTCCAGGGATTGTTCATCCAACCATAAATGTCGAGCTGATCCTGCATTATTTACCAGGATATCAATCTGTCCAAAAACACTCCTGGTTCTCTCCACAAGATCCCGGATCTGGTCGACCTGCGATAAATCTATTTGGACTGGGAGAACTTCCCCTCCCATTTTACGGATCTGCTCCGCAATTTCCTCCAGGCGGTTCTGCCGCCTGGCAGCTATCACTACCCGATAACCATTTTTAGCCAGAGTTATCGCGGCTTTTTCTCCAATACCTGAAGATGCGCCAGTGATGATCACAACAGGATTTGCTGCCTGAGATGTATTTTCCATTCATATGACCTTTTTATACCTTGATTCTACCAGAGACCATTCCTGGCCTGAGCCATGATTAATTTGATTCTGAATGAACTTCCGTATAGAATGTAGGTAGGCTCTATGTTACCTCCGGGGGAAATCGGAGGCTACACACCGTTCTTCAACCGCATCTGCAAAGGAGTGGAAAATGGATTTTCGATTATCAGAAGAACAAAGATTATGGCGAAAAGCAGTTCATGACTTTGTTGCCAAAGAGATAAAACCGCTCGCCCAGGAAATCAACGAAAAAGAAGAAATCCCCCCATCAGTGATAAAAAAAATGGGGCCTCTGGGGCTCTTAGGAATGAGTGTACCTGAAGAATATAGCGGCTCAGAGTTAGATGCTATCAGCGCTGCCATCGCGATCGAAGAATTAGCCTGGGGAGATGGTGGAACAGCCTTGACCATTGAAGCCCATAACGAACTGGGCTGCGCGGCCGTTGTGCTTTTTGGCTCAGATGATCAAAAGAAGGAATTCCTTCCTGATGTAGCTACCGGGAAAGGAAAATTAACTGCCCTGGCACTAACGGAGCCTCAGGCGGGTTCAGATCTTCGAAATGTCAAAACCAGGGCAATTAAAGATGGTAGTGATTGGGTCATTCAAGGGTCCAAAGCCTGGATCACGAATGCTGGAGATGCAGAATTCATTGTCACTCTGACAGTCACGGATCCTGATCAAGGATCACGGGGAATGAGTTTAATCCTGGTTCCTACTGATACCGAAGGATTGACCGTTGCCCCACCAGAAAAGAAAATGGGGGCCGGCGGGACCCACAGCCATGAGGTCCGTTACGAAAATGTCCGGGTCCCACTAACAAATACCCTCGGCGTTGAAGGTGAGGGTTTACAGCAGACATTAAAGATCCTGGATGGAGGGCGGATCAGCGTTGGCGCGCTGTCCGTAGGAATTGCCCAGGCCGCTCTTGAGGAAGGAGTTCGATATGCTAAGGAAAGGCAATCATTCGGGAAGGCGTTGAAGGAACACCAGGCTATTCAATGGCTGGTTGCAGATGCGGCTGCAGAAATTCATGCCGCCCGTTTGATGGTCTATTATGCCGCCTGGTTAAAAGATCAGGGAAAACCATTTACACAAGCTGGTGCGGTAGCAAAATTATTTGCCACTGAAATGGCTGAACGAGCTTCTTACAGCGCAATCCAGATCCATGGATCGTATGGATACAGCCGAGAATATCCTGTGGAGGCCATGTACAAAGCCGCCCGTTTGATGACTATCGGCGAGGGAACCAGCGAAATCCAGCGCATGGTGATCGCCCGTAAAGTCTTTGAGGATGGACCGGTGAGGATTTAACAAAGAGTATTTACTACATTCCGAAGTCTTCAAGGTGAGATATATAACTTTCTAACCGATCCATGACTTCGGAATTTTAGCCTTTAGCAATAATGTAAACAAAACTTCGGAAGTCTGGCAGGTGATTGTCTTTTCAGTTGAATCGCCTGAAGACTTCCGAAGTTACTGAAGTTCAATATTTAGTTAATCCTTACTCGATTTCATAACAAGAAAAACACTATATTGCCCGACCAGGGCGGTGGCCAACCTCTGCCCGATCGTCATTTTCCAGCAATTGTACTGCATGGGGTAAAACGGGGGCAACGATTCGAAAATTCTCAAGGGCTCCCTTCGGGCTTCCGGGCAGGTTAATGATCAAGGTGTTCTTTCTGATCCCGGCTGCTGCCCTAGATAACATCCCATGGGGAGTGATCTTCAAACTACCTGCCCGCATCGCTTCTACGAGACCTGGAGTTTTACGGTCGATCACCGCTTCAGTCGCCTCAGGTGTGATATCCCGAGGGGCAAATCCGGTCCCACCTGTTGTGAGAATGATTTGAATTTCGTCTGAATCAGCCCATGTTATTAATTGGTCCTGTATCTGCTGGGATTCATCAGGGATGATCGCTGTCGCAGAAACAACCCAACCTGCCCTTTCAACAGCATCACCAAGAACTGGTCCTGAGAGATCTTCCCGAGTACCGGCGGAAGATCGATCAGAAATAGTCAAAATGGCAAATGTAAGGCTCATAGATCAATCCTTAGATCAAACCTTCCCAGGAGTTATGAATACCATCATCAGTAACACCATAATAGTGGCGGTATCCATCACTGGTACGCTGGATCAAGTCATAGCTGTTAAAGTTTCCCCTCTTCTTCTGGAAGACCAAACCCAGGTCACCCTGCCAGGTGATATCCATTTTTTCAATCTTAGCAGGTAATTTTGAGTACTGCGAGATAGCATAATGCCATAACTTTCGGGAGGACTTCAGAGTAACGTTTTTCACCATACTGCCATTTCGGAGATCCCGGACAGTAAAATAGTTTTCTCCACCGCGCTTGTCCACTGAGACAATTTCCACCCCTGTACGAGGAGGAGCCTGTTCATCTGATTCAACCTCATCTTTGGTTTTTGCATCACCAACGTCTTTTGAACTTAAGATCGGCAATGGGTCAGCCTGGACCGCAGCTTTTCCTCCTAACTGTCTTTTCTTTCCCTGGAGCACCATATCCACGATCTCATCTCGAACAGCCATACCTGTTTCAGTTTCTGTGCGCAAATAGATCTTATTATCATCTACCGCATAAGGCGGATCATCACCCTTAGGGATCATCACCTGAATAACCTTCTTGCCTCCCGTTTCCTGAACTTCAAATTTGCAGGATAATTCCGGACTGATGCGTTTATTAATTTCGGATTGTAGTTTTTCAATGCCCTGATTAGGACGAGGGATGCCCTCAACAGCTTTCCCTGGCTGAGCGGACAGACCCAGATACAGCGTCCCCCCATTGGAATTGGCAAATGCGCAAATATCAGCGATAACGTCATATAAATTTCCACCCCGAACGGAGATATTCGCATGGAAATCTTGCATGAAAGTTGCCCCTTCCTCACGGGCATCACGGACGAAGTCATACGCGGGCTGAGAACTGAGCTGGTGAGGCCGGGTCCGGGAGAAGTTATTGCTTTCAAAGAGATCATTAAGCGCTTTGTAGCTCTTTTCCGGAAGCCGAACATCCGTGGTCCGATCTCCTACACCTAATTTAGTCTGAAAAGCTGAGATCTTGTTCAACAGATGGGCGTCAGACCCCTGGATGCAGTGCAAGCGCCGGGGATATTCCGGTTTATTGCCATTAAAGAAAGACGCAGTAGCATGGCGTCCTTTTTTCACCAGGTCTGTTACTTCCAATGCAATCAGGTTTGGATCCTGAGTGTAAGCGATCTTAGTTTGCCCTCCAAATGGGAATCGGCGCATGGCAACACCATTATTGGAATTTGCGTGAGCGGCAATGGCCATGCCTCCCGCTTCATGAATGGCTTTATAAGCCGTTAACACATCCACACTCGCACCAACTGTCACACTACCCTCATCCAGCTGATCTGAGGGGATGTTCAATTCCAGCAGTAAATGCTCAATATCCCGAAGTGGTTTATCTTCAGGAAAAATAGCCAGGATATGAAACCCAAAAGTAGCCGTAAATTCAAATCCGGGCAATACTAACATCCGTTTCAGCAATTTCAGGTATTCAGACAGGCGGGTTTCCTCTTCAGGCAGCAGGCGATTGAGCTGTTGAAGCAGCTTTAATTGATCGATCTCTTCTTGCATCCTGCGGTAACCCGCAACTGTATTGTGGTCTGTGAACGCGATGATATCCAGACCTTTTATAGCAGCTTGTTGGAGAATATCCAAATAGCCAATTTCCGGCTGCAGATAATCAGCTGAAGCCGGAGTATGTAAATGTAAATCCATTGTGAACCAGGTTAACCCGGTATTATTAATTTGTTTTGCCACTATTACCTCTCTATTGAAGCAGTACAGGGTCTGGACATAGTGAATATCCAACCCAATAAGACATAGATTAATATGTCTCTGCTTTCAAATTTTTATATCATCACGGTGGGAACAATAGACAATTCAAATGGCGGGGAAAATTGAATAGAAATCAAATCTATCTCAAATATTGAAGCTATTTCCCGCTGTAATAATATTCTGTCTTCTAAATGTTGTTCCTCAGCGCAATTTAATACAATATGCTTGATTATTATAACCCTTTCATGAAGCTTTTTTCTTCCTGGGGGTGCTCTTCTTTTTAGTCAGAGCAGCCTCCAGTACTTCTTCAATATCTTCAACGAAGACAAAATTGATCTTATCCCTAACTTCCTGGGGGATATCCTCTTCCAAATCTGCCTGGTTCTTCTTGGGCAGGATGACCATTGTCGATCCAGCCCGGTAAGCTGCCAGGACCTTTTCTTTTATACCGCCTACAGGCAGAACCTGTCCTCGTAGGGTGATCTCACCCGTCATGCTGATATTTCCTTTTACTGGCCTGCGTGAGATCAATGATACAAGGGCAGTTGCCATTGTCACACCAGCGGAAGGGCCATCCTTCGGCTGCGCACCGGCGGGAACATGCAGGTGAATATCCTGATCCTTAAAGAAATCCATATTCAATCCCAGCTTATCCGCCTTAGAGCGGACGTAAGACAAAGCGGCCTGAGCCGATTCTTTCATCACCTCTCCCAGGGATCCTGTAAGCTGGAAATTATTCTTCCCGGGCATGGAGGTTGCTTCTACGAATAGAATCTCTCCCCCTGTAGATGTCCAAGCCAACCCTGTCGCCACACCAGGGACCGATGTACGATTGGCCAATTCTTCATCCCCATAATATCGGGGACGTCCAAGATATTCAGTAACTTCCTTCACGCCAATCTTTACGGCTGTGACTTTTTTCTCAGCAATAAGTGTTACTACCTTTCTGCAGAGAGTACCTATCTCGCGTTCCAGGTTACGAACCCCGGATTCCCTTGTATAAGAGCGGATGATCAGCTGTAAGGCTGGATCTGTAAAGGATATTTCCTTTTTCCGCAACCCGTTCTCCCGGATCTGCCTAGGGATCAAATAACCCTTGGCAATGGCTTTCTTTTCCCTATCGGTATAACCGGACAATTTGATGATTTCCATCCTGTCACGCAGCGGTGAAGGAATAGGCTCCAGCAAATTTGCAGTGGTAATGAACATCACCTTCGAGAGGTCATAAGCCACCTCCAGATAATGGTCTCTGAATTCATTATTCTGCTCTGGATCAAGTACTTCCAATAATGCCGAAGTTGGATCTCCCCGGTAATCCTGTCCCAGTTTATCTATCTCGTCAAGCATAAATACCGGGTTATTCTTACCCACCCGGCGCAAGGCCTGAAGGATCCTGCCCGGCATGGCTCCGATATAAGTCCGTCTGTGTCCCCGGATCTCGGCCTCATCTCGCACGCCTCCTAATGAAATTCGAATGAATTCCCGGTCCAGGGAGCGGGCGATAGATCTGCCAAGGGAAGTTTTCCCAACACCTGGAGGACCCACAAAACAGAGGATCACACCTTCCCGGATCCGCCGGATATCATCTTGATAATTATCCTCTTTAAATTCCTCTTCTCGTTCCTTTCGAAGTTTGCGAACGGCCAGGAATTCAAGGATTCTTTCTTTGACATCTTCCAAACCATAATGGTCTTCATCCAATACGAGCCGAGCCCGGGAAATATCCAGATTATCCTCTGTCATATCTGCCCAGGGCAGCGAAACCATCCAGTCCAAGTAAGTGCGGATCACGCCATACTCCGCAGCAGCGGAGGGTAAATGGGCCATACGATCCAGTTCACGTTTGGCTTGTTTATCTGCTTCTTCCGGCATTCCAGCTTCATCTATCTGGCGCCGGAATTCATCGATCTCTACTGCTTGATCTTCATCCTCGCCTAATTCAGAGCGGATGGCTTTCATTTGCTCTCTGAGGAAATAATCCCGCTGTACTTTTTCGATCTCCGACCGGGCTTGATTCTGGATCCGCTGGCCAATTTCCAGCATTTCCAGTTCCCTGGTCAGGAAGTTGACCAATTTACGCAATTTTTCTGAGACCGAATCAAGTTCGAGAAGTTCCTGGGCTTCTTCTAATTCCAGACGTTGGAAATTTGCGACTGTATATACCACCTGGAGTGGATCATCCAGGGTCATTACTGCATCTACCAGTTCCTTGGGAACTGAGGGCACCAGATTTGTGATCTCTGAAAATTGATCTCGAGCCTGCCTGGTTAAGGCGTCAATTTCCAGATCACGCTCGACTATAACCGGAGAAAGTTTGATCTTGGCTTTTAGGTACGGCTCTTCCTGGACAAACTTCTGAACTCGGAAGCGGGTGATTCCCTGTACTAACAGCCGGATTGTGCCATCTGGAGCCCGAAATAGCCGATGGACAGACGCTACAGTCCCAACCTGGTATAGATCATCCGGGCCGGGCAGTTCATTATTAGGATCCTTAGATGTCACCAACCCGATCAACCGATCATCAGCTGAGAGCACATCGTCCACCAACCGGATCGATCTAGGCTGACCAATTGATAGAGGCACTGCTGTTTCAGGGTAGACAACCAGACCCCGTAAAGGAAGAATAGGCAGTTCAGATGGAATGCGTCCGATCAGTTCCGCCTGGTTAATTTCCTCATTATCATCAATATCATCGAAATTGGAAATCACCGAACCCAGGAAGATATCATCCAGGGAGAGATGCTCGCGGTTAGCCCATTCCAATAATTCTATTATCTCTGCACTCCAACGTGATACCGGCATACCTTGTAACCTATCCTTATATCTATAAATCATGTGGGGTAAGCAATATTCTTTCCTCTCCAGAGGATTATCCCCGACTTTAATTTTAACACAGCTAAGACTGATTTCAGCTCTTGCAAGCGAATTTATAGGAGATTAACACTTCTCTCTAGGCCAGAAGTGTACGGGGTTTTTGATCCCAGTCCAGGATCCATTTTTCAGAAATTCTTATAAAAATATGTGACAAAACAGCTTGTCTATCAACAATCTTGACCTATAATCAATTTTACATTACCGGATTATCGTTAAAACACAAATCAGGAGACTTTATGTTTACAGAAAAAATGCAAAAAGCCATGAACGATCAGATCCATCATGAAATGGAATCTGCTTATATCTATCTATCCATGGCAGCCTATTTTGCCGGTGAGAATTATCCCGGGTTTTCACATTGGATGAAAATGCAATTTGATGAGGAAATGATCCACACCTTCAAGTTTTATGACTATATCCACAGTCGGGGAGCCAAGGTTAGTTTGCAAGCGATCGGACAACCTCCAGTGGATTTTGATTCTCCCTTGGCTGCTTTTGAAACTTCCTTAGGCCATGAACAGAAGATCACCGCAGACATTCACAGACTCTATGCACTGGCTATGGAAGAAAAGGACTATCCCAGCCTGTCGTTCCTGCAGTGGTTTATCGATGAGCAGGTTGAGGAAGAGGAACATGTCGGCGGCGTCGTGGAGGATATCAAACGCGTCAGCGGTTCTGAACAAGGTTTGTTGATGCTCGACCGAGAATTAGGCCAACGCCAGGTACCGGTTGCAGAAGAAGAGTAATTAGAATATATAAGACACAATTATAAGGGCTGCAATCGCTTTGATTGCGGCCCTTTTTTTTAAGATGAATGTAACCTTCAAATCCTGAGGTTTTGGCATATTATGTCCACAAGAAGAGGTATATTTCTGAGCTTAGTATTAGTACACTATTAAAGGGTAAAGCGCAAATATGGAAGATACATCTTACAATCCTTTCATCATGGCCCAAAAGCAATTCGACAATGCTGCCGAATTACTTGAACTAGACCAGGCAACAAAGGACCTATTAAGGGTTCCTTTGCGAGAATTTCAGTTTAGCATCCCCATTCGGATGGATGATGGACTGGTGAAAGTATTCCGGGGTTTCAGGGTACAGCACAATGATGCCAGGGGCCCAGGAAAAGGTGGGATTCGTTTTCACCCCCAGGAAACTATCAACACCGTCAGAGCCCTTTCCATGTGGATGACCTGGAAATGCGCAGTGGTGGATATTCCGCTTGGCGGAGCAAAGGGTGGGATTATTTGTGATCCCCATGATCTGAGCCTGCTGGAACAGGAA
>RCNF010001217.1_pt1 | contig 13513 bp, 17 predicted proteins | sample 2041311 | NCBI WGS metagenome assembly RCNF01 (sample SAMN09708228, study PRJNA481090) | Marine sediment metagenome, whole genome shotgun sequencing project. | biome: marine sediment; feature: ocean; material: sediment; isolation source: Sewage treatment plant 2 marine sediment (STP2) ... | reverse complement strand
AATCAAATTACTGGTGGGAGCATTGCAGTTAAAAATCCGGCTATTTTTAAAAATTGGTTATTGCAATATGGTGATGACAAAATAATATTAGGTGCTGATGCTCTTGATGAAAAAGTTGCCATTAATGGATGGTTAGAAGAGTCGGATAAAGAATTAATTCCTTTTATAGAAGAATATCAAAAAGAAGGAGTAAGTTATATTATTTGTACAGATATTAGCAAAGACGGGATGTTAGAAGGGCCTTCTTTTGAATTATATGGAAAGATTCTGACACAAGTCCAAAATATAAAACTGATAGCTTCAGGTGGAATTTCGACATTTGAAGAAATTCCTCAATTGGCAGAATTAGGTTGCGAAGGAACCATAATAGGTAAAGCTATCTATGAAGGAAGGATTAGTTTAAAACAGCTTGAAAATTATATTATTAATAAAAATTAGGATTGTGTTAACAAAACGAATTATACCATGCCTGGATATTAAGAATGGAAGAACTGTAAAGGGTGTCAATTTTGTTGATCTACGTGATGCCGGAGATCCGGTTGAGTTAGCGGCCATATACGCACAAGAGGGGGCTGATGAGTTAGTTTTTTTAGATATTTCGGCGACAGAAGAACGTAGAAAAACATTAATAGATTTGGTATTACATGTTGCAGAAAAAGTAAATATACCTTTCACCGTAGGTGGTGGAATTTCTTCTGTAGAAGATGTTGATGTCTTGTTAAAATCAGGGGCAGATAAAATTTCTATTAATTCTTCGGCTGTAAATAAGCCAAAATTAATTAATGAGCTAGCAGCGAAGTTTGGAAGTCAATGCATAGTTGTTGCCATTGATGCTAAACAGATCAATGGAAAATGGATAGTTCATTTAGTTGGGGGTAAGGTCCCAACTGAATTAGATCTTTTTGAATGGGCTAAGGAAGTTGAAATGCGCGGCGCCGGAGAAATTTTATTTACTTCAATGGACCATGATGGAACTAAAAATGGTTTTGCAAACATAGCCTTAGCTAAATTATCAAAAGATTTAAATATCCCTATTATTGCATCTGGCGGTGCAGGAAATATGCAACATTTTGTTGATACCTTTATTGATGGACATGCTGATGCTGCGTTGGCAGCAAGTGTTTTTCATTTTAAAGAAATAGAAATTGTCGATTTAAAAAAAGAATTAAAAAATAATAATATACCAGTAAGGTTATGAATATAGATTTTAATAAAAACCAAGATGGTTTGGTACCTGTGATAGTTCAAGATGCAATAACTAAAAATGTACTCATGTTAGGGTATATGAATAAAGATGCGTATTCCAAGACGGTTGATACAGGGAAAGTGACTTTTTTTAGTAGAACAAAAAGTAGATTATGGACGAAAGGAGAGGAGAGTGGTAATTTTTTAAATATGGTTGAGTTAAAGGTTGACTGTGACAATGATACCCTGTTAATTAAAGCTAAACCTGAAGGGCCTACATGTCATAAAGGTTCAGATACGTGTTGGGATGAAATTAATTCACAATCATATGGGTTTCTTACAGAATTAGAGCAAGTTATAAATGATAGAAAGGAAAATGCAATGAGCTCAACTTCTTACGTAGCTTCTCTGTTCGAAAAAGGGATTAACAAAATTGCTCAAAAAGTAGGGGAGGAAGCCATAGAAACAGTTATTGAAGCAAAAGATAATAATGATGAGCTATTTTTGAATGAATCGGCAGACCTACTATTTCATTATTTAATATTGTTGAAAGCTAAGGGATATGAATTGGATGATGTCGTTGAAGTACTAAAAGGAAGACATTAATTTAGTTTTTGCATACTTATTGGTTTATATATTTTATGTTATTTTTATAAAATGGGGAATATCACTAAAAAAGGTTTCAGATTTGAAAATTATAAGATACCAGAACAAACACCTTTTGATAAATTGTTTGAAATCTTTAAAGAATTGATAACTCATACTTCGGGTGATGTCGATGAAGCGCTTGATTGGATGAAACAGCTCGATAAAGAATATGAGCTAACTACTCCGGAATATACCCTCGATGATTTTATTGAAGATTTAAAGAAAAAAGGATATTTAAAAGAGGAAATAGAACCTAATGGTGTTGGTAAAGGTTTAAAAATTACTGCTAAAACAGAAAGAGCTATTAGACAACAAGCTTTAGATCATGTTTTCGGAAAATTAAGACGTAGTGGAATTGGGAATCATAAGACGAAGAATATTGGCTTGGGTGATGAACATACGGGAGAATTCAGGAATTACCATTTTGGTGATACCATGGAGCGCATCTCTATGACTGAGAGTATAAAAAACGCACAGATCAATAATGGTTTGGGAGATTTTATATTAAATGAAAAAGACCTTATTGTTGAAGAAACGACCTTCAAAGCACAAATGAGTACGGTGTTAATGATCGACATTAGTCACAGTATGATTTTATACGGAGAAGATCGAATTACACCGGCCAAAAAAGTTGCGATGGCATTAGCGGAATTGATTACGACACGATATCCAAAAGACACTCTTGATATATTGGTTTTTGGAAATGATGCCTGGCCAATTAAAATAAAAGATCTGCCCTATTTAAAAGTAGGACCCTATCATACGAATACAGTTGCCGGCTTACAGCTAGCTATGGATATGCTTCGTAGAAAAAGAAATACAAACAAACAAATCTTTATGATTACCGATGGTAAACCGAGTTGTGTTAAGTTACCTGACGGAAGTTATTATAAAAATAGTGTTGGTCTAGATGATTATATTGTGGAGAAATGCTATAATATGGCAAGTCAAGCACGTAGGTTACATATACCTATTACTACTTTTATGATTGCTGAAGATCCTTATCTTATGCAATTTGTCAGACATTTTTCTGATGCCAACCAAGGAAAGGCATTTTATACAGGGCTTAAGGGATTAGGGGAAATGGTTTTTGAAGATTATGAACGAAACAGAAAGAAAAAATTAAGAGGTTAATAAATTTGATTCATGAATATTGAAAGAATAAATACAATTGGGGATTTAAAAAAGGCAGGATACCAGAGTAGACTAATAAAAGACGAGTTGCGAGATAATCTTATCCAGAAAATGAAAGATGGGTCCGAAGTTTTTGAAGGTGTTTGGGGTTATGAAAATACAGTAATTCCAGAACTCGAAACAGCTATTTTATCTCGACATAATATAAATTTACTAGGTTTAAGAGGTCAAGCTAAAACAAGATTAGCCAGATTGATGGTCAATTTATTAGATGAGTATATACCTATTGTTTCTAGTTCAGAAATTAATGATGACCCATTCAAACCCTTATCTCGTTTTGCTGTTGAACTCATTAAGGAAAAAGGAGATGATACTCCGATTTCATGGATTCATAGAAGTGAACGATTTTATGAAAAATTAGCAACACCAGATGTTACTGTAGCAGATTTGATTGGTGATGTAGACCCCATAAAGGCTGCCAATTTAAAATTGAGTTATGCCGATGATAGGGTTATTCATTTTGGTATGATTCCAAGGGCTAACAGATCTATTTTCGTAATAAACGAATTACCTGATTTGCAGGCACGAATACAGGTTTCTTTATTTAATATATTACAAGAAGGTGATATTCAAATTAGAGGTTTTAAATTGAGGCTGCCGTTAGATCTGCAATTTATTTTTACGGCCAATCCGGAAGATTATACCAATAGGGGAAGTATTGTGACTCCGTTAAAAGATAGAATAGGCTCGCAAATTCTAACACATTACCCTGAAACGATAGAAGTTTCGCAAAATATAACAGAACAAGAAGCTAAAATTGTTAAAAGTCAATCTGAAAGAATATATGTGCCCGAGCTCTCGAAAAGGTTATTGGAGCAGATTAGTTTTGAAGCAAGAGATAGTGAATATATCGATATAAAAAGTGGAGTGAGTGCTCGAATGAGTATAACGGCGTTTGAAAATCTGATGAGTACCGCTGAGAGAAGAAGTTTACTAAGTAATTTAGAAAAGACGACTGTTCGATTAAGTGATTTTATGGGGGTGACCCCAGCTATTACAGGCAAAGCAGAGTTGGTTTATGAAGGAGAACAAGAGGGTGCAGTTTTTGTGGCCCATACCTTAATAGGGGATGCCATTAAAACTTTATTTACTGATTATTTGCCCGAAATACAAAAGTTGGAAAGAAAAGGTGAAGCTACACCTTATGATGAAATAGTGGAATGGTTTTTTGAGGAAAGCAGTTTTGAATTGCTGGACGATATGACTGATGATACTTATAAAGAAGAGCTTGATAAGATTAGCCCTTTAGATAAATTGATAAAAAAATATCAACCGAAGATTTCTGAATCAGAAAGTTATTTTTTAAAAGAATTTGTGCTGTGGGGCTTAGTTGAATATAAAAAACTGAATAAGCAAAGGTTTACCAAAGGAATCAAATTTAATGACCTTTATGGAAGTTTTATCAATGATCTTTAAAAGTACAAAAAAGGCATTAAAATATTTTAATGCCTTTTTTTAATTCCTTTAAGTTAAATTCTAAGTCAGCCAGTCCTTAGCAATACCTTTTTTAGCAAACCAAACTAAGAATATGGCAATTAAAGTAACTACAATTGGCATAACCATTATTTCTGTTCCATACACTTCAAATGCTTTACTCATAAATAAGTGATACGTCATACTCACCACAACTCCAAGAAGTGATAATACAAAAATAGATTTTGCCCATTTTTTTCTTAAAAGCAACCCAACACATCCAAATAGTCCGGCAAAAACGGCGATAGCATATGCCGCTGTTGCCCAAGCAGGAGTGTTATTAGCCATTTCTAACATTTCTGGATCGGGGTACATTGCCCGATAATTTTCGGTGTTATATGCTTGTTGTAAATACATGTTAACTCCCCAACCATTCCAAAGCAGGGCAATAACACTTACGATCCAAAACCATACAGGTGGTTTGGCACTTGATTTTTCAGTCATAATATTTGATTTAGGTTAGTAAATTATGTTGATTGATTGTTATTTTTGATAACAATTTATAAAATAATAATGATAAGTTCAAATTTTGAAGTTTTTAAACTTTTATATCTTTGGGTACAAAAAATATATTTTCATGGCAGTTATGATCCCTCAAAAGGCACTAACATTTTTTAAAGATTTAGAAAAAAATAATAATAGAGATTGGTTTAATAAGCATAAACCTGAGTTTAAACTGTTAGAAACTGAAGTTAAAAGTTTTTATAATGCTTTACTGGATAAATTGCAAAAACATGATGACGTAGATAAGTTAAAAATGTTTCGAATTTACCGTGATGTGCGTTTTTCTAAGGATAAATCGCCTTATAAAATCCATTTTGGAGGTTCATTCAGTAGAAAAAAACCTCACTTACGCGGAGGTTATTATTTACATATTTCACCAGGCGATTCATTTATTGCTACCGGGTTTTGGCAGCCAAATAAAGATGATCTCTTTCGTTTACGCAAAGAATTTGAAATTGATGATACTGAAATAAGAGCTATTATAGAGAATAAAAAATTTAAAGATGTTTGGGGTGAGTTTATTGGAGATGAAGTTAAAACTGCACCTAAAGGGTTTAATAAGGAACATTCAGCGATAGACATCATAAGGAAAAAGCAGTTTATTTTTGTTAAAAAATTCTCAGACAAAGAAATAACTTCAGCTGAATTTTTAAATGCTGTGAATAAATCATTTATAGCGATCCGCCCGTACTTTGATTATATGAGTGAGGTCTTAACAACTGATCTAAATGGTGTTTCATTAGTTGATTAGAAAATTGAGCTATTAAATAAAAATATCAACTTACTACCATCTCATATTCAAATATTTGAATTTGATCTTTAAGACGTTCAATCACCAAATTCATCATACGTTTGTTCAAAGCAGATGCATGTTGTGTGTAAATCAAATATTCTTCAATTGTAAACTGACCAATTACCATTCCCTTTAATGCGTTTTTAAAATTTATATCTTTTTGAATGGCATTTTCAATGTAATTCAATTTATTATCTACCGAAAGCTCATAGAAAACATTTTTATATTTTAGAACATAATCTTTAAAAACGGCAATCAGTAAATCATTCTGCAATTTAAGAATTGGACGTAAGGTTTCGTTTTGAAATCGCTCATCAATAGAAGTACACGAGCTTACAACGGCTGATGATATTACTGGCCGGGCATTTAACAAGTCTGTTTTTCTTGAATTCATGATAATGAAGTTTAGCTTAAAAGTAACTATTGTGTATATTTGAGACAATAATGAAAAATATTAGTTGTAAACGAAGTTATTAACGTTAAAATGAAATTTAGGTTGGTTACTCGTCATCGTTCACGAACTAAAGATTTGAAAAGGTCTATACCTTAACTAAAGACAAAAAGTGAATCATAAAATCCCAGGAAATAAAGTTTCGTATCAACATTCATTTAAAGTTCATCCAAATGATATTGATGACTTAAATCATGTTAATAATCTGGTTTATCTGCAGTGGGCACTGAAGATATCCGGAATGCACTGGGAGTTATTAACAACGAAAGAAATTAATGAAAAATATGTTTGGGTTGTACTGAGACATGAAATAGATTATTTAAATCAGGCATTTCTTAACGATACCGTTACAGTTTATACCTGGATAGATGAAAGTGAAGGAGTGAAATCTACTAGAATTGTACACATTTATTGTAAAGATAAATTACTCACAAAATCAAAAACAACTTGGTGTTTGTTAGATGCAAAAACATTAAAACCTAAACGAGTTGGTAGAGATATTTTAGAACTGTTCACAAAAATGAACTAGCTATTATTTTGAATTTCTGTAGCAACTTTTTGTACTTCATCCAATACTTTTAATAAATTACCACTCCAAATCATAGTAATCTGATCTTCAGTATATCCACGTCTTACTAATTCAAGTGTGACATTAAATGTTTCAGAGGCATCTTGCCACCCTTCAATACCACCGCCACCATCAAAATCTGAGCTAATCCCAACATGTTCGACACCTATCAAATCAACTATATAATCAATGTGGTCAACAAAGTCAGATACGTTGACATCAGGCGGGAAATTAGTTTTTAATTTCGCTTTGTCATAGGCAATATCCATTACTCTTTTTCGATTTTGAAGAAAATTGATTTGTGCTTCATCGTCAAGACTCCTAAACTCAGACCATTTGTACCATTTAACATCTAATGAATCGGCAACTATTTTAACCAATCCATTCATTTGCTCACTTCTTGTTTTAGATTTTTCAATACTGACATAAGACCTGAATGCTACGGTTTGAACGACACCATTATTTTCTTTGATCAGTTTAAGTAATTCATCATCTAAATTCCTACTATGATCACAAAGCGCCCTTGCCGATGAGTGTGAAGCTATTACCGGGGCTTTAGACATGGCTATCATTTGCTTATTAGCCTCTTTTGAGGGGTGTGAAATATCAACCATGATGCCATATTTATTCATTTCTGTGATTACCTGTTTACCAAGATCACTCAATCCATTATGAAGCCAAATACTATCTTTTTCTCCAGTATTTGAATCACTTAACTGACTGTGCCCGTTATGAGCTAAAGACATATATCTTGCTCCAAGATCATGAAACTTTTTAACATTACCAATATCAGTTCCAATGGGATATCCATTTTCTACGCCGATCATTGCTACTTTTTTGCCTGAAGCGTTAATCCTGCGCACATCATCTGAGGTTAAAGCCAATTCTATCTGGTCATGCGCATAATTTTCCACAAGTCTGTGAATAGCCTTAAACTTTTGCATGGCATTCTCATAAGCTTTTGCATATCCAGCTTCATTCAGAGAATCTTGTCCGGTATAGACAATAAACCAAGCGACATCTAATCCTCCTTCTTCCATTTTTGGGAGGTTTACCTGACTTCCTAATCGTTGGGTGTAGTTTATAGAGTCTGTAAAGTTTTTTAAGTTGATATCATTATGAGTATCAAGCGTTATTACTTTTTGATGTATTTCCGTAGCTTTTTGATGTAGTTCTTCAGAAGTTAAAACTTTTTTCTCATTACATGAATAAAACAGTAAAAGGATCAAAATTAATTTTATTGATTTCATTATTTGATTTTTCAGCGAGGTAAAAGTAATGATTTTTTTTCTTCAATTTCTTATATAGGAAGGCCTCGGTACATTTAAGTTTTTTATAGTATATTTAAACTAAATATTTTATAAAATACACATGAATATGAGCACTCTAAAAATTATTGTTATTTATCTGTTTTCTCTATTTTTACTTATTGGATGTGTCGAACAAAAAAAGGAGGATAAAGTTGCTAAGGATACAATTGATAGCACAATAGTGGAATTGGAAGACGTAGTCCCCAATCAAAAATTAAATAAAGAGCAACAAATAGCTGCTGCAAGCTTTGCTGCACCAATGGAGGTTAGAGATGGTGCTAAAATATATGGATACAACGACGACGGTAATTTTATAACCTTGCGTGAAGGTTCGAATGAAATGATTTGTATTGCTGATGACCCAAATAAGGATGGTTTTGAAGTAGTAAGCTATCATAACGATTTAGAACCTTATATGGCAAGGGGGAGAGTCCTGAAGGCGGAAGGTAAATCGTTTACTGAACGTAGGGATATTAGAGAAAAAGAGGCTACAGATCTTATTTTAGCCATGCCAGAAAAGTCCGCAACCTTACATATATTATATGGAAAAAATGGTTATTTTGATATTGATAGTAGCAAAGTCAGAAACGCTAAATATCGTTATGTAGTCTATATGCCATTTGCAACTCAAGGTAGTACAGGACTTTCATTGCAGCCTAATGCACCAGGGCATCCTTGGTTGATGTTCCCAGGAAAGGCTAACGCACATATAATGATTACACCTCCAGACGATAAGGATAATTGATGAGCGTTTTCTAGAAAACAATACGCTTAAAAATCACTTATTATTTAAAGAAAAATTTGTACATATATTAACATTTTTCATAGCTAATAAATCGTAATTATTCACTATTTTTATATGCCTATTATGATGTCTATTTTAGAGCCAGATATTAGAAAAGTACCCAATCTTAAAATTTCATACTTATGAAACCGAAATCACAGTTTCTATTCCTGAATTCAACATCTTATATTTTTATGTTTTTATTGATGGTTGTATCAATAAGCTCTATAAACGCTACTACATTTTTACAGGAACAAGATCAACAAGAAACAACTGAATATTTGCAGTTTAGCGGAACGGTTGTTAGTCAGTCTGGTGAATCTTTAGTGTTTGCCACTTTATCTGTTAATAATACCAATATCAGCACTATAACTAATTCTGATGGTGAATTTACCTTAAAAATACCCAAAGAACTTACTGATGTAAAGATAACTGTTTCATTTATTGGTTATTTTAAAAAAGTAGTACCTATAAGTGATTTTCAAAAAGAAGATACTCGCATTGTATTGAAAGCGTCAAGTGTAGAGTTGTCTGAAATTAGAGTGGTGCTGCCAAAAGATGCAAGATCGCTGGTGCTCACTACTTTTAGAAAAAAGGGAGAAAATAATTTAAATGAACCTGCCTTAATGACTGCGTTTTATCGAGAAGCTATTAAAAAACGTAAAAAAAATGTATCACTTGCTGAAGCAATTGTAAGTGTCTATAAACAGCCTTATACATCCATGAGGAGAGATCATGTTAAACTTCTGAAAGCCAGAAAAAGTACAGATTATTCTAAATTAGATACTTTGGCGTTAAAATTACAAGGAGGTCCTTTCAACGCCCTATATATTGATTTGATGAAATATCCTGAATATATGTTTTCTGATGATGTTATAGATTTATATACGTTTAGTTATGGGCAATCAACAACAATTAACGAAAAACCCGTATTCGTTGTTACATTTAAACAGCGTAAAGATATTAAAACACCATTATACTATGGAAAATTGTTTATTAGTGCTGAAACCTTCGCGTTAACAAGTGCTATTTACAACCTTAACGTTGAAAATAAAATACTATCAAGTAAATTATTTGTTAAGAAAAAACCTCGTGATGTATTTGTATATCCAACTCAGGCTGCCTATAGAGTCGATTATCGAGAAAAAAATGGAAAATGGTATTATGGTTACAGCAATGTTCAACTAACATTTAAAATTAATCGCAAAAGAAAATTATTTAACACTATATATTCGCTTACGAGTGAGATGGCAATTACTGATTGGAAACTTATTACAGATAAGGAAGGTGTAAAGCCTAAAGATCGAATGAGACCAACCATAATAATAAGTGATAAGGCATCTGGTTTTTCTGATCCTGAATTTTGGGGTGCTTATAATGTAATTGAACCAGAAAAATCTATTGAGGCAGCCATTAATAAAATAAAACGTCAATTAAGTAAACTTCAGAATAATTAAATTTTAAATTAATTATGATCAATTAGTAAATGTTGGAGTGTAAGCCCCGCTATTTTTTTCGAAAATTTGTTACTTGAATATTACGGATAAAAATAAATTGATCTATTATTTGGTTAATTCATAAATGTAAAGTATATTAGTCATAAAGATAAGATATCTTTCCAAAAAGGAAAGTTTATTTATTAACATAAATTAATTATTATGAATATGATAACCAAGTTTTGTGAAGCAGAATATAGGCGTCTCAAGAAAATTCAAAATTACCAGTACTTATTACCTAATCATTACAAAAAAGTAGGAATAGCACTTTTAATTGCATCTATAGCAGCCTTGATAACAAGGAAATACTTGTTCGAAGATGTGGGATTAGTACAAGAAATAGGAAGAAAAGGAATGTTGTTAGCATTACTATTGATTACTTTATCAAAAGAAAAAATTGAGGATGAATTGATCACAAAATTGCGAGGGCAGGCCTTTGCTGTAGCATTTATAGCGGGGGTCATTTATACATTAGTACAACCGTTGATAAATTACTTGGTTGCACTTATAATCAAACCAGAAAATGCCACTTACAGTGATCTGGGAGATTTTATTGTAATGTGGTTTATGTTGGTAATATATTTAACTTTTTTTTACATGTTTAAGCGCTATAGATAATGAAAAATAGAATAAAAATTGAACGTGCTATTTTAGATATTACCCAGGAAGATCTTTCCAATAGAATTGGTGTTTCCCGTCAAACAATAAATTCTATTGAGAAGAAGAGGTATGTGCCATCAACAGTGTTGGCTTTAAAATTGTCAAGCGTATTTAAAAAGAATGTTAATGAGATTTTTGAACTGGAAGAAAATGATTGAAAAAATAGATAACAATGGTTGAGATTATTATAATTTTAGTTCTGACAGTCATAAGAATTGTCCTTAAATTGATTATATAGTTTTAAATAGTAAAGCATATTAAATAATTCTACCTTTGCCCCTCCAGAATAAGAAACATGTTAACATTTAAAGAGTTAGGAATACATAAAAATTATTTAAAAGGTTTAAATGAGATAGGAATTAAATCGCCTACAGAAATTCAAGAAAAAACAATTCCAGTATTACTTAATTCAAAAATTGATTTTATAGGCCTCGCCCATACCGGTACTGGTAAGACTGCCGCGTTTGGCCTTCCAATTTTACAGGATATTGATACTGATTTCAAAGAAATACAAGCGCTGATATTAGCTCCAACTAGAGAATTGGTTCAACAAATAAAAAAGCAACTATTCAAGTATACCAAATATCTAGACACTAAAATTTTTATAGAAGCAGTTTATGGAGGTGAAAAAATTGAAAAGCAAATAAATTCGCTGCGGAGAACTACCCATATTATTGTTGCTACACCTGGAAGGTTGATAGACCTGATTGAAAGGGGAGAAGTAAATTTAAAGAATATTAATACATTGGTATTAGATGAAGCTGATGAGATGTTGAGCATGGGTTTTAAACAAGATCTGAATAGAATATTAAGATATACAAGCGGTACTAGAAATACTTGGTTGTTTTCTGCAACTTTTCCTGAAGAAATTCAAAAAATTATTAAAATGTATATGTCTGCGAATTCAGCCAGAGTATCTATTAATGAAAATGCACTGATCAACACGAATATTTCACATCAATATATAAAAACCAGTATAAAAGATAAAGTGAATCTTTTATCTCATTTATTGGATAAAAGAGGAAATGAAAGAGGTATTATTTTTTGCAGAACTAAATTGGGTACACAAAATTTGACTAAAAAGTTAAAAGAAGAGGGGTTTTCTGTAGCAGCCTTAGAAGGCGATATGCAACAAAGAGATCGAGATAAAGTAATGCGGGCATTCAAAAACGAAACGCTTCAAATATTGATATCAACCGACGTTTCTGCGCGTGGTATTGATGTCAGCAATTTAGCGTTTATCATTCACCATCAACTTCCTGAAAAAACAGAATACTATACACATAGAAGCGGAAGAACTGCAAGAGCAGGTAAAACAGGAGTTTCAATAGCATTGATCATCCCGGGTGAATTACAGAGGGTACATGAAATTCAGAAAGAATTAGGAATTCAATTTACAGAAATAAAAAATTAAATATGGGATTAAACAATAACGATATATTTAAAAAGCTACGGGTAGCGCATAAACTGCGTGATGATGATATTGTAAAAATTTGCGCTTTGGTAGATTTTAAAGTTTCAAAGAGTGAGCTTGGTGCACTTTTCAGAAATGAAAATCATCCGAAATATATGGAGTGTGGAGATCAAATTTTAAGAAACTTTTTAAATGGTTTGATCATTCACCTTAGAGGCCCAATGCCTAAAAAAAACAACCAAGGTTAAAGTTGTATTATTAAACAAAAAAAAGCTGAATTTTTAGTTTTACTTAAAATTCAGCCTTTTTAAACCTTTCGCTAATTCTTGTCTGATTAGCACTTAACTTCTGTAAGCAATGCTTCTTCATAATTATATGTATTTATGGTGTGGTACTTCAGCTTAATTTGCGTTTTGGCAAAATTGATTACTCTTTGATGAATATGATCAAATCTTTTCATAATGCTTAGAATAATTGCTCGATAAAAGTAATTAATTGCTTGGTAGTCGAACGATCATATCCTAAACGTCTTTTTGTTTTCCATGCAAGTCCATTGGTTTGCAGTAAGTTTCTTTGTAGCTGATTGCTGTCAAAATTTCTCATAATATTTAGATTTAATAGTTGGTTCATGATATAGTTTACTTAACTATATCTTCTTCTTGTTTTCCATGCAAGCCCTTTGGTATGGCTAAAGTTTCTTACGTTGTGATTGTTGTCAAAAGTTCTCATAATATTAGTTTTAATAGTTTAGAAAATCGTTTAATTAATTATTTGTATCGTCTTTGTGAATTCCAAACTCGAGTTCTGTTAAAGCTTAGATTTCTGTTTCGGTTGTTGTTTAAAGTTGTCATAATTTCTATTTTTTTAATTTGATTGTTATTTAATAGACGACGTTAATTAAATATTGTTACAGTACTATGCAATACAAAGTACTATTTTAACACAATATTAACACCAAAGACCTATAAAATAAGAATTTATAATTTTTAAATATTTTGTGTTTTAACAAATATTTAAATTTAAAATACCTTTT
>RCNF010001215.1_pt1 | contig 13524 bp, 14 predicted proteins | sample 2041311 | NCBI WGS metagenome assembly RCNF01 (sample SAMN09708228, study PRJNA481090) | Marine sediment metagenome, whole genome shotgun sequencing project. | biome: marine sediment; feature: ocean; material: sediment; isolation source: Sewage treatment plant 2 marine sediment (STP2) ... | reverse complement strand
CGCGGCGGGCACTGGTGCGGGAACTCAACCAGAAGGGGCTGGCGGCCGGCCGGGCGCTGGAGGACGAAGAACTGAAAGTTAAGGTCGCCCAGGCGGAAGTCGATTTGATTGACGCGGATTTTGTTCACTGGGACCTCGAGCCCAGGCACAACAAAACCGAACCCGAGATGGAATACCGCATCAACAAGAAAACACTCTGTCATGACAAGGCAGCAAAATATCTCAAGCTGTTCAAAAAAGATAGTTTCTGAGGTCATATTGCGCCCTTTGGAATGTAGTCCGATTATTATAAGAAATGAAGTTTTGACCTATTGGGGGGCTAGTTTGAACCCTGTAGAAAGCCCAATACTGGGAGTATTGTACCCTAGGAGTGTACAAAGAGCGTTCAGCTTAAATTACATTTCGTATAACCACTATTTTGGATATCAACCATGGCCTGCTTGATTTATTTGGTAGCTTTTTGTACAATGAAAAGCAACAAGTGAATATTGTACTGTTGTAAGACTGGCCTACATCTTATTCCAGGGAGCTTGTCATGGATACCGACAAAGTGGATATCATCAAGGTTGCAGCGACATCCCGGACTTCAGCCGTAGCGGGGGCAATTGCAGGTATTTATCGTGAGCGTCAATTTGTTAATATTCAAGCAATTGGCGCCAGTGCAGTTAATCAGGCTGTGAAGGCGCTGGCATTAGCTCGGAATTACCTTGCTGAGGATGGACTTGATGTTGTCAGCATTCCCGAATTTGTGGATGTAGAAATTGAAGGAAACGTTCGGACAGCGATCAGAATCACCGTATTTCCACGTTAATAAAAATCCTGATTCAATACTGGTGGATTTTCTTTCCGGGTTAGATTAAAAACTTGGAAGGAAATTTTCTTGCCCTGTTAAAGCAAGATTGATTTTCCCTCTCAAAACCAACAACCTTACAGAAGAAAATTTGCCTACGATTATCTCGCGTGGTAAAATTAGAATGCAATTTGGTCACCCAAATCCATCCATTTAATATGGAATTCAGGAGGATTTTGACGTGGTTTTTATGTTTAGCCGGGAGATAATGAAAGGTTATTTTGGACAATTGATTTAGCAGGAAGGTGGTGAGAATGGAGTCTCAAGTAAGTACATTCACGACAAAAAAAGGCTTGGCCCAGATGCTTAAGGGTGGTGTGATCATGGATGTCGTCACACCAGAACATGCCAAGATAGCAGAAGAAGCTGGTGCGGTTGCCGTTATGGCTCTGGAAAGAGTTCCGGCTGATATCCGGGCTGATGGTGGGGTAGCCCGAATGAGTGATCCCGAACTTATTACAGAAATTATGAAAACTGTTTCAATTCCAGTGATGGCTAAAGTCCGCATCGGACATTTTGTTGAAGCCCAAATATTGGAAGCTTTAGAAGTTGACTATATTGACGAATCTGAGGTTTTAACACCAGCTGATCAGGCTTATCATATCAATAAGCACCAGTTTAAAACACCCTTTGTCTGCGGATGTAGAAACCTGGGGGAAGCGCTGCGCAGAATAGGAGAAGGAGCAGCGATGATCCGAACAAAAGGTGAAGCTGGAACAGGAGATGTGGTAGAGGCTGTCCGGCATGCCAGGACGGTATTTGGTGAAATTCAGCAGCTCTGTAATATGCCCGAGGAAGAGCTGATGACCTTTGCCAAGAATATCGGGGCGCCGTACGAATTGGTTAAGGAAACCCGTGAACTCGGTAAACTCCCTGTAGTGAATTTTGCTGCCGGGGGCATTGCTACTCCTGCAGATGCAGCCTTAATGATGCAGTTGGGTGTTGATGGTGTGTTTGTGGGATCAGGCATATTTAAATCCGGGAATCCAGCCAAACGGGGTGAAGCGATCGTAAAAGCGGTTACTCATTACCAGAACCCGGAAATCCTTGCTGAAATAAGTAGAAATTTAGGCGAAGCAATGGTTGGCAGGAATGTAATTGATTTAGATGACAACGAGCGCCTGGCAGAACGTGGTTGGTAAAACTGGTTGGCCATTAATATAAAATCTGAGCTTATGAAAGATTCCCGACCGTCATTTGACCCTGGACACCTCAAAGTAGGTGTCCTTGCTTTACAAGGTTCATTTCGTGAGCATCTGGCAGTCTTGAAGAGTATCGGTGTCCAGGCATGTGAGATTCGGCTTCCGGAACAGCTTAAGGATTTGCACGGGATTATCATCCCTGGTGGCGAATCAACCACAATAGGAAAACTTGCCGTTGACTTTGGTCTCCTAGATCCTTTGCGCGATTTCGGGAAAAACAAACCGATTTGGGGCACCTGCGCCGGTGCTATATTCTTATCCAAAGATGCCCACCGGTCTCAACCGCTACTCGAGTTAATGGATATCACAGTCGATCGGAATGCTTTTGGAAGACAGATATCCAGTTTTGAAACCGGGTTGGATTTTCCTGCTCTAAAGATTATTTCTTCCTCGCCAGCAGCATTCCCCGGTATTTTTATCCGGGCGCCTTTGATCACCGCTGTTGAAGGAGAAGCTGAAGTGTTATCAAAACTACCAGATGGTCGAATAGTTGCAGCCAGACAAGGACATTTATTAGCAACAGCCTTCCATCCCGAACTGACTGCAGATGACCGGATCCACCGTTATTTTTTGCATCTGATCCAAGAGAATCAAGAAAGTTGAGATTTTAACTCTATGGCACAAAAATTTGCATGGAAAGACTTAACAATTCTGCCGCGCTACCAAACACAGCAGTTATTTTTGGATAATGTGCTTAGATTGGGATACAATCCGGGATTATTTTCAAGTGCCTTGTTATCATTAACCACGCCATCCAGCGGATTTATTACAGCTGTGCATCGGGTTGAGCCAGATCCAAAACCGTATATTATTGGACAAATATATCATTCCTCAACGAGCGCCTCAGCCAGGATTGTATACCTGGCTCCGAAGGAGGAAAATTTCTGGACAGGGACGGGAAAATTACTCTCTTGTCTCACTACCCTAGCAGGAGAACGTGGCGCTTTACAGGTTCTGGCTGAAGTTCCACTGGATGCACCCGTAGAAGATATTCTTTACCAGGCTGGGTTTCGCCCTTATGCAGAACAGCAAATCTGGAAAATTCCCCGGAGATTCCCCTATGCTTCTGGAAAAAAAACCTGGATCCCAATTTCAAGGGGGGACAATGATCCAGTTATTTCCTTATACCAAAGAACTGTACCCGGTTCTGTCCAGAGAGTGGAACCTCCACCCACATTTCCAAAAATTGAAGGCATGATCTGTTGGGAGGAAGGAAAACCAGTTGGTTTTGCCGAAACTAAATTTGGACCTAAAGGCATCCTGGTTGATTTAGTACTGGAACAGGAAATTTCTGATGTGGAACAATACCTGGCTGCGTTGTTTTACTATTTACCTTTCCGTACCACTCGTGATGTTTATCTCCGGATCCGTTCTTATCAGGAAAGGATTGCTTCAGCCCTGGAAAGAGCTGGAGCCGAACCTGGTCCGCAACAAAATAAAGTGGTGAAAAGATTGGCAGTCCACTATAATGCCAAACAGACTTTTAATTATCAGGCTTTCGAAAAACAGCCTGATATCACAACTCCGATTTCCAATACGGAAATCAAGAACTGATTATGTCTAATCATCGAATTACTGACAACCTAGATTCATTATTTGATGTCCTGCCGCCAAAAATCACCCAGTCAATTATGGAAGAGGATAAGAATGCTGATTTGATCGAGGTCATTCTTGATCTTGGACGTGTTCCAATAGCGCGATTTTCCACTGAGGAATATGAGTTAACTGACGAAGAGATTACCCGGAAAGAAATAGATTATGTCGTTAAGCGGATTGGAGAATTTGACGGGGATAACCGGGCAGGATTGGAACGCACTCTGCATAGAATTGCGGCGATCCGGAATCGAACAGGAGAAATTGTTGGTTTGACTTGTCGTGTTGGCCGGGCGGTCTACGGGACAACAGATATCGTAAAAGATTTAATTGAAAGCGGAAAAAGTTTGTTAATCCTGGGACGCCCAGGAGTGGGAAAGACTACCATGTTGCGGGAAGCAGCCAGGATTTTAGCTGATAACAAGCGAGTAGTGATAGTTGACACCTCAAATGAAATAGCTGGTGATGGAGATGTACCCCATCCCGCAATAGGAAAAGCCCGCCGGATGCAGGTTGCTCAGCCTCGTCTTCAACACGAAGTGATGATCGAGGCGGTGGAAAACCACAACCCGGAAGTTATTGTAATTGATGAGATTGGAAGGGAATTAGAAGCTATTGCTGCCCGCACCATCGCTGAAAGAGGTGTGCAGCTAATTGGGACGGCGCACGGAAATACATTACAAAATTTGTTAATAAATCCAACCCTGGCAGACCTTGTTGGAGGAATTGAGTCAGTTACACTATCAGATGAGGAAGCCAAAAGAAGAGGAACTCAAAAAACAGTCCTCGAGCGTCGATCTAATCCCACCTTTCATGTCTTAATTGAAATCCAGACCCGCGTCAGCGTGGCAGTCCATCAGGATGTGGCTACAGCGGTTGATTCTTTGCTGCGGGGAGAATTGCTGATACCGGAGGTAAGATCCCGGACAGAAGATGGTGAAATAAGAATTAAAAAGACCCCTACTCGGCCCATTTTACAGAGCATTGGAGCGGATCCCACTCCGGAGGTAGAGTTTACTGGCAGCGTACCGCAATTCCAAATGGATCGAGAAGAACTGGAATCCTTGCCAATTTTTACGTATGGTGTTGCTCGCGATCGCATGCTGAAAGCAGCCAAGAACTTGAATGTGCCAATCACTATTGAAAAACATGTCAGTGATTCCAGAATTGCTGTTACTCTGAAACATCATTACAGGGATAATCCCAAGGCTATTGCTGAAGCAGAAGAATTGGGAATACCGATTTATGTCTTAAGGTCAAATACCGCTAAAAGAATGGAGCATTTATTAAAGGATGTTTTTAACGTAAAAAATGGTGCCCTTTCTAAGAGTGATGAACAAGCGCTACAGCAAACACAGGGTGCTATTCAGGCAATCATGAATGGTGAACGCTGGGTGGAATTACCACCGGCCTCATCATATATCAGGCGCCTACAGCATCAGATGGTAACCCAAGCCAACCTGGTTTCTCATTCCTACGGGAAGGATCCCAACCGGCGAGTGAGGATTTTCCGGGAAGATTCGTAAATTTCAGTCGCTTTTAATTATTGAGCCATCAAATTGAGTTGGAAACTCATTTATCAATGGTAGGTAAAACAGGAAAATTTATTACTTTTGAAGGACCGGACGGCAGTGGGAAAACGGGCCAAATGGACATCCTTGCAAAGGAATTGATTCGGGAAGAGTATCCTATCCTGACAACCAGAGAACCCGGGGGAACCTTCATTGGTGATCAAATCCGGGGTACTTTGCTGGACCTCAAAAACACTTCTATGGTGGATCGGACTGAAGCTTTGTTGTACCAGGCTGCTCGGGCTCAGTTGGTAGATGAAATCATTAAACCCCATCTTAAAGAAGGCGGTATTGTTTTGTGCGATCGTTATGCCGATTCAACCTTGGCATACCAAGGTTATGGACACCAAAATACCGTGGAATCACTACGGGAAATCATTCATTATGCAACCGGCGGATTAACTCCAGATTTAACACTCTTGCTGGACCTGGAACCAGAAGTGGGTTTACAGCGTCGGTTGGATGCGGGAGGTCTCAACCGCCTCGACGCTTATGATATAAACTTTCACCACAGAGTAAGAGCTGGATATCTTGAATTGATGAAGGCTGACCCTGACCGCTGGGTGATTGTGGATGCAGACCAGCCATTTGAAGATGTCCAGACAGAATTGCGCGAAATTCTTCGGCAACGGTTAAAGGCGTTTGGATATTAATCACAGAAACGGGAGAAATTAAAATTGCCAAAACGGCAGTTAAATATTTTATAAATCATGGCCGGGATTGAGACTGCTCTCTCCAGATCCTAGATCTGGAAGATCCTTTTCAATATCTTCAGGGGATTGACCTTTTTCGAGGCGATCTACGACTTCATCAAATTCGGAGCCCATATCCTCCCCTAATTCCTGGCTCATCCGGCGCATCATTTTTCCGAGAGTCTTAGGATTATCATCCAACCCCGCTAACTGTTCCGGATCATTCAGCGATTCAAGCCGATCTCCCTCTGAACGAGCAACCCGAACAGGTCTAATTATCCGTTTGAGTTGGGAGCCCTCACACTTAGGACAAGTTGTTTTATGGGCTCCATATTCCTGATAGGTAAGGAATAATTCAAAAAAGTGATTACAATCAGTACAACGATATTCATAATTTGGCATACAACAGACTCCACCATCTAAAATTGTACGCTCCTATTATACAGGATAAGGATATTGTGTTATGAATGACAGTTCATCAGCATCGATCTTTAAGATGAATCCACCCAACCCTCTTTTAATTGTGATCTCCGGCCCTTCCGGGGTAGGGAAAGACACTGTGCTGAAGGAGATGAAGTCACGTGGTTTACCATTTCATTTTGTAATCACAGCGACCACCCGTGAACCACGCCCTGATGAGATAGATGGGGTAAACTATTTTTTTCTTTCTGAAGACGAATTTGCCAAAATGATTGAAGAAGGAGAACTTCTTGAATATGCAGTGGTCTATCAAGATTACAAAGGCATTCCAAAGTCTCAGGTGAGAAAAGCTCTGGCAAGTGGAGAGAACGTTATTATGCGGATCGATGTCCAGGGCGCGGAAACAGTGAGGAAATTAGCAGAAGATGCACTGTTAATATTTCTATCACCACAGAATGATGAAGAATTGATTAACCGCTTGAAAAGTAGAAAAACAGAAACCAAAGAAAGCCTAAAACTGAGGATTGCAACCACGCGCCAGGAGTTTAAGAAGATTGATCTGTTTGATTATATTGTTGTTAATAAAGATGATCACCTGGCAGAGACAGTGGATGTGATTGAAGCCATTATCAAAGCAGAACAACAGCGAGTGAATCAACGAGATGTAAAATTATGAATCAGATTTCTTTATTGGTACCTTCGGAAAATAATGATCCATCCCAACTGCTAGTTTCTACGATACTTTCTGATATCTCCCGGAAACACAATTTGGATTTGTCCCAGGATCCTGTAGCACTTGAGAGGATCAGGGAAGCTGTGGAAAAAGCCAGGCAGGAGCTTGATTTAAATCCACAAGTGGAGATAAGCCTTCCTTATATTAGCGCGAACCCTTCTGGTCCAATCCACTATCAGAAAGTGATAACCCGGGATGATTTTGACCCTCATGGATCACAGTCAGTCGGTTCATTAGGTCAGCTTGAAGAACAGCAAGAGGGTGAGCAGCGGCCTCAGCCGTCTGTCCAGATTAAGCTGCCTGACAGGAAGCCCCTGGTAACCTACTCCCTGATGGTTATCACTGTGATTTTGTATTTACTTCAGCTGCTGACCGATTTTCTGGTGGGCTATGATATACCAGCTGGATTTGGGTTAAAAGTTAATGAGCTAATAATAGCGGGCCAATATTGGCGATTGGTAACGCCCATGCTTTTGCATGGATCGATTTTACACCTAGGGTTTAATATGTATGCCCTCTACATCCTGGGAAGGAGAGTAGAGCGCTTTTTTGGTTCTTTCCGATTTTTAGGATTGTATTTAATTGCAGGGATTTCTGGAAATATTTTCTCTTTCTTCTTTACACCGGCCCCATCACTGGGATCTTCAACGGCGATCTTTGGTCTCCTGGGAGCTGAAGCTGTGTTTATTTACCACCATAGAAAATTATTCGGAGAACAATCCCGAGTTGCATTAAGACAGATTATCCAAGTGGCAGCAGTGAATATCGTGATTGGATTGTCTCCAGGAATTGATAACTGGGGACATATCGGTGGCTTGGTTGGTGGTGCACTATTTACCTGGTTTACAGGACCACTATTAAAAGTTCAAGGAACACCTCCGCTGCTGCACCTGGAAGACCAAAGGACAGAAAGAGCCGTTGGAATAGGATTTGCCATTCAATTGATAGCGCTGATAGGTTTGATCTCTTTGATTATCACTTTCAAGGGTTAAAATCCCAAAATCCGGGAAATATTGCTTGAATTAAAATCTTCTTCCTGCTTTAGGCAACTATGGGGGTCATTGACTGCACTATGACCATCTGGTAAAATTTTCGGCGTCTTGTGCGTTGTACCCTTCGCACCAGAAATACTCTATTCAAACATTAGTAGAAAGGGCTAGAGACTATGAAAATATTGTTGTTAGAAGACGTGTATAAATTGGGGCGTGCCGGAGATGTAAAAAAAGTTGCTCCTGGTTATGCTCGAAATTATCTAATGCCCCAGGGTTTGGCTGTATTAGCCACACCCGGCGCCGTTAAGCAGGCGGGGCGTATTCAGAAACAAGGTGAGATCAAACGTACCAAGATCAATCAGGAATTGGGCGGTGTTGCAGAGCAGCTGGATGGAAAACGCTTTACTTTTGCTGCCAAAGCCAGTGAGACCCGAAGGCTTTACGGCTCAATTAATATGCAAATGATTGCTGAAGCAGTCAGCGAAGATATTGGAGTAACCGTTGAAGCCAAACAGATTGAATCCCAGCCATTACGTATGATCGGTAAACATGATGTAAAAGTTCGCCTGACAGTGGACTTGATCCCGGAAATTGAAATTATCGTTCACCGGGAAGGAGAATCACCCGAAGCTGCCCTGGAAGAAGAAGAAAAAGCAGCGCTGAAAGCAGAAGAAACCCTGATAGAAATCTATGATGACGAGGATTACGAACAGGATGCCGAAACAGAAGAAGCCGAGGAAATTGAACAGGCTGCTGATGCTGATGACTCCGATGATGATGCGGAAGCAAAAACTGAGGAAGACGAATCTGAGTAAGAGTGCTCCATCCAATAATTGATATCAAAACCGGTCTGGGAACAGCAAATAGCTGGCCAGACCGGTCTTTGTATTGACAAATGGTCGAAAACAAACACACGATTGGGCAGATCCTAAACCAAGCCCGGGAAGAACAAGAACTCTCACTGGATGAGATTTCTGTTTTGACGCGTATCCGGGAAAAGTATTTAGCCGCGATTGAAGCGGATAATCTTGACCTTCTCCCTTCATCGGTTCAGCAAAAAGGTTTTGTTCGGGCATATGCTCGAGCTTTGGGGTTAGACCCCGTGCCTCTAGTAGCCCAACTTAGAGTGTCAATTAATGATGATAGTGTAGAAGAGCCTATCTCTGCAGAAGGCGAACCAAAAACTTCCCTCCTGGAAAATGAAACCCAACCGTTGACAGAAATCGGTAATACGTTAAGAATCCAGCGGGAAAGACTAGGATTTACATTATCCAGTGTAGAAAGCCAAATATTTATTCCAGAACGATATTTGGCGGCGATAGAAGATGGTAGCCTTGAAGCTCTACCATCTACTGTCCAGGGGCGGGGAATGGTAAAGAATTATGCTCAATTCCTGGGCTTGGATCCTGAGCCATTGTTATTGGGCTATGCGGATGTTTTGCAGACCAGGTTGTCCAAAGTCCGTAAAGTAGTATCCGGTGCAGATGGGACTTTTTCCCTGGGGACTTGGACTCGCCGGTTTCTTGCCAGTCCTACGATATTGTGGGTCGTGGTTGTACTGCTGCTTGCCAGTGTTTTAATCTGGTCAAGCATGTTGATTTTTGGAAACAGAGGATCAAGCCCCGAAACAACAGCAACAATTCCCGGTGTAGCAGATATGTTACTGCCCTCCCTCACGCATACACCAACTCTCGAGCAGCCCCAGACTACTCCGGGGGAGATTGAGGTTGATATCGCACTAAGTCCGGAAGCGGTAGATCCTGATGATGAAGAAGAAGAACCGATTGCCACTCTCGAGCTAACGGGAAATGAGAAAATCCAGATACAACTGATCATCACCCGGAGATCATGGGTGAGAGTAACGGTAGACAATATTCTGAGATTTGAAGGCAGACTGCTGCCAGGTAGTGTGAAATTATTCGGCGGGGAATTGAGTATTGAAATATTGACCGGAAATGCTGCCGGCGTGGAAGTGATTTACAATCAGCGAGATTTGGGTGTAATGGGTCTCTATGGCGAAGTAATTGACCGGGTATATACTGCTGAAGGTGTCGCCACCCCGACACTAACAATCACTCCAACTCCCACACCAACAGTTACCCCCGAGGTGACTTCTACACCAACAATTACTCCTCAGCCTTAAGGGAAGAATCCGGCTAATCAAACAGCTTATGAAGAAAAAAACTTTTCACCTGATATCTCTCGGGTGTGCTAAAAATACTGTAGATTCCAATTCAATGGCTCAACTGCTCCAAAGAGATGGGTTTTCATTAGAAGAGAATGCCCAACAAGCTGAGGTTTTGATTGTAAACACCTGTGGATTTATAGAACCTGCCAGGGAAGAATCCTTTACGGTTCTAAAAGAGTTGGCATCAGAAAAAGAAAAAGGACAGCTGCTAATTGCCGCCGGTTGTCTCACCCAACGGTATGGGGAAGATGTGGTTCACCAGGTCCCTGGGATCGATGGTGTCCTTGGAACCAGGCGCTGGATGGATATTCTCCAGGTAGTGTCAGGCCTCAGGGAAGGTGGGCATCCTCAACCACTTTATCACCTGCCAGATGCCAAGGTTGTTGGTCGAGCACCAGACGGAACGGTTGGCGCCCATATCCAGGGTGGAAGTGCCTATCTGAAAATCGCTGATGGCTGCCGCCGGCCCTGCGCCTTTTGTGCCATTCCTAAAATTAAGGGCACCTCAGTGAGCCGACCCTTGGAAAACATCATCCAGGATGCCAGGTATCTTCAAACCCAGGGTGTCAGGGAAATTAATCTGATCGCTCAGGATACAACTGATTATGGACATGACCTGGGAATAAAGGATGGATTGTCAAACCTGTTGATGGAATTACTCCAGGCAGCACCTGATGTCGATTGGATTCGTATTTTGTATGCCTTTCCCGGTTATATAACTGATCGGCTGATCGAAGTAATGGCTGCCAATCAACAAATATTACCCTATATTGATATCCCTCTCCAACATGCGGATCCGGGCGTTTTACAAAACATGCGTCGCCCAGCCAATATGGATTGGGTCTATCAGACAGTGGAAAAACTACGCATTAATATGCCTGACCTGGCGATCAGGACCACCTTTATTGTTGGGTATCCGGGAGAAACCGAAACAGCATTTGAAACCCTACTCGATTTTATCAATGAGGTGCGTTTTGATCGGGTTGGAGTTTTTGAATTCTCCTTTGAGTTGGGGACTACTTCAGAATCCCTGGGTGATCCTGTCCCGAAGGCTGTAAAAACAGCTAGAAAAGAGAGATTAATGTTGACTCAACAAAGGATTTCACTTCAAAAAAACCAGGCTTTGATTGGAAAAACTCTGGATGTTCTGATTGAAGGGCAGGGCGTTGTTGAAGGTTCCTCGGAGATGATATCCCTTGGCCGATCTTACCGCGACGCACCGGAAATTGATGGGATGGTAATTGTGGAGGGGGATCTGCCGGATGGGGATATTTCACCGGTGACGATAACCGGCGCGATGACCTATGACTTGACTGGAATTATCGCTCCAAATTAAACAAGAATTTGATAGAGAACCCATTTTCTTTTTGAGCAGAATAAATAGGATGAAGTAATCTTATGATCAATACTAAAGATCCAAAAGTTGAATTTGCAATTAACGCTGTGCGCCAAGCAGCCTGCCTGGCTGCGGATATTCAAGGAGAAATGGTTTCTGCAGCATTAACTAAAGATGACCGTTCCCCAGTGACAGTGGCAGATTTTGCTGCCCAGGCTGTGGTTGGATATTTATTGGAAGAATCCTTCCCGGGAGCGCTCCTGGTTGGAGAAGAAGAGGCAGCAGTCCTGCGCGCACCAGCTGAAAAAAATACCCTGAATAAAATCACCGATTTTTTAAACCGGGTGATTCCGGGGGTCACACCAGAGATGGTTTGCGACTTCATTGATAAGGGAGTGGATGAGCCGGGAGAAAATTACTGGACCCTGGATCCTATTGACGGAACCAAAGGTTTCTTGCGAGGGGCACAATATGCCTGTGCTTTGGCTTATGTAGAGCAGGGAGTTGTTCAATTAGGGGTTCTTGGTTGTCCAAATATTTCTGCGGACCTTCAAGAAGCCATCGGTGGAAATGGTTCCATGGCAGTCGCCCGACGTGGTCAGGGAAGCTGGATTTCTACACTGAGGGGAGAGGAAAATAATAGTCAGTTTTCTCCCCTGGTAGTATCCGCCAGGACCGATCCGGCTGAAGCGCGGTTAATGCGTTCCTTTGAATCAGGCCACACTAACACCTCCCAGATCGATGCCTTTCAAAGTGCACTGGGGGGCCAGGTAGATCCCGTACGGATGGACAGCCAGGTAAAATACGCTCTATTGGCTTCAGGCGAAGGAGAGATCTATCTGCGTTTGTTATCACCCAACAAGATGGATTACCGGGAAAAAATCTGGGACCAGGCTGCGGGATCTATTGTGGTTGAAGAGGCCGGAGGAATAGTAACTGACCTGGATGGCAAGCCATTGGATTTCTCGCAGGGAAGGACCCTGAAAAATAACCGGGGTATCTGTGCCAGCAATGGCACCCTGCATACCAACGCTCTGGCAGCGCTTAAGGCTGTGAAGGCCTGAGCCTGACTTTGTTGGGAATTAACCAAGTGTTGCCGCATTTCCATTTTGGGAACTTTGCTAGAATAAATATAAAAAATAAGAAACCATTCAATCGTAAATTTTGATGGTAGTTACTTTTTACGGTAATAGAAGGAGCAGTATATGGCAGATTTTAAATATCCCCGGAGAATATTCCAACGATCCATTCTGAAAGGGTTAATCAGTATTGCTCTGCATACATTTTCTGATTTTGAAGTGATCGGGGCGGAAAATATACCTGACAAAGGTCCCATTATTCTGACAGGGAATCATTTCAGTTTTTCAGATTCTATTGCCATGCTGCATGTTGCCCCGCCGTCGATCGAGATGTTCTCCGGCGCAAATCCGGCCTTCACGCCGGTTTGGGCCAAGCTGCTGCCCCGTTTATGGGGTGTTCTATATGTTTACCGGGGAACTGGGTCCCGCCAGGCTATCCGGGATGCGGAATATGTTCTCGATCAGGACGGTTTTTTTGGCATATTCCCGGAAGGAGGGGCCTGGGCTGAGATGATCCGGCCAGCACGACCGGGTGCTGCTTACCTGGCATCCAGGACAGAGGCTCAAATTTTACCGGTTGGATTTACGGGATTTAATGATGTCTTACCGATGCGATTTAAAGATCAAAGCAAAGTTACTATTCGTGTTGGCAAACCTTATGGGCCAATTAAGGTAACTGGCAGGGGCCAGGAAAGACGCCAGCAGCTGGATGATTTGGGTGATCGAATTATGAAGGAAATCGCTGAATTGCTGCCGGATAATTTACGCGGCAAATTTTCCAGTGATTCAACGGTGCGGGAACGAGCCAAAGAGGTAGAAGACTATCCCTGGGAGACAGCCTCCTGGGATGAGGTTTGATCAGGTCCTC
>RCNF010001213.1_pt1 | contig 13538 bp, 14 predicted proteins | sample 2041311 | NCBI WGS metagenome assembly RCNF01 (sample SAMN09708228, study PRJNA481090) | Marine sediment metagenome, whole genome shotgun sequencing project. | biome: marine sediment; feature: ocean; material: sediment; isolation source: Sewage treatment plant 2 marine sediment (STP2) ... | reverse complement strand
ATATCGCTAGTTTTCGTGCACTTATTATACGCTATATACCCCTATCTTATTGTTTTTATTATATGATTTACTTTCTGAGGAGACTCTAAATAGTGCTCTCTGGTACCGGTTTTCTGTCAGGCCTGTCTAAGTATTCATGCCTACTAGAACAACCAGAATCTCAATTACGAGCCAACTGGCGAAGATGCCGCTAAGGAGAGTCAACCCGGTCATACCACTGATAAAACAAGACCACTGAAATATATTATTCATTGTTTGCATGGGATTCATCACCTCTTTTCATTTGATAGCGTTTATAACGCTATAAGACACTATCTAATGACCAGATACAACCGGGGAAATGTGAAACAATGTTAATTGAACAGTGCTCGATGCAACGCGATAAAGATCTACAAAAATGCGGCGACAGAACAGTGCGCTTTCTTCAAAGGAGAGTAAGGGAGTGGGGGCAGACCTTACATTTCACATATTTTCGTGAACTTCCGGCTCGATATGTAGATCCCCCAACGAATATTTTAATATTTGAAGAAATTAGTTATGACTATGTTATAAAGCGCTTTACCAGATATTTACTCTGTAGATTTACACTTTTTTTAGTTTGTTTCAAAATTACTAGCCGGGCTTTAAACCGCCAGTGTACTTGCTAGCTGCGCTCTGAATTGCTGCGCCATTTTGGGATCATTGGGCGCAATGGTATTGATGATGGTAATGATCATTTCTCTGGCGGCCCCTCCTTTATATTCTGCATTGTGCTGCTGTATGTAGAACAAGTGGTCGAGTGCCTGTCGGGTGTTGTGTTCGGCGATTTCGCATATCGCACAATCGAAGCGCGCCTCGTAGTTATCAGGATTACTTAGAATCGCTTTTTTTAGTGACTGTAAACCGGCTGTTTTTGCCGCCTGGTCTATTATCCATAACTGGCCGCTTAGGCTTAGTCCCGTTACGCTACTTTTATCGGCTTCAGGTAATCTGTTAAACAGTCCGCTGGCCTGTTCAATTTCACCCATATCGATGAATATTTGTACCATGTCCATTGCTACTTTGGTGTTTGATGGGTCTTGCTGTATCGCCAGAGTTAGCAGCATGATGGCATCATGGGTTTCGCCCTGCATGTGAAGCTGGCGTGCCTGCAACCGTTTTTCTTCGGTCTCGTTAACTATGTCAAAGCTTTTCAGTAAAGCTCTGGCTTCATCAACTGACAGCTGACCTTCTTCGCTTACAACGGCTTTGCCATCAACGAAGACTTTAAGTGTGGGCACGTTTTCGATGCTGTATTGCTTAACCAGTTCGCTGTTATCATCAACATCAACTTTTGCAAAGACGAATTGTTCTGCAAATTCTGTCGCCAGTGCGGCGAACAACTCTGCGGTTTGATTGCAGGGCTCTGACCACATGTTCATAAAAACGACAAAAACCGGCGCTTTATCAGAATTACCTATGACATATTTTTCAAAACTGCGGTCACTAACTTCGAAGATGATGGGTAGTTTTTTCATTGGCTTTATTTATAGAGAACGACTAGAAAGTAATTCATAATCTTACCGGAAACGATTCGATTCTACTCAGATAAAATCAAAGATGGCACGTTAGTTTGTTATCACATCAGACTCAAAAAACTCCTTGCATCCAGCCGCTGATTTCTTAAGCGCGATTTGCAAAGACCGTCCCATCAGCAATAAACCACTGCTGGTGTGCCGATGAATAAACTCCTCGAAAGGGGTGAGTATTTTATCGAAAGTTTTTTCCCACGGCGCGTGAAGAACACCCTTTCCTGTAGACGCTGCAGACATTTGTCTTCTTTGCTCATGCTTTTTTCCTGCTGATTTTTCGTTTAGATGGTTGCGGCTTATCTCGAAATAGCCACTCACGAGCCGTCTCTGTGATCGCGGCTACTGCCGGATGAGAGATCTTTCGCTCCACGGAAATAGCGTAGAACTGCTCGCGCACTTCATCTGTCTGCCCGATGATAACTACCCTATACTTTTCTACAACCTCAGAAGCAATCGGCGTGGGGGCGATAAAAACGCCTGCCCCGGCCTGGCCGAATGCTTTCATTAATGCGCTGTCATCAAACTCACCCACAATACGTGGGTGTATGTGAAGCTTATCAAACCACTTTAACAGTCGACCTTGTGCCACGGTCATCTCCCCTGGCAATAACATGGGCGCACCCTTAAGGCTATACGGAAAATCTTTTATTAACGAGCTTGCTAACTCAGGCGTCGCAAAAAAACTGATGCCACATTCACCCAGCTGGTGATTGAAACCGCGCACATTCACACCTTGAGGAATAGGACTATCGGCTATAACCAGGTCAATTTTATGTAACGCCAGCTCGGCCAGCAATGCATCTATATTATTTTCCCTGCAGACAATACGCACCGACTCTGGTAACTGCAGTGCCGGAGCCAACAAGCGATAGGCAATTGACTTTGGCACCACATCCGCCACACCCACTTTAAATACCAGCGGCCTTCCATCTGGAAGATTTCGCACCACTTCTTCCAGCTCGCCACCCAGTGCAAAAATTTCATCAGCATAGCTCAGGGCAAGACGACCGGTCTCCGTTAGTTCCAGATTTCGCCCGACTCGATTGAATAAGGCCTCTCCCAGATTATCTTCCAGCAGGCTGAGTTGCCCACTAATGGTCTGGGGCGTCAGGTGCAGACGTTCACTGGCGCGGGCGATGCCACCTTCCTTTGCTACCACCCAGAAATAGTGAAGATGCTTATAGTTAATCATAATTTACAATCACTTCGTTAAATACGAACAATATAGCAATAATAATCGACTTTTTCTTAGTTTTAAATAAGCCTATTCTAGTTTTGCATGTACACCAGAAAGAAATATCGGAGATAACTTTGCATATTGGTATTCAAGTATGCGATTTTTCACTAACGAATGCCTTGATCTACAGCGCCGGCTTCTTTCGGAAACAGAAAAACTCACTTAACAGGCCACCGCTAAGTTTTCGTTCATAGCATTAGCCCTGACACGAGCATAGCTCCTACCGTTACTAAAACCAGAAGGTGGAAATTTCCATATTTTCACAAAGAAACAACGTACTACAAAAACGAAAATGAAACCAATGAAAAAAATTGCCAAAATTATTGTCCAGCGACCTCTGTTCGATCATTTTATTATTACCCTCATTCTGCTCAATGCCGCAATCCTCGGTCTTGAAACAGCCCCGTCACTAGTAGTCTTATACGGCGACTGGTTTGTGCTTAGTCACCAGCTTATCCTGGCGGCATTCATCATCGAGGCTGCTCTCAAAATCACCGCCATTTCCCCACGCCTCAAACTGTACTTCGGTGACGGCTGGAATCTGTTCGACTTCAGTGTAATACTGCTTGCGCTGATACCTGCTACGGGTGAACTGGCCGTAATCGCACGACTTGCTCGCCTGTTGCGTGTACTGCGCCTTATTTCCACTATCCCGGAGTTACGCCTGATCGTCGCCACCTTAATGCGTAGCATCCCCAGCATGGGGCATGTAATGCTTCTCATGTCCATCATTTTTTATATCTATGCGATTGCCGGTTATCACCTGTTCCACCTGCATGATCCAACACACTGGGGAAGTCTGGGTCTGTCATTACTCACCCTGTTTCGGGTGGTCACCCTGGAGGACTGGACTGACGTGATGTATACGGCCATGGAAGCTTACGATCTGGCCTGGATATATTTCGTCAGCTTCGTCGTAATGGGCACCTTCGTCATCATCAACCTGTTCATCGCCGTGGTGATCAACAACCTGGAGCAGGCCAAGGCCGAACAACTCAAGGAATTGCGTAAACCTGTCTCCCGCGATGAGCTTCTTGATGAGCTGGCAACGACCCAGCGTGCGCTGGGTCGCCTACGTGAGCGTATGGAAAAGCTGGAATAAACCTGTTTATGGTTGAAATTGTACGGGCAAAAAACTCAGACTAACTTTTACTATATCAATCCAGTAGCCGGACCTTTTTTCTCTTGCTGAACTTTCGATTGTGGTTGGCAGTGACGATGTTTTTTCTCGTTGCCATCCGGAAATGCCAGGCTATATATTTAGCTTCCTAATTACTTCGATAAATACGAACAATACATCAATAATAATCGACTTTTCCTTAGTGTAATTTAAGCCTATCCTCGTTTTGTACTTTCATCAGAGCGAAACATCGGAGACAGTTATGCAAATCGACATTCAAGCACGCAATTTCACACTAACCAACGCCTTGCGCGGTCATGTTAAACGTCGCCTGGGTTTTGCACTGAGTACCAGAGATGAGTATATCCAGCGCATTAAGGTGCGCCTGTCTGACATTAACGGCCCACGCGGTGGCGAGGACAAATGCTGTCACATCCAGGTAATAATCCCGCATCTACCCGACGTTGTCATTGAAGATACCGAAGAGGATCTATACGCGGCAATCGACCGTGCTGTTGATCGCGCTGGTCGCACAGTTGGACGTCGATTGAATCGTCAGCGAGATATGGCTCGCTCATCCGGACAGGACCAGATGTTGTCACTAACTGAAGCTGAATTATCTGAAGAAGCATTAACCGAAGCACACTAATAAATTTGATTTGAGACAATCTACTATGAATACATCAATAACAAACACCACGGCACGTTCACAGACGGCCAGCATGGCAAGTAACAAAGTCATCCGTAACACCTATACGCTGCTGTCTATGACGCTGCTGTTCAGTGCATTAACAGCCGGTATTTCGATGACGCTCAACCTGCCACATCCCGGATTACTGATTACATTAGTCGGCTATTTTGGTTTGTTATTCGCAACGACAAAGTTTCGTGACAGCAGTCTGGGTCTCGCCTTCGTGTTTGCCCTGACCGGTTTTATGGGTTACACACTGGGGCCTATCCTTAACAGTTATCTGGCAATGGCCAACGGCGGTCAGATCGTGATGACAGCAATGGCAGGCACCGGCGCAATCTTCCTTGCCTTATCCGGTTATGCTCTCACCAGTCGTAAGGACTTCAGCTTCATGGGCGGCTTTCTGATAACCGGCATTCTGGTAGCCTTCCTCGCCGGTCTGGGTGCGGTATTTTTCGAAATGCCCGTGTTGTCACTGGCCGTCTCTGCCATGTTTGTATTGTTAATGTCAGGTCTCATCTTGTATGAAACCAGCAACATCATTCACGGTGGTGAAACCAATTACATCATGGCGACCGTGACGCTGTTTGTGTCTATCTTCAACCTGTTCACCAGCCTGTTACATCTACTGGGTTTTATGAGCGGTGAAGATTAATATGCAACGCAACATAATGCTGACACAACGCAGCAATCCTGAATTCAGCCATCCTGGATTGCTGCGTTTTTTTGCCACTTTTCTACTGCTGACTGTACTGTCAGCCTGTAGTGAACCGCCTTACAGCAACCTGAATAATACAGAACTTGATGTAATGCTAAAACAAAATGTGCCGGTGTATGACATTCGCCGCGTCGATGAATGGCAACAAACAGGTATCATCGAAGGCAGTAAGTTACTGACTTTTGTCGATGCGGGTGGCCGAGTGAAGGCGGATTTTCTGGATCGATTTACCGCTGCCATTGGGCAGAATGAACCGGTGATTTTAATCTGCCGTACGGGTAATCGTACCAGTACATTAGCTCGCCATCTGGTTGAACAAATGGGTTATACGCAGGTGTTTAATGTACGTAATGGCATCACCCAATGGATACGCGATGCGCGGCCGGTAAAATACCTGTGAAGACAGCAGCAAAGACACAGAAAATACGAGACTTAATATGAGCATCACACCCAATTCAACAAGACAAACAACGGCCACGCATAAACCACGGCCGATGATTGACCTGCTGGTCAGCATTGTTCTTCCCTCCATCATCCTGATGAAATTCAGCGGGGATGAAAATCTGGGCGCAAGTACTGCACTTATTGTCGCACTATCTTTGCCACTAAGCTGGGGCCTGTTCGAATTATTCAAGTATAAAAAATTCAATTTTATTGCCTTGCTCGGTTTAATCAGCGTGGTACTCACGGGCGGCATTGGTCTGTTGCAGCTCGATCCCCAATGGCTAGCCGTCAAGGAAGCCGCTATTCCCGGACTGATTGGTATTGGCGTATTAATTTCCACCTATACACCTTATCCACTGATTAAAACGCTGGTGTTTAACCCTAAGCTTATGGATGTAGACAGGATCAGACAGAAACTCGACGAGTTCGACAATAGCAAAGCGTTTGATGTGCGTCTGCAAAACGCGACTTACCTGTTGAGCTGCACCTTCCTGTTTTCATCGGTGATGAATTACATACTGGCTAAATGGGTGGTGACCAGCCCGGCCGGCAGCGCCGCTTTCAATGAAGAACTTGGCCAGTTGACATTGCTCAGTTACCCGGTGATCGCGATACCTTCGATGCTCATGATGATGGCCATTTTTTATTACCTATGGCGAACCATCAGTGGTTTAACCGGGCTCGCACTGGAAGAAATAATCGTATCTCGAAAATGATGATGAAATAATCATGGCACTCGTTAACATGCGCGACATGCTTGCCCACGCATACCAAAATGGCTATGCGGTAGGCGCCTTCGATTGGCCAGCCTGGAATTTCTGGAAGGCATTATGGCAGCCGCTGAACGCTGCCAGCCACCAGTGATTTTGAGTCTGGCATGGTCGCATTTTGAATATTTTGATTTTGAACTGGTGATGCCTGCGGTAGAAGCCGCCGCCGTCGTGCTTCGGTGCCAGTGGCAGGCGAACGACTCAGCATTGATTATCAGTCTATCGAATGACAAACGCAGGCCATTAACCGCTAACTAATCCAGCACCCTATGAAAGGCGAATTCAAGTTCCAGGTGCACCACTTAAGATCCCAAAGAAGACTTCATGAGGCTTCTGTAATAGCTGTATTTCTATCACTATATTTATTGTCATGCTGTGCTACTGGTTTTGCTACCTGACACTTTTGAGATGAGGTAACTTCGTTCAAATCTGTATCAGGGAATATTGTGCATTGCATTTCATCAACAAAGTTACCATCACCTAAATATATCTGGTTCTTTAAACCCTGCCATGGCTTTGGTTGATATCGCCCTTCTGAAACAAACGTTCGATATTGTTGTGTAGAACGGATTTTTTTACGAGAAAAACCCGATATTATCCAGTCTGTCGTTAACCATTTATTGACTTCGACGAAACCAGCTGTCGCCCGATAACGGCTCCATGGCCAATATTGCACTTCTTACCATTTGAGCACGCACAGGGTTCAGTACTATATATCTTGAAAGTTCTAATAGATAACTTCCTTTTGTACAAGAATAGCTATGTATCTGCCGAGAAATACGTGCCCACTCTTTAACATCAAGAGATGCTGTACTGGGTTATACGCCTTGCAGAAAGTTCAGATGATAGCTATGGCAGTCGACGGATGAAAGCGGCATTAGGTGCATTGGGTTACCCTACACGCTATCCAGGTGTGTAACGAATAATGAAAAATATAGTGACAAAGAGCATTTATGATGTCTGCTGAAGATTATTGAGCAAAAGACGAAATTGATAATCGCATATTGAAGACAGGTTAAAAACATTCCCTCAAGACGTTTGGGCGCATTGGTATATGGGTCAAACTCTATACTTCAAAGGCGCACTTACTGAATCAATGCGTAGTTTTAATCGTATATTAAAGTTAGAGCCAGGTTGGTACAATTTAATTGATTCATTGTTAGATAAAATAGATGAGAAATTAAACGAAGTCCCAAGTCTTGTACTATAAAACCGTTAACACATGCACTCGGGCGGTAAAAAAGCGAGGCATTCATAGAACAAAATAATATTAAATACGTACTAACAATATTACAATCATAATGAGGAAAACTAAATGAAGATACCCGAGACCCCTGAATCTGAACCGGCCCGTCTCAAAGCACTTCGTTCGACCAATGTCCTAGATACCCCTTCAGAGGAGCGCTTTGATCGATTAACACGATTGGCTAAACGCATGTTCGATGTGCCAATTGCACTGGTAAGTCTTGTCGATGAAAACCGTCAGTGGTTCAAGTCCTGCATAGGGCTTGATGTTAGCGAAACACCACGAGATATTTCATTTTGTGGGCACGCAATTCTCGGTACTGAGATTTTTTTAATTGCCAACACCGAAAAAGATGAACGTTTTTCGGACAATCCTCTGGTCCTGAATGCCCCTCATATTCGCTTTTACGCAGGCTGTCCGCTGAGTTACGTAGACGGTAGCATGTTGGGCACGTTATGTATCATCGACACAAAAGCAAGAGATCTTACTGAAGATGACCTTGAAGCCTTAAAGGATCTCGCGGAGTTAGCAGAACACGAGCTTATGGCTGTTCAGTTAGCGACTCTAGATGAGCTCACACAGATATCTAATAGAAGAGGTTTTATGCAACTTGCAAAACATAGTTTAGATCTTTGTTCTCGTCAGAATATTCCTGCCTCACTTGTTTTTTTTGATCTGGATAAATTCAAGCCTATCAATGATAATTTTGGTCATGCTGAGGGAGATGTCGCGTTAATCGCCTTTTCCGACCAGCTAAAAAATACATTTAGAACTTCGGACGTCTTCGGTCGTTTGGGAGGAGATGAATTCGCCGTGCTGTTAACCGATTCATCAATCGAGCTCGCGGAAAATACTATTGCGCGATTTCGTCATTCCATAGAACAGTACAATAAGGCCGCTAATCGTGGCTATGACATTTCATTCAGCGATGGTATTGTACCTATAGATCATGAAAAAAATCTTTCCATTGAATTGTTATTGAGTCAGGCAGATTCTTTAATGTATGAAAAAAAACATACGCTGGCTAAAAAATAAACAAGACACCCACACTATAAAAAAACAAAAAGCAATGAAATCAATATTTCTATTCATACTGGCACTAACTTGCTTCGTAGTTCAAGCAGAAAACAAACCACGCGAAACAGAAGAAGAAATTGCAAAACGTGACGTCTGGCATGCCGCAAAATTACGCGGCGTTTCTTTTCGTGCGATTGGGCAAGAGCCACACTGGCTGCTGGAGATAACCAACGGTGAAAAAATTTTACTGGTCACTGGTTATGGTCAGAAAAGAACAACCTATCCCTACGCCGAGCCCAAAGTTAATCAGCAACAACGCAGAACTGTTTTTTCAGTGAAAGACCAGAACCTTGAAGTTTTAATCGAAGGAAAAGACTGCTCTGATATTATGAGCGGTGAAAAGTTTGCTGTGAGTGTTTTTATTACCCTGAATGACAAGCAGTTCAAAGGTTGTGGTAGAGCGTTACATTGAGAAGCATCGTCATACTTGTAACACTGCTAACAACTGTACCACCCACGTTTGCAGATGAGCAACCGCTTCGCTACCGCGGTCAATACACCTTTGGCCATGAAGTGAATACCTTTTGCCCTGCAATCAATTCTCAATGCTACTGGTTAAGCCCCGAAACTGGCCAACAGCAACGCCAGCTTTTAAAACAATTAGCCGTCGAAAACACAAGCAAAGCCTACCAGGCTATTTGCGTTGTAGTAGAAGGAAAAATCAATCGTGACCCTGAAGTGAAAAATAGTATCGGCTTTGCTGCTGAGTACGATGGACTGTTTACGATAAATAATATTTTTGGTTTGTGCAGAAAAACCAGCATCGTCACCCATGGTGATTTACAACACCACCGCTGGATTCTTGAAAGCATTAACGGTAACAAGATTGAAGCTGAAAAACTGGATAACAAGATTCCTGAAATAGACTTTGGTGAACAAATGACACTAACCGGCAATACCGGGTGCAACAAGTTCTCTGCTCATGCAACTTTGCAGGGTGATCAGATTGTCATTAGCTCTATGAAATCCACCATGATGTTCTGTACTCCCCCGCAAAATGACCTGGAACTAAAACTTAAACAGATACTGGGCAGTGAATCGAAAATAACTATTGATGATAAAAAGAACCTGATATTGGAAGCCGACGATACACGACTGGAATATCGTTTAAAAAACTGGGTTCGATAACACTATTGAATCAATCAAATTTAACTGTTTTCGCGGTTTTCTTTAGTCTTTTTCGCTTTCGTAAATCTTGTCCTGAGTTAATACGGATTCAAAGTATATCTGCAAAATACAGACATTCTATTTTTAAAGCGTGTGCTCATCCAGTAAATCTCTTATCCTTGTTGCAAGTTCATTTTGAGAGTAAGGTTTGTTGAGTACCTTTGCAATTGAAGCTGGCTGCTCAGGGTGTTTTTCATCCGCTACTTTCCCGGTATAGCCTGAAGTTAGCAATACTTTAAGATTTGGAAATTCAGCGGTGGCCTGTTCAGCTAGTTCGTAACCATTGATGCCTCCTGGCATTACAACATCACTAAACAACAGGTATATATCCGGTTCCTGATGCAGCTTTTCCAATGCCTGCTTGCCGTTAACTGCGGTAAGCACCTTGTAACCCATGCCTTCAAGGAATGTTTTTGCCAGCTCCAGTAAAGACTCTTCATCATCAACCACCAACAGTGTTTCTGTTCCTCGAGGTAGATAAACATTATTTTTATCGTGTTCAGTTGGCTGCTTTTCTTTTCCTTCAAACCTGGGTAGATATAACTTGATCGTTGTACCGACACCGATTGTAGAATGAACGTCAATAAAACCACCGGATCGTTGCACAAAACCATAGACCATGGCCAACCCCAAACCGGTACCTTTACCTTCCTCCTTGGTGGTATAGAAAGGTTCGAATATGTGCTCTTGTTGTTCTGCTGTGATGCCTTCACCATTATCACTTACTGCTAATTCAACATATTCACCAGGGCTGGCATTGGCGATAAGTTCACAAAATGCTTCATCAAGATTCACCTTGCGGGTACTGATGATCAGGTGGCCACGGCCTGCCATAGCATCGCGGGCATTGATGCTCAAATTAAGCATAGCATCTTCGAAGTCACCCTGATCAATCTTCGTTAGCCATAGATCATTTTCAAGTTGCTGTGATACCTCAATTTCTGGTGTGACCGAGCGGGCAATTAGATTCTCATTTTTTTCAATGAGATTGTTTATATCGGTAACATCCTGTTTCGCTGATTTATTTCTAGAGAAGCTTAATAACTGTTTTGTTAAATCGACAGCCCGTTGGCCTGCTTTATAGATGTTATCGATACGATTGAGCGCTTTATCCGATTCCTTTGGCAGATCAAATTTAAGCAGCTCAAGATTACCCAGAATAATACCCAGAATATTATTGAAGTCGTGGGCAATACCACCAGTGAGCTGACCGATGGCATCCATTTTCTGGGTTCGTTGCAGTGACTTTTCAGCCTGCTTACGTTTACTGATATCCTCGACATATGACCAGATCATCTTTTCCCCTGATCTATCATGAATTACCATGCCTTCGAGTAACACTGGATAACAGCTGCCGTCCTTTCGTATGTATTCTTTTTCATAGGGACCATACTGGCCTGTCTGCGCAAGGCTTTTTAACTGAGCGGCTTCATCTTTTTTATATTTTTCTGATGTGATGTCCCGGTAGCTAAGTTTTAGAAACTCATCAGCGGTATAACCCATTTGTTCAAGTAAGGCATTATTAGCTTCAATAAACGCGCCTGTATCATAGTTATTGAGTGCGATACCCACTGGCGAAAGTTTGAATAACAATCGAAGACGTGCTTCACTTTCTCTGGTCCTCTGCATAGACCGAATGAGCACGATCAGTGGCACTAAAATCACCAATCCGAGTATAAATAATTTAATACGATAGCGAATAAGGTTATCGATATTTTGTAACCAGCCACCTTTAGGTAGAGCCGCGAGCTGCCACGAACCATGCGGAAGTGTTATATCAACCAGTACAGGATCTAATTCAAAAATTTTATTGTCACCAAAGATTATTCCACCTTTGTTACCTAGCGTACCTTTTCCCCGGATAGCAATATCAAAATTAAGATCGCTGTTATATAACCCGCTTGCGGTAAAGAATTTTTCAATATCTATGGCCGACGAGATGATGCCCCAGAACTTTACTGTATTTTCAGTAGCAGAACCAACAAAGACAGGAATACGAGCAATAAAACCCTGACCACCCTGGAACATATTTACCGGACCGGCCATAACCAGCTCACCAGTGTCACGTGCAAGTTCCACTGCCTCAAATTGTTCAGGAATCGTCCGGTAGTCCAGACCGATGGCAGCTTCATTACCTGCCACAGGGTTCATATAACGAATAATAAAATCGGGTGCTGCGGCAATATTCCGTAATTGTGAGTAGCCGGAAAGCAAAGGCGACGACAGTGCAATAAAACGCTCTTTTGACATGTCTGGTTCAATGCTAATGGCTGCGACAAGCCCCCTCATTAGCAGGGCATGGCTATTAATATTGCTATCGATTCGTGCACGAACTGCATTAGCTTGATTAAGTAAAGAATGTTGCAATTCCTGTTTTTTTGCATGGGTGTTCAGGCGGTCAACATAAAGGCCAATAATTAGTAAACAAATACCGACAAGTAATAATGGAAGGTAAGTTAAGAAGCGTTGACTTGCTATGGAAGATGGATTATTCATCGAGTTCTTGCAGCGTTTCATGCACCACCTGAAGCAGTAGCTGGTTGTTGACGGGTTTATCCAGGTATTTAGCACAGCCCAGTTCCAGGACTTCTTTTTCACCGACCCGTTCGTTATAGCCGCTGCATAAAAGAAAGGGGATATCGGGGTGACTCTGAAAAATCTGTTGTATCATCTCCGTTCCAGTCATTTCGGGCATAGTCTGGTCGGTGATGTTTAAATCAATATCACCGCTAATTTTTTAAATAAGGTGACAGCCTGTTTGCTGCTGGTAGACACAATAATTTTGTAGTTATAAAGGAGTATAAACGCCCTTTCTAACCCAAGTCAAACATGCCTGCCACAATATAACACTCCCTGTTTACAAGCAGCCAGTAAACTTCACGATTTAGCCAAATCATACCACCCACATTCAGGATTTATGCACCTGGTTATATAGCTCATGCTCCTTACTATGAACGCCATGGTTGCTGGAAATGCAAAAAAATTGTCTGCAACAATGATTGCCATTCATGAAGACAAAGCACGTTAAATAACATTTTTTTTAAGATTTGCGTGTTTTACGTTTTTCGCGGATATTTTTTGTTTTTTCCCTTTAATACTTCATCTACTGGCTTTAAGGTTTTTTATTGAATAATATACGGGTACAAAATAAGGTATAAAATAGTTATGAATAAACAACAGAACAGTCCTGAATCTAACGTGAAAGCCGGTGTATACCACGCCCCCTGGGAAAAAAGTTTCGATAAAATCCTGACCCCGTTTGAGGAGTTTATTCACCGCCAAACCACCAGTGGTTTGCTGTTAATGGCAATGGCTGTAATCGCCCTGATACTGGCAAATAGTCCCCTGGCAGATGCTTATCTGCATGTTATCCATACCCTGGTTAGCCTCAACATTGGCAACTGGAAACTGGAGATGAGCCTGCACCACTGGATCAATGATGGTCTAATGGCGTTGTTTTTCTTTGTAGTCGGGCTGGAATTAAAACGCGAATTACTGGTCGGTGAGCTGGCAAAATT
>RCNF010001212.1_pt1 | contig 13541 bp, 11 predicted proteins | sample 2041311 | NCBI WGS metagenome assembly RCNF01 (sample SAMN09708228, study PRJNA481090) | Marine sediment metagenome, whole genome shotgun sequencing project. | biome: marine sediment; feature: ocean; material: sediment; isolation source: Sewage treatment plant 2 marine sediment (STP2) ... | reverse complement strand
AACTTAGTTATATAGATGTAAAATACACCTCTATTCGCCTAATTTAGAACAGAGTTGATGTATTTTATTATCCTTTATTTGAACTTTAGAGAACTGGACTAAGGCTTTTCATAGGAGTTCTTTGTTGGTAGTTTTTTATTTCCTTTATGGTTAAGGATTATCAATTTACCTTCATCTGATCATAGCCAATGTAACATTCGATAACGATTTACTGCTGAGTTTGGATTTTGCTTGGCAATTTAATTTGCAAGTTCACCAGAATCACAACTGGTATATTCGTATATATCACAGATTCCTATTTCGTGCATTTGCTTACTTCTTCTGTTGATTTTCGTATTTAATTTTTGTTGATATTGTCTTGTTCAAATGTTTTTTTTGCTTTTTCAATATCCAATTGTTCATATGGAAGTGATAAGTAATAGGGTAACTCAGTTACCTCTTTAGTTAACACAATAAACTTTAATTTAACAAGTCGTTCTATTACTGAATGAATTGTTTGTTCAAGATTAGCAGGAGGTACGCTGTTGTATTTGCTTGATAAATACTGGAAGAGCTCTTCAATGCTATGCTGTCCATCCGCCAGTTGCAGAACTAGTCCAAACCATGACTCAAGGGCTTGTCCTTTGTTGTCAGGGTTATAAATATCAATCAGTGAAACCTTTTCACCTTCCTTAGAAATTATTACATTTCGATAAAAATATTGAGAAGTATCCATCGTTTTATTGAACTTTCCTAAAGATAAAGGGTTTTGAATTATGGTACGAACGAAAACCAAGGAAGCTTACAGAGTCAATCTCTCAACCAACATTGACAACTTAATGACAAACAAATATCTGTTTTTCTGATTTGTCGTTAAATACTTCTTCTTCAAAACCTCCAAACTTATGAATGATTTTAAAACCATTCCATTCCAAATATGAATCCAATTCTTGAGGAAAAAACAGCCTCATATCCAAGTTTTGAACGGAATCAAACTCGCCATTTATAAAATAATGCCATTCAATGCGATTGATCTGAGTTTTATTTTCATATCGCATGGTCTGCTTTATCAATACTTCTCTTCCATCTTTGGTTTTATATTGAGCAATTTCTTTTTGTTCTTTTTCCCCTTCAACAATGAATTGAATATTCGGGTTAAAGCAATCTAATAAAAGCAAACCTCCTTTTTTGAGATGACTTTTAACCACAGTAAATGCCTTAAATACATCTTCATTTTTATATAAATGATGTATTGAATTAAATGGAATAAAAATAAGGTCATATTTTTTCGGCAAATCCAAAGTTCGAATATCGGCTTCAATAAGTTCTACTTCTAATCCTTCTTCGGAAGCTTTTGCCTTCGCTTGCTCAAGCATTGAAGCGGTATAATCTACCCCAGTAATATCATATCCATCCCTTGCTATGGGAAGCGTAAGTCTGCCCGTTCCACAACAAAGCTCAAGTATGCGGGCATCCTCATTTTTTGGCAGCCATCGTTTGTAAAATTGCAAATCATCTAGGTTGGTATTCATGCCATCATAAATGCTCGCATCGTAAATTAAATTGCCAACTTTATAATTGTTATTCATTTATGTCTTTTCAATTCTGCAGATTATCCTTTTATTGATTTTTAATTTTTCCTGAGCTGCAATTTCATCTCTAACTGTTCCAAACTTTTTTCCAACCCGATTTTCTTTAAAAATACGTTTATAGATTTTAAGCGTCTATCTATGTTAATAATCGATAACTTACTTCCATATGTTTCTATTAACTTAACTATTAATGAGGAGGCAATCTTTCTTTGCCTAAATTTTTTGTCTACGGCAATTTGCTGTAATCGTTTATTTTTTGGATTATAAATGACATAGCCCACTAGCTTCTCTTCAATATATGCCCCTAATGAAATATTGCTATTTATTAATTCATTGACAACATTTTTGGAGTTTTGCCAAGTAGGGGAAATATCCCAAAACGACTCCATCAAGTCCCAATCATAATCTCGTATATTCTTAATTTCATTAGTGTTATGTGCGTTTGAAATGCTTATTTCTCCCCTGTAACAAATTAGTTCTCTTTCAACTTTATATCCGGATTTTTCGTAAGATTTGATAGCTTGGGTGTTTTCTTTAATAACCTCCAGAAGTAATTCGTCAATTTCCTTTTCTACTAAAAGAGGTAAAATGAAACGATACATTTGTCTCGTTAAACCTGAACCTCTTTTTTTTGAAATAACCCCTGTTCCCGCGTTATATAAAACTTTTTTACCATTTATCGTATCGAATCCGTGTAAAATAAAAGCAACCAGATTGTCTTTTTCAAAAACTCCAACTGATACATCAAGATTTACTTTATCAGCTGACATTTTTGAAATCAATTCTTCTTCAGATAAATGGAAAGGAATAAAATAGTCGGCAAAGGATTCATTAAAAACATTTAGAATTTCCTTGGTTTTTACTCCTCTTAAAGTTTTAATTTCCAATTCGTAACCTTTTTACCATACGAAGACATTTTCTGCCTATCGATTATTTAGACTTTAGCATTACATTGTCGGCCAAGAAATCTACTAGAACAAAAATTAGACAGCCTAGACCTATCAGCGTGAAATTTGCCATTGAGAAAATATAGCCCAATATGGTAATCCCAATGGAAATAAAGAACCCATTTCTATTCCGTGTTGTAATTTTAAATCTTTTCATAATTATCGTTTATTTGAACTTTCATTTAAAGATTTTTTTGTAATCCTACTTTGCTTACTGTTCTTTTTTCAATCCAGCTAATAGTTTCTTTAAGGAATCTATGACCTTTGAAGCACCTGTTTTTCCATCATCATCAATATTTGATAAGACAATAATGGTATAATTGGAATCCATGAAATCCATTAGCTCACACCTAACGCCGTACCATCCCCCACTATGACCAAGAATAGTTTGGTTATAACGCTGGTCTACATCAATACCATAGCCCAAATGTGTATTAAAACCTTTTACTTTTGGCGCAAACATTAATTCAGTGGTTACTTTTCCTAGTAATTGATAATTTCTCAAAGCTTTTGAGAAATTAAACAAATCATCAACAGTTGAATAATGGAAACCCGCCGGATCAGCTTTCGACAAATAGTAATCATTTCGTTTCAATATTTCGTTTTCTCCGAAAAGCGAAGTGTAACCAACTGCCTTGTTCTTTACGATTGAATCAATTTCCAATTCAGTGGTATGGTTCATTGAAGCAGGAATAAAAATGTTGTCTTTTACAAATTCATAATAATTGTCCCCACTCACCTTTTCTATAATTAAACCTAGAATTACAAATCCTGCAGCACTATAATTATAGTCACTTCCAGGTGAAAATAACAGGGGTTCATCAACAAAAAGTGGAAGGAAATCTTTAACATTTTTATATTGTAATTTGCCTGAACTCAAAAAATCTCCTACCAAAAAATTATTAGTGCCGGCGGTATGTGTCAGAAGCTGATGAATGGTGACAGAATCTCTAACTACCTTATTTGGGTAATTAGGAAGATATTTCCCTATTGGTTGATTTAATTGAACTTTGCCCTTTTCATATAGTTGAAGCGTCGCAACAGAAGTGAACATTTTGGTAATAGAAGCTATATTAAATTTGGTATCAATATTGTTTTCCACATTAAACTCGATACTCGCTAGTCCGTATGCCCTTCTTTCAATAATACTATCATCCTTTGCGACCAAAATTGAACCTGAGAAGTCTTCCTTGGCCATGTTGTCCAAATAGGTCTTGATTTCAGAATTATGGTTAATATTGGACTGTCCACATAGCTCAATACTAATGGCAAGCATTACTATTAACACTAAAAAATTATAGGATTTAATCATGGTATTTTTCTAATATGATGTCATTAACTTTTATATTTTACTTTCCATCCTTTATTTGAACTTTCTTTATTGATCAATCCTTTTTCTGAGCAAATATCCAGTCCAAGAATCCGGGGGTGTTTTGAACTTTGTCCCAGATAAGATGCCCTGCGGAAAATTCCGTGTACTTCGGACTTCCTCCGGCTTCCCTAACAGATTTGATCATATCGCGTGTCAAATCCACTGGTACTGCTTTGTCATCTGTACCATGAAATGCCCAGATGGGAATATTGGTCATTTTTGATGCCATATCCGGATTTCCTCCTCCACAAATAGGTACGGCGGCGGCAAACTTTTCTGGTTTGACTCCAATGAAATGCCAACTACCGTAACCGCCAAGTGACATTCCTATAACATAGCGTCTTTTGTCATCAATGTTGTATTCTTGTTCGAGATAATCCATGGCTTCGAAAACAAGGTTTGAAATATCAGGTTCATCTAAAATTCCTCCAAAACCAGCGTTTGAAGGACTTTGGGGCAAGAATATAACAGAAGGATATTTTTCACGATTCTCGTCAGTGGACAAAAGTTGGGCGGTGCTGGTTGAACCCATGTGAATCAAATTGTCCTTACCAACGCCACCCCCGTCATGTAAGTTGACTACCAAAGGATACTTTTTGCTGCCATCATAATCTTTGGGCAATAACAACCGGTACCTGAGTGTGTCATTTTGATTGTTCACATATGTTCTAGCTTCAAAATCACCTACCAATAGTTTGGCTCTCGCAACTTTTCCCTTTTCCCCAGCGTATTCAGAAAAACCACTACTCAAGACCAAAAAAATTGCAAACATGGAAATTACCCCGAGCGCAGTACGTAAACCCATTACTAGTTTAGAAGGACTCGCCTCGTCTTTGTTTTTGAACAAGGCTAACTCCTCTTTGAAATTCAGTATATAAAAGGCCAGCGCCAGGTTTAACGCAACAAAAACCCATGGAAACACTTTTAGAAGGGTAAGGGTAACAGTTTCGTTTCCGGCATTCATGCCCCAAAGCTGTAGTCCGATCAAGATAAAGTCCAACGAGAACCCTACAATTCCCGCCCAAAATAGCCAACGTTTATGTCTTGTCTTAGAAGTAAAAAGGCTAATGGAATAAATCATTCCAACAGATATGAGCGTTACAAAAGCCCCTGGGACCAAATTCCACAATTCCCTATCAGCTAGGGCCTTGTAGGCTAACCCGGTATATGCTAATGTGGCTATAAAAGTTGCTACAAAGGCTATTAATGTGATCTTGTATTTTTTAACACTGAAATACCAAATCAATATCAAGTGAAGCGCAATGGAGATTATACTGGTCAAAATAAACCACGGCTCGAAATACGGGCTAAATAGGTAGAACCGATATCCCGCAAGGGCTTCTACCATAAGATGAACCAGAGAAAGCACAATATGGAGCCCAACGATAAAGATGGCGAAGTGAAAAACATTCCTATGACCAAAACTGGTTTTCATTTTACTTATAAATTTTCAAGTCCGTCAAAATGTTGTACAACACGTAAATGTGTATCGTTTTTTTGAACTTTATCTTTAGCTCATTTCTCTGTTAGGCAACCCATTTATTCCGTAATGGGTTTTCCGATATAGGAATATAGGATTAAGTCCGAGTTTGGGTCTATAAATTTAAAGAGCTTAACCTTGATAAATGGAAAATCAAAATCGTCTGCATCGTAAACCTCCAACATAATATTTGCAACAATAGAGGGGTCAATTTCCTTTTTGTATCTAAAAAATTCAGACAATTTTTCTTGGAATAAAGATTCTTTAGAATCTATAGCGATTGGAAATCCATTTGTACCAGTAATTAGTCCGTCATTTTTTAAAAGTTTTACCAGTCCCCTTAACGAATCACTTAGCGGATAAGTTATATCAAAGTCTTTCTTGTTTTCGTCCCTTATCTCCTTTAAAAGGCGAATGTAATTTTTGTTGTCATTGTTTTCTATTATTTTTTGGTCCACAAGATGATTTTGAAAATCTACAAGAATCTTTTTAAATCCTTCGTAATATTCAGGATTTGCTTGCGCAACACCTTTATCAAATTCCGTCTCAAATTTAGTGCTACTCACTTTACAAGCTATATTTAAAGTTAATATTGCCAGACAAATTCCAATAATTGCATATGCTTCTTTCATATGTTGCCTAACGGTTCGACTCGTATGTTTAATCATCCTTTATTTGAACTTTTAGAGAACTGGACAAGGGCTTTTCATATGACACATTGTTGAACTACAGTTTTTTATTCATTCTGTAGTGTAAATTTAAAAATCGTAAACCATAAAAATTTAAATTGTGGTCAGCTCTCAAAACCTGGTCATCATCTTCGTAAACTCTAATCCATTCATGCATTGATTTTACAAACCTTGCCCAATATTTCCCATTGCTATCTGTCAGCGTAAAGTAAAATCCATTGTCTCCGAACTTTTTCCCATCTGAGGAGAGTACAAGTGAACCATCCTTTCCTACTTTTTCAGTCATGATAACAGAAGCATTACCATTTGGGAGAGGAAATACAACCTTTAAAAGTGGCTTTTCATAATTCGGATTGTTACAGGTGGTATAAATACCTGAATATATAACGTCATTCGTACTTTTAATAATACGATACCAAATTGTCCATTTAGTTTCACCAGTCTCTTTATCGTTAAGTTTTATTATTTCACTTTTTAATCCTTTTGCAGTGACCATTGAATTTAATGGTAGGTTTAATTGTTGAAGTCGTTTACTGAAAATCAGATAAAGCAGTTTGCCAAAGGGCCTAAAAACACCTTTCCATTCTGACCAAACCTCAAAATCATAATTGGAAGTGTTTTCATAAAAATCAGCCACTTTATTGTTTAAACGATTTTCATTTTGGTTGGTAATTCCGATTTGTTCCATTCGTTCAAGAAGTCCTGAATTCGGTAAGTTTTTTTCAATTTTCAAATTCTCTTTTTCCGCTAATTCAAAAATGAATTTATCTTTTATAATGTCAGTACTCCCAATAGGGCCTATAAGCCACTCAAAATCAACTGGATTTATCCTTTTCCCTGTGGTTTTTACCCAAATTTGAGTGATTTTATCTTGTATCGCCATTAAGTTTTTTCAAATGATTTCCAACGTATGGATATAGTAACTAGTTACCCTATTTCTGTTTTGTGAGTACTTCTATTTTTTTATCAATCTTTTATTTGAACTTTAAAGAACTGGACTAGGGCTTTACAAAGGAGTTCTTTGTTGGCAACTGGCTTACTATCTTTTTAAAGTGAAATGTCCAGAAAGAACTGTCCCATTACCAAGGTTAGCTTTAAACCAATAATCAGATGAAGGCATGTTTTTTCCTAAAAAAATACCATTCCAACCAGCACTATCCGCGTTAATTTGTTTTAATAATTTACCATATCTATCATAAATATAAATCAAGGCATCAGGATAGTTTGAAATACCTATTATTTGCCATGTATCGTTTATGCCATCAGTATTGGGTGTGAAAAATTTCGGGTAATCAATCAAGATTACTTCTAGAGTATCTTCTCCGCATCCATTTTTATCCCTTACGATAACTGTATATGTTCCTCCTAAAACATTATTAAAAATAGGAGAACTTTGATAATTCATACCATTTATGGAATATTCAAACTCACCGTCACCTGCTGCTATAATTTCAATAAAATTGTCATCTGACAACTCTTTAGATTTTACTTCTGTAATAGTTGGAAGTACAGATCGTTTTAGTTCAAATTCAAAACTATTCTCACAGTAGATTCCGTTTGTATTTTTACCTACAGTAAGCGTATAATTACCCGCATTTGTTAAATCAGCTTCATACGTATTTGATAGTATGTTATTATCTTGATATGACCATGAATACGTGTCAAAACTAGAATCTATGCTTAACTTAAGAGAAGGTTCTAGATGACATAAAAAATAAGTTTCTTCAATAGCCACTGAAGGAATTTCATTTACCACCAAATCAAAACTTGTTTCAGTATAGCACAAGCTATTCAATTCGTTTTCTACTCTTGTATAAATTGTTTGATTCCAAGCTTCAGTATTTTGAAAAAAGGGAGTTAACGGGCTTGGTAATTCTATCCCATTAGTATCAAAATATATTATTTTTAAATCGTTTTGATTACCTATAAGCTCTGATTCTATATTAGAAGTATCAAAACTTGCAAATCCATTGCCTAAATCACATGCATAAAGTGTTTGTGGTTTATTTATTTGCGGTTGCGAGGCTGTTTTTAAAACTAATGTTTTTTCGGAATAGCAATTGGTTTGCGTGTTTGTAACTCTTACCGTTATTATTTCTTGATTGGCCGTAGTATTTGTATAAGGGCTAGGCAATGGGCTTGCTAATAAATTACCGTCGATATCGAAATAAGATACGGTCATACCTGTTTGACTACCTAAAACATCTAACTCTACATTTGAAGTGTTAAAATATTCTGAAATACCATCATTGTTATCGTCGCAGCCTACTAATTCATTTAAAATATTCGCTACTGGTAGGGGGCTTATTTTTAATTTAAATGTAGTTTCATTATAACAATCCGTAGTGCTATTAATTGCACGAACACGAATAACTTCTTCGTTTGCTACTAAATTTTCAATAGCATTTAACGGTTCATTTACTAGCTGTCCGTTTTCATGATAAAACGCAACAGCTATATTCGTGCTTGTACCTATAATATTTTCTTTTACCGGTTGTAAATTAAATAGAGCAAAACCATTGGTTTCACTATCACAAACAATTAAATCTTCAATACTTTCTAAATTTGGAATTGGGTCTACAATTAAATCAAAAGTAGTTTCTGAAAAGCAACAAATATTATCTGCATGAGAGACTCTTACTTGTATAGTTTCTCTATCTCTAACGGTGTTCGCGAAGTTATTAGGTAATGAATTGTATTCATTGCCACTACCATCAATGAACGTAACAATTTTACGAATTTGACCTCCCAAAACTTGTTGCCTAACCATTGAAAGATCAAAAGATGATGAAATGCCAGTATTGAAAGCATCTTCACATACAGTTATGTCACTAATACCATACGCATTTGGCGGTTCTTTCACATCAATAGTTTCACTAATAAGCTCAATGCTTCCATTAGTAGCGGTAACGGTGGCTGTTATTGTATAGGTTCCATCTGCTGAAAAATCATGAAAGGGAGATAAATCTGTAGAAGTATTAGTTGCCCCTGAAGCGGCATCTCCAAAATTCCACAATACTGAGGCAATGTTGGCTTGGTTTTCTAGACTAAATTCCTTTAAAAACTCAGAACAAATATTTGAAATATTCATATCAAAATTATTCGTAACATGATTTACATTACCCGTAACATTGATATAAAAATTAGCGTCAGGCCTACCAAAATCAACCGCAGAAACATAGGCATTTACATGCGGGCCACCAGTTACACAACCTCGCTGCCATGATTCGCCTGTGTCTTGTGCGGAACCAGCTATAAAGGCTAGCCCATCTCCATAGACAATTCCTTTATGAACTTCTACCAAAATTCTTTCCACACCTGCTGGCACCGCTATGGGAGTGTCAAATTCAACATGTATAATTCGAGAATTTCGATCTATGTTAGGCGAAAGCTCTTGGTATTGACTACTGCCTATCAAATTTGTTTCGGAAAAAGAGGCTGGAAAATTTTCATCTATACTATAGATATTAAAGCTTATTTCTGGCAGCCAACCTACTTTATTTATACCTACTTGACCAGAATTGATAATAAACTCTTCATTGGTTGATATTCCAAAATCTTCTAAGGTAAAAGCCCTAGCCCAGTATATATACGAAGAGGAACATGAGTGTATACTAGTTTCTATAATATCATCACAAACATTGTGTGTTAAAGTTGCGCTTGAGCCATAATTGGTAGTACTAAATATTTCACCCGTAACATTAATAAAAAAGTTGGCATCAGGTACTGGCGTACTTAGGTTTTCTGTTGCCGTATGTGTATAATATTCTCTACAACCTGTAAACCACGAAGTAGCATTATCATCTTGAGTACCTGCGATAATAACTTCATCATAATCAGGATTATAGGGGTCATCTAATTGACTCACTTCAACTAATATTCTTTCAGCACCTGCTGGTATTACAATAGGCGTAGCAAAATCAATCTGTACAATTTCAGGAGCATCACCAATCAAGGGCGTTAACACCACATTACCGTAACTAATTCTGTGAGGCGTTGAATTGGGAAAATTTGAATCAAGCGTATAAAAATGAAACATCAATCTAGCACCACTATAGGCATTACTGACAGCTACCTGGCCTGATTTAATAATGAATTGATCAGTTGTAGATATTCCAAAATCTGAAAGTGTAAATGCTCTTGCCCAACTTTCTTCTGTATCGCAAGAAAACATACTTGTAACTATTGGCGTATTACCAACGTTATGAGTTAATGTAACCTGGGAAAATATGCTTTGAAATGATAGAAGAAGTAGAAGTAGGCCTATTTTTCTAATCATGTTTTACGAGTATTGTTAAAGAAATTGGTCATTTGCAAATTTAGGACGTTTTAATAATCGAGTACCAAATTATAGTAATCAACTTCATTTACCATTTCTTAAACGATCAATTGAGGCTTTTTCTTATTTTTATAGCGGTTATTCTGTTTTTCTCAGGTCGTTGTAACACATTTCTTTTGGGGTGGGAGTGCGCAGCACGTAGCAACAAAAGTTAGCTTTAGCTGAATGTGTTACAACGTATGGATATAGTAACAAGTTACAATATTTCTATTTTGTGAGTACTTCTATTGTTGGTTTATCGATCCTTTATTTGAACTTTAGTTTAGCTCAGTTCTTTGTGGTGGATTTTTTTTGATTAATCTAGAAGTCTTTTTTTGTTCTTTACAAAATCTTCTTTTTTAGGCATGTAGTCCTTCTTAATTTGTCCATTTACAATGATTTCATCAAAATAAATTTTTGCGCCGATAGTATTGAACAAATTGTCAGTATTTTGAAGTTGAAAATGCAAATGAGCTGCATATGTGTTTCCAGAATTCCCACATTGAGCAATTACCTGACCTTGATTAACCGAGTCTCCTTCTTTGAATAAAATTGAGTTTGCTTTAATGTGTGCAAATAGCATGTATTCTTTTCTCGCTGTTTCTAAGACAATGGTATTTCCAGTGATATCGACTTTGTTTAACTTGCCTGGGATATTATCTTTTATCCCATCAATTATCTTTACAACTTTAGCGTCGCATGGCGCAATAATTTCCTTGCCGAAAACGAAATAGCTTTCATTTTTTGTTGGATCCCCTTTGTACGGCGCACCATCTGCTACCATTAATATATCAAAAGCATACTGCTGGTTCAAATCTTCCATGTGATAATTTACTTCCACAGTTTCTCCGCCCCAATAGACAAAAGCTTCTTCTTTAAACGGAAAAATCATTTTCGTAGAATTTCTTTTTAATGTTGAAGAATTTTCCAAGTTATTTCTGGGAATAAAGAAGGCAATAATCTGACTTTCATTATTTAAAACAATTGAGATATCGACAATTGCCTTTTCAAAGGAAGTTCTGTAAACATGTGCCGAATTATTCATGCCGTAAAATTCCATTTCATTTATTGATCCAAAATTAGACCTAACCGTATTTAGAAAATCAGTTGTTTCTTTTTGTGAAAGAAGTGCCTTTAATACGGTATCAAACATAGCATAAATAGCGTCATAATCCGATTCATTGTAGCTGGTTTGGAATTGGTTCGAAACTTCCTTTAAACTTACCGGTTCTGTTTGTGATAAACAGAATAAAGAGGTCATTAGACAAATCTTAAAAATTAAATATTTCATATCGCGTTTTAAATATTTCCAAATCATTACTACCCATTAATTAAGACGATCCTTTATTTGAACTTTCCTATTGTTGGCCACCATATTAGTCTCATAGTCTATTGTTAATGTATTCAATTGTTTTTTTCAGAATATAATCCTCCCCTTTAGCAAAACTCTCAATAGTCGGTCGAATATTTACATCGATTTTTATTCCAGTTCTCTGAGTTTGATTACCATCAGGATAAAAAATTCCAATACCGGTCATGCCTGTTTTATAACCACCCAATAGCCCAATACTGCTTACATTTCCATCGGCAGCAAGTGTTTGACTCCCGATGGTGACACTCTTTTCGGCGCTCTGCAGATACATCGCGGTGAACTCCGCTAGACTAATTGTTCGTTCATTGACCAGAATAATCACAATGCCTTTATATTTGGTCCTGCGATCAAATTTGAAAGTATCTCCATTTTTCCATATGAATTTGCCGGGGTAGCTCATGTCCGGCACAATCGATTTAAAAAACGTTTTTTTGCCCGGTTCAAATAAAAAATCGAGGTAGCCGAATACATAGTCTTTAGGATAATTCCTAATATCAAATATCAAGGCTTTAGAATTGATTAGGCTGTCAACCATCTCTGGTATATAATCAACCTTAAAGGTGGCCATGTTGACATATCCAATACTACCTTCTATCATTTTCCAGCTCTTTTCTTGCGGCCTTTTATAATGAAAATCATCGAATCTATACCGCCCTATCCGCTTAATTGACCGAACATCATTTCTCAATATCCCCAATTCCACACTATCGGTTGAACCGTTGAATATCTTATTCCAGGCGTATGCTCTTTTGGCTATTCGATTACTGCCTTGAAAATACTTAGCTTTATCAGTGATTACGTCCCCGATCGGATTACCATTTACCTCGATAATCACATCCCCTATTTCCAAATCGTTCAATTTGGCCAAGGAGTCGTTGAAAAAACTAGTTACTACAGCTTTTCCATCTACAACCCTGTGAATTATGGGAATAAATTTTGGTCCGAAAAAATCTCTCAATATAGGAGTGTTCAGTCCGGCGTGGCTATCATCCAGTTTCACAACTAATTCCAACATAGCCAGATGATAATCCAATTCAGAACTGGGGGATAGAAATCGCGGAATCATTTTTTTGAGTACATCGTCCCAATTTTCATCGGTCAAATATTTATATGGAAAAAAGTACTCTATGAAATTCCAGTATCTGAACAAAGCAAGTAACCTGTAGTTGCTATCTGTCCAAATGAAATCCTCGAAAACCTTTTCGCCCTCTGGTTCAACATTCCCCGCTTTCCCTACCGTTTTTAAGTATGCATTCTGTTTCAGCGATCTATTCTCTTCAATATACTTTAACTTCTTTGAAAGGTCAGGGGTGAATAGTGCATTATCGTCAATCCAGGACAAATTGAAATTTTTATCAAAATATTTCTTATTTGATAGCTTCTTACATTTAGCACACTCTTTAAAATTTCCGAGAGATTTGATCCATTCCAAATAGACCTTTGAAATTTCCTGTTTTGTATTAGAGTGCTCTACTTCTTTCAGAATTTTGAACAGCTGTATATCCCATTCAAATTTGCCTTGCGTCACATTGGGATGATAATATTTTAGAAAACCCCAAACTTTTGCCGTAGCATAAAGCTTTTGGTTTTCAGTTAGTTCTTCTTGTCCCCTAACAAAACTGGCGCTAAATAAGGAAATGAAGAAAAATAAGAAAACTGTTTTATAGTTCATTTATGTAGTGGGTAAACTTCATTATATGTTCTGCATAACTTACTGTGGTAATCCATTAGCAAACGAACTATCAGTCCTAATTAGCTATATTAAACATCGTTTATTTGAACTTTAAAGAAC
>RCNF010001211.1_pt1 | contig 13556 bp, 8 predicted proteins | sample 2041311 | NCBI WGS metagenome assembly RCNF01 (sample SAMN09708228, study PRJNA481090) | Marine sediment metagenome, whole genome shotgun sequencing project. | biome: marine sediment; feature: ocean; material: sediment; isolation source: Sewage treatment plant 2 marine sediment (STP2) ... | reverse complement strand
CCCGAATTCCTGAAGAAATTCCTGAATGAACAGGGGAAAATTCTTCCGAGGCGCCTCACAGGCACTTCGCTGAAGTTTCAGAGAAAAATAGCAGTGGCTATCAAACGTGCACGTCACCTGGCACTGCTTCCTTATGTAACTGACATGTTAAAGTAAAAGGAGGAAGAAAAAATGAATGTGATCTTAAAACAGGACATGCCCAATCTGGGACATAAGGACGACATTATTGCCGTAAAGAACGGTTATGCCAGGAATTTCTTAATTCCCAAAGGTCTTGCCATCAACGCTACGGCTCAGAATAAAAAGGTCCACGAGGAGATTCTTCGCCAGCGTGCTCATAAAGAGGAGCAACTTAAGGAAGCTGCCCTTGAACTGGCCGAAAAGCTGAAGGAAGTAAGTCTGAGCATTGGTGCCAAGACCAGCACTAAGGGTAAAATATTCGGTTCAGTCAATACCATTCAGATTGCTGAGGCATTGATTGAAAAGGGATTTGAGGTAGAACGGAAAAACATTTCCATTAAAGACGACCTGATTAAGGAGATCGGAAGCTATTCAGCTACCGTAAAACTCCATAGAGAGGTGCTTGTGGATATTCCTTTCGAAATCGTATCTGAATAAGCCAATCCTCTTTGATAATACTGAACCGCCCGGAGATCCCGGGCGGTTTTTTTTATATCCGCATTTACAGAGCAATCCCCTCGGTTTCTGCCTCCTGCTTTCTAATCTTGATAAGCCGGGTGTTGATTAGCTTGCTAATGTTAACCGTGATTTTATACATCACAGGAACGATCACCAGGGTAAGGAAGGTAGCGAAGGTCAATCCAAAAATAACCGTCCAGGAAATGGGTCCCCAAAAAATCACCATATCACCACCAAAATATATATTGGGTTTAAACTCCCTGAGCAATCCTGCGAAGTCTATATTCAGACCAATGGCCAAAGGAATTAATCCCAATACAGTGGTTATGGCAGTGAGCAATACCGGACGTAATCGGGTACGGCCTCCTTCAATCACACACGCTGTGGCATGATGAACAGGTAAAAACTCATCCTCCTTTAATCCCAGATCCTTTCGCTTTTGCTTTTTCAGAATTTCAATATAGTCAATGAGCACAATGGCATTGTTAACTACAACGCCTGCCAAAGAGACAATCCCAATTCCAGTCATGACTACCACAAAATCCATTTTGAATGCCGCAATACCACCAAAAACCCCGATGGTACTGAAAATTACGCTGGCCATGATGATCACCGGTTTCACCAAAGAGTTAAACTGTGTAACCAGGATCACCAGGATCAAAGACAATGCGATCAGCATGGCTCTTGAAAGAAAAGCCATGGATTCCATCTGTTCCTGCTGTTCTCCTCCAAAAGCAAAGCTATATCCTTCAGGGAAGCTATAGTCTGAAAGCAAGGTGGCCAGTTCCGCATTGATCCTGGTTGCATTGTATCCCTCAATTACATTGGATGACAATGTAATCACCCGGTTCAGGTCCTTCCGATTCACCGCACCGTAGGTACTGCGGTATTCTACATCGGCAATGGCTGAAAGTGGAACCTGAATGGTCTGGCCATCGTCCATGTAGCTCACTGAAAGATTCAAAAGAGAAGAAGAATTGTACCTGTACTCCTCTTTCAATCGCATGTTGATGGGATACTCCTCCTCACCTACTTTGAAATCTGATACCTCTCTGCCGAAAAGCGCAGTTCTAAGGGTATTGGCCACCTGAAATGTGGAAAGTCCATAGCGCCTTAGCTTGTCTCGATCGAGCCGCACAAGAAGCTCAGGTTTACCAATATCCAGATCCATGCTGATACCTTCAATTCCCTGAATACCCGATTCATCAATTAACCTTAACACGGAATCGCTTACAGCTAACAAAGTTTCAAACTCATCCCCAATGATTTCCACACTGATGGGATCGCCGGCAGGTGGCCCTGATTCATCCTTTTCTATGGAGAGTTTTACCCCGGGATACCTGTTTAGGAGCTTATCGCTCATCTCCCGCATAATCTCTGAGGTAATCACCCCCTTGCGAAGCTCATACTCCACAAAAGATACTGTAGTAAGTGCTTTGTCGGGCACACTGCTCGTTTCAAACTGTTCATTGCCTACTCCTACAGTGGTGAGAACCGATTTGATAATGTCCATCTCCCTGTAGGGTGCAATGATCTCTTCTATATCCTCCTCCAACTCAAAAACAAATGCATTGGTGACCGTTACATCTGTCCCAATGGGCATCTCAGTAATGACGTTGATATAGGCAGGCTCATTCTCAGGAAAAAATGTGACATTTACATCCCTGACCATAAAAAATCCAAGGGTAAAGATGAGCAGGAAAAATGTGCCGATAAAGAAGAAGATCGGGTTGTATTTTCTCAAAGAAAATGTAAGGATTTTCAGGTATACTCCTTCAAGCCATACCAGAAAGACCTCCTGAAACCAAAGCTCTGCCCGGTTGAAAAATGCTGCATTCAGAAGACCTATTACCCCGAATATAACTGCCAGTGATCCGGCACTGTTCCATCGGGCAAGGTAGAAAAGTCCACCCAAACCAATGAGTGCAGCGGCAATCAAATAGCCCCTCTTCTTATTGGGCATATTGTTTTTCCGATCGGGACCAATCCTGATGAAGGTGGCTGAAAAGACAGGTATGATTATCAGCGCCACAAAGAGGGATGAGGTCAATACAATAATCAGTGTAATGGGTAAATTCTTCATAAACTCACCCGTGATCCCGCCCCAGAATGCGAGCGGCAGAAAAGCCGCCAGCGTCGTAGAGGTGGACGTGATGATTGGATAGGCTACCTCCCCCACGGCAGCTCGCGCAGCCTGAAAAGGGGCATATCCTTTATCAACATAGCGGTAGATATTCTCCACCACCACAATGGCATTATCAACCAGCAGTCCCAGAGCCAGGATCAGCGAGAATAGCACGATCAGGTTTATCTTGTAACCCAGCATATTCATGATGATGAAGGAAAGGAACATGGACATGGGAATGGCAAGCCCAACAAACAGGGCATTGCGGGTTCCCAAAAAGTAGAACAGTACCAGGATCACAAATATGACCCCCATGATAATGCTGTTTTCCAGATTGCTTAACTGCATCCTGATCATCTCAGATTGATCATTGGTCAGGGTAACATTCAGTTCCGCAGGCATAGCTCCTGATTCCTTGGCTTCATCGAGGATCTCAAAAATCCGGTCGGTGGCTGCCAGAAGGTTCTCGCCACTCTTTTTAATTACCTGTACACTCACAACAGATTGCTCGTCCAAACGAGTGAATGTCTTGGCTTCTTCATAAGCATCTACCACGTCAGCCAGATCCTTCAGGTAAACCACCACCTGTCCGTCCCTTTTGATAATTATGTTTTCTAGTTCACTGATGTTTTTAAACTCACCAATGGTTCGTACCGACCGCCTTGTATCGCCCAACTTGATTTCTCCTCCGGAAATGGACACATTCTCCTGGGCAATGGCAAACTCGATATCATCAAATGTGAGCTCATAAGCTTCCAATTTAAGGAGATCCACATTTACCTTGATCTCTCGCTCATCCACCCCCCTGATCTCTACCTTGGAAATCTCAGCCACAGATTCGATCCTTTCCTCAAGGTATTCAGCATAGCCCTTTAATTCCTCAATGCTATAGTCACCCGACAGGTTGATATTGATGATGGGAAACTCTGAAAAATCGATGTCCTCCACTAAAGGATCCTGGAGCAGATCATTCGGTAATTCGCTTTTGGCTTTATCTACTGCATCCTTCACATCCTGGAGGGCTATTTTTATATCTACATCCGTATTAAACTCGACAAATATCAACGAGGCATCCTGTGTGGAAGTAGATCTTATCTCTTTGATTCCTTTCACCGTTTCCACCTCTTTCTCAACGGGCCTGGTAATGAGATTTTCAATGTCAAGTGGTGGATTCCCCGGATAGATTGTACGCACCAAAATTGTTGGAAGAACAATTTCCGGGAAAAGCTCTTTGGGAAGGCTTCGATAGGAAAATAGACCGAATAGAATAATCACTCCAGTTAACAGAAAAATGGTATTCCTGTTTTTCAAGGCAAGAGTGGTAAGTTTAAACTCCCGCTGTATTTTTTTTTCTTGTTCCATGACGGTGATACTAAGGGTTAATGACTCTAACTGGTGATCCTTCTGAAACCAGATTGAAGCCTTTGGTAATCACCAAATCGCCCGCTGAGAGTCCCTCCGTGATCATGGTCTGGTCCTGTACTGTAATACCTCGCTTCACATATACTTTTTGAGCTTTCGAGCTTCCATTTTCATCGGATATTCTGAAAAGAAAGGTGCCATTGAAATCCTGCCTTAGAATATTGGAAGGAACCACCAGCGAACTGTTATTTTTATAGTCCTGGATCCTTACGGAAGTAAGCATATTGGGTTTTAATTTCTCTCGGGGATTTTTCAGCTCCACTTCAAGAGTGAAGGTCCGTGTTTGTGGGTCAATTACTTCCCCCAGGCGAGTCACTCCCGCTTTCAAAAGGTCTTCAGGGTATGCGGGAAATCTGAGCTCAACCAGATCGCCTTTGCTCAAGCTGCTGAGGTAGGCTTCAGATATGTTTGCTGACACCCTCATGTTCGACAGGTTTACCAGGTGAACCAGGGGATTCCCCGGAGAAGCCAGTTCACCCTCTTTGACCATGATATCATCGATGATTCCGCTGAAGGGAGCACTTACATGGGCCATCTCCATTTGCTTTTCAAGAGTGGCTAATCTTGCCTGCAGCGACTGCATGGCATTTTTGGCTTCCAGATATTGCAATTCACTTCCGATATTTTGCTCCCAAAGCTCCTCCTGTTTGCTGAAAATACGTTTAGCAAGTTCAAGGCTGGTTTCGATTTCATCTACGCTTTTTTCTATTACATCGGTGTTCAATTTGAGGATCAGATCTCCTTTTTTCACCCTTGAACCGCGTTGCACGGAAACCTTCTGGATCTGACCGTTAATCTCGGGACTGATGTACGCATCCTTCAAAGCCTCGATCACACCGGTTACTTCGAAATACCTGGCAAAGAATTCGGGTGTCATTTCCTTGATCTCCACAGGCAGGAGTGCCACTGCTTCTGAGTCATCGTTCTGATCCTCCAGTTCAGCCTCCAGATCTGCAATTTTCTGGTTGTACTCTTCCACCTTCTGCCGATAGGAATCAAGCTCTGCTTTTTTCGCAGCGGTTCCCTCAGGCCCACAAGCCACCAGAAGGGATAATGATATTATAACAGCTATTTGTTTCATTGTTAAATAGTTAAATATTATTCATAAGTAAATCGATCCTTATTTTGGCATTCAGGACCTCCACCATTGAACTGGTATAGTTGGTCAATGCCTGCAGGTACTGGTTGTTCACCTGGGTTAATTCCAGGCTGGTGGCCAGTCCTTCTGTATATTTTATATTGGTCACCCGAACCACCTTTTCAGACAGTTCCAGGTTTTTCTTGTCGCTCCGATACTTTTCAAGTGCATTGGCGAAGTCATATTTGTACTGTACAAATTCCACTTCCAGGCCTTCGGCCGCAAATTCCTTGTTGTTTCTTGCCTGTTCATAGGCAATTCGTTTTTGCGATACCCCCGCCCTTCGTAATCCGCTGCTGAAAATGGGTACGTTGAATGACAAACCGACCATGGAAGCTTTGTACCAATTCTCGTTGCTATCCAAAAAGTTGAACTCATCTCGCTGTGCGGCAAAATCCATGGAATAAAATGCAGAGAGCGAAGGGAGGTAGGCGGACCGCTTTAATTTCATATCCATGTACGCCAGCCGTTCCTGTTCACTGACTATCTGATAGTCAATATTTTCTTCAATGGTGAAGTCAACTCCAAGTGTGGCAGTATAATCAATGGTGGCAATCAGGTCAGCCAGGTTGTCATTTAGCACAATGTTCTTTTCACGTGCCACGCCCATTTGGTACTTGAGCAGGTTTTTGGTGGCCATGATCTGTCGTTCCATGGAGAGAACGCTGTTTTGAAGATCAATCAATACCACCTCAAGCTGATCGGCCTCGATTTCCTCCACAAAACCTGATTTATAAAGTTGATAGGTCTCTTCATAGGTAAGCTGTACATTATCACGATTATCCTCCAGGAGTTCGAGAGTGGCCTCTCCCAAAAGGACCAGATAGTAATTCTCTATCACACTCTGTCGTACCTGCTGTTCAGTTCTTTCCGTGTTACGTTTGGTGAATTCTTTGAAAATTTTTGCCGTCTGTAAACCGATGATATATTCACCGCTGAAGAGCAATTGATTCCCTACCACTCCGGCCGTTGCATTGTGCTTGGTACCAAACTGAATCTCGATTTTCTCTGAGGGATCACCCGTAAAGTCAGGGATCAGAGTCGTGGGAAGATTGATGTTATAGTTGTAGTTTACACTTGCATTCACCTGGGGCAAACCAGTGGCAGCAGTTTCCCAAACCCGTTGATCCGCAGCATCTACATCCAGCCTGGCGTTCTTTGCGTTCAGGTTATTCTCCATGGCAAAGAGCATTGCTTCATCTAATGAAAAATAAAGCGTGTCAGCGGCTTTCGGCTGAGCCATCATGATCGCCCCGTGGCCAACGATTAGTAAGATTAAAATCTGTTTTTTCATATCTCTTTAACTTGTTGATTTTCTGTCTCATCCTTTAATTCAGACAAGATTTTCAATCCGTTTTCATTACAAATACCATGCAGGTGGTAGGTAAATATCTCCTGCATAAATTCAGTCGAGAGAGACTCATGGCCTTCGATGATTTCGCTGCTGTCGAGCATCTCCATCCTCGCCATGTACAATCTGCCAATGGTGTGTTCATGGATCTCCCTGCGGTAATAACCTTCCCGCTTGCCTTTCTGGAGATTCCCGACGATCAGGTCATACATACTCCTGCGCTTTTCGTTGAGCCACCTTCTGTATGTTTCAGGATAATATCTTTTCAGATCGTAATAGAATGTCGGGCTATAGCGGGAACGCACCTGATGTATACTCTTGTTGACAAGGATAATTTCATGTATTGCATCAATATCAGACTGCACAAGCTCTTCCAATAAGCTCCGGCTTTGACCCATGTCATAATCAATCACCCGGTTGATCAGATCATTTTTATCCTTATAATCATGGTAAAGGGTCTTCTTGGAGACACCCAGCTCACGGGCAATGTCATCCATGGTGATGCTGCGTATTCCATAACGCATAAACAGCGACAATAGCCTTTCCAGTATATGGTTTTCTTCTTTCATGCTGATAACTACTTTGGAAACCAACGAAATTTTGAAAGTTTCCACAGTTTATATAAGCTTGAAACAGAAAAAAACGAGGATTGTTCTGGCAGTATTGTTAAACTATTGTTAATATATATTAAACAATATGCTGTATTTATTGCAATAAATAGGATTTGTTCGAAATAATATCCGAATAAGTCAACGCACTTTGATAATGCTGCCCCCACCAGGAGATCCCGGGTGGTATTTTTTACTCCTGTTACCTGAAATTATCTTGCCAGTTCTTTCTTTTGTTGTATTTCAGATCCTTCAGAATAGAGGATTTGGCGTTGATTTGAAAGTTATAGGATTTATAATTGCCAAATGGCACCACAGAGACTCGCATTTCCCAGCAATGCAGATCCCTGTATATGCTCAGATTGGTTGTAGTAAACTGCTTCTTGTCCAGATCATATCCTGTATTAAAGCCTATTTTCCAGTTAGGAGACAGACTGAAATCGCCCGAGGCCCTCAGGGTTTGAATGACATTGACCTCCGCCTGTGGTTTGGTATAGCTGAAGCTGTAATCCACTCGTAAGGACCAGGGAATATCAAAATCAACATAATCACCATAATACTCCTCCAAATTTGGATCGTAGGACCCAAGGGGATCATCACCGTTCATGTTTTGGTTATTCAATTGTGACTGCTGATCCATATCCTCCTGTCCCGCTTTGCTTCCTGTTGTCTCCTTCTTCGATTTAAGGTTGAATCCAGCTGACATACTGGCGCTTGTTAAACGTAGAGGTTTCCCTGTCTGGGAATACCAGGTTTGAGCGGTTCGCCTACGGGTCTCGTCATATCCAAAGGGATCCATTGATCCCCTGAACGAGAGATTCAGTTTTTCCTTAAATATCCTGGTACTCCCGTTGAAGGTGATGGGGTTCCATGCAGGGGTCAGGGTATCCTTATGAAAAAGGTTCAGGCTGGTATTGAAACTCAGGTTGTCCAGAATTTTGACCATCTGCAATTCATCAATGGTATCGACCTTAGAACGCATTTTTGCCTCAATGTTGTTACGAAGGGAAAAATTAAGCGAGCCAGAAGCCCCCCTGGATGTCGGGGTCCCATAGATCTGACCATCATAGATGGAGTAGGTTGCCAGGGTATCCCCGGTTTCAGGATCAACCAGATCCCTGTAGTAATCCCCCTGGATGGCGCTCATATCAGGGACGTATGAGAAAGAGGCCGTTGGAGTCATCACATGCCGTATTTGTTCCATTCTGCCTTTACCCTTAAAGGTATACATCCCATAAATTTTTGGGGCCAATCCGGATCCTATGCTGGGGAAGAGGGATTGCGCATAGGTTATTTTACTATGCATTGTATCGCTCACTATAGCTGTTTGACTGGTTATATTCCCGAGATCATCATACTCATAATTGTATCCGGAGATAATTTTTTCCTTGTATTTGGAATAGAGCACTCCATTGTAGTTCATAGATGGGGTAATGGCAAAACTCTGCAGTATGGGAGTTTTCCTGAAAGGTTTTATGCTCAGACTCAATGGAATATTATGTTTGAACCCGTTTTTCATATCATCCCAGACCGAACTGGTAAACAACAGGGTATCAATAGTATTGATACGGTTTTCCAGCAAACTGGTATAAGAAAACTGGATATCTTCGTAAAACCTTTTGGGACCGGTGGCTGATTTACGTTTAAAGGGGGTAATCCTGGACATATTAAATGAGATCTTTGGCAGGGTCATATTCACCGCCCCTGTACTGCTGTTCTGAGAATGGTTCAGGGAAGTACTTAAATTAAAGGGGCTGTTGGGAAAAGATTTGGTGTATGAGATACTGGACTGTTTGGTGCTCCTTAATGCATTGTTGATGTTATTTGAGTGATTCTGATCGTAAGAAGAACTGGAAAGATTTACACTGGCCCTGAAGGAAGAGTTGGGATTTGCCCTGGAATCCTGGCCATGGCTCCAGCCTATGGCGTAGTCCTTACTCACTGAATAGCTATCCTCCACATCCTTAAATCCGGAAATATTCTTAAAATACCTAACATTCAGATTGCCGTTAAATCTGTAATTTACCTTATAGTTACTCCCCATTCTGACACCCCAGGTACCATTTGAGTAGATATCCCCTGTCACACGCAGATCCATATAATCGTTCATGGCAAAATAGTAGCCACCCTCCTTGAGGTAAAAACCCCTCCTTTGCTCCTCCCCATATTTTGGAATAAGTATCCCAGAGGTTTTGGTCTGGGAATTGGGAAAGAATCCAAATGGAAGACCGATGGGTAGTGGCACATCCGCCAGTACAATGTATGCAGGCCCAGAGATAATCTTATCGCCTGGCATACTAATCCCTTTGGTGATGGCAATATAGAAATGGGGATGAGCCGCGTCGCAGGTTGTGTACTTGCCATCCTTCAGGTGAACGTGCCCGTTAGTTTGTTTCTTGGTCTGCTCGGCATGCAGGAAACCTCCCTCCTGCTGCGTTACCACCTCTTCAATGTAGCCTTTCTGGGTCTTGAAGTTATATTGTAGCTTCTTGGATTCGAAGGAGCTACCTGCATCTTTAAAAACCGGGGTACCTGCGATAGTACCTGTGGAATCGGCCAGTCCGTTTGCAAGCACAAGATTTTGGTCTATCTCATACCGGATATATGCTGCGTCCAGGGTGATATCCTCATATTCGATATGTGCATCTCCGTAAAGCTCCACTCCACCTTTATCCAAAGCAAAAATCAGTGAATCAGTTGCACCGTACTTAACTATAGCTTCAATCTCCCCTCCCGCGGGCTTTGCAGTAAGCAGCGTATCTGAGCTCAGAGAATCAGCCCTCATGATGCTATCCGATAGTGCCTCATAGATTGCTTCCAAGTCTGTTGAGTCAGCCACCATAACACTATCTTGCTGCTGAGCATGCAATATGCTGCTTGTCAGAAGAGTTAGTAAGATGATGAAAAATATCTTATATCGAACGTAAAGCAATATGGATAAACTTATATTTTTGTGATAAACGCAAAGGTAATGCCAATAAATGTAAAACGGATATTTCACACGTTTCTTGTATCAACATTTTTAGCTTTTCTATTTTTCCCCGGGATATCAGGGAGAGTGGCTAATGATCCACCCAAAGGGATCCGCACAGTGGTGATTGATGCGGGACATGGTGGAAGAGATCCCGGTGCTGTTGGCAAAAATGGAAAGGAGAAGGATATTGCCCTTGCAATTGCCCTGAAGCTGGGGAAGTACATTGAGGAAAACATTCCCGAGGTGAAGGTGATTTACACCCGGAAAACGGACGTGTACCCAAAACTGATCGAGCGTGCCAATATAGCCAACGAGGCAGAAGCAGACCTTTTTATTTCCATTCATGTAAATGCGAGTACCCGTTCATCTGCCTTTGGCACCATGACCCTGGTCTTGGGGCAGCACCGGATGGAAGAGAATTTCGATGTGGCTGTCCGGGAGAATTCGGTGATCCTCCTGGAAGAGGACTATGAAACCACCTATGAGGACTTTGACCCCACGTCCGCCGAATCCTACATCATGTTCTCCCTGTTGCAGAAAACCTACTTCAAGCAGAGTATTGAATTTGGGGATTATGTGCAGGACCAGTTCCGTGAACGCGCCAGCAGAAAGGACCTTGGAGTCAGAGAACAGGGACTCCTGGTGCTGGCACAAACCTCCATGCCGGGTGTGTTGGTTGAGACTGGATTTATTTCAAATCCTGAAGAGGAGAAATACCTGCTCAGCGAGTATGGGCAGGAGATTATTGCCTCTGCTATCTACCGTGGATTTAAAGCATATAAAGAAGAGATTGATCGCAAAAGCAATCTAACCGTTGTTGTTGGGAATGAATCTGCAGCTATCATCGAAACGGTATCAGAAGCCGGTCCGGATCCACTGCAGTCCGATAGGATCATCTTCAGCATCCAGTTGGCCTCTTCAAAGAATAAAATAGCAACAGATCCTTCATCCTTCAAAGGATATAAACAGGTCATGGTCATCCAGGACGGCAGATGGTTCAAGTACTTGCATGGAAAAGAAAGCAGCTATCACAATGCCCTGGAGAAGTGCAAAGCCATCAAGTCTGACTATCCTGATGCATTTGTTGTAGCTTCAAAGGCTGGAAAGATCGTTCCACTTAATGAGGCTCTGGAGGAAATAAATTACTAATATGAAAATAAGCAGTGAAGCTAAAGTCGGTTTGATCGGGATTGCAACCCTGGTTCTCCTAATTTGGGGAATTAACTACCTGAAAGGCAGAAATATACTTAACAGCACCTACACTCTTCATGCTTTTTATGAGGACTCGGGTGGCCTGGAGAACTCTTCACCCATTTTAATGCAGGGTATAAAAATCGGGTACATAGACGGTATTGAACTTCAGCAAGGACAGGAGCTACCTGTCCACGTGATTATACATTTAGAAAAGCAGTATCCTGTGAGCATCGGATCGACTGCCATGCTTTTTAGCGCCGATCTCCTTGGAAGTAGAGCCATCCGTATTGAATCCTCCTTAAAAGGTGCTTTAATACAGCACAACGATACCATTGCCACATCCACAGAGGCTGATATCTTCGCATCCATCAGCTCCCAGGTGATGCCTGTGATGGAGCAAATTGGAGATCTTTCAGCATCGCTGGACAGTGTGGTACAAAAGCTTGATAAGCTCCTGGATTCAGAAGCTCCTGCTGAGGCCATGGAGGACATAGCTGAGATTTCAGCATCTCTTTCGACTTCCTTAAGTGCGGGTGGTTCATTGTATGAGAGCTTTAACAACCTGGAGTCCTTTACCTCCATGTTGGAATCGCAGGAGGATGAGCTAAAATCAATGACTGGTCATCTGAATTCCATAAGCGAAGCAGTAGATAGTGCTGGAATTGACAGGATTGCTGCGGAGCTTATAGCTGCTTCCGAAGCATTTACACATTTGATGACACAGCTTAATTCTGGTGAAGGTAGTATGGGAAAACTATTATACTCGGATACGCTCTATGCCCAGCTTCAAAATCTTGTTGTTGACCTAGACAGCCTGATCGTAGACCTGAATGAAAATCCTAAGGACTATGTCCGCTTTTCAGTGTTTGGAAAAAAATAGGAGGAAATAATCCGTAGCGGCTATTTCAGGACCTCAAAAATTTGATGAAAATCATGTTTCCGTGCCTAAAATTAACATTTCACAGGGCTTCCTATTAAATGAAATATTGAATTAGGTGGACTAAAGGTTTAAATAGCAATTCATTAAGCTTCGAAAGAATGACTATAAGGATAATCGATTGATTTACAATTATTTATGAAATTTGCATTTTTTTTCGCTTCATAAAGAATTGACTTTAAAAACAATATAGTTTTTCTGAGATTTTCAAGTCTTCTTAAGTTTTTTTTCTACTTTTTTTCCACAATCTTTGTTCAGGTAATCCCACAAGCTGTAAACGTAGGAACCTAACACTAAATCAACGTTTGAAATGCATGAACGTATTTGGAACAATTGTCTGAATGTAATTAAAGACAATGTCCCCTCAATAAGTTTTCGTACTTGGTTTGAGCCGATTGTTCCACTTAAGCTTGACAATGATATTCTGACCATTCAGGTTCCCAGTCCCTTCTTTTATGAGTACTTAGAAGAGCAGTATATTGATATCTTGCGAAAGGTTATCAAAAAAGAACTGGGGTCAGAAGCCAAGCTGGAGTACAATGTGGTTATGCAGAATAACTCGTACAACAACAGCAAGCCCTATACTGTAAAATTTCCCGCCAAAAGTAGCAAGGAGATCAAAAACACTCCTGTTTCTGTTCCGCTGGATGCCAGTGAAAATACCATTAGGAATCCATTTGTGATCCCGGGATTGAAGAAACTGGATATTGACCCAAGACTCAACCCTGAGAACTCTTTTGACAATTTTATAGAAGGAGAATGCAACAGACTGGCACGGTCTGCGGGATATGCAGTTTCGAAAAACCCAGGAGGTACGGCCTTTAACCCCCTGTTGATCTACGGGGATAGCGGATTGGGGAAAACCCACCTGGCACAGGCCATTGGCATTGAGGTTAAAGAATTATTCCCGGAGAAAACGGTTCTTTATGTAAATGCCAACAAGTTCCAGACCCAGTTTGTGGACGCCATCAGGAACAACAATAAAAATGATTTCCTTCATTTCTACCAGATGATTGATGTATTGATCATCGATGACGTGCATGAGTTTGCCGGAAAAGAGAAGACCCAGGATACCTTCTTCCATATATTTAATCACCTCCATCAGAGTGGTAAACAATTGATTCTGACCTCAGACAAGCCACCTGTAGAGTTGCAGGGGATGGAATCC
>RCNF010001210.1_pt1 | contig 13559 bp, 14 predicted proteins | sample 2041311 | NCBI WGS metagenome assembly RCNF01 (sample SAMN09708228, study PRJNA481090) | Marine sediment metagenome, whole genome shotgun sequencing project. | biome: marine sediment; feature: ocean; material: sediment; isolation source: Sewage treatment plant 2 marine sediment (STP2) ... | reverse complement strand
ATTTTTTGCAGGGCTTGTCCGGCAGAGTTTTGGGACTCGCCCTCCCCTTCACCCAAGGCCGTGATCGTGACTGGACAGGTCCCGGACACGGCGCGGGTCAGGCTGCGGCACCGTGCCAACAAATCCGCTGCCTGTGCGGTACCTGGCAGATTGCCCCCGCCGTAAGATTCGGCCCTATCGTTTCCCTTGGCCCACGAATCCGGAAAAATGATGATTTCAAGCCGGCTCGGCTCCAGCAGCCCCAGCAGGCGTCCGAGGCGGAAAGCCGGACCCCACTGCCCCATCTCCCGTTCCAGCAAACACGCGACCAGACCTTGGCCACCCGGTCCGACACGCGGTGCGTCCCATCCCACCGGTGCGGTCCGGCGCGCCCCAGCCAAACCTTCCAGGCTGCTCAATCTCTCGTCGGGCAAGGCCGGCCAATGGCTCCAGTGCAGGGCGCCGCCAGTTTCGGTATAGTCGCTGGTCACGGCGGCCGTTTCCTGGCTGGTCAAAAAAGAAGCCGCCGACCAGAGCACGTTTGCATCTTCCAACAGGTGGACCGACCGCGCAGGATTGCCGGCAGCCAGTTGGCGCGATCCGGCCACCAGACCAGCGCAGGCGTAGGCGGAGATGCGGCTCTCATTGAAACAGGTGACCACAAGTTTGCGCTCGGCAGAGGCACCGCTCAAAGGTTCGCCCATCTCGTCTTCGGAGAAAAAGAGATGGGCGATGGATGAAATGTGGTGAGGTTGGCGCGCGGGTTTTGACTGACCCTGACCGCCCTCGTTTTGTGATAAGTCCGGCATGCCGTCTGCTCCTGGCTGCAGCCGTCCGGCGCTCGTGCCCAACGACTCAGCTCACGATTACCCGGCTGTTGGCGCCCCCAAATTCATTGGCGACGGTCTCGGTGTTGTGCGGATCGGGCAACCACGCTCCATCAACAATGAAGCGGTACTCGTATTGGCCGTTTTCCAGGGCCATGTGGCATTCCCAGGTGCCATCCTCGCGCTTGCTCAGAGGCAACCCCTTGGCTGACCAGTCACAGAACGAACCGGTGACGCGCACCGTCTTGGCCCGCGGAAAATCAGCTTCGAAGCAGACACCGGCCTTGGTCACCAGGGGCCCATGCAGCAGGGCCGACCAGTGGTCCAGCGCTTCAACCTTGACGGCGGTATCCTGGGCGGCCAGCTCCCGCGCCAAACTGCGGAAGTCGTGGGCGCCACGGGACTCGGAATCATAGTTGATCACCGGCACACCCGCACCGGCGGCTTCCTTGAAGCGCACCGTGTGGTGAATGATCGTATCGAGCAGTTCATTTTCGTAAAGTTCGTCCAGCTCCTCCATGACCTTGCGCACAAAGAGTGGGCGCGTATCGAAATCCGACATCAGGATGTGCGGCACCAGGTCATGGCCCTTCTTCTCCCGCAGCATGGCCAGAGTTTCGCGCATCTTGCGCACGGCCTGCAGGCTGTAATAACTCGGATCCACCGGAATCAGAACTTCACCGGCCGCCAGCAAGGCATTGAACGTGAGCAAACTCACGCTCGGCGGGCAGTCGATCAGCACGTAGTCGTAGAGCATGGCGCTGCGCTGCAGGTTGGTGCGCAACCGCAATTCCTTCTTGTCTTCGCGAGCCAGGGTCATCTCCACTGCGCTCAGCTCGATACCCGCCGGCACGAGTTGGAACCCGGGCGAAACCTCCAGGATAGCATCTTCCACCAGAATATCCGAAGTGAGATACAGGTCGTAGGTGCTCAGAGTGAAGTCGCGTTCGCGAAACCCGAAGGCCAGAGTCGAGTGCCCCTGGGGATCGTTGTCGATGAGCAGAACCCGTTTGCCCAGTTGGGCCAGGGCTGCCGCCAGATTGGTGGCCGTGGTGGTCTTACCACACCCACCTTTCTGATTGGCCAAAGCGACGACTCTCATATCGAATCCTTTCGATGATGAATCGCAAATTCATGCCTCGATTCATGCCGCAAACCTCACTGCTTTTGCGGCCGAAATCGCTGCCAAGAAGGCGGACGGCTCCCTCGCACCACCATCCTATGATAGCGATCATACAAATCCGCGAGGATGTGTCAACAGTTAAAACTAGGGAAATCTTTATACCACCCGAAGGGCATCAACGCGGGACGAGCCACAAGAAGAACAAGACGCCAAAGACGAGACCACCGAAGACCTCGCCCCAGGTGTGCCCCACCAGTTCCCGCAACCGATGCCCATCCAGGCGTTCGCCGTGCATGGCGCTGTCCATCAGGTCATTCAACAGCTGGGCCTGCTTGCCTATCTCCTGGCGCAGGCCGGTCGCCTCGAAAACCACAAACAGGCTAAAAATCAGCACAAGACTGAATATGGACGAGCCATATCCTTCGCTCTGGCCGACAATCAGGGCCAGCGTCGTGACCGTAGCGGTGTGCGAACTGGGCATGCCCCCGTTGGTGAAAAACAATTCGGGGCGCCAACGCCGCCGCAAAATGGCCTCCAGGACCACTTTGGCCGCCTGGGCCGCCAATCCACTCAGCAAAGCGGCCAAGCCGGGATGATGAAGCATAATCGCCTTTATCCGTTGTCAGATTTCGATTCAGGTGACTCACTGTTTTGCCGAAGGTTAGCAGAATTTTATCTCCGGGCAATGTCCAACTTGTAAATAGGGTCAACATCTACCATTTTACGGGCCTGTTTTCCATAGTACCGAACTTTCCAAGGGGAAGAAGCCAATGTTCAAGATTCTGCGTCAAAAGGCCAAGCTCTTTTACTGGGTGATCGCCGCATCGTTCATCCTGTTCCTGTTCCTCGGCGGCATGACCTCCGGTCGTGGCTGCCAGGGTTCCGGCTCCATGGGCCTTGAGCCTGGTGTCATCGGCACCGTCAACGGCGACCAGATCACAAGCCAGCAGTACGAATTCGCCCGCCGGCAGCAGATCACCCAGATGCGCCAGCAGAACGGCAACCAGGATCTGAATGCCAACCAGTACGCCGCGGCTTCCGCGCAGGCCTGGGACGCGTTGGTGCGCAACGTGCTGATCGAACAAGCCGTCGCCAACCACGACATCGAAGTCAGCGATGCCGAAGTGCTGGAAGTCTTCCAGACCAATCCTCCGGCCGAGATCCTCGAGCAGTTCCGCACCCCGGAAGGCATCGTGGACATGAACGCCTACTACGCGGCGTTGCAAAATCCCGAAAACGACTGGACCAGTGCCGAGCAATACATCCGCTCGTTGCTGCCGCGCCAGAAGCTCAACGATGAAGTCGCCGCCGGCGCCATGGTCAGTGACGTTGAAGTGCGCGAAGAATTCATCCGCCAGACCGGCAAGGCCACGGCTGAATACATGGGCGTTCTGTTCACCGATGTCGGCGCCGACTATGAGCCGACCGAGGCTGAACTGAGCGCCTGGTATGACAGCCACCAGGACGAGTACCAAGGTGAGATCCAGGGCCAGGCCAAGGTGGTTCAGTTCGCCAAGAAGGCCAGCGAGCAGGACAGCGCCGACGTGCTCAGCTTCATTCAGGAAATTCGCGAGGACATCCTGTCCGGCCGCGTGGACTTTGCCACCGCCGCCCGCGACAACAGTGAAGATCAGGGCAGCGCCAGCCGGGGCGGTGACCTCGGACGCTTCGACCGCAACCGCATGGTCGCCGCATTCACCGACGTCGCTTTCAGTCTGGATGTCGGTGAAGTCAGCGAACCGGTGTTGACCAAGTTCGGCTACCACCTCATTGAAGTGACCGAACAGGATGTGGACCAGAATACCGGCGAGGTCTACGAAGTGACCGCCCGGCACATCCTGCTCAAGGTGACCCCTGGCCCGGCCACTCTCGACCTCATCCGTGAGGCCGCCGAGGATTTCCGCAGTCGTGTGAACGGCTCGAGTTTTGCGAGCACCGCTGAAGCCGAAGCGATGACCATGGTCTCGCCGCCTGCTTTTGTGGCCGGCCGTGACATCCCCACAATTGCCATGTCGCTGCAGGGCAGCAATTGGTTCTTTGGCGCCGAGTCCGGCGATGTCAGCCCTGTTTTCGAGAACAATGATTTCTGCTACGTGGTGCTTGCTGAAGACCAGATTCCCGCCGGCCTGCGCTCGCTGGATGAGGTCCGCGGCCAGGTCACATTGGCCGTGCGCAGGGATCACAATCTCACGGCCGCCAAAGCCAAGCTGGCCCCGGCCGTGGGCGAGGTCCAGATGGGCAAGACCATGGCTGAAGTTGCGCTCTCCGTGGGCCTGGCCCATGCCACGACCGACACCTTCACCGCCAACGGCAACGTCGATGGCGTCGGCTACGGTACGGACTTCAACATGGATATCATTCGTGGCACCGTTGGTGAATTGTTGCCCGAGATCGAGACCCTGCGCGGTGTCTTTGCCGCCACTCCCCTGTGGATCAGCGCCATCGATCAGGACGACTACGACCTGCGTTCGACCGGCATCCACGCTGCCTTGTTGCAGCGCGCCCAGGGCGAAGTTATCAATGACTGGTTTGACACGCAAATGGCCGAAGCCGAAATCGTCGACTTCCGCCAGCGTCTGCGCCAGGGCATCTAGCCTCGTTCCGACAAACACAAAAAGCCGGAAGCCCTATGGCTTCCGGCTTTTTGCTTCCCGCCCAAACTTCAATCATCCCCAAAGGGGTTGGCCGGTTTTTGCCGGCGAAATTCCTTCAGCTCTTCATCCATCCGGCTCAACTTGTCCTGTCGTTCCTGTTCGCTTTCGCCCGAGTCGAACAAATGCGCCATGCGTTCGGACTCCTCCTGCTTGCGGCGATCGAAATCCTTCAGATCCTCGCTCAAGGCGGGCCCTGCGCTCTCGCCCAGGCTCTCGACCTGCAGGTAGTCTCCAATTTCGGCATGCGTGGCAAACGCGCTCTCGACCAGGTCCACCGCACCGAGGTCCTGCAGAAAAACCAACTGCAACCGGACCGTGGATTCCGACAGGTCCAGCAAATCGGCCACTTCCGCCGGCGTTGGTGAACGTTCTTTCAGGTGGGACTGCACCCGGATGGCCGCCAAAAGCAAATGGGCCTCATGTCGCGTCATGTTCACCAGGGGTCTCCTTTCGTCCGGTCACCCGGATCAAAACGCTACGTACTGTCTCGCCTGGCCAGCAACCGTTCCAGGCGTGCGGTGCGATGCTCGTCACCGGCCAACCTGGCATGTTGCAGGGCCCGCTCCAGATCCACCAGGCGGTGCTCATACAAAATGGCCGCCTCGCGGTGCATGGCCGTGTCGCCAGCGTCTGATATTAAGGCATCATGGATCATTTCTTCAACCAGATCCCAGCTGCGGCAACGCTTCAGGTTGCGGATGGCATCGCGCCAAAACCGTCCCCGGGCCTGATCGTCCTGCACGACACCCCACTGGCTTTGCCAGCCGCGGGTAAAAAAAGTCGCGGCGACTTCGCCCTGCAACCGGCGTTCACAGATGCGCCCCAGGGCCCAGGCGCCGGCCCGGTCCGCCGCCAGGTCCGCCGCAGGCCAGTCCGCGTCCAGGCCCGGGTCCGCAGCCAGCCAGTCGCCCAGGCGGCACACGCGGCTGAAAATTTCTGCCATACCCACCATGTCCCGGTGGTTGTGAGTCAACACGTTGTCCAGCAGGCCAGGCTGCCCGCAGGCCAGGAAATCAAACCAGGTCTGCGGGATGCGCGCGCCGTCGATATCGCCACTGGCGCGCTCGCGCCCACAGATGTCCACTTCCAGGGTCTGTTGCCGGCAATCCGGCAAGCGGTTGCCCCACAGGCGGCGAGCGGGCACCAGGAGATCCCAGCTGACCAGATGGGCCAGGGGATCCGGCAGTCGGTTCAACAGGGAACGCGTGCGCAGGAGCGGCAGATCAAAAGACGCGCCGTTGAAGGTCACAATGGCGGTGAAATTTTTGGCTAGTTCGCCCAGGGCCGTCAGCATGGCCAACTCGTTGCCGGGCCCCGGCAGGAAGTACTGGCGGGTCCGGAAGGCATCGTCCTGCCACCAACTGACGCCCAACTGGAAAACCAGAGTCCCGGTACCCCCCGCCAGGCCGGTTGTTTCGGTATCCAGGAAAAGAACCTGCTTCAGGGCCGGACAATGATCGGGTTCGCGAGTAAAAAGTCCGCCCAGAGCCGGCAGGGGATCCGGCGGTGGCGTTGCAGAATCCAGGTGTTCCACCGACCAAACCGGACCGGTGGACGTCTCATGCCGAGTCAGGCCCAGCCCGGCCAGCACTTCGGCCTGATCCGGCTGCTCGCCCGGTTGACCGGTCCCGACGGCGACCGCCGGCGATTCCGGCCGGCGCGTCAGTTTGTCCAGTTGGGCCAAGCGCTTCTTCAGGTCCATGGTCAGCCCTCGCCAGCAGCCTGCCCCAGGCGCTTGAGCAGCCAGGTCGCACCCGCCCGGGCGGTATTGCCCGAATCAGCAGCTGCGCCCACGCACGACGGGCACCCCTTTTCGCAGGGGCACTTGGTCAGATGATCGGCCGCCGCACCGCAAATCTCTTCAAACTGCTCGAAGATGCGCTGGGCAAAACCGACTCCGCCGGGGAAAGAATCATAGAGGTACAGCGTCGGTTTGTTGGTGAACGGCGAGCGCACCATGGCCGTGCTGTGCAGATCCGACATGTCGGCCATGATGAACACCGGCGCGACCCTTCCCAACAGGTGCGACAGCCCCTTGAGCGCGTCGCCCAGATCGTGGCCCTGCTCGGACATCTCCGGCAGCAGGCTCGCCGGCAGTTCCCACCAGAAGCTCGTGGTGTGCATTTCCATTTCCGGCAGATGCACCCGACCGGCTCCCACATTCTCATGGGTGCCCAGTTTGATCTTTTTGAAAACGGTCACCTTGGCGATCAACCCGACTTCGCCAACCACCAGTTGCCCGATACCGTAAGGTCGGTCCGTATCGGCCGTCAGGGTCTTCAGCTCGCTCTTGCGCTGGGCGTCGGTGTAATAGTCCACCGTAACGGGCTGCACGTGGGCCTCACGCCGCTCCCAGTCCAACCGGTCCACATGGTACTGCTGAGCCCCGTGGATGTAGATCGCATCGTCGTGGAGCATCTCCTGGGCACTGAACAGGTCCATCTCGCCGATGATGCGTCCGCCCGGCACCGACTGGTCAATAATCACCACATTGTCCGGCGCCGCGCTGCGCAAACTCACGTCTTCGGCCGGATAGGTGTCGGTCATCCAGTGATAACGGTCGCCACTCTGGTGCAGCACTTTCATGTCCACCAGATAATCCAGAATTTCATTCACCCGATGACCGCCGTAGCGCTCGTCCACCAGGAAGGGCAACTCAAAAGCCGCGCACTTCAGGTGGCTCATCTGGATCACCAGATTATCCGGGTCCAACGTCGCGTGCTCAGGGCTGCGCCCAAAAAAGTAGTCGGGATTGTTGATGATGTACTGGTCGGCCGGGCTGCTCGAAGCCACCAGCACCACGGCACTGAGATTCTGTCGCCGCCCGGCCCGGCCGGCCTGTTGCCAGGTGCTGGCCACGGTGCCGGCATACCCGGCCATGATGCACACATCAAGGCGACCGATATCAATGCCCAGCTCCAGGGCGTTGGTCGACACCACCGTGGTGACCGTGCCATCACGCAGACCATTTTCGATGGCCCGCCGTTCGCCCGGCAGATATCCGCCACGATAGCCCCGCACATCGCCACTCTTGATGCCCACCCGCCGGCCGGATTTCTCCAGGTAGGTCAGCAGCAATTCGACCCGCATCCGGCTGCGTGCAAATACGATCAACTGGGCCCCCGAGCCCATGAATCTCTCGGCAATCCGGCGCGTGGTCTTGATCACCGACTGCCGAATGCCCAACTCCTGGTTCACCACCGGCGGGTTGTAGAAGATGAAGTGTTTTTCGCCCCGCGGCGCCCCGTTTTCTGCCACCGAAGCCACCTCAAGCCCCGTGACCTGGCTGGCCAATTCGGTCGGGTTGGCGATCGTCGCCGAACAGCAGATGAACTGGGGATCAGCCCCATAGAAATTCGCCACCCGCCGCAGGCGCCGAATGACATTGGCCACATGGCTGCCAAAAACCCCGCGGTACTGGTGCACCTCATCGACCACCACGTACTTCAGGTTTTCGAAGAGTTTCACCCACAAAGTATGGTGCGGCAGAATCCCCTGATGCAGCATATCCGGGTTCGTCACCACGATGTGACCACTGCTGCGGATGGCCCGTCGCGCCGTTTCGGGTGTATCGCCGTCAAAAGTGAACGTCTTGATGTCCACCCCCAACGCACTGACCATGTCGTGCACTTCGTGCATCTGATCCTGGGCCAGGGCCTTGGTCGGGAACAGGTACAGCGCGCGGGCCTGCGGATCATCCAGGATGGTATTGAGCACCGGCAGGTTGTAACACAGGGTCTTGCCGCTGGCGGTGGGCGTCGGCACAACGAAGGATTTCCCGGCCGCGGCCAGGTCGAAACTTTCGGCCTGATGACTGTAGAGTTGGTCGATTCCCCGTTGACGCAGAACGTCGCTCAGGCGGGGATCCAGGCGGGAGGGAAAATCGGCATAGCGTCCGTCCGCAGGCGGGACCACTTCCCAGCGGGTGACATGTCGCTGGAATCGTTCGTCGACTTTCAGTTGATCCAGAAGCTGCGCAAGATTCAAATGGTCACGCCTCGTTCTTGTCGGAGGATTTGTCGTCGGAAGCTTTGTTCTCACTGGTTGGACCATTGCCCGCCGGAGGATCATTCCGCAAATCACGACCCGCGTCATCCAGTTCGCGTTTCACGTCACGGGTGGCGTCGTTGGTCGCTGACTTGAATTTGCGGATGGACTTGCCCATGGCCTCGGCGATTTCCGGCAGTCGCTTGGGGCCAAACAGAACCAAGACCAGGGCCAGGACGAGCACGATCTCGGGCCAACCCAAACCGGTGAAAAATGCAGGAAAGAGCAACATGTCGCAGCCTCTCGATGTGGACGTCTACAGAAATAAAACAAAATCCGCAGCTTTCGCGAAGCTTCGGATCAGCGGTACCAACGGAGCATCTGGGAAGCCACAAAGACCCCGATGACGCTCATCAGATTAAAACGGATCTGGAAGCCGAAAGTCACTTCCAAGATGACCAAATTCCACTCGTTGACCTTGGGCCCAAACGAGATGTAACGGACGAACAACTGTTCGGCCACACTGCCCTCATTGAGAAACAGCCCAATCACCTCGCTGACAATGGCGCCGATCATCACGCCTAACAGCAAAGTCAAAACTACGGTGCCTATCGATTTGCGCATAACTGGCTTCCCGATTTCACGTGAAATTCCGTCGCAGAACGGGGTCCGGTGAATCGCCGCACAGCCATCCTCCGTCGCGTCTACGATAATACTCTCAGTCCCTGAACGGAACCACCCTTTTCCCGGGCTCAGAAGCCCCGCTGTTGCAGCTTGGTCCGGATCCGATCGTGGTCCCGTCCCAGCACCAGCACCGCGTCAGCGGCCGATCGGCCGTCGAACTCCCGCAAAATCGGCATCCCGCCCAATTCAGCCGCCAAACGGTCGATCCGCGCCTGCGGCAGACTGCGATTCACCAGGAAGCTCTGCGCATACTGGCTGTGGGGCGCATTGCCCACCTTCTCCACGACACAGCCGCTGCTGCCCAGCAGGAGGCCAAATTCGCGGGCCAGCCCACCCTCTTCGGTGCCGTTGAGCACCAGCAAATGGACCGGTTCGGTGATTTCCAGGGGCGGCTTTTGCCCACCGCTGGTCTCCACCTCGTCACTCATCCCGTCAATCATCTCGTCACTCGAGCCGGAACGGGGTTCGTTGAGAACCAGATCCTTGCCGAACCAGAAACTCAGGGCACAAACAACAACAATCACCAGCAGCCAAAGGTTGAATGACCCCTTCATGAGCGGTCAGCCACCAGGCGTTGCACCACGGGCAACAGCCGCTCGTAGGCCTGATCCAAAGTCTGCGGCATGACCCGCGTTTCGCCGATGGTGCTCATGAAATTCGTATCACCGGTCCAGCGCGGCAGCATGTGCATGTGCAAATGTTCCGGAATGCCGGCCCCGGCGCTGCTGCCACCATTGTAGCCACAGTTGATCCCGTCCGGATGGAAGGACTCGGTCAGCGCCGCTTCCATGACGCTGAGCAACTGCCCCATCTCGGCCAGTTCCTCGGGCGTGCATTGCCCCAGCAAGGGCTGGTGCCGATTGAGCACCAGCAAAATGTGCCCGCTGTTGTACGGATAGAGATTCAGCAGCATGTACCAATGCTCGCCGCGATGCAGGACAAAATGTTCCTTTTCGTCACCGGTCACGCGGTTGCAGAAGACGCAACCCTCTTCTTTGTTTTCTCCGGTCACGTAGGCGAACCTCCAGGGTGTGCACAAGCGGTCCATATTTCAGTCTTCCCGCCGGGCCAGAATATCTTCGGCTTCGCTCAACTCGGCCACGGTATTGATGCCGACCACTTCGCCCGGGTCGGTGGTCACCACCGCACCCACGGGGCGTCCCTGGCCCACCAGGTAGGCCACCGTATCAGTCAGGTAGTATTCGCCCTGCTTGTTGTTCGTCGTCAGGCTGCCCAGCGCTTCGATCATCTGGTCGGTGCGAAAACAAAAGACGCCGGTATTGTACTCGCCAATGGCCAGTTCTTCTGCGCTGGCATCCTTGGCCTCGACGATTTTCTGCACCTGGCCGGTGGCATTCTTGACGATGCGGCCATAGGCGCCGGCATCATCCACGACGCAAGTCAGCACCACCGCCGCAGCGCCACTGCTGATCGTCCCGTCCACCAGGTTCTGCAGGGTCGAAGCCCGCAACAGCGGCACATCGCCCGCGAGCACCACACAGTACCCCCCTTCACGCAAAGCCGGAATCGCCACCTGCACCGCATGCCCGGTGCCCAACTGGGGCTCCTGCAACACAAAATCCAGACCGGACCGGCCGCATGTTTCCCGCACCAGTTCGGCCTTGTGCCCCACCACGACCACTGTATGGTCGATGCCCACCTGGGCCACCGTATCAAGCACGTGCCCCAGCAGCGGCTTGCCCGCCACTTCGTGCAGAACTTTGGGCAGATCCGAATTCATCCGCGTGCCCTTGCCCGCCGCCAGAACCACCGCGTCGATCGTCGCTTTCGTCTCGCTCATCTGTCACTCCATTGTTGCGGGTCGCCCATCAGAAAGCCGTCACTGACGTCTCCCTCATCAAGCTCCAAAACCAAATTATCGATCAGGCGGGCTGGTCCCACCCTGGCCGCCACGGCCAACAGGATGGTGCCGGACAGCACTGCGGTTTCTTCCAGATCGGGCACTTGCCGGATCTCGGCGTATTCGATTTTGTCAGCCGCGCCCAATTCCTCCAGCAGCAACGCCAGCAGAATTTCACGCCGGCGCGCCCCCTCAGCAAGAGCCGCACGGGCCTTCTGCAACCCTCGGGACAGACATAGGGCCTGCACCCGTTGCTCAGCATTCAGGAACCGGTTGCGCGACGACATGGCCAGGCCATCGGCCTCACGCACGGTCGGCCCATCGACCAGTGCCACGGGAATGCACAGGTCTTCGACCATCTGCCTGATCACCAGGCACTGCTGGGCATCCTTGCGCCCAAAGATGGCCACCTCCGGCCGCACCAGCCCCAGCAGCTTGGCCACCACCGTCAGGACACCACTGAAGTGCCCCGGGCGATCCCCGCCACACAGTCCCTGCCCCCGGCTGCCCGGCTGCACGGTGACCTCGCCAGGCTGCCCATACATCTGGTCCACCTCTGGCGCGAAGACCGCTTTGACGCCCAGCGGTTCCAGCATGGCCAAGTCAGCCGCCAGATCCCGCGGGTACGAAGCCAGATCCTCACCGGGTCCAAACTGGGTCGGATTGACGAAAATGCTCACCACAACCGGCCCCAGCGCAGCCCCGGTTTCGACCAGACTCAGGTGCCCCGGATGCAGAGCGCCCATCGTGGGCACCAGCACCAGCGGGCCCGCGCCGCGCCACTGGTCCAGGCGGGCCAATTCCGCCGCTGTCCGCAGAATTTCCACGCCTAACTCTTTCCCGAATCGTCATTATCACCCAGATCACCCAGGTACCCGGACTGTCCGCTCACGTTGGTCCCGCTGCCATCTGTGCGGCTCGAAGGCTTGTCGTCGTATTGGTGTTCCGGCCCGGGAAACTCGCCCTTGCGCACTTCGTCCGCATATTGGGCCACCGCCGTGCGGGCGGCTTCCCCCAGATCGGCATAGCGTTTGACGAACTTGGGCTTCAGGCCGGTGAACAGTCCCAGCATGTCGTGAAAGACGAGCACCTGGCCATCGCAGCCAGCCCCAGCCCCAATTCCCACCGTGGGAATCGCAATGTTCTGACTGACGGCAGTCGCCAAGGCCGACGGCACACACTCGAGCACCAGGGCAAAGCAACCCCACTCCGTCAACAGCGTTGCCTCTTCGCGCAACTCCGCCGCCGCGGCCGCCTCACGTCCCTGCACCTTGTAGCCACCCAGCCGATTGACCGACTGCGGCGTCAACCCCAGATGGCCCATGACGGGAATTTCCGCCGCCACCAGCGCCTTGATCACGGCCTCACGCTGCCGCCCCCCCTCGACCTTCACGGCGTGGGCGCCGCCGACCTTGATCAGGCGCAAGGCGTGTTCGACCGTCTTTTCGACCGAGACATGAAAACTGCCGTAAGGCATGTCAGCAATAACCGGCACCCGTGGGCGGGCCCGGGTCACCGCCTGACAATGATGCACCATGTCGTCGACCGTCACCGGCAGGGTGTTTTCGTGACCCAGCACCACCATGCCCACCGAATCGCCCACCAGGATGGCATCCACGCCACCGGCCGCAGCGATCAGGGCACTGGTCAGGTCATAGGCGGTCAACACCACCAGCTTCCGGCCGTCGCGTTTGCGGCGGCTGAAGACACTCAGGGTGAGGGCTTTGCCCTTGCGTTCCATGGCTTCCTCCGGCGTGGGATCGGCGCCCCGTGAAAATCCTACGGCGCGGTATTGGGGGCGAAGTACCGGGTCCCGGTGAACGACTCCTGGATGTGGTCATAGAGCAGATCGAAATCGGCCGGCACATTCACGAAATCCAGGTTATCGGTATTGACCACCAACAGCGGCGCATCCTTGTAGTGATGGAAAAAATAACTATAAGCGCCGTTGAGCGCATTGAGGTAGCCATCATCCATGTCCTGTTCGTAAGCGCGTCCACGCCACTGGATGCGCTGCTGCAGGACTTCGGTGCGGGCCTGCAGGTAGATCACCAGATCCGGTTTGAGGACCCGTTGCTCCAGGATGTTGGCCAATTGGTTGTAGAGCGCCAACTCGTCATCACTGAGATTCAGGTTCGCAAAAATGCGGTCTTTGGCAAACAGATAGTCCGAAATCATCGTCGAACTGAACAGGTCATGCTGAAAGAGGTTCTGCTGCTGCCGGAACCGGCTCAGCAGGAAGAAGATCTGGGTTTGGAAGGCATAAGCAGAGCGATCCGTGTAGAAACTGGTCAGAAAGGGGTTTTCCTCCACCACTTCCAGATTCAACCGACCATTCATGCGCGTCGACAGGAGTTTGGTCAGGCTGGTCTTGCCAACCCCGATGACCCCTTCAACGACAATGTACCGCCAGGGCAGCACGCCAGTCCTCCTTGTTCAGATCC
>RCNF010001204.1_pt1 | contig 13584 bp, 14 predicted proteins | sample 2041311 | NCBI WGS metagenome assembly RCNF01 (sample SAMN09708228, study PRJNA481090) | Marine sediment metagenome, whole genome shotgun sequencing project. | biome: marine sediment; feature: ocean; material: sediment; isolation source: Sewage treatment plant 2 marine sediment (STP2) ... | reverse complement strand
TTCAGGCAAAATTCCTCGATCGCCTCCGTGCCCTGAGGATAAATATCCGCTTTATTAATACATATCAGCGACTCAACATCAAAATGCGCTGTGGTCTTAAGAACCCGGTGCATGTCATGCACACCAGCAGCAGTCGGTTCAGTCACTATAAGCGCTAAATCTGCCCCTGATACCGCGGAAATAACCGGGCAGCCAATCCCAGGAGGTCCATCTACCAGAACCAGGTCATAGGCTTCATCAAGCGCTAGCAGTCGCGCCTGTTGTTTAACCAATGTGACAAGTTTGCCCGAGTTTTCCTGGGCAGGTATTAACGCTGCATGAAACAGCGGGCCATAGATACTATCAGATTGATACCATTCCCCCGCCAATTGTTCTTTCATAGAAATTGCTTTTTCCGGGCATTGATAAACACAAGCCGCACAGCCATCGCAAGCTATGGGATCGACTGAATAAACATCTTCCTTGACCTCCACCGCATCAAACCTGCAAATGTCCGCACAAATTCCGCAGTTTTGACATTTATCGAAATCAATTTCAGCAATTGATCCACCCCAGAAATCTTCCCGGGAACTATTAGAGGGAGAGAGAACCAATTCAAGATTCGAAGCGTCTACATCCGCATCTGCAAAAACTGTTCTAATAGGAATGTTTTTCAGCGATAATAAATGCGCAAATGCTGCTGCGACACTGGTCTTTCCGGTCCCACCTTTTCCGCTGAGGATAACTATTTGTTTCATTGAATGTCCAGAATTGATAAATCATCTTTAATCTGATGATACAGTTGTTGGAGTTTACTTTCATACGCGGGGTATATATCAAGGAGTGATTTTCCCTGGGCAATTCCTTCACCGATTTTACGCTCCAGCGGGATTTGCATCAAGATATGTAAACCCATTTCCTCACAGTATTGCTCCACTCCAGTATCTCCTATGCCAGCACGATTGATAATTACACCAGCAGGGATCCCGAGCTTCTGGGTAACTTGGTATGCCTGCCTCAAATCATGCAATCCAAAAGGGGTTGGTTCAGTAACCAGAATAATATAATCTGATCCCCGGAGCGACTCAACCACCGGGCAGGATGCTCCCGGGGGAGAATCAATCACAACAATTTCTTCATCCATTAAATCTTGCCAGTTCTTTAGTTTAGTGATCACCGGAACAGCCATTGGTTCCCCGATATTTAATATTCCATGGGCAAAACGGATTCCCTGCTTTGAAAGACCACCCTCAAGAATACCTAAGCGATTAGGGATCTCAGTAATAGCATGCTCCGGGCATATCCAGGTACAGCTGCCACATCCATGGCACAATTCAGGGAAAACAAGTGTTTCCCCACCTATTACCACAATTGCGTGAAATTGGCAGACTTCAGCACATTGTCCGCAACCATTGCAGGTATCAGGATCCACGCTGGGAATTAACAAATTTACTTCTTCAAACTGATTAAGGTCAGGCTGGATGAAGATATGCGAATTTGGCGCTTCAACATCACAATCCAGGAGTGAAACTGAATAATCTGCTATCGAAAGCGCCTGGGCCAAAGCCGTTGCTATGGTTGTTTTTCCAGTTCCTCCTTTCCCACTGGCAATTGCGATTTTCATAGATAAACTCTCTTAATGGTGCAATTCTTCACCAGTAGCCGCATTAACCTCATCCAGGGTTCCGGACAAGTATCGATCGAGCAGTTCCTCCGGAGTTCCAGTCTCAGCAATATATGCCCGAATACCTGCTGCTTTTAAGGTTGTAAAAGCATTTGGTCCATAGCGCCCGGTAATCGCAGCTTCAACGCCTGATTGAGAGAGAAATTGAACAGCCTGCGGTCCAGCACCTCCCCGGGCGTTCGAGGCAGGATTAGGTTTAGATTCCCATTCTCGGGTTTTGGTGTCCACAATCATGAAATAATTACACCTGCCAAATCGGGGGCTAAACTCAGTATTAAATTTTCCATCTGGTGAAGATATTGCAATTATCATCGTTTATCCTTATTGTGAATTTTAGTCATCAGCCATCCAGTAGATCTGATTCAGGAATCATCCCCTTGAATTTCAACAAATAAAAAAACCCGGTATAACATTTTATTTCTGAAACTTCATCCAAGGCTTAGATGGTTTATTTGTCTGAAGGTAACCTATTCTCTCACTAAATCAGTATTGCATTCAGGGCATTTTTTTTCAAAACAAGGCTTCCCTGCCTGGTGCGTCTCTTTATGCCCGCAGGAGGGACACACACAATTACCTCCTGCTCTAAAACCTCCGGATCGGCGCCCTCCTCCCTGCCCTTGTCCCCGCCCGCGGCCAAGCCCTCTTCCCTGCCCCAAATTCGCTCTTTCATTTTCCTCTGCCATGATTGAATACCCTCCTCTAGACTTGATTTGTTTTGTGTCTATTTATTATTTGATTCATCTGGTCCTGAATGCTATCCAAAGCTTTCATCCATTCTGCTAAACAAATAAATCCCTGATCCAAAATTCTATAAACTCTTCGTCTGGGTCCTTTGCTATCATCATCCCAGTAGGATTCTATCAATCCCATTTCTTCCATATCCCTGAGATCACGGTAAACTATACTGGAATCCAGGCTATCCGGTTCAAAACCAAATACTTCTAGCTGGTCATAAATCTCATACCCATGAGATTGCTGTTCGGAAAGCAGCAACAACAAACTAGGACGAAGAATTAATCGCATACCCTTACGCTGCCTCTGTTGGCAGGGACGAGCCTTTCCTCTCCGGTATCCTGGCATAACTCCCTCCCTCATATCCAAATATAGATATCAAGTGAAAGGTTAACCAACTATTCGCATTTTGTCAATAGTATTATTGTCTATAGTTAATATTCCCCCACTGCTGAGATTAAATATTATTCCTGGGTTGGAAGATAAGGCATATCAGGACCATCCTTACCTAAATAACTAGCCATGGCAGATAACAACGCAATTCGATCGTCCCAGGAATATTCTGTCCCTTCAAAACACATTGATTGTTCATGCCCTTTGCCGCATACTATCACCACATCTTCTGGTTTAGCCAATTCTATGGCAAATCGGATCGCTCCTCCCCTATCCCTAACCCGCCAGAAATTCTCACCTTCAATTCCACCCTTTGAGATCATTCCTTCCGCCATCTCCTGTAAAATGCCATCCAGGGATTCCGTCCGGGGATCCTCAGCTGTTAATATCGTTAAATCTGCTAATTCGGCTGAAACCTCCGCCATCAACTTTCTTTTTTCTTTATCCCTTAAGCCCGCCGATCCAAAGACAGTTATTACTTTTTTTGAGGTCAAATCCCTGGCTGCAGCTAATGCCCGGGAGAGGGCATTAGGCGTGTGGGCAAAGTCAACAATTACTGAAAATTTCTGGCCCAGATCTAGATACTCCATCCTGCCTGGAATGCCTTTCAGGTTTTTTATTCCCTTCACCGCATCCTGCCAGTCGATATCCAATCCCTCAATACATAATGCCAAAGCCGCCAGGCAATTCGAGACATTATAGTCTCCCATTAAGGAACTCTGAAAATCAACCTTGTGACCTATTGTCTCCACTGTAAACGTTAGTCCGACTGAAGTTTGTTGAATTTTATGCGCCTGATAGTCAGCAGTATCATTTATCCCGTAGTCAACCATTTTAACCCCGGTTTTTCCTACAATCTCGCTCAGAGCTGGATAGGAAATATCATCTTCATTTAAAATAGCAACTTTTTTATAGGGTATATTTTTCTCTTTGGAGATTTCAAGTAATCGAAATAGCTCAGCCTTTGCGTCCAGGTATTCCTGGTAATCACCATGGTAATCCAAATGCTCGTGAGTGATGTTGGTTATGACAGCCATGTCAAATTCACAGGCTGCTACTCTCCTCTGGGCCAGGCCATGGGAAGTAGCTTCGAGCACCACATGAGTGATTCCATCCTCTACCATTTGAGCCAGGTAGCGCTGGAGATCTACCGCTTCCGGCGTAGTAACATGAAAACCCGTATCAAAGGTTTGCCCTCCAATCACGGCGTTAACTGAGGATATTAAACCCGCTTTAATCCCGGCAGCCAATAAAATTTGATGAATCAAATTAACCGTAGTTGTTTTTCCATCGGTTCCGGTGACGCCGATCACGATCAGCTTCCGGGCGGGAAAACCATACCATGCTGCTGTTAGGTGCGCCAATGCTTCTCTGGAATTTTTAACCTGGAGATAGGGGACTGGTAAATCCAAATAGCTCTGTGAGGGCTCAGAACCGACAACAACGGCTGCCCCATTCGCTACTGCATCATTGATATATGTGTGACCATCCACGCTTGTACCAGGTGCAGCCAGGAAAAGATATTCCCCCTTAATGTCGCGGGAATCTAAACAAATACCGCTAATAAGGATGTCGTTTTCAGGAAGATTGTTGATAACATCTATCTCCTGAAGTAGTTCAAATACTGATCTATTTTTTCCTTCGATCACAATATCTTCACCTATTTTTGTTTGAAAGAGATTGAGAAAAAACGCCCGGAAAAAATTCCTGGGCGTTTTTTTATTTTACACCAGTTTAAACAAAATACAGCGAATTTAAGATAGGTGAGATCTTAATCCAGCCAATTGAGAAGATACCGAGTAGTCAAATAGCTTATCATCTATCTTGATTGTTAATCCACCAAGAATTCCAGGATCCACTTCATAACTGATCTCTAATTTACCACCAGCTTTCTGCAAGACATCCTTCTCAATAACCTTTTTTTCTTTATCAGTTAATGGAAGGGCACTGGTTATAACCCCTGTCTTTCCCTGAAAATCATCACCTTCCAGGACAACTACTTTGCCACCTTTTACGCTGGAAAAGAATTCATCAATTAATGCCTTCTGCCGCTTCTCATCCAGGGTAGCACCTATTAATTTTTGAGTGGCTGCCATCGCCAACACGGCGACTTGGTCTCGCACACCCTTTAATAGACGCATTTCTTCTTCCTTGGCGTCGACCTGGGCTTTTTGAATGATCTTCTTGGCTTCTTCGGAGGCATCACTTTTTATGGTTTCTACCCGCTCGTATGCCTGGGCAACAATTTTTTCCGCCTCTTTTTTCGCTTCAACGAGGACTTTTTCGCGTTCTTCACCAACCTGCTCCAGCTTTGTTGCAGCGGCTTCAGAGTCTTCAACTTGTTTTTGAAGCATAGCCTGGCGTTCATCCAGGCGTTTTCTGGCAGGCTTCCACATCAGAACGGTTATTAAACCGAACATCACTAAAAAATTTACTATCTGGGAAATCAAAAACGGACCATTGATTCCCATAGCTGATAATGCATCACCCACGATATCCTCCTTAATGTACTACTAGAGGTGTAACCGGAACGAATTTAATCGCCAGGGCTACAACCAGGGCATAAATTGCAATTGCCTCAGCAAATGCAATAGCTAGAATCATATTTGTCAGTACATCACCTGAGGCTTCAGGGTTTCTACCCACAGCTTCCATGGCTTTGGCAGCCAACAAACCGATCCCGATACCAGGACCGAGGGAGCCTAAACCAATCGCCAGGGCGGCAGCTATTTGAGTTGCGGCTTCATACGACATGCAAATTTCTCCTTTAAGAAAACTTTTTCTATGATTAATGGTGCTGTGTTGCCATCTGATAGAAAATCAGAGACAATATTGAAAATATCAGTGCCTGAATTGCACCGACGAATAATTCTAAGGCAATAAATACATCTACAACCAGGAAGGCGGTCAGAAAACTGATTACCATCAAAAGCACTTCCCCGGCGAATACGTTACCAAACAACCGGAAACCAAATGAAAGAACTTTAATAAATTCACCCATTAACTCCAGGATACCGGCAAATCCATTAGAAAATGACAGAACTGGTGCTAGCGCCCCACTATCGGGATCTGCGCTAAAATTGAAAAATTTCTTTAGATATTTTCTACCCTGAAATTTAAATCCATAGTACTGGGCGGTTACCTGGGTGATAATAGCCAAACCAATAGTAGTGCTGAGGTCAGCTGTTGGAGAACGAAAGATCGGTATCAGAGTCAGTACACCATTATGTTCTCCCCAGATTCCGATCGAACCCATCCCGGGTAAAAGGCCGGACCAATTCGCAAAAAGAATAAAGAAGAAAAACGATCCGATCAAGGGGAAAAATAACACCGCATTTTCTTTGCCGACTGTAGTCTCAATAAAAGAGAATACACCTTCATAAAGAGCATCCATTGCAATCAGATAACGACTTTCTTTACCGGTTCGTTCTGCCCTTCGGGCAGCTCGATTATAAAAGAATGCAATAGTGATCAGCAACAGTGATGTGATGATTGCAGTTGGCAGGGTATTGGGAATACCTTGTTGAAAGCCGGGGATTGGCAGGTGCCATGGGATTAATTCAGCAGCCAGACTGATCGCGGGCAATTCCTTGCCCGGCATAACCAAACCATATCCAACCAGGGCCAGGGCTGCCAAACCGATTACAAGCTTTACTAAACAACCGCCACCTTTTTTCTTTTCCTGTTCCATACTGGTTTATTTTTCCTTTTTCATTTCTGCAAGCCGTTTTTTCACTGTGGTATTAACCCAGCGGTATACAAGAAATACGCCACCGCCGAAACCGGCCATTGATAATAGTACCGCAAACAATAAAATTGTTCCAAATTGCTGGTCCAATAAAAAACCAACTACCAGGCCAAACAGCACTGGAAAAGCAATATAAAGACCTGCCTGGCCCGCTACTGCCAAAACCCATATTCTATCCTGCCAATTCGAATGTTGGTTGGTCTCGTCTTTATTGATATTCAATTATCGCTCCTCTTGGAAAACGTGCGCCTGCTGTATTTTACACACAAGCCAAAAAGCTGTCAACCAAGGTTGTTTATCCTGCCTGAACACTTCGCAGATAACATACATCACCACGAATTTTGGTTTAACAAAGTTAGTCTATGTTAAGATGTGATCAATCCCAGTGATGCCTGAACAAATTGAATAAACGGTTGAGCAAATATACCCATCAAGAGTGTGAATATACAGGTTAAAACTACCACCGTGAATAAGGATTTTGAGAGCTGGATCTTCTCCCGAATTGGTTCATCAAGGGGTTGGAAAAACATATAGCGGATCACATTCAAGTAATAATAACCAGCGATCACGCTGTTTATGATGGCAATGATAGCCAGGAAATAATATTCCATTTTCATTGCTGCCCCAAAAACCATTAGTTTTCCAATAAATCCACCTGTGCCTGGTATCCCTATTAGGGAGAGAAGAAATACTACCATTCCCCCCGCCAAAAGCGGTGATCGTTGAATTAAACCGGCATAATCAGATATTTGGTTCGATTTAATCTTATTTTCAATGGCAATCACAACCGCAAACGCTCCCAGGTTGGCTGCCAGATAAACGAGCAGGTAAACCAGAACTCCGCTGATTCCATCAAAAGTACTTCCAGCTCCTAGAGGGTTCCAGGATATCAGACCAATTAGGATATATCCGGCATGAGCAATACCTGAGTAAGCCAACATGCGCTTGATGTTCTTCTGGCTAATAGCAACCATATTACCAAGCGTCATACTCATGATCGACAAACCAGAAAGCAAAGCGATCCAGTTAACCTGGAATTCGGGCATAGCTGTCAGCATAAACCGGATTAGAACCGCAAATCCACCGCCAATTGAGCCCACAGCGAGGAAGGCTGTTACAGGGGTCGGTGCCCCTTCATAGGCATCCGGAGACCACTGATGAAATGGCACTGCAACAGTTTTATAACCGAAGCCTACCATCACCAATACCAGGGCTGGATAAACTACCCACCTTAAACTGGGATCAATTCCGGAAAGATTCCGAGCTATTTGGATTAAGCCGGTTGAAGCAGTTGCACCATACAGCATCGACATACCATATAACATCATGGCAGATGCAAGCGATCCATACAGGAAATATTTTATAGCTGCTTCACTGCCTCTGCCATCCTTCCTGATAAATCCAGTCAGGATATAGGATGAAATACTCAACAATTCAAAAGCAATAAAAATCATTATCAGATCTGCGGCAACCGAAAGCAGCGAGATCGAAAAACTCGCTAAAAGAATCAGGCTGTAATACTCACCCCGGTAGGGAGATCTTTCATTCATATACTCCATGGATAAAAGAATGATGATTCCAGCCACAAGGGAAGCAAAGATCTGGAAAAACAAAGCAAAGGAATCAATGGCAATCATGCCGCCCAACACTAATTCCTCGGTGATATTCACCCAGCCAAAAAGGTAGATGGATATTACCAGAGATAGTATAGTACCGGTGAGTGCCAGGTATGGCAGCCATTTTTTTTCTTTAGATCCCACCAGATCTAATCCAAACACAAGGACCAGACTTAAAAAGAGAATCAGTTGTGGGAGAAAAAAAGTTAAGATGTGCACGTATATAGCCTCTCTTTATTTCACGGTTAAAAATTGCTGAACATCGCAGTTGATACACCGTTTAATAAACTTACAACCAGGGAGGGATATAAACCAATTAACACCATCAGGATTACCAAGGGCCACATAGTGACTTTCTCAAAAGTCATCATATCGGTTAATGGTGCATTATGGGTAGCTTGATCCCATTTTTCCTGGTCAAATTCTCCCAGGAAAACATGCTGAACGATTTTCCAGAGTATATAGGCAGCTGTAAAAATAATACCCAGAACACCTATCGCCGCAAAAACTGGGAGAATCGCAAAGGCGCCCCGGAATACAAAGAACTCACTCCAGAAACCGGCCAACCCCGGTAAACCCAAGGAAGCAAATCCGGTAACCATCATGATCCCATAATAGTATGGAAGTTTTGCGCCTAATCCGCCAAAATCTTTAATCTGCCTTGTATGAGCTCGGTCATAGAGCATGCCAACCAGGAAAAACAAACCCCCGGTAATAATCCCGTGAGTAAATAACTGGAGGGCTGCTCCATTCAAACCAATAATCGCACTGGTGGTTGCTTCTGCTCCCCCACCTGGAATCGCCAGGCTAGCTGCTGCGGCGCTGATACCCAGGGTGACATAACCCATGTGACTCACTGAGGAATATGCGATTAAACGCTTTAAGTCCCACTGTGCCATACAGACTAAAGCTCCATAAACGATGCTAATCACAGCCAGGATGGGAATGATAGGCACGTTGTAGGAATAGTAGGCAAATGTGTCCGGGAACAATGGCAATACAATGCGGATCAAACCATATGCGCCTAACTTAAGCAGGACACCAGCGAGGATGACACTACCAGTTGTTGGAGCTTCAGTATGAGCATCTGGAAGCCAGGTATGAAACGGGAAGATGGGAACTTTGATTGCAAAAGCAATAAAGAAAGCCCAGAAAGCAGCCGCGGAAAGAGCAAAATTTCCGGCAAAAGGTTGAGCTACTGCAGCTTCCAGAATATTAAAGGTTCCCGTTGCCAGGTATACACCAATGATCGCCAGTAACATGGCCATGCTGCCAGCCAGGGTGTATAGGAAGAATTTGATGGAGGCATAAATTCTCCTCTCTCCACCCCAGACGCCAATCAGCAGGTACATGGGGACCAACCCAATTTCCCAGAAGACATAAAAGAATATAAAGTCCAGGGAAACAAAAACACCGGACATGCCCACCTGAAGGAGCAGGAATAAAAAGTAATATTCCTTAACCCGTTTTTTAATGGTATAGATCGAATAATAATAACAGAGGGTGGAAAGAAGCGTTGTTAATACCAGCATGATCGAACTCAGTCCATCTGCACCCATTCGATAAAAGACATCAATGGAGGGAATCCAGGAATATTCTTCCATAAAATGCATTGTTGATGGATCAGCCCGAACGACAGCATAGAGGGAAATCGCCAGTACCAGCGGAATAAAACTGAGAATAGTTGTTACCCAGCGGATTAAGTTTTCTTTCGATTTCGGAATTATCAGAACAATCACGGCAATCAAAAGCGGGGTAAAAGTAATTGCACTCAAAATTGGAAAATTCATCATTATTCTCCTCGTAACTCAATTTGGCCTAATAGACCAGGTAAATGCCAATCATAGCAAGCATGGATATTAACAAAATCAGCAGGTAGTTTTGGATTTTTCCAGTTTGGATTGGTCGCAGAACATTTTCTCCTACCCATCCGGTGACATCAGCGATGCCATTAACTAACCCATCTACCACTTTATTATCTGTGACCCCCCCCAGGTCTGACAAGGTGATCCCGGACAATCCGGTTAAATTCACCAGGCGATCAATTACTTTTTCATCAAACTGGTTCATCAGGTCGGAAAAACCCCGACTAATACGGGCAACCAGGTTAATAAAGGGATCAATAACCCAGTGGTAGTCAAAATTGTAGAAAATATCTGCTAGTTTAACAGATCCTTTGATAAATGTTGCCTGATAAAGTTCATCAAAATAGAATTTATTTCGCATGGCTTCATACAGCCAACCCAATCGAATTTTATTCATACCTCGTTCCAGCGGATCCATCTCTCCCTGAAGCAGTGGTTTCCGCCCATAAACCAACCAGCCAATTCCCAGACCTCCTACGGCCAGACCGCTTGAAAGGAGCATAACGGGAAGACTCAAGGGGGTGGCAGGATACTCATGCCCGACGAAATTATGGAACCAGTTGTTGCCATGGCCAATAATTTCTTCTGGAATTCCAACAAATCCCAAAGTGACGGCGAAGAATGCCAAAATGATCAGTGGGATAGTCATTGTATTGGGTGTTTCGTGAGCATGCTCAGCATGATGGCTGCGTGGTTTACCCAGGAAAGTCAGGGAAATTTGTCTTGCGGTATAAAATGCGGTCAAGAAAGCTGCGATTGTGAGGAGAAGCCAGACAAAAAATGGCCAGGACATCACACCCTCAATCATAAATTCATGCCAGGCATGGGCCAGTATTTCATCTTTGCTCCAAAAACCGGCGGTTATGACCGGGAAACCGGATAAGGCAAATCCACCTGCCACAAAAGTCCAGAATGTCCGTGGCATTTTTTCTTTTAAGCCGCCCAATTCCATCATATTTTGTTCATGGTGACTGCCAATGATCACAGATCCTGATCCCATAAATAGCAGCGCTTTGAAGAAAGCATGCGTGATAAGGTGGAATGTCGCTGCCACATAAGCGCCAATGCCCAGGGCGGCGATCATATATCCCAACTGGCTGATAGTTGAAAATGCCAGCACACCTTTAATATCATTTTGGGTAAGAGCAATCAGAGAAGAAAAGATGGCTGTGAACGCGCCAATAAACGCAATTAATCCCATAGTGGGATTATGATGTTCCAGTTCTACGACCACGTTCAATAAAGGGAAAATCCTGGCAACCAGGAATACGCCAGCTGAAACCATGGTTGCAGCATGAATGAGGGCGCTAACCGGTGTAGGACCTTCCATGGCATCTGGAAGCCAGACATGGAGCGGGAACTGGGCTGATTTTCCGACTGCACCGCCAAACATTAATGCAGCAATTGCCGAGGCAGCAGACCAGCCGCCGAAAATCGGCAGTGCGGGCGTTTGAGCCAACTCAGCCAAGAATTCATGGTTAAATAAGGTATCTGCATAACTTAGTGACCCTGCCTCGACGAACAAATAGATCAATCCCAGCATTAAGAACAAATCTCCCACTTTGGTAACAAGGAAAGCTTTTAAGCCGGCCTGGCGGGGGGTGATCTGGTTTGGGTCCTGATAATTCTTTTCGAACCAGAAACCAATCAACAGGTAGGAACATAACCCCATGATTTCCCAGGACATAAAGAGGGTTAGCAGGTTTTCAGAGATTACTAAACCTAACATGCCAGTAGCGAAGAGGGCAATATACGCGAAAAAACGGGCATAGCGGGGATCCACCTCATCGGTTCCAAATCCCATGTAACCAACCGAGTAAATAAAGATCATCAAACAAACAAAGGGAACCATAAACAGCGTAATTGCCATTAACGGATCAATCGAGTATCCGATCTCAAAATATGTTGTTCCGGTTGGGAACCAGGGAACTGAAAAGTGAATGGGGTGTTCGCCCAGGTGTGGAGTAGCAATTGCGCTGAACACCACTCCCCAGCCTACCAACCAGGACAAAACTATTGATCCGATGCTCAGGCTGTGGCTGAGTTTATTATTATGCTGGGTGAATAAAATTATGATGAGAAAGGCCAGGAAAGGAAATACTGGCACTAACCATGTGATGCTGAAGAAAAAATCTTGCATTGTTTTCCTCTCACTTATTCTTTCAGTAAATCAATCTCTTCAACGATGACTGTAGCGCGATTTCTATAAATGGCAATTACCAATGCCAATCCGACTGCAACTTCTGCGGCAGCCACAGTGAAGACAAAAATTGCAAATACTTGTCCGGTCATCCGCACCGGGTCCATATAACGCCAGAAAGTGATTAAATTAATATTTACCGCATTGAGCATCAATTCGATGCCCATCAGGATCCCTATTGCATTGCGGCGGGATAAAACACCGTACAAACCAATACAAAATAATGCCGCTGCCACAAGTAAATACCAGTTGATTGGAATAGTCATGCCATACTCCTTAACTCAGCCCCGCGGCTGATTATTCTCTTTCCCGGCCGATGATTATTGAACCAACCAGGGCTGCCAGCAGCAATACAGACGCGATTTCAAAAGGAACGACATAGGTTCCGAGCAATTCCTGTCCCAGGATGGTAATGGTATCTTCCGGAACAGCTTGCTGCATAACTGGCCAGTTTACACTGTACACTATCCACCCCAGGACTAAAAACAAGCCTGCAGCTCCCAGGGCTGACCAGATCCATTGGGAATTTCGTTGAATCATATCCTCACTGAGTATTCTCCGCGTGAGCATAATTGCAAAAATAATCAAGATCGCAATGGCACCGATATAAATCATTACCTGGACCACTGCTATAAATGGAGCCTCTAAGAGGACATAAATACTGGCAACACCCACAAATGCCAGAATCAAGTAAAAGGCACTGTGCAGGATATTTTTATTAGTCACTACAGCCAAGGCTGCCCCCAGAGTAACCAGGCTGGACAAACCAAAAATAATTATTGGCACCATAATTTCTTCCTTTCCATCCGGGAGCGATAACTAGCGCTACTCCCAGGAATTTTTATATCTAAGACCGCCTCAGCTAAAGATGGTCTCTGCTCCGTTCATTTACTTTCCGAACCGGGAGGCACTGCAACCGGGCGGTGAGAAAACTCTTCCCGCTCGACAGCTTTACTGCTCTTTTCAGCGAGGGTTAAGGCAGCCAGCAAGATAAGTATGTTCAATCCAAACATCACCAGAACGTAGATCCAGCGGGCGAGCTCAAATTCCATCATCACTCGGTCAGCGATTGCCACAGTAACCAGGTTGATAAAAGCAACCGGGATAAGGAAACGCCAATTGAGATCAAGCATTTCGTCAATGCGGATTCTTGGAAGAGATAATCTGATCCAGGAAATCACAACATAAACAAAAAATGATTTTGCGTAAAAATAAATTACACCCAGGATTGGCCATTGAACAGCAAATGGGCCGGACCAACCACCCAGAAAAAAGATCGTTATTAGAGCACCCACTGTGAATTGGTGCAAGAATTCCGCTACGTAAAACATACCAAATTTCATTCCGGAATATTCAGTATGGTATCC
>RCNF010003597.1_pt1 | contig 13589 bp, 10 predicted proteins | sample 2041311 | NCBI WGS metagenome assembly RCNF01 (sample SAMN09708228, study PRJNA481090) | Marine sediment metagenome, whole genome shotgun sequencing project. | biome: marine sediment; feature: ocean; material: sediment; isolation source: Sewage treatment plant 2 marine sediment (STP2) ... | reverse complement strand
ATGATCGGCACGTTCAATCCGGCTCTGCGCTGGATACCGAGCACCTCGTTCACCTGATCCCACTCGACCAGTGTGACGACCAGACCCTCCTCCCCGGCCCGGGCCGTCCGTCCGGATCGATGGAGATACGTCTTCGGGTCGTCGGGCGGGTCGTAGTGGACCACGATGTCGACACCTTCGATGTGAAGGCCTCTGGCGGCAACATTGGTAGCGACGAGAACCGTTGCTTTGCCTTCGCGGAACCTCGACAGTGACTGTTCGCGTTTCTGCTGCGGCAGATCGCCGTGGATGGCGGCTGCGTTGATGCCGATCTCGCGGAGTCGCTTCGTTAGGTCGTCCGCGGCCCACTTCGTCCGGGTGAACATGAGGGTTCGATCGGCACTTCGACTGATCTCTGCCGCCATCTTCGGCTTGTCGAGGTGGTGCACCTTCAGGAACCGGTGCTCCAGCGTGTCGACGTAGTCGGTCTCGGACTCGACCTCATGGCGGACAGGGTCGGTCATGTATTTGTTGACCAGCTCCTGCACCTGAGAATCCAGTGTTGCCGAGTAGAGATACGTCTGATGCTCATCAGGGACGGCGGCCATGATCTTGCGAACCTGGGGCATGAAGCCCATGTCGGCCATCTGGTCGGCCTCATCGAGGCAGACGACGCTGATGTCATCAAGTCGAGCCTTGCGCCGCTCCATGAGGTCGATGAGACGTCCCGGCGTGGCGATGATGAGTTCGACACCGGCGTCGAGAGCGTCGATCTGGGCTTGCATCGAGGCACCGCCGTAGACGGTGACGAGGCTGAAATCGCGGGCAGCGACAAGCGGGCTGAGATCGCGGGTGACCTGCATCGCGAGTTCCCGGGTCGGCACGAGCACGAGGGCCCTCGGATGGAATGGTTCGGCCCGTTCGAGGCCTTCGACGATCGGAAGCCCGAAAGCGAGGGTCTTCCCCGACCCGGTCTTCGCCTTTCCGAGCACGTCGACGCCGGCGAGGCCGTCGGGGATGGTCATCGCCTGGATCGGGAAGGGCGTCTCGAATCCGGCCTCGGTCAGAACGGCGAGGAGTTCCGGGGAGATGCCGAGATCGACGAAAGTCGTATCGGTAGCGAGTTCGTTGGTCAAGGTGAGATCACCAGTCGTAGAGAGGTCGGCCGGATGCGGCCGTTAGCAAAGGTAGTGGTGCCAAGGCGTTACACCGAGGACCGAATCGATCGAGGACGAGTCGATCCTCAGCCGAAAACGCGGCGAACGAGACCCTGCCGGGCCGCTGAGCGCCTCCCGGCACCAAGTCCCACAGCAAAGGCTGCGCCCGCGATACCCGCGGCCCCGACTGCTGCCGTGGTGCGCTTCATGACCTTCTTGCGTGCCCGACTGAACTCAACGATCGCCCAGCCGCGGTGGTAGGCGATGGTCTCGAGGGCACGATCCGGGTTGACCGCCACGGGATGGCCGACGATCTCGAGCATCGGAAGATCTCCCGCCGAGTCCGTGTAGGCATATGACAGCCGAAGGTCGTAGCTCCTTTCCTCTGCGAGCTTCCGGATCGCGATCGCTTTGCCTTCGCCGTAACAGAACGGCTCGGCGAGTTTCCCGGTGTATGCGCCGTTCTCGACGGCGCCCACCGTACCGATTCCCCCGGTGAGCCCGATCGCTGAAGCGAAGTCGCCGACGATCTCAATCGGAGAAGCCGACACGATGTAGGTGTCGCGATCTGCAGCATGGTGGAGGTCGATGAGACCGCGGGCTTCGCGACGGACTTCGCTCTCGAGCCGCGGGATGATCTGTCTTCCGAGTTCGGCCATCTTCTCGACCGGGACGCCTTCGATGGCCTGCAGCAACCGGTTCTTCACTGCATCGGTCTTCTCATCGGACGCTCCCGCGACGAGGAATGTGGCAGCGCTTGCTGCATCTGCGATGAGTTCCCGGTTGGTCACCATGCCGGCTCGATAGGCCGCCCATCCAAGGGCGAACACGGACGACCCGCTGATGATCGTTCGATCGAGATCGAAGAAGGCGGCGCCTCTTCTGAGTGGCTCGCTGGTCACTTCGCCGTCTCGAGACCCTCAACCGGGATTGAGAACAGGCCGGCGGCCCCTGCTTCCACAGACGGCACGAGACCGAGCGCGGTTGGCAGCAGCTGCTGGGCGTAGAAAGTGGCGGTGTCGATCTTCGCTTCGAGCCATGGATCTGGATCTTCTCCGTTGGCAGCGAGGGCGAGACGTGCCAGGTAGTAGCCACCTGCAACGATCCCGAACATCTTGAGATAGGGGGTTGCTCCGGCGAGTTTGTCGTTGGGGTCCTCGCAGGCGAGCAGCCACTCGGTGGCATCTCTCAACGCTGCGACGCTCGTTGTGAGGGAGTTGCCAATCGCCTCAAGGCGGGGATCTCCGCTCTCACTGAGAGGAGCCACGAGTGCAGCAATCTCGGCGAGATACGATCGGACGATGCTTCCGCCGTCCATCGGGAGCTTGCGCAGCGCGAGATCGATTGCCTGAATGCCGTTTGTGCCCTCATAGATGGGAGTGATCCTGGCGTCTCGATAGTGCTGGGCGGCTCCGGTCTCCTCGACGTAGCCCATGCCACCGTGGACCTGGACGCCGATGGACGTCATCTCGACGCCGATGTCCGTGCACCAGGCCTTCGCCACGGGCGTGAGAAGAGCGACCCGATCGCTGCCGGCCTGCCGACCTGCCTCTTCAGGATGGCGGTGCATTCGTTCACCCGCACCTGCGGTGTCGTAGAGGAGACCTCTGGCGGCCTCGTTGTACGCCTTCATCGTCATCAGCATTCGGCGAACGTCGGGGTGCTCGATGATCGGAGAGACTTCAGTCTTCGGCGTGCCGATGGCTCGTCCCTGCGTGCGTTCCTGCGCGTATTCCACGGCCTGCTGATAGGCACGATCGGAGATGCCGAGGCCCTCGAGCCCGACCTCGCGCCTGGCCTGATTCATCATCGCGAACATGTAGAACATGCCGCGATTCGGCTCGCCGATGAGATACCCGATCGAGTTGTCGTAGGCCTGGACACACGTCGGACTCCCGTGGATTCCCAGCTTGTGCTCGATGGATACGGTCTCGACGTTGTTCCATTTGCCAACAGTGCCGTCATCGTTGACGAGCATCTTCGGAACGACGAAGAGCGAGATACCTCTCGTTCCTGGGGGAGCATCGGGGAGTCGCGCGAGAACGAGGTGGATGATGTTGTCGGCGAGGTCGTGATCGCCCCAGGTGATGAAGATCTTCGACCCGTTGATGAGGTAGGTGCCATCGTCGTTCGGCGTTGCCTTCGTACGGAGTGCGCCAACGTCGGAACCCGCCTCTGGCTCTGTCAGAACCATCGTTCCGGTCCACTCAGCAGTGATGAGCTTCTCGAGATACGTGTCCCGTATGTCCTCGTCGGCGTGATCTCTGATGACGGTGATCGCCGATCCCGTCAGCATCGGGTTCAGGGAGAACGCCAGGTTCGCCGAGACGAACATCTCGCTGACGGCGAAACCGACCGTTTCGGGGAATCCGTGGCCTCCATACTCCGGAGGACCGGTGACGGCGCTCCACCCCGCGTCGACGTATTTGCGCCAGGCGTCCTTGAATGCCTCCGGCGTCGTGACGTGTCCGTCGGCCCAGGTGGCACCGATCTCATCTCCGATCCGATTCGTCGGAGCGACGACCTCTGCCATGAACCGGCCCGCCTCGTCCAGGGCGCCGTCGACCGTCTCTGGATCGACGTGTTCGTAGCCGGGGTATCCGATGATCTCATCGAGGTCGACGATGTGACGAAGAACGAACTTGATATCACGCAGCGGTGGTGTGTAGTCGGCCATGCACCGAGGATAGCGGTGAGGGTCAGGCGTGATTCGGAGGAACGGCCTATGGACGGCATTGGCGGGGTATGCGTAGAGCAGTAGATCAGCAGAACAGGCAGAGCCCTTACCAAATACCGCTGGGAAGCAGGCCTACGCGTCAGCGCCGACGGACTCGCGAGTTTCGTTGGGGGTGAGAGAGTCCGTCGAGAGGAGCGTGCGAATGTCGAGAGCGAAGTCCATGACCCGTGCATCAACCCACGTGGCATTCTCGTCCAGCCAGGTGTCGATAAAGGCCACCGTCTGGAGCGTGTCAATCGATTCGGTTGGTCGTTCGGCGGTCATCGCTTCCCGTTCGCTCGGTTACCAAAGGTTACGCCATAGGCTGACCTACTCCATACATCGGCACGGAGTCCTTCATGCTCAAGCGTCATCTCATCCTGACCGTGGTGGCGGTCGCTCTCGTGGCCGCTGCGTGCTCCTCGAGCGAGACCGCAGGCCTCGATGAGGGAGCTGTACAGGCGCCGGTAACGACCTTCGCGGCCGCGGACGTGGAGCAGACCAACGACGCTGGAGGAATCCTCATGGTCCAAGACGGAGATCTGCTGGAAGTGCACTACGACGGCACCCTCGACGATGGCTCGTCGTTCGACTCGTCCCGCGAGCGAGACACGCCCTTCTCGTTCGAGGTCGGAACCGGTCAGGTGATACCCGGGTTCGACGAGGCGGTTCGCGGCCTGAAGATCGGGGAGTCGCGAGAAGTACGGATCCCTCCGGCAGAGGCGTACGGAGAGCGGTCCGACGAGAACATCGTCGAGGTGCCCTACGGCCCCGACCAGAGTGACGTTGCCGTCGGAGACCAGGTCTATCTCAACACGGGCCAGCCCGCCATCGTCCTCGAAGTGAAGAAGGACACCGTTGTCCTCGACGCGAATCATGAACTGGCGGGCGAAGCCCTGACGTTCAAGATCGAAGTGCTATCGATAACGAGGCCGTAGGCCGAGTAGATCAGTAGATCAGTACTGCTCTACTTGCTACTGCGCTACTGATCTACTTTTCCCTCGCCCACAGGCGCCGGAACTCGTCTGACGTCTCCAGGAGCTCTTCCGCTGTTCCTCTTGCGTCGACCTTCCCGTCCTTCATGACGACGACCAGGTCGGCTCGCTGGAGGGCGGGCTTGCGGTGGGAAACGACGAGCGCTGTTGTGCCCGAACCATCAGCGAAGAGGCGGTCCCACAGGATCTGCTCGGTCTCGACGTCCAGGGCACTCGAGAGGTCATCGAAGACGAGCAGATCGGGTCGACGCACCAGCATCCTGGCTGCTGCCGACCTCTGCACCTGTCCACCGGAGAGCCGAACACCGCGAGGGCCGACCGTCGTTTCGAGACCGTCATGCATGGCCTCGAGGTCCTGTTCCATCGTTGCTGTACGAACCGCAGCGAGAACCTCTTCGACGCTTGCATCGACACCGAGTGTCAGATTCTCTTCGAGTGTGAACAGACGCGGTACCTGCGGGGTGTAGGCCGTGCGTGGTGGCTTCATGAAGGATGACGGATCCTCGACGGCCTCGCCTCTCCACAGTGTGATTCCGTCGTCAAGGGGCAGAAGGCCAAGCACACTCCGCAAGAGTGTCGTCTTTCCCGATCCGATCCGCCCTGTGACAACGACGAAGGCGCCCGATTCCACGTCGAGGTCTATCGACGCGATGCCCATCCCCGACGACGGGTACCGGTAGTCGAGGCCACGGACGGAGAGCAGCGGGTCACCGTTGAGATCTCCCGCCATGACGTCCGGCGTCCCGGGTCGAATGTGCGGTGCGGGCGCAGCGAAGAGGTCGCGATCGGCTGCGAGGTCGTGCCAGGTTGCTCCCCGCATCAACGAGACGATCCGGTCCACGGAAACTCCTGCTTGTTTGACCCTGGCGATGAAGAGACCAACGAAGTATGCGGAGTCGGTAACCATCGCAAGCAAGTAGACGAACAGACTGAACTCCCCGACGGTGAGTCCGGCTGATCCGTCAGTGGAGATCGAACCGGCAGCCAGGATCAGGATGAGTCCGGTTCCGATGCTGACCGTGTTGTGGAACACCGCTTCGAGTCCCGCTGTGAACATGCGATCCCGGACCATCATCTTGCGTCGTTCGGCGTTCAGATCGTCGAAATGCCTCAGCATCGTCTGCTCGGCCCCGGCAACCTTCACCGACTGCACGGATCCAAGCGCCTCCCCCAGGAATCCGGTGATCGCCTCCGTCGATTCGCGCGCCGCAGTCCGGTAACGACGAATCGTCGAACCGGTGCGGCTCACGACGAGGATCACGATCGCAACGGGTGCGAACACGACGAGTGTCATTGCCGGGTCGATGGTGAAGAGGATGATGATCGCCACGATCGCCGACACGGTCGAGCCGATGAAGTCGACGGTGAAGTCCATTGCCTCGAGCGTGTGGTCGACGTCGTCGCGGAAGCGCGACACGACCTCGCCCGGTGTTTCTTCGACGGGACGGGCACCCGGCAGCGAAAAGATCCATGAGAGCATCGACCCGCGCATCCCCGCCCCTGCTCGGAAGAGCAGGTCCGAGTGGAGACGCATGGCGATGAACACGGCGCCGATACGCGCTGCCAGATAGGCCCAGAGCACGGCCAGAATCGTCGTCAGGTTCCACCCTGCCGTCTCTCCCGTGAGTTGGTCGAAGAAGGCAGCGATGAGGAGACCAACGATGATCGGTGTCGTCCAGATCGTGATCCACATCACGAGACTCGCGAAGTAGCGAAGCCGCTGGTTCTTGATGAGGGCTAACACGACCTTGGGAGTCGGCGCCTGAGAGCGAGCGGTCATGCGAGGACCTCCTCCATTCCCTTGGTTAGGAGATCGGAGAATCTCGAGGTCGGATCTGCCGCGAGCACTGACCGCTCTCCGAACTCCACGACCCGACCATCGTCAAGGATGAGGATGTCGTCGGCCCTGGTAACCGTTCCGAGTCGATGGGCGATGACGATGCCGGTCCGCCCCTCGAGGAGGTGATCGACGGCGCGTTCGATGAGATCCTCGGTTGCAGGATCCAGTCGCGACGATGCCTCGTCGAGAACGACCACTCCGGGGTCTTCGAGGAAGATCCGCGTGAACGCGAGGAGTTGCGCCTGCCCTGCCGAGAGCCCGCCACTCCCCGATTCGAGGAGCGTGTCGAGACCGTTCGGAAGCGACGCGAGCCACGAGTCGAGTTCGAGTCGGTGGATCGCATCGAGGATCCGTTCCTCGGGTATCTCGTCGTTGAAGAACGTCAGGTTGTCGCGAACCGATGCCCGGAACAGTTGGACGTCCTGCGTGACCATGCCGACGCGCTTCCGGAAGTCTGCAACCCTCGCATCGCCGGTGGCAACACCACCGAGGCGCACGGTCCCTGTCTGAGGTTCATACAGCCTGGTGATGAGGCGAGCGATCGTCGACTTCCCGCTTCCAGTCCGTCCGAGCAGCCCGACGACTCTCCCCGGGGCGATGTCGAAGTTGACGTCATGGAGAATGATCTCGGTGCCGGCCTCGTCGGCGTACGAGAACGTGACGCCATCGAAATCGACGCGAAGGGCGCCGCCGTCGATCGCCTGGTTGCCTTCGGCTCTGAGCTTCGTGTTTGTGGTCATCAACTCGTCGACACGCGCGATGGCCGCTCCCGCCTTCTGGAGATCTTCCATCTGCGCTCGGATCTGTTCCATGGGGTGCCGGGTCATCTCGACGTAGTGGAACACCAGATAGACGGAGCCGATCGTCAGCGCTCCGACTCCGAAGAGCCACGAACCAAGAATGAAGACGATCGACGTCGAGAGACCGTAGAGGACGATCGTGGTGCTCCACATCCATGCCCATCCCATCCATCCCCGTACCGTGAGTGGGAGCCATCGACGCTGGATGTCGTTGAACCGCTCCTCCATGTAGGGGGCGGCGCCGTTCGCCGTGATGTCTTCAGTTCCTTCGACAACTTCTCCGACGAAGCCGAATGCCTCGGCTGCAGATGCTCGAACAGCCTTCCACCGGGGCACGGCGACGCGGTGGAGGCCGGTCATGCCGACGAGGGCGAGCACCGTGAAGACCGTGACGCTGAGGCCGACGATCCAACTCTCGATCCACAGCATCACGAGGACGCCGATCACGAGCGCTCCGTTGCCGACGACTTTGATCATCATCGCCGAGAAGAAGTTCGAGAGTGCCGTCACGTCGCCGTCGATGCGTTCGATGAGCTCGCCGGACGAGTGACCCTTGTGGAACCCCATGTCGAGATGGAGCACATGGTCGGTCAGGTTCGCACGCAGTTGGTTCGTCGCCGTCCAGCCGACGTCCTCAGCCAGATAGGTCGCCCAGACCGCCAGCGCCTGCTGGGCGACGGCGATCAACATGAACGTGACCGCGAGCGGGACGAGTGCACTCGCTCCGTTGCCGGCGAGGGCGCCATCGATGAATCGCTTGATGAGTTGCGGATTGAGGAGCTGCAGTCCGATGGTCCCAAAGAGGACGACGCTGAGCAGGACCACTCTCGGCCGCAAAGGCCTCAGGTAGTCGGTGAGAAGACTGAAATAGGCTCGTACAGGGATCATTTCGTGTCCTGGATCGTTCGGAAAGGGCAGTTGCGGCCATTGAAAAAGCCGCCCGGTGGGCGGCTACCTCGCTTGAACGCTGCTACCGGGTCAGAACCGGAAACGGGCGCGCGCGAGGGCCGCTTGGGGGTTGTTCGGCTGCGTGCGCCGGATCATTCCTCGACTCCTCCTCGCTCGGCACCGTGACCACGGAGGTCACCTGACCTCAGGAACTCTCGCGCAGGGATCCCCAACTGTCAAGCTCCGTGGGGGAGGCGCCGACATCAAGGAGATGGATTCGATGAAGTGCGCCGCGTGCGAAGCCGACCTGCCGGACGCCGCTGCCCGGTTCTGCAGCTCCTGCGGTGAGCCGGTACCGGTCTCAGACGTGGATGCTGAAACAGATCCGCCAACACCGTCACGACTCACCGACGAGCACTGGCAATACATCACCTGGGGAGCGATCGCCGCCGGCGCTGTTGCGATCGTCGCTCTTGTGGCTGTGGTCTTCGGCCTCCTCTCGGGAGCCGACACCTCGAGTGCCTCCGATTCGGCAGAGACCAATGAGATGATTTCGACGTCGATCACCGAGCCCGCGAAGGCACTCGTAACGATCGATGTCCCGGTGACCGAACCGGTCGTCATTCGGTCGCCGCGGATCGGACCGATCACGCGATATCACCAGGACGGCACGGTGGTGGCTGTTCGAGTCACGATGGACGTGTGCGAACGCCACGATGGCATGCTGCGTGCAGGCGGATCGATCCGGAACGACTCATCCCTCGACCAGACGCTCGACTACGACATTGACGTGGATCTGAAGCGCCGGGGAACTGGCGCCCTTCTTTCCCATCTCGAGACGTCGATCGAGAACCTCGCGGCCGGCGAGAAGGCCGAATGGAGTATCGAGACCGTGTCGCGTCGCGTTGTGAACATTCGATGCGACATCACCGAACTGACCGTTGCTCCAGTCGATGGGGGCTGACCGGCGTCTGAGGACAGCGTCAGCCCAGTACTCGTACGACGAAGAGCGCTGCCAGGAGGGCGAACGAGTTCGTCGCGATGTGAGCCAAGACGGGGGCCACGGTGCTGTTGGCCCGTAGCCGCAACCACAGGAAGACGAACCCGGCCAAAGTGAGCCCGACCACCGAACCGACTAGGGCCGTGGTGACCTCGAGGATGCTGTCGATGTTCTCGCCCGCAGGATTCGTGAGCAAGGTGTCGAGCGTCGGCAGGATGTGCCACAGCCCGAAGAGGACGCTCGTGGCGAGTCCGGCCCAAAGGGGAGCCCACCGGCGGGCGAACATGCCGAAGAGAACCCCGCGAAAGAGCGTCTCCTCGTAGAACGCGGTGGCGATCGGTATCCGGATGAGAGCATCGAACAGGACGACCCACGTCGATCGCTCGATGACGCGATCGTCGCGGAAGAACTCGCGGGTGGACGGCAGCGCGACACCGATGAGAATCCCGGCGGCGATCGCCCCCATGACGATCCCTCCGACCACGAGACCGCGCCCGAGCCGATCTCTGCGATACCCGAGATCTGTGGCTCCGGCCCCCGCGTGGCGTGCGATTGCCACAGCGACGCCGAGAATCCCGAGGTTGAACGGAATATGCCACCAGGGATCGAGGACCCGGTTTGCGATGACGTTCGCATACGCAGTGAGGGCGACGATGGCGACGACATGCCAGGCGTGAATCCCCTGCTTGCCGGGCGACTTCTGCAGCCACATGGACGGGCGCCACATCTGATCCCATTCGTCGCGTGTCCACGACACGTCGGACCCGGTATGGCGCTCTTCGTCGCCGTCGTCCTGTGGTTCGTTCTGATCTTCTTCGGCGGGAGGCATGGGACCCGCACCATACCGGAGAGGTCCGATCGTGCCGCTACGCTCTGCACATGGCGCTTCTCGACGCTTTCAAACAGCAGGTGTTGAACCTCGGTAGAAGTGAGGCTCGTGCCAAAGCCCGACCGCTGCTCGTCGACGATGAGGCATTTGACCGATCTGCGGCTGGTTTGGATCGGCGAGTCTCCGAAGCGTTCGTGCTCTTCTGGTTGCTTTCGGACCGGGCGCTCTTTCTCGTTGCCGGCGGAGCGAACGATGACTGGGCCTTCAGGCTCCCCTTCGAGTGCATTGCCGAAATCGCGCTCGACTTCGACGAAACCGCGGAGACTCTGCCCTGGTACATCAGGCTCACATTGATCTCGGACGGGGATTGTGCGGTCACCACGCTCGAGAACGTCGGGGAACCGGGGAAGCCACTCGCGGCACCGTTACCGAGGGCGATCGACGGCGGTGAGAGAGAGCACCTCGCCCAAGGTGCCATTATCCCGCTAGCCGGATTCGCCGTTGTGACGAAGAAGTTCCGAACTGCACTTGCTCGGCGCCTGGAACTCAGCGGCGGGGCGTTGTACGTCCACGGCGAAGATCGCGCGGAGGCTCAGCGTCGCCTCCCGACGCGGAGGCGCTCGAAGACCGACGAGTAGATCCGAATTCGGAAGACGCTCGACACTTGGGTCTTGACGGCTGACCGAATCCACGCGCCAAGCTTCTCGGTGGTCGGCATTCGGTCCAGGCGGGTCACATCCCGGCCGGGCTATGTCTTGCTACTTGCTACCTGTTCAAACCTCGCGGTGAAGTGCCTCAGCCACGGGGCTTGCTCCACGATTCGGTAGCCGCTCATTTCCGATGCTCCGGCAGCGACGTCGATGACCACTTCGGCGACGTAGTCGATGTGGCTCTGGGTGTAGGTGCGGCGCGGAATCGCGAGTCGCACCAATTCCATGGCGGCCGGCTCGTCGGGGGCACCGTCCGCTCCCGGTCGGCCGAACATCACCGTTCCGATCTCAACGCCGCGAACCCCCCCGTTCCGGTAGAGCTCAATAGCCAAGGCCTGCGCCGGGTACTCGTGGGACGGGATGTGCGGCAGCATCGCTTTGGCATCGATGTAGACGGCGTGCCCTCCGGCCGGCTGCACGATCGGAACCCCGGCATCGGTGATCTTGTCCGCGAGGTACTCCGTGGACCGGATCCGGTAGCGCAAGTAGTCCTCGTCGAGAACCTCTTCGAGTCCCTGGGCCAGCGCCTCGAGGTCGTACCCGGCGAGACCTCCGTACGTCGGGAAACCTTCGGTCAAGATGAGCAGATTCCGAGATTGCAGTGATGTCTCGTGATCGTTCATGGCGAGGAATCCGCCGATGTTGACCAGGCCATCCTTCTTCGCCGAGACCGTGCAACCATCGGCCAGCGAGAACATCTCACGCGCGATCTCCTTCGGCGTCCGATCGGCGTAGCCCTCCTCGCGTAGCTTGATGAACCAAGAGTTCTCAGCGAAACGGCATGCATCGAGGAAGAGGGGAATTCCGTACTCATCGCAGACGGCGCGGACATCTCGCAGATTCTCCATCGAGACGGGTTGGCCGCCTCCGGAGTTGTTGGTGACCGTCATCATCACGAGCGGCACGCGATCGACACCCACCCGATCGATTGCTGCTCGCAACGCCTCGATATCCATGTTCCCTTTGAACGGAAGGATTTCCGACGGTTCGGACGCAGCGACGAGATCGAGTGCTTCCGCACCCTGATACTCGACGTTCGCCCTCGTTGTGTCGAAGTGGGTGTTGTTCGGCACGACGTCTCCCTCGGAGACCATGACCGTGAAGAGGATCTTCTCCGCAGCGCGACCTTGATGGGTCGGAATCACCTCGGAGAACCCCGTGAGGTCCTTGACCGCGCTCTCGAACCGGAAGAAGCTGCGGCTCCCCGCGTAGGACTCATCACCGCGCATCATCCCCGCCCACTGCTCGGACGACATGGCTCCGGTGCCCGAGTCGGTGAGCAGGTCGATGATCACTTCGTCGGCGCGCAACCCGAAGAGATTGAAACCGGCGCGTTCAAGTGCGGCCTCGCGTTCCTCAACGGTTGGCAGGTCGATCGCCTGGACGGTATGGATACGGAACGGTTCGATAATCGTGCGGTACGGCATGGGATCCTTTCGGTGCACAGCAGGGCATTTCCAATTCTCGCAGCACCGGGTGCCCTCTGAGTCGGTAGGCTGTTCTCCATGGAACTCCTTGGCGATCTCGACGTACATCTCTTCAACGAGGGCACACAGACCCGCGTATACGACCACCTCGGTGCGCAGTTGCTGCCTGACGGTGGAGCCCACTTCGCCGTGTGGGCCCCGAATGCACGCGACGTTGCGTTGATCGGTGATTTCAACGGATGGGACGTTGCGGCCCATCCAATGTTCCCGACCGATTCAGGCATCTGGAAGGCGTTCGTTAGGGAAGCCAAACCGGGCAACACCTACAAGTATGCGATCACGACCTCCTCCGGGGATCGTCTGGAGAAGGCCGATCCCGTGGCCTTTCTCGCCGAGGTTCCACCGAAGACGGCATCGGTGGTTTGGGGACTCGAATACGAATGGGGCGACGACGACTGGATGTCATCACGCGACGGGCGGCAGGCCCACGACGCGCCGATGGCAATCTATGAACTCCACACCGGGTCATGGCGCAAGGCCGACAACGGTGATTCCCTGTCGTATCGTGAACTGGCCGGACCCCTGACCGACTACATGACGGAGATGGGGTACACGCACGTCGAGTTCATGCCGCTGTCCGAGCATCCGTTCTACCCGTCGTGGGGATACCAGGTGACCGGATACTTCTCGCCGACGAGTCGGTTCGGCACGCCACAGGACCTGATGTACCTCATCGATCGCCTCCATCAGGCAGGTATCGGAGTGATCCTGGACTGGGTCCCCTCACACTTCGCGACCGACGGTCATGGACTCTCCCAGTTCGATGGAACAGCCCTCTATGAGCATGAAGATCCGCGGAAGGGGTTCCACCCGGATTGGTTGAGTTTCATCTTCAACTACGGGCGGAACGAAGTCCGCTCGTTCCTCGTCTCGTCGGCCAACTTCTGGCTCGATCGATACCACATCGACGGTCTCCGGGTCGACGGTGTGGCCTCGATCCTCTATCTCGACTACTCGCGGGACGAGGGTGAGTGGGAACCCAACATCCACGGCGGGAACGAGAACCTCGAGGCTATCTCCCTGCTCAAGCAGGTCAACCGCGTGGCGTATGGGGAACACCCCGGCATCACGATGATCGCCGAAGAATCGACGGCGTTCGCCGGCGTCTCGCGCCCTGTCGATTTGGGCGGTCTTGGGTTCGGCTACAAGTGGGACATGGGATGGATGCACGACTCACTGGAGTACTTC
>RCNF010001203.1_pt1 | contig 13589 bp, 9 predicted proteins | sample 2041311 | NCBI WGS metagenome assembly RCNF01 (sample SAMN09708228, study PRJNA481090) | Marine sediment metagenome, whole genome shotgun sequencing project. | biome: marine sediment; feature: ocean; material: sediment; isolation source: Sewage treatment plant 2 marine sediment (STP2) ... | reverse complement strand
GACATACCACCAGTATTCCTGCGTTTTTTGCAAACACCAGAGCATCAAGGAGTTGGCACATCTCATCCGGCAGAACCGCTCAACTTAGGCTGGTGTTAAGATGACCATTCCGACGGCGACCGTGGAACCCGAACATTCCATGGTGCTTATGTTAATTGGGGGGCGATATGAAATTTGACAATGTACAGATCCTGAGCGTGGCCCACATCGACGCGCCACACTCGGAGCGTTCTGATGAAATCGAGTCAATGCTCGAATCCACCATGAAACGGTTGGGCGTCCCTCGGGGAATGCTCGAGAGATTCTCGGGAATCAAGAGCCGCCGACAATTCGATGAAGAGATGCCGCCGAGCGAGGCGGCCGCCAAGGCCGGAGAACGCGCCATCGAAAAAGCGGAAATCGACCGGGAGAAACTCGGAGTGGTGGTCAATACCTCGGTCTGTCGTGATTATGTCGAACCGTCCACCGCCTCGATCGTGCACCGCAACCTCGGTCTCGCGCCAACCTGCCTCAACTTCGACATCTCCAACGCCTGCCTCGCCTTTATCAACGGCATGGAGATGGTCAGCAACATGATCGAGCAGAAGCAGATCGAGTACGGCATCGTCGTGAATGCCGAGAACACCAAACACGCCACCCGGAGTACCATCGACCGGCTGAGTCGGCCGGATGCCACGATGGAAGCATTTCGCGATGCGTTTGCAACGCTGACCCTCGGATCGGGCGCGGTGGCGATGGTGCTCGCCCGCTCGCACGGCGGGCCCGACGAGCATCGATTCCTCGGTGGCGTCAATCTCTCGGCGACCGAGCACTGCCGCCTGTGCTACGCCACGGTCGACAGCATGGTCACCAACGCCAAGAAACTCCTCACCCACGGTATGGAACTCGCCTTCAAGACATGGTCACGGGCGCGGGACGTCCTCGCTTGGACTCCGGACAATATCGACCACTTCATCATCCACCAGGTCGGCAAGGCCCACACCGAACGCTTCGCCCGGACTCTCGGCATCGATCTCGCGAAGATCTTTCGTCTCTATCCAAACCACGGCAACATCGGACCCGCCGGCGTTCCCATCGTTCTGTCAAAACTCATCGAAGAAGGAAAACTGAGCGCCGGCGACCGAATCGCGCTCATGGGCATCGGCAGCGGCCTCAACTGCACCATGTCCGAAATCGTCTGGTAGTTGAGCCTCCTGCAATAGTCGAAGATCGGTCTTGAAGATCTACCGACCCTTCGGGACTTCAAGCCGGCGGGTGAACCGGCTCAGGAACCAGAGACCGTGATTTCCCGAAAATCGGTTTTTTGCAGGATTCACAGTTGACAGGCGGGCCGGAGCGCGGCAGGCTCAGCCTAAGATGAGCGAATCTCACTGGCGATCTGCACCAATCTCTTGCGCTCAGGGCATAGCGAAAATGCTCGACATACCTCAGGGTATGCCTGCGCTTTTCGCAAGCACCTGAGCATCAAGATCTTGGCGCATCTCATCCGGCAGAATCGCTCATCTTAGGCTAAACGAACTTGACTTGGTAGCGGAGGCACCATGGCTCTCAAGGTAGATTTCTCCAAAATGGACGGTCGTGACGCGCTCGACATTGCCATCGTCATCGAAGACGAAGCCCAACTCGCTTATGAGCATCTGGCGGACTGGGTTGAGGGCGATGGCAACACCGCGGCCGCGGATTTTTTCAAACGAATGGCGGTTCGTGAGAAACGCCACAAAGATGAGATCACCGCACGCCGTGCGGAACTCTTCGGAGATGTTCCGGCTCGACACGACGAGGCCGCTCCATGGGAGGCGGAAGTGCCGGACTATGAATCCCTCGGCCGTGAAGTGAGCCTCGAGGAGGCATTCAACGTCGCCATGGGCGCCGAAACCATGGCCCACGATTTCTACGCCGAGGCCCTCGACTACATCGAAGATGCGACTGTCGTCGAACTCTTCGACTGGTTGAGGAAGGCCGAGATCGAGCACCAGCGGATGTTGGGCGAGGAAATGAAGCAGTATCTGGGTTAGGTCTCAGATCCCCGAGAGCACGCAACAACTACGATGGTCGGCCGGTTGCAATACGCCCGCGGCCCCAAACGCCGGCGCAGAATGCCGAACGCGATAGCGTTGGGGATCGTGGGTTAGACTCTCCGGCCATGGCGATCATGGATCCCGCCCTGCTTCCTGCCGACCGGAATCATCTCGATCCCGAAGACCGCGATCATCTCTTGCGGTTCGAGCTTCTCCTCTCTCAGGGTCGTTTTGATCCGGCCCAGGACATCGTCGAAGGTCTCTGGATCGAGGCCACCGATGCGCACAAGGATCTCTACAAGGGCCTGTCCAACGCATTGACAGCGGTCTGTGCATGCGAGGCACAAAAACGCCGGGGCGCCAAAGAGATCGCACGCCAAAGCCGTATCATCCTGGCCCCATTTCCCCGCCGCGTGCTCGACGTCGATCTCGATGTGCTCCTCGACTCGGTGAGCGACTTTGTGAAACGGGGAGAGGGGCCGATCCACCTTCGGCGTCAAGAATGAGACTGCTCTGTGGTGGTATTCTGGTTTTTGTAGACCAACTGCGGAAGACTCACCGGCTGCACGAAGGTTTCCGCAACGGTTGATTGGAGGCTCACGCACTCTGCGGGCGAGGTATCGTGACCGATCTGAGCTTTGTTACCGTCTCCGATTGCCGAATGGCGTACTGTCGTTCGGGTCAGGGCAGAAACGTGCTCCTGGTTCACGGAATCGCGACCAACTCCTTCGTCTGGCGGGAGATCGTCCCAAGGCTGTCCGAGAGCTTCGATGTGACCTCGATCGACCTCCAGGGTTGCGGTGGTTCCGATCTCGGTCTTGATGCGGACTACTCCATCGCCGCACAGGCCGAATCGACCGCCGAGTTCATCCGCACCCTCGACATCGGCCCGTGCCACCTGGTCGGGCACGACATCGGCGGCGGGATCGCCCAGATCATGGCTGTCCGCCACCCCGAGCTCATCCGGTCGCTCACCATGCTCAACCCGGTCGGGTATGACTTCTGGCCGGTCCAACCCATCATCGCCATGCGGACGCCGATTCTGCGCCAGCTGATCATGGCCACCCTCGATTTCGGCATGCTCCGCGTGGTCATCAAACGCGCCCTCTATCACCGCGAACTCCTCGATGATGAACTCATGGGGCTGTTTTGGGACCAGATGAGCACCGCCGAGCGTCGCAAGGCATTTCTCAAGCTCGCCCGCTCGCTCAACAATGAACAGCTTCTGGCGATCGAGGACGATTTGGGCGATCTGGATCTTCCCACCCTCATTCTTCGGGGAGACGCCGATATCTATCTGAGCGCGAGGATCTGCGAAAGACTGCATTCCGATATCGCAGGCAGCCGACTCGAACGCATCGACTCCGGAGGTCATTTCCTCCAACTCGATGAGCCGGATTGGGTCGTCGATCACCTCCTCGGCTTCCTGCCCGAGAGTTCCCGGTGAACCGGAAAGGGCGATCGGAGGAGCAGTCTCCGGAGGAACGAATCCGGCTCCTCGAGGCCGAGAACGATATCCTCAACGAACGCGCCGAAGATGTCCTTCTTCTCGGGCTGGTCGCCGAGACCATCACCCCGCTTCGAGATATCGACGCGATTGTCGAGACCCTCCTCGAGAGGGTCGGCATCCTCTACGAAATCCCATATTGCGCGTTCGCCCGAATAGATGGCCCGGCGCCGGTATTCCATCAGCAGTTCGTGTCCCATGTGAGCGAGGTGGAGGGATCGTCCCTAAGCCTTGCGCCGGAGGCGATGAACGCGCTTGCCGAGGGGGCGATCGTCTGTTCAGCCGACGATGCAGCGGACGAGGGTGTCAAACTCAGGCTCCGCGACGTTGAACCAAACCAGATCCTGCTCATCCCCTGCTCCTGTAGATCTCAGCTCCGCGGTGTTTTTGTCTTCGCCCACGATGCGGTGGACCCCTCCATTCTGGTCCGCAAGCTCATTGTCCTTCAACAAGTAACGGGTCTGGCAACTGCGAGGATGGACAACATCCATCTTCTCGACGAACTCAAGCTCCTCAACGTCGGCCTCGAGACCAGGGTGAACGAACGCACGGTCGAACTCCATCGCTCCACTCGGGCTCTTGAAATCGAGATTGCCGAGCGGCGCCGTGCCGAGGAGATTGTCGTCGGCGAACGGCATCGACTGAGAACCGTGGTGGAACACCTCCCCGAGGGCGTCATCGTCCTTGATGCCGAATACCGCGTGATCCTGGCGAATCCCGCCGCCACCGCTGCCCAACCGCTCATCGGCCCCGTCGAAACCGGTGACGAGTTGCGATCCATCGGGAACCGCAGGTTGGCGGATTTCGAATCCGACGCCGACGAATCGCGGTGGTTGGAAGTCTCTTCGGAGTCCGCCCCCTCCTCGATCTTCGAGGTGGCGGTTCGCAGGCTGGGGAGCCGACACCAGGGTTTGGTTGTCGTACTGCGCGACATCTCCGAACAACGAGCAGTGGCGGAACAGCTTCTCCGACAGGAGCGGATCGCCGCCATGGGACACCTCGCCGCCGGGATTGCCCACGATTTCAACAACCTCATTCAGGCGATCACAATTCTGGCCGAGAGCCTGCTGCTCGATGAGTCCGGCGATCACACAAACAGAAAACACAAGACCCAGGAGATTCTCGCAGTCAGTGAACGAGCGGCCACCCTGATTCGCCAGATTCTCGACTACTCGCGGCAGACCGCGACCCGACCGCAGCTCATCGACCTTCGTTCATTTCTCGTCGACACCCTCACGATGTTGGATCGGCTGATCCCCGAAACGGTCCGCATCGAGATCGACGCGGCGCCGGGAGAACACACCATCCGTTTCGACCCGGTCCAACTCCAGCAGGTTCTGACCAATCTCACGGTCAATTCCAGTCAGGCCATGCCGAACGGCGGCGAGATCAGAGTTCGACTGTGGAATCCGAGCGCGACCCAGATCGGACCCGGCTCGATCGCAGAATCTGAAGGAGCTGATTGGGTCTGTCTGAGCCTCACGGACACCGGTTGCGGGATTCCACTTGAGGCCCGGCCGCATATCTTCGAACCCTTCTTCACCACCAAGGAACGCGGTCAGGGCACCGGCCTAGGTCTCGCCCAGAGCTACGGCATCATCCAACAGAATCACGGACGGATTTCATTCGAGACCGAGGTCGATCAGGGGACGACATTCACCCTGTATCTTCCCATCGAACGGGAAGAGATGGCGGGGTCCGAGTCGAGACAGGAGCTCCCCCCCACTCCCCTGGGGAATCGGGAGACGATCCTCGTGGTCGAGGACGACCCCACGGTTCGGGAGCTCTCCGGCGAGCTCATCGAAGCTCTCGGTTATCGACCCCTCATCGCCCGCAACGGAATCGAGGCGTTGGAGGTACTGGCAACGACCGAGGAGGAGATCCACCTCGTCCTTTCCGATGTCGCCATGCCGACCATGGGAGGCGTGGAACTCGCGGGCGAGATGGAGCGGCGCAATCCGTCCATCCCGATCGTTCTCATGAGCGGTTACGCGCCGGATCCCATGGGCGGCGGGTTTTCGAGCCCAAATCTCGCCGCCTGGCTTCAGAAGCCATTCTCGGTCGATGCTCTCGCCACCACCCTGGCGGAGATCCTGTCAAAGAGTTCTTAGTTTTAAGTTCTGAATTCTTAATGACATCGCACATTCACAGGGCTCTGCCGAACATGCAGCCAACTCTCAACCGCAGCGGCTTTGTTCGATTTTTGGACTCCCCTCAGGAACCAGCCCACTCCACGGAGTGTTCGTCACCGATGCAGAACCGAGCGACGAAGACAGGATGCGATGTAATTGAGAATTCAAAATTTAAAATTTAAAACTGAGAGTTCCTCTGTTTGCTAAGCTCTGGATGTGACCAAGCCTCGTCTCTCCTCCGCTTTTCTCTTTCTTCTGCTTCTCGCTCCCGTGGTTTCGGCGGGCGCTGCTGATATCCAGACCATCACCCACGGACGCGAGGTCGATATCGAGGAACATCTGGTCCCAGGGAAATACGTTCTTTTTGATTTCTATGCCGACTGGTGCGGACCGTGCCGCGCCCTCGAGCCACAGATTCGCGAACTCGCCGGGCGCCATGCCGACCATCTCGCCGTCCGCAAGGTCGACATCATCAACTGGGACAGCCAGGTGAGTCGTCAGTACCGCATGTCCTCGATCCCGTACATGATTCTCTATGGTCCCGATGGTGAACGGATCACCGCCGGTGACGCCGGTTCGGTCATGCACCGGCTCGGTTCCGCCCTCGGCTCGTCCAGTGGCCGATCGACGCCCGAAGATCGCGGTTTCTCCCCGGTCCCGGTGCTCGCCATAGCCACAATCCTCGCCGTGGCAGTGGCGCTGGTGGTTCGCAGACGCCGCCGGGCACCGGTCGCGTCGACGCGGACAGCCTCGGTCTCGAACCTGCCGTTGGTCGACACTGCAGCAGATCCCGGAGATCCCGCGATTTGGTTTGCGGTCATCGCGGCCAGCATCGACGGCCCCTTCACCCGCCGACAACTCGGCGAACTCGTTCAGCGGCGTCTCCTGGAACGAACCGCTAACGTCCGCCGCCGAGGGGATGCCTCCTGGACCGAAGTCAGCGATGTCATTGACTGAGCCCGAGAAGGCCGAACGGGGAGCCGCCGGCCGCTGGCTCCTGCTCATCGGACCGGGTCTGGCCGTCGCCGCGACCGGGGTCGGCGCCGGCGACCTTCTCGCCGCCATGCTCGCCGGCGCCGAATTTCGGGAGACTCTCCTCTGGGTCATCGTGCTCGGAGCCCTGCTCAAATTCGCCCTCAACGAGGGAGTGGCCCGATGGCAGCTCGCAACCGGCACCACCTTGATCGAGGGATGGGGCGCGCATATCGGGATAGTCTTCCAAATCGGATTCCTGATCTATCTCGTCGTCTGGAGCTTGATCGTCGCCGGTGGTCTCATGAGTGCCTGCGGAGTCGCGGCCCACGCTCTCGTTCCCTCCATCGGCATCGGAATATGGGGCGTTCTGCACTCCATCGCCGCGCTGATTCTGGTGTGGTTCGGTCGCTACGATCGTTTTGAAGCCACCATGAAAGCACTCATCGCGCTGATGGTCCTCACCTTGTTGGCCAGCGTCGTTCTCGTCGGACCGGATCTCGCCCGAGTCCTCCGGGGACTCCTGATTCCCAAGCTTCCCCCCGGTTCCGCGACCGCGGTCCTCAGCCTCATGGGCGGCGTCGGCGGGAGCGTGACCATGCTTTCGTACGGATATTGGATCCGCCAAAAGGGCTGGAATGGGAGATCGTGGATCACGACGGTCCGACGCGATCTCGGCATCGGATACCTCCTGACCGCGATCTTCGGTGCGGCCATGCTCGTCCTCGCCGCGACCGCACTTGTCGGACTCGGCGGGATGCCGGCGGGCAGCCAGGGTCTCGTGGCCTGCGCCGACGCTCTCGAAGAGGGTGCGAGCGGGCGTTTTGGCGAGACCATCGCCGAGATCGCCCGCGCCACCTTTCTCATCGGGCTGTGGGCGGCGGTTTTCACCAGCACTCTCGGGGTCTGGCAGGGGGTCCCCTATCTTTTTGCCGACTTCATCCAGGTGCTGCAAAAACGAACCGGAAAGGTCGATGAGACCACCTGGACCTACCGCGGATATCTCCTCTTCCTCGCGTTTCCCCCCATGCTGCTCCTGGTCCTCGACCGCCCGGTCTGGATCATCAAGCTCTACACCCTGACCGGTGGACTCTTCATGCCCTTCCTCGCCGCAAGTCTGCTCTGGCTGACCACCAGAAGCACGCTCATGGGCGGGCTCCGCACCGGCAAGCTCAGTCTGGCCGCCATGATCGCGGCGTTGGGGCTCTTCGCCGCCATCGCGGTTCGGCAGATCGTGGATCTGCTGGGTTAGGAGAGTGCAGCGCATAGAATCGACGGCGCCTTTCGGGCGTCGTTTGGCCCATTTTGGGGCGAATTCTTGGCCCAAAATGGCCTCAAACGACCCACCGAAATCCATCCGCCATCTATTCGCTACACTCTCCTAGACTCATCGCTGCGGCTCGATCTCAGCTACACTGTGGTGGGTCCGCTGAAAATCATGCAGAGTTTTGGCAAATACGTGTTGATCGATCACATCTCCTCCGGGGGCATGGCCGACGTCTATCGCGCCAAGGTTCAGGGCATCCGGGGCTTTACCAAAACCGTCGCCATCAAGAGAATCCACGAGCACCTCCTCGAACGCACCCGTTTCTTGAGAATGTTCACCGACGAGGCCAAGATCGCGTCGCGCCTCGTCCACCCGAACATCGTCCAGATCTACGACCTCGGCGAGGTCGAGTCCATGCCGTTCATCGCCATGGAATACGTCTCGGGCCGCGATCTCTACCGGGTTCTCAAACGCCTCGCGGCGATGAACCGCAAGTTTCCGTGGCGTCTCGCAACCCTGGTCATCAGCGATGTCTGCACCGGCCTTCACTACGCCCACGATTTCTGCTCGCCCGACGGCCAGCCCCAGGAGATCGTCCATCGGGATGTCAGCCCGAGAAACGTTGTGCTGGCCTACGACGGCGATGTCAAACTCACCGATTTCGGCGTCGCCCGCGCCCGCGACCGCGAAGAACACACCGAACACGGCGTCATCAAGGGCAAGGTCCGGTATATCAGCCCCGAAGGCGCCAAGGGTGAGACTGTCGACCGGCGATCCGACATTTTCTCCCTCGGAATCGTTTTAGCCGAGATGCTCACCATGGCGCCTCTGAGAGACGCGCCCAACGAAATGGTGATGCTGCTCGACATCCGCAAGGGCTACTTCGACCGCGGTCGCATCGACGAGCTCCCCGAGGCCCTGCGAACCGTCATCGATCGAGCCATCGCCACCGATCCCGACGATCGCTACCCCACGGCCGCCGCCATGCGCGACGATCTGCTGTCGCGGGTCGATGCGGCCACGCAGCCCATGACCAAGGCCGAAGTGGCCACCTTCATGCACGCACTCTTCACCGACGACATCGAGCGCGAAAAACGTAGCGACCACAAGGCCGAACAGGATCTGGTCAAGGAGATGCAGGAACTCGCCGATGAGGCGAGCGGAAAATCGATCCCGAACCAGGTCGAGATGCCGACTGAGGGAAACCCGCTCAACATCTTCGGCGGTCGCGAACCGGGCCCGGTGGCGATTCCCGCCAGGGCGAACGAGATCGAGCCTGAGGCCCCTCCCGACCTCATCGGCGATCTCATGAACCAATCGCTGTGCAGTCTCTTCCACTGGCTCGCCGAATCCCGCGAGGACGGTCGCCTCGATCTCATTCGTGAGCCCGTACGCAAATCGATCTACTTCGAAGAGGGCCACCCGATCTTCGCCACCTCCAACATCGAAAGCGAGCGTTTCGGAGAGTTCCTCGTTGCCGACGGGCAACTCTCACGCGAACAGCACGCCGAGGTGCTCGATTTCGCCGCCCGCAAGGGAATGCGGTTCACCGAGGCGCTCCTCGCCCTCGATGTCTGCACCCCGAATCAACTCTTCACCTCCCTGGGAGCACAGGTCAGGGATCGGATCCACGACCTCTTCACCTGGATCGCCGGTTCCTTCGAGTTCTACCACGACGCCAAGCCAGTGGATCCCGTCCTCCCACTCAATCTCCGCAGCCACACTCTCATCCACGAAGGAATCCAGGAACGTCTGCCTCTCGGCGTCGTGCGGAAGATCATGCGCGAAGCGTTTCAACGCGAGGTGGTCCGGTGCGGCAGCGGCATCCCCGCCGATCTCCACCTCTCGGGCCGGCAGCTTCGAATAGTCCGCACCATCGAGGACGAACGCCCGACGGTGGCGGAGCTGGTCCAACGCGAAAAAGACGAAGAGTGGATCTTCCGACTGATCTACATGCTGGCCCAGATCGAGCGGGTGGAGTTGGTGGAAGCGGCCAACTGATGACCATCGGGATTGGATCCCGGTGACGAGAATTGGGATTGGCATCGGTCACCCCGTATGATGAACCGGTGAACCCGAAACCCGCCCATCGATGGCGCTCGGCCCTCCCGTGGTTGCCGGCAGCGGTGTTGATATGGCTGGTCGCCGCCATCATCGATCGCCCCACCGAGGTCACCATCGAGAATATCGGCGGTCACCTGCGATTCAACGTCGCCGGCACCGAACTCGTCATCGACGAGCCCGGAATCTCGGTCGAGCGGATCACCATCCACGCCGCGGACCCCATCGATCGGGCAGGCGCCTTGCGCCTCGAGATCGACCATGATGGTCTCACTGAACATCTACCACTCAAAGCAGATCCCTCCGTCCTCCTCGACGCAACGGCACAGGTGGGCGACTGGTGGGTGGATCACCGGGAAGATCTCGAGCTCATCTTTGATGAAGAAGTGATGATCGGAGAGCCCTTCACCGTGCGGACGGTTCTCCACGGACGATTCACCAACGAAGTCACCATCAGTCTTCTCGGCGAGCCGACCCTCCATTTTGCTCTCCGCCGGGGCATGCTCGACAACTACCTCGCAATCCGGGATTCCGACGGTACCGTTCGCGACGCGACCAATCTCTATCCTGATCCGCCCCGGGACACTCGCGCCATCATCGCTCAGCTTCTCAGAGCCATCGCGGCGGCCTGCCTGATGATCGCATTCATCAGCCTCACCGCGACCACGATCGGAAGCGCGAATCGCCTTGCGGACTCTCAGCCGATCCGGGCCGAGTCTCCGCACCGCTCTCCGCCGAGGCGCATCGCTTTGATCGCCGCCATCGTCCTCGCTGTCGTGGGAACCGCCGTTTCATCCTGGGTTGCGGTCGAGATCCTCGGCGGACTGCCGCACCAGATCGATGAGGTGGTCTATCTGCTCCAGGCACGTTGGCTGCTCGACGGCGAAATCGCTCCCGGCGCCAGCGTCATCCAGGAGCACCTGCGCGTGCCGTTCACCTATCTCGTCGACGGTCGCTGGGTTGGTCATTACCCCATCGGTTGGCCGGCCATTCTCGCGGGAGGCCTCGCTATCGGCGTCCCGCACCTCGTGACGCCGGTTCTCGGTTTCGTCTTCATCCTGCTGCTCTATCTGGTGGGCCGCGAGATCGACGACGAGATCACCGGCCTCGCCGCAGCATCGTTGGCGGTGGTTTCGCCACTTGCCCGACTCCTCTGTGGGTCGATGTTTCCGCACGCAGCCTGCGCCGCCCTCGTCCTCCTCGCGCTCTGGTTTCTGCTGCTGTCCCGGCGGCTGCCGGGTTGGTGGACCGGCGCGGGCGCCGGGGCCGCCATGGGTCTCTGTCTCGCCGTCCGACCCATGACCGCGGTCGCGGCGTCGGCGGTCCTCGGCGGTTGGCTTGTCCTCGAAGCGCTCTCGGCGGAGCAGGGAGCACGTTCGAAGTGGCCGACCCTTGCCGCGGCGACGGCTGCCGGCCTCGTGACCAGCGTGCCCACCCTTGTGCACAACGCAGTCGTCACCGGAAGCTGCTGGTCATTTCCCTACTCGTTTGCGCAGGGCTCCATGTACGGCCTCGACAACATCCCTTTCGGGATCCGCAATCTCGACGCGATTCTCCGCGCCGCATCCTCGAGTCTCACCGGTTGGGGTTGGCCGCTCTCGACCGGTGGATTCGCACTGGCTCTCGCTCTCGCCTTTGTCGCGATTCCGTTTCTTCTGCGCCGCTCCCGCCCGGAAGACCGTCTCCTGCTCGTGCTCTTCATCGTCGTCGCCCTCGGCCACCTCCCAACCAAAGCCAACGGTCTTCACGGCTATGGCGCCCGCTATTTCTTCGACGTAGCGGCATGTCTCTATCTTTTGTCGGCACGCGGATTTCGCGAACTCGCCCGATCAGCCCGGCCATCTCGAACCGCCGTGACCGCCGTCGTGGCGATCTTTGTCGTCCTCAACCTGAGCGCGGCGGCGGTGCTCCCCACCCGCCTCGCTCTGTACCGCGGCTACTACAACGTGAACGGCGAACTCGAACGACAGCTCGAGGCCACCGGAGAGCGACAAGCGGTTATTCTCGTCGATGGTGAGAGCTGGGAACCGTGGGGGGAGGGTGCCCGGCTCATGACCGGCCCGCGAAGACACGAGATCATCCTCGCCGCCGACCTTGAAGACAACTCAGCCATCGAGAGGGCCTACCCCGCGTGGCCTGTATTTCGCTGGGATGGCGAGCGACTCCGACCCGAAAATCGAAGCGGCGATTGACGGCGATAGACACCCGGTTCTGGACAGGCGATGGGAGCGGTGCCAGGCACCGGTCCCGCGTGACCTCGAGGTTGTGAGTCGCCTCGATGCTCTCAGTCCGCTGGTCCGACTGGCGCGTCCGACGCGCCACCGCAATTCGTCCGACGAATTGCTAGTTCCACGCTCCGGTGTCACCGCTTTCAAATCCATCCTCGAAGAGCGGTGGGTCGACCTCCGGCACGTGCATAACGATGCAGTGGATGGCCCCGGCACTGGTGATGATGCCGGTGCAGTCGACCGGAACGATGGTCTTGCCCGGGAATGCCGCCTGGAATACCGCCACCGCCTGGGCGTTCTCGGTCGCGTAGCCCGAGAACTCGGACACGAAGACGATGTCGTTGAAGACCACCGCATTGGTGTAGGTGTAGTGGGTGCCGCCGGAACTCCATCCCGGCGTCCGGTGAACCGTGTAGCCCCGCGACAGCAGCTCGGTGACCCAGGTCTCGGTCACGGTGTTGGCGGCGGAGCCGGCATCGTACTGGCCGATGATGACCTCGCGATCGGAAACCGGCAGCATCCACATGTCGATGTGCTGGGTCGAGTCGAACCAGGACGGCAGTGGATCGGTGATGGTCAGATCGAGGCCCTGGTAGTCGAGATAGCGTTGCTCGATCTCGGCCGGGGTGAGACTCGGGTTCTCGTTGACGATGAGCTCTGACACGAAGGCGTCGTTGTCGTCGAAGAGGTGGAAGTTGCCGCCGCCGTGCGAGAGACCGATGTCGTATGACGGTTCTCCCCAGAGCCCAGCGATGAAGTCAGGAACCGCGTTATCGTCTACTCTCCACGATCGGTTGTACTGGTGGTCGACGATGGCTCGTTGGCCGTCCTCGGAGATGAATCGTGGGCCATAGTCGCGGATCCACACCGAGTCGGTGTCGACGACGATGAACTCCACCTGGCTCATATCCGCGCCGGCGTTGGTCAGGGTCGCGGTGGCGCTGCTCTGCAGCGAGGCGCTCCACACAAGGATGTAGACGATGCCGTCGGGGTCGCCGGTCGTGATCGGAACTGTCATGGCGGTGAGGACATCGTTGAACGAACCCCAGCGGATGAGCAGGCCCTCGTTGGGTGCGTATTCGGGAGGACAATCGACCTCGCCCGCCGGAGGAGCCAGCAGGGCAGTGGGCAGCTCGAGTGGAGGCAGGGCGAGTTCCTCGGTCGTCGCGAAACGCGGCAGCGGGTTGAGGTCCTGGTCGACGATCCCGTCGAGTACGTCGCGGGGAACGATGACCATTTCCTCCGCGACGAGCGGGAAAACGAAACTCGTGAGCAGGACCAGAAGCAGCAGCGATCGTTTCATCAAGCCTCCCTCGGAGTCGGAGCGTAGCATGGCGGTGGCGACGCTATGCACCCGGTACGCGCGGCGTGGTGCCACTTGTTGCATTGTTCGGCGGTGAACCT